>Ga0180009_10000782_pt1 | contig 41309 bp, 36 predicted proteins | sample OS_PC_MetaG_FD_123537 | JGI IMG/M metagenome (GOLD analysis project Ga0180009, IMG submission 123537) | Groundwater microbial communities from the Aspo Hard Rock Laboratory (HRL) deep subsurface site, Sweden - OS_PC_MetaG | ecosystem: Environmental > Aquatic > Deep subsurface > Groundwater...
GTGTCCTGAACCAAAATCTACAATTTCTGGATGGACACTAACTACCCAGATTTATAAAATATAAGGTATTCCTTGTCAAACTATTATATCCTGCCGTCTGCAATTATAAGGAAAAGCAAAGGTCTTTTTATTGAAAATTGAACTTACAAATAACATTTGCGGTCTTGGGTTTGTTTTGTTAATTTTCAATCTGATGAAGCGGTCTCGCAGTATCATTCCGCGGTTCAAATACAAAACTCCCGTGGCAACCATGAATGATATTATTCTGTCCCTTAATAAGCTCAAGAAAACAGCTCAAGATCTGGGTGCGTCCGATGCAAAAATCATCTCAACCAGCTTGATTCCTGTAGAAGATGAAATCATTAACCTTTGCAAAGAACCTTTATGCGAAGATTACGGCACAAGCATTTACTGCCCGCCACACGCTATGAAACCCAAAAGATTCAGAGAACTTGTATCTAAATACGAAAATGCCGTTCTTTTTAAGATCGACGTTTCATCCAGGATCCTGTTGTCTAAAGAGCGATTTGGTGAATTTAGAAAAATCTATGAAATTGGCGCACAGTTAAGGGCGGCTGCCATAGAGGCCGGATTCTTCAAATCCAAAGGATTTGCAGCCGGATCATGTAAACCGGTCTTTTGCCCTGAATATCAATGCCAGGCCCTCATCAACGGAAAGACTTGCCGCTGCCCGGACAAAGCGCGACCCTCTATGGAAGCTGTCGGGATTAATGTGTTTAAACTGCTTAGAGCGGTTGGGTGGGAAATCAACAAAATTACCGAAAACAGTGATCCGGAATCAGTGCAAAATGGAATTTTGGCAGGTATGTTGCTGGTAGGCTGATGATTTTCTATAGAATTCATAGGCCCTTTTGTGGACACGAGGTCGAGGGTGATCTGTGGTTGAGACCGGCACTACAGGGTTTCGAAAGCGCCGTAGGAACTATCGATGCGGTCCCGCAGCAACAGTACCAGTTTTTCCAAAATCTTTACCCGAATCCCTGAATGTTTTAGCATGATTGCCCGCAGGTCAGCGCAGGGCATGGAGACGACCTCGGTGGGTTTGTCGCACACTGCAGAACACATCTGGACATGTTGCTCGCCGACAAGGCTGCTCCAGCAACCCATCAGACGTCGGTTTGGGCTCTCTTTCAACACAAAGACGGTCACCCTGGCCTTGGAAGTGTCCCCTATATCGACCTTTCTTTCCAGGGAGACCTGTCCTTTGGACAGAATATATATTTTAGTTCCAAGGCTGCCCTGTTCCAGGATGGTGTCTCCGGCCTTGAATTTTTCAATACGGCCCAAATCAACGATGGGCTGGAGTTCCCTGTCAGAGAGTTCATCAAAGAGTTCGCACTTTTTGAGAATTTCAGCGACTTTTTTATTGTCCATTCAGCGGCTTTCTTTTTAGATTCGACCGGCCCGCTCCCCGTCCGCGCAACGCTGCCTTTCGGGACGGGGAGATTCTTTTTTAATCTGAAGATGTTTTTCGCTATCTTAGACGCAACCCGGCAATCTTAACGGCCCCCCGGTGATATCCATCCGGAAATAACTGCTCAAGATCTTCCAATTCGAGATCACTGGCTTCACAGGTATCGTAAACGTTGGGGATCTCATTATTCTTTTTATAACTTTCGCGAAGAAAATTAATAACTTTCCAGTGCTTTTCGGTCAGCTTTCCCCCGGGGATTTTCATTTCATATGCCCTGTGGATCGCATAATGTTCATCCCATTCATCAGGATCCATTAAAAACCCACGCACATCCACCGTATAGGATTTTTTACTGGCAACTGCGTGAAGGGCCTCGGCAGCCTCGGTCGTAAATAGTTCTTGTTGTTTATGACTATCGCGGAAGGATATACCTGCCAGCTTGCAGGCACCTCTCTGGTATCCTGTTGGGAAAAGTTTCTTTAATTGTTTTCGCCGCAGGCCGTTCATTCTACAGCTTTCGAAGACGGTCGGACATATGCCCGTTTTTTTATAGGTATTACGAATATAATGAATGACATCCCAGTGCTCTTTGGTAAGCCCCTTTTCGATCTTGAGTTGTGGCGCAATTGCATCCGGAAAATTTTCATCCCATCGTTCAGTGTCTGTTAAAAACCCGCTTGAATCTAAATCGTAACTTTTTCCTTTATGTTTTAAAACGCCCATGTTCACTCCTCCTTTCATCAAGTCAGTCCAATTATTCTTAATAAAAAATTCTTATATTTATGTGCTGATATGGAATAGCAATTGATGTGCCAATCCGAGCAGCGGAAAATGTATTATATAACTAATTGATATTATACATCATTTATGGAATGGCCGGGAAAGGGTCCTCATTTTGAGGGGAATTGATCGTCAGTTATTTTTACAGATTGTAAAAAATAAATTCAGGGCTTTAAGTCCGGGGATCTGTCGGAACTGATCCTGAACTTCTTCAGGATGGCGGGTCCATATTGATCGACCTTGTGTTTGTCGAGGATGATCGTGTATTGGTTTTCATCGCGTATGACGTGACAGCGTTCCTTGTTTTCCTCGAAGGCTCTGACCAGGTCCTGGATTGAAGAGATTGATCTGCCGTTCACAAAGCGGACGACATCGTTTTCCTGCTCCTGGTAGCCGGCATTGAGTTCATCGGCAAGCACTTTGACCATCACAACCACCTGGCGGCGGTCAACGGTCTTTTCCCCGCGCGCATAGTATCTTACCAGCTCAAGCGGTGCGTTGTAACTCCAGTTGCCGCCCCACTCCTTTAGATAGTTCACTGTCAAGGGCTCGAACACAAGCCCGCCCACAATGTAGTACGTCGGGGCAACATCATACTGCTCCGGGCACACTAGGCGCTGGAAGCCTATCGGTTTGGAAAGGGTAAACTGCACTTGCCTGGCTTGGTTTTCTCTCAAAATTTCAAGACTGACGGTATCATTGATTTGCCGGCACTGGACCGTATGTTCAAAGAATGTGCGCTGCCCTTTCCTGAACTCGATGGTTCCGTCGTTACCGACTTTTTTATCGTCGATGCCAAGGATGATGTCTCCCGGCTGTATCGTCCCCTCTGCCGGCGAGTCCTGGTACACCTTGGTGACCAGTATCCCGAGCTGGTTGTCGGACATGCCGAAGAAAGCCCGAATATCGGGATTTTCCAGCCTTTGGCAGTAGACTCCCAGGCACGGGATACCGTCATACCTGCCGTTGGCGATGTCCTTCAGGAAACGGTCGATGATCGGCGGCGGTATCATGTACCCGACCTTTTCCATGGAACTGGCTACCTGGAACGCTACGCCGACCAATTGGTTGTCCTTGATGACGGGCCCGCCGCTGTTACCGGGATTAATGGCGGCGTCGATCTGGCACGCCAGCAGAAAAGCTTTGCTGTGGGCGTAATTGGAATGCTCGATCCTGGAGACAACCCCCTCGGTTATCGACAGCTTGTCGCCGCCTTCAGGGAAGCCACACACGTAGACTTTATTCCGAATTTCCGGCAGTTCACCGATGGGGATCGGCTTGACGCCGGAGAAAAACGATTCGTCGGCGACCCTGAGAACGGCGAGGTCGCAATCATGGGCCACCATCTCAACCTTGGCGGTATATTTTTTGGTCTGCCCCGCCCGCCGCACCTGGATGAAGGCATGGTCGGATACGATGTGCGCGTTGGTCAGGATTCGTCTGTCTTTGATGATACACCCGGAGCCGCTTCTGGATTCCTGGCCTTTCATCTGCCAGGGCATATTATAATTATACCGGTGGGTTATGGTGTAGATCTTTACCATCGCACCCTTGACATCCGGCACCTCCTGCGCCGGTGCAGGGGTGTATCCGCAGCACACCCATGCAAGCAGGACTATCCATGATTTCGTCATATAATTTTTGATCCAGCCCATAGGATTCTCCTCCGCCGGAACAGTAAAAACCCCTCGGCACCGGGAGGCGCGGAGGGGTTTTTATCCGTTGCCTGGGCAGTGAAACCGCCAAGTTCGGAATTATTTAACGGCGGGAGCTTCGACCTTCTTGATCGACTTGAGCATATCACCGGTCATTTCGATGTTTACCTTTTGACCGGCAGCGATGCCTTCGAGCAGTTTGGGCTCGGCTTTCAGGGTTTGCTCTTTGTCCTGGGCCTTAACTACGATGGTTCCGGCCTGGGCATCGACTTTGACGACTTCGCCGCTCAAGGCCTCCAATTTAACGGCTGGCTGTGCGGCTTTTTTCTCCTTTGCCAGACAAGCGCCGGCTGTCAGCGTCACCAGCATTACCACCGACATCAGAATCGCAAGCTTTTTCATGAATATTCACCTCCTTTCTTGTACGAGTGAACTACGAATTTCGTAATTTATATTGCGAAACTGATGCCAAATCCGGTCGGCGAGGAAAAATAAACCCGGATCGAATAATAGTAAATGTGATTTTAAGAAGTTATAGGGTTGAGGGTGTTAAAGCCTACCTATGGGAGCGCAGTGGTTCCAAGGGGGGAATCAACGTTTTGGTTGATTCTTTCAACGATTTGGTTGTCTCACCCGGGCAATCTCGTATTTTTTTACCCGACACCCTTGCGGACGGTAAGCAACCCTCCATTAAATCAAACTTCTAACAAATTGGAAAAACGTCTTTTTTTGGTGACACTGGTTTTATTTTTAGCGCCGGGCCGATTTGGCATCAGTTTCGCAAACAAAACCCCTGAACTTTGTAATTCGTCAGCGGCATTGGCCGCGACAATACCGATTTGGAAAAGATCCTTATTGACCGGAATGCTCCCCGCATACCCCGTCCTTTAGGACGGGGTCAAGGGGAGCTTTACTTGGGTATTTGGCGGTCCGATGAACAAGGAGTCTAAGGCATGGCAAATGATAAATTGCAGGAGTTGATTGAAACCCTGAAAAAACAGGGAGTGGAGCGCGGCGAAAAGGCAGGGCAGGAGATTGTCGAAGCGGCGCGCAGTGAGGCCAACGACATTTTGGCTCACGCCAGGGCGGAAGCCACCTCGATTGTGGCTCAAGCCAAGGATGATGCGGACAAACAGATGAAACAGCTTCGATCCTCGATGGAGATTGCCGCATCCCAATTCGTCAACAATCTGAAAGGGGTTATCGAGGAAAACTTTCTGAGCATCCCTCTCAAGAAAGAGATCACCACCGAATTGTCAGACCCCGATTTCATGAAAAACCTCATGACCAAATTTGTTGAGAGTTATGCCGCCAGCCCCCAGCATCAAGACATCCTGCTGATGCTTCCCCACGATGCTCCGGAACAATTCAGGGATTTCGCCATTGAACTTATGGCCCGTCACTATGGCCAAGGTAAAGGGGGGAATCAGTTGGTGTCGAATCTTGAGATCCAGAACGTGAAGTTCGGTTTCCAGGTCGACAAGAAGGACGGCCATGTCAGGCTGGATTTCAGTGACGAAGCCTTCCTGTCCCTCTTTTTAAGATTTTTAACGCCCAAGTTCAGGGAACTTTTCGCGAACGTCATCAAGATTGGGGCTGCGGCCAAGAAATGAAATACTATTTTCTTGCTTCCTACCTGCCGGACATACAGCCGGACGACATAAAGATACGTGTCGGCCTGAGCGATCTCCTTGAAGAGCGATTTCACATCGCTGCCCAGGACTGGAAGGAGATCGAGCTGGTCCTTTTAGGGCGTGATATTTTTATTATCGAAAAATTGCTTTCCGGGAAAACGGTCTCGATTGAATACTCCCTTTATGATCTTGAATTTTGGCGAGATCAGGTAAAATCACCTAAAGAAGGCCCTGAATTCCTGCTGGATTTCCTGAAAAGCGCGAGGCCTGATGCCTTTGGACCGCGTGAGGTCGATCGCCTTTATGGGGTGTACTATGAATATGTGCTGGCCTCAAGCAAGGGTGATTTCCTGCGCGGCTATTTTAGCTTTGAACGGGACTTGCGCAATATACTGGCAGCCTTACGGGCTCGCCAGTTAGGGCTTGACCCTGCCGAATATGTGACCGGCGAGGGCGAGTTGGTGGAGATACTCGGTAGCTCAAGCGCTGAAGATTTCGGTCTGGGGGGAGAATACCCCTGGATTGAAAACCTCCTCAGGGCTGAGGAACCGCATCAGCGCCAGGAAGTCATCGAACAAATACTCTGGAACTATCTTAATGAACATGTGGGTCCGGATCCCTTTGATTTCAGCGTCATTCTGGCCTACCTGCTGAAGGTGCAGATCCTGCACAAGCGGCTGGCCCTGAATCAAGCGCATGGTATGGAAAAGGTCCGGCGATTAGGGGGATACTGATATGTCCTTAATGGGAAAAGTTGTCTCGGCATACGGCAACATGGTTACGGCCTCATTTGAGGAGAGCGTCCGCCAGAACGAGGTGGCCTACATCCATACTTCTGACGGCGGAAAACTAAAAAGCGAGGTTATCCGGGTTCGAGGGGATCTTTGCAATGTCCAGGTCTTTGAGATTACCCAAGGCATCAAGGTGGGCGATCCTGTTGAGTTCACTGGGGATTTGTTGGTGGTGGAACTCGGACCGGGCCTTCTCCAGCAAATTTATGACGGCCTGCAAAACCCTCTGCCGGAACTGGCCAAAGCCGCGGGCCTTTTCCTTAAACGCGGCGTCTACCTCGATCCTCTGGATCGTTCAATCAAATGGAACTTTACGCCTGCGGTGAAAACCGGAGATTGGGTAGCGGCGGGCGACCCGTTAGGCTGGGTGCCGGAAGGTAAGTTCCAGCACCAAATTTTTGTTTCTTTTAGTTTTATCGGCCGCGCCAAGATCACCAAAATTGCAGGTAATGGGCAATACACCGTTACGGATACGATTGCTGAAGCGCAAGACGAGACCGGCAAACGCCATGAACTGACGATGTTGCAGCGCTGGCCCATCAAAATTCCGCTGCGCATGTACGAGGAGAGACTGCTGCCAATCGAGCCTCTGGTTACCGGCTGCCGTATCATTGATTCTTTTTATCCGGTGGCCAAGGGTGGCACAGCGTGCATCCCGGGGCCCTTCGGCTCCGGCAAGACGGTCTTGCAGCAGCTCATTTCGCGTTACGCGGATGCGGACATCATTATCGTGGCGGCTTGCGGCGAGCGGGCGGGCGAGGTGGTCGAGACCTTGAGGGAATTCCCCCACTTGGAAGACCCGTACACCGGGCGCACACTCATGGAGCGCACGGTGATCATCTGCAACACCTCATCCATGCCGGTGGCAGCACGGGAAGCCTCGATCTACACCGCCATCACCATCGGCGAGTATTACCGCCAGATGGGGCTTCAGGTTTTGCTGCTGGCCGATTCAACCTCCCGCTGGGCTCAGGCCCTGCGGGAAATGAGCGGCCGGCTTGAGGAAATACCCGGCGAAGAGGCCTTTCCGGCCTACCTCCAGTCGCGGATTGCCGAATTCTACGAGCGGGCAGGATCTGTCCGGCTCAAAAACGGGAAAACCGGTGCGGTATCGGTTATCGGCACGGTTTCCCCGGCCGGCGGCAATTTCGAAGAGCCGGTCACGCAAGGAACGCTTGTCGTGGTCGGTGCCTTCCTTGGCCTCACCTGGGCGCGGTCCAACGCCCGGCGTTTTCCGGCCATCGACCCGCTCATTTCCTGGTCCAAGTATCTGGACCAGATGAAGGAAAAACTGGACGAAATAGATCCGCAATGGGTGGATATCATCAAACACTCCCAGAAGCTCATCTTCAACGGCAACGAAGTCAAAAAACGCATGGATGTCGTCGGCGAGGAAGGCACCTCCCTGGCCGACTTTGTCATCTATCTTAAGGCTGAATTTCTGGATGCAGTTTACCTCCAGCAGAATGCCTTTGATAAGGTTGACGCCTACAACACCATTGAGCGGCAGGCCTACGTTTTCAGGAAGGTGCATCAAGTCTTGCAGAAAGATATTGTCGCCAAGAACAAGGACGATGCCCGCAACATCTTCTTCCGTCTTGCCGCACTGTTCAAAAACTGGAACGCCTCGCCGTGGCAGAGCAAGGATTTCGAACGGTTCGAGGCCCAAATCAACGATTTCATAAAGGGTTAGGCCATGAGGCAGATCATCACCAAAATAGACGAGATCACAGGGAACATCGCCACTTTGAAGGCCGGCGGGATTGGGCTGGGCGAGCTGGCGGTAGTTGAATCTCCGGGCAAGACCACTTTAGGCCAGGTGATTCAGCTCAACGGGGAGAATGTGACCATCCAGGTTTTCGGTGGTACCAAGGGTATCTCCACCAAAGACCGGGTGCGCTTTTTAGGCCACCCCATGGGAGTAAAATATGGGAATTCGCTTTTGGGACGGATCTTCAACGGTTCCGGTGTTCCCATTGACGGCGGCCCCGAGCCGCTGGAGGAGGAAATCCAGATCGGCGGTCCCTCGTTTAATCCGGCCAACCGTATCATTCCCAGGCAAATGATCCGTACCAACATCCCCATGATCGACCTGTTCAATTCCCTGGTGGTCAGCCAGAAACTCCCCATTTTTTCCATCCCCGGAGAGCCATACAACCAGCTGCTTGCCAGGGTGGGGATGCAGGCTGAGGCCGATATCATCATCCTGGGCGGCATGGGACTCAAATTCGATGACTTCATTTTTTTCAGGCGCACCTTTGAAGAGAGCGGCGTCATGAACCGGGTGATCATGTTTGTGCACCTGGCTTCAGACCCGGTGGTGGAATGCCTGCTTGTTCCGGATATGTCCCTGGCTGTTGCCGAACGTTTTGCCGAGGCCGGCAGTCGCGTTCTGGTGCTGTTGACAGACATGACGAACTTCTCCGACTCTTTGAAAGAAATATCGATTTCTATGGAACAGATTCCATCAAACCGCGGCTATCCGGGCGATCTTTACTCCCAGCTTGCGGCCAGGTACGAAAAGGCCGTGGATATGGAGGGTCTGGGTTCCATCACCATTTTGGCGGTGACCACCATGCCGGGCGATGATGTCACCCACCCCATTCCGGACAACACCGGCTATATTACCGAAGGCCAATTCTATCTGCGTCACGGCGTGATCGATCCATTCGGGTCTTTGTCGCGCCTGAAACAGAACGTGGTCGGCAAAGTCACACGCAGGGACCATAACGACATCATGAACACCATGATCCGGCTTTATGCCGATTGCCGGGAGTCTCGCAATAAGATCGCCATGGGCTTTAAGATTTCCAAGTGGGATGAAACCCTTTTGGCGTACGGCAATGACTTTGAGCGGGAGATGATGGACCTGAACGTCAACATGCCGATTGAACAGGCACTGGATAAATGCTGGGAACTGCTGGCCCGGTACTTCGAGCCGGTGCAGACCGGCCTTAAGGATGAATTGATCAAAGAATTTTGGCCCAACAGCCGGCCGGCCAGGAAGGTGTCCTAATCAATGGCGGACAAACCCAAGTTCAACAAGACGGCGCTGAAGGCCCAGCGGGATGCGCTGGCCAAGTATGAAAAGTTTTTGCCCATTCTGCTTTTAAAGAAAATGCAGCTTCAGCTTGTTCTGCGCCAGTTGGAACCGGTGCTGGAAGGTAAGCGCCGGGAGTTGGAAGATATTGTTGCGGGAATCAAGCCTTGGGCCGGGCTTTTATCCGAGGCAACCATTGACATGGAGGACTTCCTCCAAATCGATGAAGTGCGCATCAAGAAGGACAACATCGCCGGTGTGGAGGTGCCCGAATTTGACGGGGTTCTCTTTAAAGAAATTCTCTATTCGCTCTTTGCTACCCCCGCTTGGATGGACAAAGCGCTCCAGGTATTGCGGCGCATGGTTGCGGCCAGAGAAGAGTTGCGCGTCCTGCAGGAGAAAGAGGCGCTCCTGAGAGAAGAATTACGCACCACCACCCAGCGGGTCAATCTCTTTGAGAAAAAACTCATTCCGGAACTCAAGGAAAACATTCGCAAAATCAAGATATTTCTCGGTGACGAAGAGACCGCCGCCGTCGGTCGAGCCAAGCTGGCCAAGGCCAAGCTCGTTCTGAAAAAGAAAGAGGTGGCATACGCATGATTGTCAAAATGAAAAAAATCACCTTCGTCGGCATCATCGATGAAAAGGAACAGTTCCTCCAGCGGCTGCAAGACCAGGGCGCGACGCATATCACGCTCCCGATGGATTCTCTTGAGCCGGCCGAGGTGGCCAGGGAACTGCAAAAGGTGACCGAAATTCGGAAGTTCCTTAACCGTCTTGCAGCCAAGGAGCGCGTTACGGAAGTAAGCGCCGATTACGCCTCCATATGCTCGCGGCGGGAAGAATTGGGCCAGAGGGAGTCCCGCTTGCAAAGCGAGATCAGTGCCCTGAAGAAAGAACGCTCCGTGCTTGCGCCCTGGGGCGAGTTTGATCCACGGGACGTAGCACTCCTGCACTCCAAGGGGTTGGATGTGCGGTTCTATCGGGTGCCGCGCAGGAGCTTTGGCGTCATGGTGCTCGACGACATCCTGTACCATGTTACCCGTCAGACCGAGGGCGAGGTTGCTTTTGTCGCCATGGCTTCGGTTCCCCTTGAAATCGGTCAGGCCGAAGAAAAGCTGCCGGCGAAAAGCCTTGCGCAGATCGATCGTGAGATCGAGGCCAAAAACGGGGAACTCCAGGAAATAAAGGGGGAATATGCTGCCCTGGCGGCCGAAGTCCAGGCCCTGATCGATGCCGAGAACAGGCTCAAGGATGATTATGAATACCAGCGGGTTCTGCTTAACACCAGCAGCGTCCTGAATGAACGACTTTTTGTTTTAAGCTGCTGGTCTCCGATTTCTGAGGAAGAGCTGATGGAGAGGATCGGCCCGGGTTTCACCTTGGGGCACTACAGCGAGGACCCTGAACCCGGTGACCGGGTGCCGGTGCTTTTGTCCAATCTACCGGCCTTTGATTCCGGAGAAGATCTGGTTAAGATTTATTCCCAGCCCAACTATAATGATTTTGACCCCAGCGCCCTTGTCCTGTACGGCTTTGCGGTTTTTTATGGAATGATCATAGGGGATGCGGGGTACGGGTTTTCTTTGCTGGCCCTGACGATCTTTTTGCACCGGAAGATCAAAAGTATGGCTCCACTTTGGATCCGGTTTCGCCGGTTGAGTTATATGCTTTCCGTCTCGGTCATATTTTTCGGGATAATTTCGGCGTCCTACTTCGGCATCTTGCTTGAGCCGGACAACCCCTTGAACCGGCTCATGCTGCTCAATTTCTCAACCAAGGAAGGACTGAACCACGCGATGCTGGTTTCGATCCTGATGGGTATGGTGCACCTTTCCATTGCTCTGGGGATCAAGTTTTTCCGCACGAAGGACCTGCCGTCATTGGGATGGATTATTGTGATCTGGTCAGGGTATGCCTTGCTGAACTCGAGGATGCTCAAAGGGGTCGAAAACCCGGTGGCCTCGTGGGTTTTGATAGGCGGATTGAGCCTGGTGGTCCTTTTTACATCCACTGCCAAAAATCCGGTGATCCGCATACTGCTTGGCCTCAACGGAGCCTTAGGCGTGGTCCAGCTTTTTGCCGACGTGCTGTCCTACTTGAGGCTCTTTGCTTTAGGATTGGCCACCATGTATATGTGCCAGACCTTTAACATGCTGGCCGGCATGTCCTACGAGGCTCTGCCCTACATCGGTTTTCTGCCGGCCGGGCTGATTCTGCTCTCCGGCCACGCGATCAATATCGTTTTGGGGATCATGGGCGGCGTTGTCCATGGACTCAGGTTGAACTTTCTGGAATGGTATCGATGGTGCTTTGAGGGTGACGGAGTTCCCTTCAAGCCGTTTCGAAGAATTGCTAAAGCAGCTTAAAGGATAGGAGGAAAAAATATGGACATCGCAACTATGCTCGGATATGCCGGATGCTCATTCGCCATAGGGATTCCGGCTATCGGCAGCGCCGTTGGTGTGGGCGTCGCCGGAGCCGTTTCCCATGGTGCCATGGCAAAGGTTGAGGAGGGCCATGGGAAGTTCATCGGTGTATCGGCAGCCCCGTCCAGCCAGACGATCTACGGTTTGATTTTGATGTTTGTACTTCTGGCCAAGGTAAAGGAATCGGGACTAGCGGTTTTTTTCATTGGTTTGTTTTGCGGCTTGGCTATCTGCATATCGGCCATCTTCCAGGGCAAAGTGGCTGCTACGGCCATTCTCGGCTCTTCAAAGAAGCAGGAGATTTTCGGCAAATGCTTTGCCGCGGTCGGCATGGTCGAGAGTTTTGCTATCTTTGCACTGGTGGCCGGAATCGTAATGGCAGGGTCTTTCTAGTTTTGGTGAGACCCTGCGTTCACTATTTACTGAGAAGTTGACGGCTTAGGCTCGCATTATTTCGGACTTGAAAAGAGGGTTCCATGGCCATAGTCACGATAGCCCGGCAATACGGTGCGGGTGCAAAGGTGGTGGGTCAGATGGTAGCGAAACGCTTGGGCTACCAATTGATCGATAAAGCCATGCTGGATCAGGTTGCCAGGAAGGCCGATGTCTCGGTCAAGCAGGTGGAAGACATTGAAAAGATGAGTGGAGACAGGCTGCTGGCTTTCCTCTCCGAAGCTTTTTCCACAAGCCCGATTATTCGACATCTGCCCGGTATCAGCACTGAATTTGACGAGCAAAAATACGTGCTTTTTTTAAAAAGAGCCATTGCCGAAATCGGGGTCCGCGGGAAAGCGGTGATCATCGGCCGGGGCGGCCAGTTTGTGCTCAAGGACCACCCCGGCGCTGTCCGGGTTTACATCGTGGCCGCAGAAGAAGACCGGATTACAAGCCTCATGAATCTTTCCAAGATTGATAGAAGCAAGGCCGAGGCCGTCGCTCGCCGAGAAGAAAAAAAGAGACTGGCCTTTCTGGAGAAATTTGGTTCCGGACCTTCCGATAATCTGCTGCTTTACCACCTCGTGATTAATACGAGCCTGGTTGATTATGATCTGGCCACTGATCTGATCTGCAGCCTTGTATCTGCAAAGGAAAAATTATGATTCCAATGGATACTATCCCGAATATTTCATGAAATCTTTTCATCGATAATTAAAAAATAACGGTAGATATACTACAGCTGCGTCCCTGAATGCTTGTTGGAGCGAAGCGGAAATCCCGTTAACGGGGCAAATGAACGCCTCAGTTGCATGAAATTTCCGGGCTAAATGTCAAATGACGATCAGTACTCTGAAAAGAGTTTGCCCCAGGGGGTGTTTGCCCTGATGACTTCCATGATCCTTTGGCCAACGAAAGGCCACCAGATTCGATCGTGATAAAAAGAGGAGCCTAAAACGAAGACATAGACCAGGGGGGTACGGAAAAAAAGATTCTGGATACCCTTGAGGGGACCGAACCAAAGCAGATCACCGATGAGGCTGGCCAGATTGTCTCCCACCCTGAAGCCGAAGTTAAAAGATGAGAGATCTTCCCCCCGAATCTCAATTTCTTCAGGCCGGCCCACGCCCAGACCGTCTTCATGGGCCAGGCGGATATACTCGATTTTCATGGGATCGAATCCCATGAGCTTGGCCGAGACGGCGTCGATGGCGACAGGGTCGGCGCTTGCAAGTATCAGGTCTTTTTGGACCGGGATCATGGTGCGCGGGCCGGCTCCGTTGCCGCAGAGGGTCCCGTCCATGACCGTGAAGATGCCCCGGTGGATTTCTTTCTGGATGACCAGCAGGTCCACTAAGGTTTCGTGGATAACCGTATGGGTGTAATGGCGCCGGGTATTGAGCAGACCCCCGAAAGCATTCTTCATGGAGCCGGTGGTCGTCGTGTAGATGTGGCACTTTACGGTCGGCAGGTGCACGATATTCTTTCCTATAAAAAAGGTCGGAATACGGATTCCTTCGGGATAGATGCGGTGAAGTACTCGCATGCGGCCCTTGGGTCGATAGACCTCCCAGGTCATGTCCTGGGGCAGAAAATTGTACTTCTCCGGTATACTGTAACGCTGATAGACGGGCTCCAATTTGTTCAGTCGCCCCCCCTTGAAGGGATCCGTGACCACAGTGTTGTTATGAACGGCCACGAGATCCTTGAAACCCGCCGCTTGCAGTCCCTGGATGGTCCCTTCCAGTTGCCAGGGGGTCGTATTGGCCGAGAGAAAAGGAAAATGCCAGGAGATGTTGTCCTTCAGAATCGTGGCAACGTCCAGGTCCAGGGCCGATTTGACCCCTGCAAGTTCCATAAGTCTTGAGATGTCTGCCAGAACCGTTTCTGGTTTTGTTCGAAGGGCTGAAACCACCGATCGAGCCATGTTTATATTCCTTTGTTTTATTGTTATTTTTCCAACTAAAGCACCCCGTAGAGAATCAGCACGCAGGAAATGAGCCACAGGAGGACGCTGGCGAGCAGGGGATGGTCGGACAGGATAATTTTCTCGGGAGAGCCCCCTTCCTGTTTCTGATAAATCAAATACAGATAGCGGAAGATACCGTAAAGAACAAAGGGAAACGTATAAATCAAATGTTCGGTGCGAAACTTTTTTACGGTTTCAGGGGATGTACAGTACAAAAGGTAGCTCAAGAGGACGCCGCCGGTGGTTATTCCTATCATCTGATCCAGAAGGTGGGCGCTGTAATGGGAGAGGACTTGGCGGTGTTTGCCTGCCTCCACCTTTCCCAAGGTGATGAGTTCATGCCTGCGCTTCGACAGGACCAGGAACATGGCGATGAGGATCGTGCAAATAATGATCCACCTGGACAGGGGCACACCGATGACCACGGCACCGGCGATCACGCGCAGGAAGAATCCGCAGGCCACGCAGAAGACATCCAGGATGACCACATCCCTTAGACGCAGATTGTATAGCAACTGGATGCCAAGGTAGATCAGGAGAATGAAAAAAAAGCCCCGGCCGACATAGAACCCCCACAGCAGGGCAAACAGCAGCAGACCGGCCGCCGTGGCCAGCACGAGCCGGGGGGAGATCAGGCCGGCCGCAAGGGGCCGATGGCGCTTAACGGGATGGTGGCGGTCTTCCTCGCGGTCGAGATAGTCATTGAAAAGATAGACGGCGCCCGTAAGGCCGCAAAACACCGCCACGGCCTGGATGCTTGTTAAAAGCCGGACAGGGTCGAACAATTGTTGCGCGAAAATCAAAGGAAGCAATATGAAGCCGTTTTTAATCCATTGGCGCGGCCGGAGGGAAAAAAATAGGAATAAGACGGTCTTCATTGTGTCACCCTTTTCAAGCAGTGCTGATCCTTTTTTGCGGCCTTAAAACCTTACAAGAAAACCTGCACCGAAGGGCGAGGATTCTTGCGCTCAAAGGTCTCGGTTCTTAGGGGTGCACCCTTTTAAAATGAAATAACGAATTTTTCGGTCTTGGCATTATAAACAGCCAGCAAGTACCAGCCAAGAAAAAAAGCCAAATAAAAAATCAGGGTCCAGGTCCAGCTCAGCACATTGGGTATATAGATACCCTTGCCCAAAAACGTCCCCAGGGCGGTACTTTTTACGGCATATTCAACCACCGGATCCACTGTAATAAAGCCTACAATGGCCATCCAGATTTTGGTGTTGCCTTCACCGGCCCGCCACAGGCCGGAGCTGGCGCAGGCACCGGCGATTACCATGCCGAGGCCGAAAATAAAGCCGCCGACCAGGCTCCCCACCCAGAAAGGATGGTCAATACCATGAGTGTCGGGTTGAAAAAAACCATACTTGATCACGGCCGAACCGGCGCTGTAAATGATCAGGCTCAAAATAACCGCCTTGACCATTTCGTAATCGCCGGTCATGAATGGATTGCGAATGGTGCGCGCCAGGCAGAAACGGGCGCGCTGCATGAAATAGCCGATCCAGAGCCCGAAAAAGGCCATGCCGCCGAGCACGGTGTTATCGAAATAATCGTAAATATAAAAGGACAGACAAAAGAAAATATAAATGCCGGCACCGATGTAGGGGTACACTTTTTTCCAGTTGATCAGTGGAGGCTTTGGGGGTTCGGCCGATTTATCCAGCATTTTTACCGGCCAGTTGAACATTTCCCAGATCAGGTATTTGACGCCCACAATCGCACCTAATGACAGACCGATCATATTCACGAAACCCCCCAGTGAAAATACCCCCACCGCAGTGTAAAATGCGCCTTCAATACACCCCCCGGCAAAAGGCGATCCGACAGCCATCAGGGCCCCGCCGATAAACCCCTTAACATACTCGCGGTTTGGTACGCGCACAACCGCAAATTGCTTTTTCATCATGGAGGCGCCCATGCTCCCGAAAATCATGCCAAGATTCATAATGGAGACAGGATGCATCCAGGGAGGAAAGGGAGCCTCATTCAATCCCGCCCAATTTCCTAAACCGAAATAGTAATAAAGCTGCTCGCCCCAGTTTCTATATCCCGACGAAATTCCCCAGGGATAACGCCACAGAAATATCAGGATCGCCAGAACGCCCAGACCGATGCCGGCCACCCACTGGGGCATATCCCGAACGAAAAGAAAATGGTAAAGGTCACGAAGTTCGTTCCAAATCTCATTTAAGAAGCTTGTTTTTTCCAATGACAAACCCTCCTTTTTTTACTATCTACCCGAGCCTCTTTGCTCCTTTTTAAGGGAAAGCAGCCTCATTTTACCGGTTCACAACCTCAGACAAACACGAGGCTCAGCCAGGGTACCATGGCTACCACCAGCCAGGCCAGACAGATCCCTATCAGGTAAGGCGGCAACCACTTGATCAGTTTGTCGTAAGGGATGCCGGTGATGCCCGAAGCCACGAACAGGTCCAGACCGAAGGGCGGCGTCACAAAGCCAAGGGACAGCCCCACGATAAAGATCAGGGCGAAGTGCACCGGGTTAATGCCGATCGATTCGGCGATCGGGGCCAGAATCGGGGCCAGGATAATGGTGATCGAGATCGATTCCATGATCGATCCGGCAATCACCAGGGAAAACATCATCGCTCCCAGGATCAACCAATAGCTGCCGAAGGAAAGGACAAAGTGCTGGACGATTTCGCGCACATTAAGAATCGAAAAGACCTGCTGCAAGACGATGGAGACCGAAACCACCGGTGCCAGCAGGCCGTTGATCCGCCCGCTGGACAGAAATATTTTGGGGATGTCCCCGAGCTTGATTTGGCGGGTCAACAGGCTGCCGGCGATCAGGCAGTAGGCCGCCGTAATTCCGGATGCTTCCGTGGGGGAGGAGATGCCGCCGTAGACGATGAACAGAATCAGCGCCACCGCAAAAAGCCCCAGCTTGGCGTCCCAGATCGACTTCAAAGCGGCCGTAAGAGCAAAGGGCTCGGGCCGGCCGAAGTCATGCTTGGCGGAACTGTAATAGGCCCCTCCGGCCAGACCCAGGCTCACGACCAGGCCCGGCAGCACGCCGGCCTTAAACAGGTCCAGCACGCTGACGTTGACGGTAAAACCGTAGACGATCATCAGGATGCTGGGCGGAATCAAAATCCCCACGATCCCGCCGGCCGCACAGGTAGTGGCGGCAAATTCAGGATGGTAGCCCTGATTCTTCATTTCCGGGATCATGATTCGCCCGATGGTCGCCACGGTGGCGGAATTGGAGCCGGAAATGGCCGCAAAGGTGCTGCAGGTGGCAATGGTGGCCAGAGACAGCCCGCCGCGCAGCGGCGCCAGGAAACGCCGCGCCATGACGGAAAGCTTTTTGGCGATCCCGCCCGCTCCGATCAAATCCCCGGTCAAAATAAAAAGCGGCATGGCCAGCAGCGCATAGCTTTCGATCCCCTGATAGGATGTAATGCCGATATTTTGAATGGTAAACCCCACGGCAACCGATGCCAAGGTAGCCCAGAAGGCCACGCACAGAAAAATGGGCATCCCCAGGACAAACAAGCTCCCGGTGAAAACCGTAATGATCCAGATGGCAATATCTTGTGGAATTCCCAACATAATTCCTCCTAAAGTTTGATCCCCGTCCGGCTAGGCCTGGTCAACCGTGGCCGTAGGGTTGAGTTTCAACGGCTGGCCGCTTCGAAAGTCGCGGACATCGACGATGATATTCTGAATGACTCTGAAAACCAGCACCGTAAAGGATACGGGAATGCACAGCGGCACGATCCATTTGGGCAGGCTCTCCGTTCCGTAAACTACCGCACCGACTGAAGCCAGTTTAAAAATCTGGATGATGGAAAAATAAGAGGCGATGACGGCGAAAGCGATCCAGAGGGCGTAATCGGACATTAAAAGGACAAACTGAATCTTGCGGGGCAGTTTTGCCCGAAAAGAGGACAGTCTAAGATGGGCCCGTTCCTTGACGTTCCAGGCGCAGCCCAACCAGGAAAACCAGCAAAAAAGGGCGATACAGACGTAGGTGCTCCAGTGCCAGGCGAACTTGAAGAAAAACCGCTGGATCACTCCGATAGCCATGAGGGCCATCATGATGAAATACATGGGGAAAACAAGGGTGTTTTCCAAATTTTCATCTAAAAAAGATAGAACCTTGTTAGACATCGGTGAACCTCCTATTATAGATTTGATATAGACATAGATAAATGCCGTATTTACCCCGCTTTTGGCGCGTGGGGTGTAATTATAATAGCAATAGTTATGCCAGGCTGAATATGCCTGAGCAGGAGTTTAGGCCCCCCCCCGGCCCTATTTATAACCCTTTGTAAACGCGAGCTATTTTAAATCGGTATTTTTGCGGCGAAAACCGCTGATGGTTTTTTAAAAGCAATAACCGATTGCATTCGGGCCAAAAGCTGTCGGTTTATTTTACAATTTGAAAATTTTGTTGCCATGGCCGCCCGATTTTTTACTTCGTAGACGCCAGAACAGAAAAAACCCCTCCACGGGTGGTGAAGGGGTTTTTTTCCAGTTCTTCGGCGCTGAAATTCGCGAAGCACAAGCTTACTTTTTAGCAGGAGCAGCAGCAGGAGCAGCAGGAGCTTCGACCTTTTTGATCGACTTCAACGTAGTCTCGGATTTTTCGATGCTGACCTTTTGACCGGCGGCTATTCCTTCGAGCAGTTTGGGCTCGGCCTTCAGGGTTTGGTCTTTACCATCGGCCTTGATTACGATCTCTCCTTTCGCGGCATCCACCTTAACGACTTCACCGCTCAGGGACTCCAGCTTGGCAGGAGCAGGGGCCTTTTTCTCCTTGGCCATTGAAATGCCGGCTGTCAGCGTAATCAGCATCAGGACTGACATCAGAATCGCTAGCTTTTTCATCTGTATTCACCTCCTTTCATGTATGAGTGATCTGCAAAATTTTTGCATTTTACAAATTCTCTGCGAAACTGATGCCAAAGCGGGTCGGCGGGGAAAAATAAAACCGGCGCGAATAATAATAAACGTAATTTTAAGAGGTTATAGGTTTGAGGGTGTCAAGGCCTGCTTATGGGTCGCAGTGGTTCCAAGGGGGGAAGTCAACGTTTTGGTTGATCTTTTTTACAATTTGGTTATCTTGCCCGGGGAATAGCGTATTTTTTTACGCGATACTCAACGGTCCGGTAAGTTGTTCCCAAAAGCTTTGCAGCCCTGGCGATGCAGCCGCCCGATTTTTCCATGGCCTTGAAGATAACCTGGCGTTCAATCTCTTCAAGTGAAACACCGTTCGGGGGTATTTCAAAATTGAAGGCGGGGCCGGCAGGACTGCTTGGCTGTGCCGGCAGGTCGAGGTCGGCGAGTTCTATGATATCGCCGCGTGCAAGCAGCACCGCTTTTTCGATGACCGAGTCGAGCTGGCGCACGTTGCCCGGCCACGGGTAGTCCATCAGCACCCTCAGGGCTTCGTTGCCGATTCCCCGGACCGCCCGGTTGAAAACAAGGTTGTATTTTTCAATAAAGGATTCCGCCAAAAGGTACAGGTCCGAGGACCGCTCCCGTAACGGGGGCAATTCAATCACAAACCCTCTGAACCGGTAAAACAGGTCTTCCCTGAAATTCCCTTTTTTAATCTCGTCGCTCAGCTTTTTGTTGGTGGCGGCGATCAGGCGGACGTCAATGGCAATCTCTTCCTTGCCCCCGACCCGCCTTACCTTTTTTTCCTCCAAAAACCTCAGGAGTTTGGCCTGGGGACCGACGGGCAGCTCCCCGACTTCATCCAAAAACAAAGTTCCGCCGTTGGAACTCTCGATCAGGCCTTGCTTTTGGGAATACGCGCCGGTAAAAGCACCTTTTTCATATCCGAACAACTCGCTTTCGAGCAGGCTTTCCGGCATGGAAGCACAGTTAACTGCTTGAAAGATTTTGTTTTTTCTGGGACTGGCGGAATGGATCGCTCGCGCGATCAGGTCCTTGCCCGTCCCGGTTTCACCGGTAATCAGTACCGTTACGTTCAGCGGACCGACGGTTTTGATGAAATCCAGGACCTTCAATATGCTCGGGTGTTTTCCGATAACACCCTCGATTGCAAACGGCCGTGCCAGTTGTTTTTTAAGCTGTATGTTTTCCCTGACAAGCGCAAGGCGTTCGCAGGCCCTGTTGGTTGTAAGAATAAGTTTTTCGCGTTCGACCGGTTTTGTGAGGTAATCGAAGGCACCCCTTTTGATGGCTTTAACAGCGGACTCGATGGTTCCATGCGCCGTGAATATGATGAACTCGTGCTTGTGACGGTCGGAGGTTACCAGCCGTTCCATTACCTGGGTTCCTTCCATGTCGGGAAGCTTATAATCGCAAAGCACCACGTCCGGCGAAAATCTATGGCACATTTCGATGGCCCGCTCCCCGTTCTCGGCACATTCCACCGCAAACCCCTCGTTTTCCATGATAACCCTGAGAATATCCCGCTGGTAGGCCTCATCGTCTACAATCAGTATTTTCCACTTTTCCATCACTGTCTCCTGCCGGCATGGGGAACTGCAACCCTGATACACGTTCCCCGCCCGGGCGTACTGGCAATGCTGATGCTGCCGCCGTGGGCCTCTACAACCCGTTTTGAGATGGCCAGACCGAGTCCCGTCCCCGTTTTTTTGGTCGTAAAATACGGTTCGCAGATTTTAGGGAGATCATCCGGCTGGATTCCTCCCCCGGTGTCTTCGAATGTTAGCTCTACAAACTCAGCGTTTTCCCTGATGGATATCCGCAGCATACCCCCGTTGGGCATCGCGTCGGCCGCATTGGTAATCAGGTTCTGAAAACACGATTTCATCCTGTCGATATCGATTTCGACAGCCGGAACCGGATCGCAATAATCCCTTTCAATTGCAATGCCGCGGTCCCTGATCAGGTGGCGGTTCAGCCCCAAAGCCTCTTCCACCGGAAGGTCGGCCCTCAGGCAGATGGGATGAAGAACAAGCTCCCGGCCCAGGTCAAGGAAATTCGTCACCATCTGGTTCACTCTCCGGATCTCGGCTTTTGTTTTTCTGATCAAATCTTCCGGCCCGCCGCTCTCATCAGTTGCCCCCATGTATTTTAGGGTGGCCAGGTGATCGACGGAAAGGCTAATGAAGTTCAAAGGGTTACGGATTTCATGGGCGATACCGGAGGCAAGCTGGGCCAGCATCGCCTGCTGCTCCGCGCGCTTGAGCTTTTCTTCCATGGTCTTTTGTGCTTCCAATTTTGTGACCATGTCGCCGAGCGAGTCGGCCAGGCCGCTGATATCGGCCTGGGGAATCGTGGGCAGCCTGGGCACCCTGCCTTCGGAGATCGAACGGATGGCCTCCACCAAGGTGCCGATGGGTTTTGTGTACCGGTACGCAATCAAAATGCAGAGCAGCACGCCGATTCCAAAAACCAGGAGCGTCCAGGCCACCCTGCGGTACAACATATCACGGCTCAATTTTTCCAGATCGTCGAAGTACATGCTGATATGAATATAACCTTCCAGCTTGCCCATTGATATGACCGGAACGAAGGTGCTATAGATTTTTTGGGGGGTGGCACTTTCATCGGCGCCGATTTTTGCCATAATGAGAAACTCGTTTTTGGAAACGCTTATCCGGCTGCCGACCATCTGCGGATTCGAGCTCAGGATCACTTCCTGCTGGTCGCTTAAAATGGAGACTTCCTTGATTCCGCGTTTCTGCACTTGGTCGATATAGCTCTTGAGCCTGGCTTTGTCGGTCGATCCTGCGGTTGTGATTTGTTCCATACTGATTTCAATGGCTTTTGTCAGGTCGACGATCTCTTCCTGGATCAGATTGAACACTTTGTCCTCGGCTACTTTCTGAAGATAGGCCAGGCTTCCCACGGACAGGACCATCATTGCCAGCATCACGGTCAGAAGCTGTGTGCGTAAACTGAGACGGAAAGGATTCTTCAGCATTGTAATCGGAAACGTGCCGCTCATGGCGCCCACCCGCGTGATTACACGCAGGATAAGTCTAACCCGAATATTTCATGAAATCTTTTCATCGATAACTAAAAAATAAATGATTCCATGCAAATCAACACCTCAGGGGCGTGAAATATCCGGGCTAACATGTTGATAAAAACTCAATTTTCAGTGAATAAAGTATACGGAAATTGCGACTGGGTGTCAACATGGGAAAAGATTTTAAAAAGCCGATTCCAGGATGGCGTTGATCTTGGCGTTGATCTGATCTTCGGTGGCGTGTTTTAAGGTAATGGCCCGGCGGGGGCACTCGGAAACGCAGATGCCGCATCCCCTGCATTTGGCGGGCTTTATCTCGGAAACACCCTCGGCGTTGATAAAAGGCGCTTCAAAGGGACAGAACCGTACACACGCCAGGCAGGCGGCACAGAGTTCGGGCGTTACCTGTGCCACGGTTGCCGGGGTGGTCATGATTGCTTGGCAGAGAATTTTTACGGCCTGCTGGGCGGCGCCTTTGGCCATGGCAATGGATTCCGGGATGAACCTGGGGCTGTGGGCCAGCCCGGCCAGGTAAATGCCCGGCGAGGCGAATTCCACGGGTTGGAGCTTGACGTGGGCCTCCATGAAAAAGCCTTCCCGCGTGCGGGGCAGTTTTAAAACCCGGGCGATCTGCTCGCTTTCCACGCGGGGCCGGATACCGGCGCTCAATACCACCAGGTCGGGTTCGACCCGAACATCTTGGAGAGTGCTCTGGTTGTAAAAGTCCACCACCAGTTCATGGTCGGAATTTTGGTACACTTGGGGTTCTTGCTCCGGAATGAACCGGAAAAACAGAACGCTCATTTTGCGGGCCTTTAAGTAGTAAAGTTCCTTGAACCCGAAGGTGCGCATGTCCCGGAACAAAATAATGACCTGAATATCCGGGTTGAGTTCTTTGAGCAGGATACTGTTTTTTACCGCGGCGCTGCAGCACACGCGGCTGCAGAAAGCAAAATCCGGATTGCGCGAGCCGACGCACTGGATCATTACCACCCGCTGTAATCGTTTGGCCCAATTGGGGTCCTGTTTGATCCGGCCGGTCAGTTCGACCTGGGACAGGATCCTTTCATCGGTGGCATAAAGGTGCTCATGGGGTTCGTAGGCCTGGCCGCCGGTGGCAACGATCACGGCCCCGTAGGAAATTTCACGGCTGCCCTCCGAAGTTTGCAGTGTTCCCTCAAAGGCCCCCACGTGTCCCTGATGGGCAATGAGCCGGCTGCCAAGATGGACCGTTATCTTCGGGTGGCGCCGGACCTTTGCTTGCATGTGCCGGACCAGCTTTTGGGGCGAATCGCCCTCCAGGGTTTCGAAAAGATTGCGGGCAAACCCGCCGAGCCGGTCGTCTTTTTCGACCAGATGCACGCGAAACCCCTGGTCCGCCAGGGTCAGCGCGGCGGTCATGCCGGAAAGCCCTCCGCCGACAACCAGCGCCTCAGGCACTACGGCGTGGGTGAAATCTTTTAACGGTTCCAGCCGAAAGGCCCGGGAAACGCCGCCGCGAACGAGCTGAGCGGCTTTTAAGGTGGCTTTGTCCGGTTCGGATCCATGCACCCAGGAACACTGGTTGCGGATATTGACCATTTCAAAAAGATAGGGGTTAAGGCCCGCCTTTTGCAAGGTGTCCCGGAAGAGCGGCTCATGGGTTTTGGGGGAGCAGGCGGCCACGACCACGCGATTCAAGCGGTGTTCCTTGATAAGATCCACCAGCGGCTGCTGGGTTTCGGCGGAACAGGTGAACATGAAATCGGCGGCAAAGGCGACGTCGGGCATTTTCTGAACCTGGGCCATCAGTTCGGGAATACTGACCACACCGGCGATGTTAGACCCGCAGTGACACACGAACACGCCGACCCTGGGCTGATTCTCGAGGGGTCTTTCGGCAACGGCTTTGGGGATGACGATTTCGACATGACGAGCTTCTGCGAGCAGCACCGATGCCTCGGCCGCCGCAGCCCCCGCCTGGATCACGGTTTCGGGAATGTCCTTGGGAGATTCCAGGCCGCCGCAGACAAAAGTACCGGGCCGGGATGTGGATACCGGTTCATCGAAGTCGGTGCTGATAAACCCAAACTGGTTGGCGATGATTCCCAAGCGTCCGACAAGATCCGAGCTGTCACGGGCCGGTTTGAACCCGCTGGAGAGGACCACCAGATCGTATTCTTCTTCAACTTTGCGGTTTTCGTGATGATCAAAAGTTTCGATGATCAGGTTTTCATTTTGCGGGTTCAGGTACACCTGGGAAATCATGGAGCGGCGAAACTGAACCCCGTGCTGGTCGCGGGCCCGGTCGATGTAATCATCAAAATCCTTGCCGTGGGCCCGAATGTCCATAAAATAGATGACCGCTTTCGCATCCGGCCGGTGGCTGCGGGTCAGTACGGCCTGTTTGGCCGCGTGCATGCAACAGACCGAAGAACAAAACGGACGGTTGCGGGCCGCATCCCGGGACATGACGCACTGGATCCAGGCGACCTTCTGCGGTGCTTTGTGGTCCGATGGTCGCAGGATATGTCCGTCAAAAGGGCCCGTGGCCGAGAGTATCCGCTCGTATTGCAAGGACGACACGACGTTTCGATACCGGCCAAAGCCGAATTCCCCTTCCAGGGGGGTAAGGGCCGGCTCCAAACCGGTGGAAAGGACCACCGCGCCGGCTTTCAGGGCGAGGGTTTCGGGTTGCTGATCAAATTCGATGGCGCCGGTAGGACATATATCCCGGCACAGGCCGCATCTTTTGCGGGTCAGATAGAGGCAGTGTTCGGCGTCCAGGGCGTATTTCAGGGGCACCGCCTGTGGAAACGCCAGAAAGGCCGCCTTGCGAAAGGAAAGTTTTTGGTTGAACGGGTCGGGCACTTTCTTGGGGCATTTTTGGGCGCACAGGCCGCAGGCGATGCACTTTTGCATGTTGATGTAGCGGGGGGTTCTTTGGATCCGGGCGGTAAATCGGCCCGGTTCACCCTCCAGATCCAGCAGGCGGCCCAAGGTGATGATCTCGATATTGGGATTTGCGGCCACCTGCACCAGCTTGGGGGAAAACATGCAGGTGGAACAATCGTTGGTGGGAAAGGTCTTGTCCAGGGCGGCCATGGTCCCGCCCAGGGTGTGGGTTTTGTCGAGCAGGTAGACGAAAAAGCCCGTGTCGGCCAGATCGAGGGCACACTGGATGCCGCCGATGCCGCCGCCGACCACGATGACCTTTCCGGAGGGTCGGCCGCCTGTGTTTTTTGTGCCGATGCGATCGTTCAACGCAGCAATTCCTTTTTGCTTAAAAGCGGAACCGGATCGGTGATATGCATCCTGAACCATCGGCGACAAGCGCGTCCGGGCTCGAAAGCGATGCGCATCAGCTCGGTAAAGTAAAACACCGGGATGTTCGCTCCGGTCTTGTTCCGCCGGAACATGTCCAGATTGGCCTGACATAGAGGACAGGAGACCACCACGGCCTCCGCGCCGGTTTGGCGGGCTTTGTCGAGCAGGCGCATCGTCAGAGACTCCTGGATATCCCGGCGGCCGATGCCGATGCTCGCCCCGCAGCAGGTGGTTTTGTATGACCAGTCCAGAGCCTCGGCGCCAACCGCCGCCACGATCCTGTCCATGGTCCGGGGGTTTTCGTAATCGGTAAAGCCGGTGATGCGCGGCGGACGGACCATCTGGCAGCCATAGTAGCATACCACTTTAAGGCCCTTTAGCGGCTTTCGAACACGGGCCGAGATCTTAGCGAGCATTTCCGGGCCGGCCAGAAAGCGGGTCATCTCGTGCACCGTGCTTTTTGCGGTGACCTCCCAGGGTACGTCGATGATTTTCTTTTGGATCATTATCTGGGAAAAGCGCAACCGGTTGAAACAATTGGCACAGGGCGCCACGATATCCAGGCCCATTTTCTCGGCCTCGGCCAGGTTTCTGGCCGGAAGCGTCACCGCCATCAATTCGTTCAGGCTGTGGGCCGCGGTGGCACCGCAGCAGGACCAATCCTTGATTTCAACAAGCTCGATATCAAGATCCCGAAATACGGCCGTGATGGATCGAGCGTAGTCGTTGGCCATTCCTTCCAGAGAGCATCCCGGGTAAAATGCCAGTTTCATCTCAGCCAATCTCCCCCCGTTGCTGCCGGTAGAGTTTGCGGATTTCTGCCATGGCCCGGCACCGGTGCGGCATCAGCTTCAGCTTTCCTTTTCGCAAGAGCAAAAGGCCCAGGGCCATTTCTTCGGCCAGAGCGCCCGTCCGGATTTTCTCTTTCAAGACGCCTGGTTTTAAGTTCAAGGCCCCCATGAGCCAGAATTCGTTGACCCGGCCGAAATGGTGAAGCGCTTCCAGAAAGGTCTGGTGAAACAGGGCCAGCTGTTTTTCCCGGGGGGCAACGGACGAATGGGCGGCTAGATTGCGCAAATGGTTGATGGTCTCTGCCACCTGGACCTCGTTGGGGCAATAGGTGGTGCACATCTCGCAGGACAGACAGACCCAGATGGTGGCAGATTGCAACAGCTCCTCCCGCCAGCCGAGCTGAATGTACCGGATCACCTGGTGTGGCTTAATATCCATGTAGTGGCTGATCGGGCAGGCGTTGGTGCACCGAAAGCACTGAAAGCAGGCCGAGATGTTGGCGCCGGTTTCACCTTCCATCCGCTTTAAAAAGTGGTTTCCCCGGTCCCCGATAAGCTTTCTTGCTTTGTCCTCGGTGCCCTTCATAATTCTCTCACGCTACTTTCCGGCGAATCGATTGACGCTTACTACCGGGCAGTTGACCCGGGCAATCACCTGTTCAAAGATGCTTCCAAGTGTGGCGTTGCCGGTTTTCGTCTTTTTTGCATGGGGTGCCAGAACGATCATATCCGCATGCTTTTCGCCGGCATATTTAGCAATTTCTACAAACGAGGTACCTGGCCGTACGTCAAGCGAGTATTTTTCAAAATCCCCCATCCGGAAAACATATTTGCCCCCGATCCGCTCTCTTGCTTTTTGAATTTGATTTTCGATATCTTCCTGTGTTTCGGATCGGTTCACCGGCATACCGGCAACATCTATGGCATGAAACAAATGAAATTCACAGTCAAGTTCCTGTTCGCGGACGAGCCTGAAAGCAAAGGCAAAGGCTGCATCCGCTGCAGTGGAAAAATCGGTTGCGAATACGACATTCGAAAAACCGCCCCAAAATGAGGCTGGCGGCCGGCTGACCACCAAAACCGGACATTGGGCAGCCTTTGCCACGCGCTGGATGGTCGAACCTGTCATGGATTTTTTATATGCTGAAACAATAGGGTCGCCGGTGCTTCCGCCCATAATGATAATGTCCGGATCGATGTGACGCGCAAACCGCAGTATTTCCCGGTGAGGAAACCCAATGGTGACTTCGAATGAATATTTTTTTGTTTTTTTCAGCATTTGATCACAATAGCCGACGATTTCTTCTTTGACCCAATCAACATAATCTTCATTGAGCATCACCTCGTCACCGGTAATCAGATCGGTTACAACCTGGCTGTAGCCGTGGGTCGGCACCCCAAAAACGTTAAAAACATAAAGATGGGCATTGCACCTTTGGGCTATGTCAAATGCCGTCCGGGCAGCATGATCACAGGCTTCTCTCAGACATGTGGCAAATAGAATTTTTTGGAACATAAGATCACCTCATTTAAAGATCTGGGCTTATGCAGACGGCCGGTGCACCCAGCCAAAGCTTCGTGTTGCACAATTATTCTTTGGACTTAAGATGCTCGGGGATTTCAACCATATCGATCAACAGCGACTTTAAAAAAGACCAGCGGATACCGATACGGTACTCTTCTTCCAGGTCACGGATGGCATCCCAACAGTTGTGACAGGGTGCAATGACGAGCGTCGCACCGGTTTTAATGATCTGGTCGCGTTTGGTGATCAGGGCTTTGTTACGCTGCTTGCGAAAGATCCCGATACCGTTTAATCCGCCGCCCCCGCCGCAACAGTAATTATGTTCCCGGTTGGGAGACATTTCAACAAAACAACCCGGCTCTGCGATATAGCCGATGATTTCACGGGCGACTTCTTTAAGTCCGTGATTTCGAATATAATTACATGAATCCTGAAGGGTGACGCGTTCCTTGATGCGTTTGGTCGGATCGATCTTCAATTTTCCGGTCCTGAGTGCTTCGGCAACCCATTCGATATAATGGATCGATTCAACGGGAGGCGTGCCGTTCCTGCGCCCCGCCCAGTATGGGCCTTCAACCACTGTGGCTCGATGGGCGTGGCCGCATTCGGTTCCCACCATGCGTTTGGGCTTCAAACGTTCCATGGCAGCGTAAACATGTTCAACCTGCATTTTACACGCTTCCCAGTCGCCGGCGAACATGGCCAGATTGGTCTGTTCCCAGCCGCTGCTGGGAACGGTCCAGTTCTCACCGGCCAGGTGAAAAAGAATGGCCGCTTCCGCTACAGCCTCCGGGTAATGTTTGATTTCGCGGGCATTCAGCGTATAGATGATATCGGCCCCGACTTTATCAACCGGTATGGACAAGCCGGGATAGTCTTCCTGATATTCTTCCGCCATCCATTTAACGGTTTCGATAAAGTCTTCGTCGGTGACATCCATCTGAGCGCGGTGGATTCGGTGCATGCCGGAACCGATTTTGAGTTCCCAGGGCACAAACCCTTGTTGATACAGCAGGCCGCGGAGGTAGCTGAACATGACGCCCATATCAATGCCGTGGGGACAATACAGACCACAGCGATTGCAGCAGGTACACTTGGCCCAGGCCGTTTCCATCGCCATCCACATGAACGTATTATCGACGTTTCCTTTGCGGCGGATGAGTTCACCGAGTGTTGATTGAATTTTGTAGGCCGGCACTTGCCGGGGATCGCGATTGTGGATGCGATAAAAAAAACAACTGTCCGCGCACAAACCGCAGTGGGCACAGATTTCCAGCCACGCACGCATACGGGACTTGAAGGTTTTTTTAACCGTGTTCCATAAAAGGCGGCTGTCAACATCCAGTGATTTCATCTCTTCATAGTATTTCTTGCCGCCTGTATCCGCAAGCAGTGCTTTCAACGCTGGTTCGGTTTGAATCGGATGTTTATTGCAAAGCGTTCCTTCGGGCATAATTCGCGTCTCCTCAATCGGAAATATTTATTGTATTACCAGGCAATTCCCTTACCTTTCAGGCCGCCCCGTTTAATACCGAAATCCATGCCCAACTGGGCGCGGGACATAAAGAACAGCAGAATATGAGACAGCTTCGTAAACGGGACGGCGATCAGCAGGATCTCGCCGCAGAAAATATGGGCCGGCAGCCAAAAAGAGGCGTCCCCCCATTGATAACGGCAAATCAGTCCGGTAATAAACGGCGCTACTGAAAGCAACAGGACAGCATAATCGTGCATGGTTGTGAGAATCCGAACCTCCGGCAGGGCAATGCGCCTGAGCATTAGAAACGCAGCGCTGATAACGACCCCCCAGCTTAATATATCCGCCAATTTCTGATTCAGGGCAATAAAAAAAGAAAAGCCCATTTTTTCTTTGAGTATCATATTGTGCGCCGCCAGGAAAAGCGGGACGCCCACGGCACCGACATGAAAGGTATAACAGAGCACGGTCATAAACGGCTGCGCACGCCAGCCGCGGGTCCCGAAGGGGATAATCCAGAAGAAAATCGATCGCAGCGCGCCTTTAATGCCGGCTTTCGGGTGAGCCGTATACGCCACGCGATCAAGCTGCCAGCTCAATCCTTTGACATACATCACCCCCCGGACGAAAAGACCGATCAGGCAGATACCGATAGACAGCCACAAGCCGGGGCCGGTCAGAAAATTATACATTAAATCCTCTCGTTAACATCTCTAGCGATTGTTAAAATTCCGTTCCTTTTAAGCATTAAACAAATAGACTTAAATTGAAAGTTCCTATATTGAGGTTGGCCGGTTTTCCGCTAACAATTGAAAAAACGGGCCAACGGGCTAACCGGCTAACGGGCTAAAAGGTCCGATTGTCTTCATCCCGCCCTGTCAAAAAACGCCAGAAAAGCGGCAACGCGACCAAAGCCCCGGCCGCCAGCAGGTACGCAATCGACTGGGTATACGTTATAAATTCTTGAAGCGTGTTGTAGACCGATTCCATAACTTATCGCTTTTATTTTAGAACATAATTTTGCTGAAAAATTTTCATAAAATTTTCGGGTTAACCCGGATATTTCACGCCTCTGAGGTGTTCATTTGCAAGGCATTGAAGGACGCAGCCGTAATGTTCTACTGCAAGTCCTTAATAACACAGCAAATAGGCACCTCAGGGAGCGCCTGGAAGGTGAAATCTTTTCAGCTTTTGAGTATTTCGGACTGGAGTACAGTTTGTCACCTTCAATTTTTGACCATTTTTCATCCAAAGCATATGGAATCATTTACTTTTTAGTTATCGATGAAAAGATTTCATGAAATATTCGGGTTAATGCTCATGCTGATAATCCGGATGCTCGTATAGAATCGGCATCCGGGTGGCGATAAACCGGTACGCCACAATACCGATCGTAACAATAAAAATTGTTGTCGCGATTTCCATCCATTTGGGAAAATATCTTTGATCTGCGGGCAGTTGCCAGTTAAAGGCGATCAGGCAGACATTCAATCTGTTTAAAAAGATTCCCAATACGGTCCAAAGCGCTGCCCAGCGGATCAGACGGATGTTACGTTCTCTGACGCCGATGGCATAGACAAATGCCGGCAGCGCAACAAAGCCTATCAATTCCAGAAGATACCACATTCCCCAGGGGCTGATCAGCAGCCCCCAATCATTGTCGGCAGCCAAACCTGTAAACTGAATCATGACATAACCGGCCATCACAAATGCAGCGGCTTTTCCAAAACCGAAGGTCACATGCGAACTCGCGGCCAGATGGGCCTGGTCCATTTTGGGACGCAGAAACCGGTGGGCCAGCGTGCTTTCGAAAATTACCATGGACATCCCGGCAAACATGCTGGAAATAAAGAAGTATATCGGCAAATAGGCCGAATACCACAGCGGATGGAGCTTGGATGGTGCAATCAGGAAAAGGGCGCCGAGAGACGATTGGTGTAAGGTAGAAAGAATAACACCGAAAATGGTCAGGGCCAGTGTCAACTTCACCAACAGGTTGCGGGCTTTTCTCCAGCCTAACCATTCCAAGACCGCCGGAGTGTTTTCGATCGCCAAAACAAAAAGATAGAAACACGCACACAATGCCACTACCAATAGTAAAGATGAGGTGCCTTGTGAAATAAATATGGGATAGGGTAGACGCCAAGGTCGTCCGACATCATAAACCAGCGCAAGCACCACCAGAGCATAACCCAGAAATGCCGCTAACATGGCCGGGCGCACCGCTGAATGATATCTCTTTAGGCCAAAGATAAAACAGGCGGCGGATGTCACACATCCTCCGGCGGCCAGGGCATCGCCGCATAACAGGTCAAACCCGATCCAGAACCCCCAGGGATTGTTGTCATCGAGATGGGTTACGGCGCCGAGCCCTCCGGTAAACCTGAGAACCGTAAGAATCCCACCGACCAGCATGATGATCCCGGCAACCAGATCAAATGCTGAAAATACCGATTTAGCTTCGGGCCCGGGAGTCTTTGTCATTTACCTGCGCTCCTGTTCTTCGGATCGAATGGTCCCTAAAGATTGGGATGAAACCTGGGTTCCTGAATTTTCTCCCACCTGTTTTAAAGCTTCTTCTACTGCTTTTTTTACTTCTTGTTTTACAGCGGCTTCCTTATCCTTTTTGGATTTTTCCTTTAATTGGACAACCATTTGATTGATTTCAGCCTGGGCATCATTGGCGATACGGTTGACGGCGGATTGTTTCTCCTCGTTTGCGGTCAGGTCTTTACGTTTTGAAATCGCATAAATTCCTGTCAGAAAAACGAACCCCGTAATAACAACAATGGAAAGCATAGCCAGTGGGCCCGAAGTCAATTGAGGGGCCGCAATGATGCCGAGATCTTCGCTCATGCCGATATCCCTGAACCGGACGTTTGAGATATATAACCAGTTGCAGCCGCCCATTTCATGTTCTCCGTAGATATGATCCACATAGCGGTCCGGATAACCTTGAATTCGTTGCCGGGCGATATTGATCAGATCTTTGCGGGTACCGAAAGTTAAGGCTTCTTGCGGGCAGATCTCAACGCATGCGGGTATCAGCCCTTTTTGAATTCTCGGCTGGCAAAGGGTGCACATGGTCACTTTTGGGGTGACCGGGTCATTGTACTCGTATGCCGGGATGTTGAACGCACAGGCGATCATGCAATACCGGCAGCCGACACACAGGGAAGGGTCGTATATGACGGCGCCTGTTTCCGATTTTTTAAGTGCTTTGACAAAACAGGCCGACACGCAGGCCGGTTCCAGGCAATGATTGCATTGCTTTTTCACAAAAACCGGCGATTTTGCTGCCGGCGGGAAAAACTGGTTGACGACGGTATATGCGCCGGCATGGGGTCGCCGCTTGAGGTTCAGAACTTTCAGGTCGTCAAAGGGGCGCTCCGGAGGGGGCAGTTCGTTGACCCGGTTGCAGGCGGCTTCGCATTTGCGGCAACCGATGCAGCGCGAGATGTCATGCAGCACTCCCAGACTCCCGGGATATCCGCTGAAAAGTTTGGCGGCGGCCGCCTGGGAGTGGGTGCTCACAAGGAAACCGTTTCCGATGGTCGCGCCCATCCATGCGAAAAATTGTCTGCGGGTAAAACCCATAATTCTACCTCTGTTTCAGCGTCAATCCTTTTGTTGAACCATTTTCGTTTTCTTTTGGTGACACGCCGTGCAATCCGTGGAAACCGGTTTTTCAAGCCCCATGCGTTGATGGCAGGTGGAACACTGGCCGTGATAAGCACCCTTTAATCCGGGTTTTCCATTTGGGTCGGATTGAAGCGACATGCCGTGACAAGCAGCACATTTTGGGTATGTATCGGCCGACGGACTATGATGGTGGCACCCTGAACATAATGACGCTGTTCCCCTGTGGAAGTATTGTGTCAATATGCTTTTTTGGGTTCTTTTTATCAGGGTCCGAACGATTTGCCGGTGTGGAAATATCACGCTCTCATATTGATCCGTCATAATGCCGATGGTCACTTTTTCCGGTATCTTGTCATCCGGTATCACCGGTCCGGGGACTGAACGCACATTGATCTGGATTGCGGCGATTTTGGCCCTGGTCTCATCGCTGGCGGGCAGCGGTTCAAGAGATTTTCTGGCAACAGTATGACAATGGTTGCATTTGATTTCATCAAATCGTCTTGCGTTCATTTGGGCGTGGCAGCCGGCGCAGTCGGCTGATTTCATGGATTCCCGGTGACAGCCCAAGCAGCTTTTTAAATTGTCCGGGGAATGCATGGCCTGTTCAAGTCTGAAAAATTTGCTTTTATCGGTGCCGGTTCTGGTATGGCACATAGCGCAAGGCTCCATGGACTCATGGTGACACCAGCGGCAGTTTTCAACCTGCTTTTCATGGGACAGATGATTGAATGCCACCGGTTCGACAAACTGGTTCGAGGGTTTGCCTGATTCAAGGGCTTCCTGCAACCAGGCGGACAGCAGCACGACATCCGGTTGATTCCGCTTGATTCGCGGGATTTGTTCGAGTTTGGCAATGTTGGACTGCTTGGCCGCAGCATGACATCCTGCGCAGATCGTCGGCCCGGCCTTTTTATCCTGCAACTTGAGTTCGAAATGACAGTTGAGGCAGTCTTCATGCGCTACAGTTTTAAATGAACGCCCTTTTTCGGTCTTTTCCTGTTTGTGGCAGTAGCGGCAGGTCCCTTCCTGGCCCTTTTTATAAACGGTCTTCTTGAGCGCCTGGTCGTATTCATGGTGGCAGGCGCTGCAATTGCCGTCTTTTTCATTGCCCGCCGGGCGGATCAGGTCGGAAAGCACATGGCGATAATGAAGGGATTTATCCATGCCAAAGGGTTGGGCCGTGTCGATATACGCGAGGTTTTGTGAGTGGCACCGACGGCATTCAGCGGTCAGCGGTCCCGACTTTAACCCCTGCGCGCGTCTGTCCGTATGACATTTGATACACTCAAGATGATATAATTCCCGATCTGGTTTGCAGCCTTGGTCTTTGAGCCGTTTGAATTTGAAAACAATAAGATTTGCATCTTTAAGATGGCATGGTTCGCACGACGGCTTCTCAAGCGCGTCGGTATGCCTGTCATGCAGGAAGAAAACTGTCGGCATTTGATAGCCCTCCGGGGAGCCTGAAACCCGGATGCGGACCAGGTCGGATCTGTCTTGATCTCCGGATGTGTTGCCGGGGAAAGACCAGAACAAGGTGATGATTGTTATGATTGCAACTTGGATTCCATTTCGGAACCCTGGTATAGGATTTTTCGCCATAATGCTAACTGAAAGAAAGTGTCAGCTTGTTATCCACTCAAACAGCACCCGCTTTAACCAAAGATCGTCCATTCCGCTGCCAGATAAGACTTTGGCATAAAAACTCCCCGACTGATTCTAATGTAGCTTTAAAAGCAATTGGTGTGCCAATCCGAGCGGAGCGAAATGTATTAGGTAACTATTTGATATAATATATTAATCGTCAAGTTGCCAAGTCGCGGCGGGAAAAAAGTTTTCAGCTTGAGCGCAATTGATCGTCAAACATTTTTACAGGCTGTAAAAAATAAGTTAACACCCTAACCCGGAAATTTCATGCAACTGAGGCGTTCATTTGCAAGGCATTCAGGGACGCAGCTGTAGTATGTCTACCGCAAGTCCCTGATAACGCGGCAAATGGGCGCCTCGGGCAGCACCCTAAGGGCGAAAACTTTTCAGCAAAAAGGAAAAAAATCTATGGGTACAAATTGCACCTTGGTAATTACACGCTAAATTGCTCTTAACTGTCTTATTCTATTATAAAAACAAATTCTGCTGAAAAGTTTTCGTGAAATATCCAGGCTAAGTGCTGTGGCCGGGTTTACGGCTTAACATCGATTGAAAGGGAGCCGATGATCTTTATAAGTTCCTGGTTTTCAAGTTCCAGGTAGTCTTTAAAATCTTTCAAAGCAAAATTGATGAGTTTTTTGACTCCCGCCAGGGAAGCGGCGGGTTTTTGGGCAAAGCGCCTGGCCGCATCCAAAGCGGCTTCCTCAAGTTTGTCCGCAGCGACGACCTGGTCTACAATTCCGAGTCTCATGGCTTCATGGGCGGTTAACTCCTGGTCTGACAGCAGTATGTCTAAAGCCTTGCTGCGCCTCAGCCTCCTGGAGAGAAAAAAGGCCACGCCGCCGATGGGAATCAGTCCCAGTTTGAGGAAAGGATTTTGAAACACGGTTTTATCCGTGACGATCCTGTAATCGCAGGCAAGACCAAGACTCAAAAACAGCGAAATAACTTTTCCCTTGCTCGCATGGACAACGATTTTGTTTAAATCTACAATTCTTAAAATGAACTGGGTAAAGACATTGTGCAATCTGTGAACATCCTTGCGATCCGATTTAACAGTCAACACCTTGCGATAAAAATCAAAATACTCTTCGCTGCCCTTTTTCTCCAGGGAACTCACCATAACCACAACCTTGATAGAACCATCCTCTGAAACCCGGTCCAGATAATCCATTACCATGTCCCTGGAACTCAAATCAGCGGCAAGAAACATCAAGTTTTCTTTTAATTTGAGCACGATTATTTCTTCGATCCTTTCGGCTGAAAAGAAATCGCACTCTGTGTTAAAATCGGCATGTTTTATCATGTTGGTGTTTCCTTTCCTTGTAAAAAGCAGCCCACAATTCGAAAGCCGACGGCCAGGCAGCTTATTTTTAGAATAAGAACTGCAAAATCCATGCCAGGTAGTAAGGTGCCTTGGCCCGAATATTTCACGCGCCTGATGCGTTCATTTGCCCCGATAACGGGATTTACGCCTGAGGCGCACAAGTCCGCTTATTTAAAATAAATAGAGTCTTCTTAAAAATTTTCATGAAATGTCCGGGTTAACGCAAGGGATGATCATAGCTTAAAACGATTGCTGTTTGAGTGTATTATCGAAAAACCATTTTTCTTTTTACAATTTGTAAAAATATCCGACAGACCGTCTGGGAGCATACTGACAGAGCTTTTGTCATTCTGGTATTATATTTTCAATATATACAATTTGTTATGATGATTCTGGTCTTATTTTTCTTTTGGCATACCTGTTGCTTAATACAATCATAAAAGCGATATCCAAACAATTTTTATCTTCAACTCGGAAAGGAAGGTTTTGGCGATGACAAATCAGACTCAAAAAAACATTTTATTGGCCATAGACGGGTCGGAGTATGCCCAGAACGCCGTAAGATATGTGGCTGAACTTGGTCCCTTTAAAAAAATGAAAGTGGTTTTGTTTAATGTTTTTAGCGGCGTGCCCGAATCGTATCGGGATCTGGAAAAAGATCCTCAATTCTTCAAGGCCGCCAGGGAAGTGCTGGCATGGGAGATGCAGCAAAAAAAGAAGATTCAGGAAAGCATGGAAAAGGCCCGACAAACCCTTATCCGTTCCGGTATTCCCCAGGACGCCATCACCGTTAAAATCCAAAATAGAATCGTAGGCATTGCCCGCGACATTATTAATGAAGCCCAAAAGGGATACGATGCCGTCGTTGTCGGGCGCAAGGGCATGAACACCTTTCAGGAGATTGTCATGGGGAGCATCGCGACCAAAATTGTCCAGAAGCTGGCGTTCCTTCCCCTGTTGATGATCGGCAGCTTTCCTCCCGACAACAAGATTCTGGTTGCGATGGATAATTCCGAGAATGCCATGCAGGCCGTAAATTTCGTGGCGGAGACCTTGGGCGGATTCGATTTCAAAATAACCTTGTTCCACGTCATTCGGGGTGCGCGGGATTTGCAGTCGGGAATTTCGGACCTCTTTTTCCCTCAGGAATCCTCGGAAATTGCCGGAAGAGAAATAGAAGATGTATTTTACCAGGCAGAACAGCGCTTGAAAAAGGCAGGCTTCAAAAAAGGCCAGATTATTCCCAAGGTTGTTACAGACGTTCCCAGTAGGGCGGGCGCCATCGTTGCCGAAGCCCGTGCAGGAGACTACGGCACCATCGTTCTCGGTCGCAGAGGTTTGTCCAAAGTGCAAGAGTTCGTTATGGGTCGAGTCGGCAACAAGGTTATCAACACGATCAGGAACAGAGCGGTATGGGTAGTAACCTAAAATGCATAATATATTAAACATTTAAAATATTTTTTCATTTTGTTTACGATCAATTAGGGTATTGGCGAACAGCACGACAATTGGACACTCGTATGTTATTGATTCTCAACATACTGATGGTATGAACACCCATAACTATTCGACCATTTAACCAATAAACGAATTAACGCTATCTGACATGAGCGCTATTCATCTGGACAGAATGTTTCATCCAAAGTCGGTTGCGGTTGTGGGCGCCAGCCAGCGGGATGGCAGTATTGGCCGTGTTGTCATGCGCAACCTGATTGATGGGAAATTTTTAGGTGAAATTTACCCGGTAAATCCCCGCCATAAAACAATTTGGGACCTTCCTGCCTATCCTTCCCTGCTGGATCTTAAAAAACGAGTTGATCTTGCCGTTGTGGCCACGCCGATCTCGTTGGCGCCCCAGATCGTCAAAGAATGTATTGAGGCTGAAGTCGCCGGAGCCGTCATTATTTCCGCCGGCGCAAAAGAGAGCGGGGCAAAAGGCCGGGAACTGGAGCTTGTTATTGAAAATGAAGCCACGCGTTCGGGCCTTCGCATCTTCGGTCCTGATTGCCTCGGGATCATTTGCAGCCATTCCAAGCTGAATGCCGGTTTTGCCAATCATATGCCCCTGCCCGGAAAAATGGCGTTCATTTCCCAAAGCGGGGCGATTTGTACGGCGATTCTTGATCTCTCCATCCGGGAGCAAATCGGCTTCAGCTACGTGGTGAATCTGGGGGACATGCTGGATGTGGATTTTGCCGATGTGATCGATTATTTGGGTGGAGATCCGCAAGTCAATAGTATCGTCATGTACGCGGAAAGGATTCACCAGGTCAGGAGTTTTATGAGCGCCGCCCGGGCAGTTTCACGGGTAAAGCCCATTATCGCCTTGAAGGCGGGCCGTACGCGGGCCGGCGCCGAAGCCGCCGCTACGCATACCGGCGCTCTTGCCGGAGAAGATGCGGTGTATGATGCAGCCTTCAAGCGCGCCGGCATTGTTCGGGTCAAAACGTTTGACGAACTCTTTGACTGTGCGGAACTTTTGGCCAAACAGCCGCGGCCTTCAGGCTCCGGCCTGGTAATCATCACCAACGCCGGCGGTCCGGGTGTTATGGCGGTGGACGCCCTTTGCGATCATGGTTTCGAGCCGGTCCGGTTACGCGCGGAAACCATCAGCAGCCTGGACAAGTTCCTGCCTCCCTCATGGAGTCGTACCAATCCGGTTGATATTTCAGAAGATGCTTCTCCGGAACGTTACCAAAAGGTTGTAGACGTCTGTCTAAAGGCTCCTGAAGTGAACGCGCTGTTGATCATCCTCACGCCTCAAGCCACGACCGACCCTGGCGGCGTGGCAGAGATTCTTGCCGGCCAGTTGAAAGGAAAGCGTTATCCGGTCTTCACGTCGTGGATGGGGGGACGCGATGTCGAGAAAGGACGGGAAATATTCAATCACGCCGGCGTTCCGACTTTTGATACGCCTGAGCGAGCCGTTCGGGCGTTTATCGACCTGTTCCAATATTCTACAAACCTTGAAATGCTTCAGGAGATTCCGGCCAAACTCCCCGGAAAGATGGAATTCGATCAAGACCGGGCTCGGGCCAGGATTCAGGAAGCACTTGCAAAAAAAGAGTACCTTTTAAATGAAATCGAGTCAAAGGCCCTGCTTTCTGACTATGGGATTCCGGTTCATCGGACGCAAGTAGCGGTTTCGGCTGAAGATGCCGGGCAAAAAGCCTGCGAGATGGGTTTTCCGGTCGCGATGAAAGTATTCTCCAGGGACATCATCCATAAAACCGAGGCTGACGGAGTTCTGCTGAACCTGCAAAATGAATCCGAGATACACAGCGCCTATCATAAAATCATCGCCGGAGCGCTAGCTTACAATCCAAAGGCCGTGATCGAGGGCGTTTCCATCCAGCCGATGTTTAAACACTCGGATTATGAACTGATCATCGGTTCGAAAAGGGATCGGGATTTCGGTCCTGTAATTCTCTTCGGCATGGGAGGAATCATGACCGAGGTTCTCAAGGATCAATCCATCGCGCTGCCGCCGTTAAACCGCCTGCTGGCCAGAAGGGTTATGGAAGAAACAAAGGTCTATCAACTGCTTAAGGGCTATCGTAACCGCCCGCCCGCCAATTTGGCATTGATAGAAGAAATTCTTATCCGTCTAGCTCAGCTCGTAACGGACTTTCCGGAAATTGAGGAACTTGATATTAACCCGCTGTTGATTTCAAAAGACTCAGCTTGTGCGGTCGATGCCCGTGCGCTTTTGAAACCTTCTGAAATTCCGGCGCCGCTCCATTTGGTGATAAGTCCTTATCCCAATCAGTACGAAACTCGATTCGCACATAAAGAATTGGGTGAATTATTCATCCGGCCTATCCGGCCTGAAGATGCTCCGCTGATGGTGGAGCATTTTGAAACGCTTTCATCCCAGAGTCTTTATTTTCGGTTCTTCAGTTCCATGAAGCGACTTCCGCCGAGCATGCTGGCGCGATTCACCCAGGTTGATTACGACCGTGAAGTCGCCCTGGTGGCGCTTTGTGAGTCGGAGTCGAAGGAGAAAATGCTGGGGGTTGCCCGCATCATCACCGAGATCAACCCAAAGCATGCGGAATTTTCCGTCTCCGTCGGAGACCCCTGGCAGGGAAAAGGGATCGGCGCGGAGCTTCTTAAACGTTGCCTGCGAATCGCAAAAGAGCGCGGAATCGAAAAAGTATGGGGCCTGGTTTTGGCTGAAAACACCCAGATGCTGACTCTAGGGCGCAAACTGAAATTTGCCGTTAAAAAAATTCTGGGGGAAAGTGATTACGAGTTGACCATAGACCTCACTCAACCCTTAGACTTTTAATCCGAACACTTGAATACATCAATCTTTCACCAACCCCCCCAATTCCAAAAGTTAAATTGTATGACCGGATATTCCCGGCTCCACTGACAGGTTCGGCGATTCTTTTTTTTTGCTGGTTCATCAATTCGATCAAGCTGCAAGAATTGGAACATCAATCCTTCTGGCTGCTTCGATTAGCTTGTTGTCCAGGGTGGCTATTGGAAAGCCTTTCCTCATTGCAAGATCCAGATATGAGGCATCATAGCTCGATAGATTATTTGCCCTTGCCAAAGCCAAAAGCTCCTTCATCATCATTTCTGGTCGTTCATACTCCACAACGATCGGAAGTTGGGATAACAAAGTTATGAACCGTATACTATCTGATTCACTGAGCCGGTTTTGACGCTCGGCTACTAACAAAACATTCACAACCTCAAGGGGCCAGATAGATGGCACGACGGCGGTGGCTTCTGTAAGCCTGTTCAGAACAATATCGGCGTAATTGTTGGTTTCATCTTTAAAGCACCATGACATTACAACAGAATTATCGACAACGAAATGTTTGACCATTTACCGCCGTCCTTCTTCAAGCATGTCTCGAATTGAGATTCCACCAAGACTATGTTTGTCACGGAATTTTTGCAGTTCAAGGATAACTGATTTGGTATCCACTTTTTTTTCAAGATCAGGGGGTTGTAATACAGCCACAGGAACACCATGCTTCGTAATGGTTATACGCTCACCCTTGAGCACGCGTTCCAGTAACTTGGGCAGATGGGTTTTGGCTTCATATGCACCTACGGTTTCCATAACACGCCTCCTTAGACTAGATTGAGGCTAGTTTAATATGGATTGACTAAATTGTCAATCGCCGGATAAACCGGATAAAGATGAAGACTCCTGGTTTTTAGGTTATCGCGGTGAATCTGCTTTTAGCCGAACGGGCCGCGAGATGAGCTGCACCCCCGACTTGGGGGAAATGACGACAGCTCGTTTCGCGGGCTTTTTTATCGTTTCTTTTAAAGATTTGTGACTGGGTGTTTGTCCTTTGGGTTTTAGGTCATCATTTTGCCCAACCAAGGGGGTAAACAAAGCGCAGCCGCGACCGCAGGGAGCGGTGTCAGATCCATTGAGTTGTTATGTTAACCTGTTGAATTAATGCATAAAATATCTTTTTATTCACTATTCAAGCTTTGACCCCGATCATTTCA
>Ga0180009_10000783_pt1 | contig 41276 bp, 32 predicted proteins | sample OS_PC_MetaG_FD_123537 | JGI IMG/M metagenome (GOLD analysis project Ga0180009, IMG submission 123537) | Groundwater microbial communities from the Aspo Hard Rock Laboratory (HRL) deep subsurface site, Sweden - OS_PC_MetaG | ecosystem: Environmental > Aquatic > Deep subsurface > Groundwater...
ATTACGAATGAGAATTGAATTAATATTCTCAAGGTTTGATAAAACAACAAGCTCATTTATACTTGCAAAATCACGAATATTCAATCCCTTTTTGGCTTTATCTGTGTTTGCATCTCGCCAATCCTTCGCGGTGCAATTGAATAATGCAACATTCAACAAATCAGCCTCCTCCGCATAAATCAACCACTCTTTATCTTTATCGTAATTTTTTTCAGGTAGAATGCAATCCCTTACTGCATCAGTATGAATCAGATAGTTTGTTTTGGTCAAAATCCGTTTTACATTCCATTCAAGATTATATTGATTACTCTCGATTTCCTTTAGTCGTTGATATTCCTTTATCAACAAGAGTTTAAACATTGGACTAATCCACGAACCAAACTCAAATGCTAAATCTTTGTGGGCATATGTCCCTCCGTATCTGCCGGATTTAGAAATCAACCCAATTGCATTAGTAGCTTCAATCCACTTTTTCGGTGTCAAATTGAAACTGTTTAATCCGGCTTGTTTTCTAAAGGTGTCGAATTCGACATGTTTAAAATTTGGGTTATTCAAAGTCTCCCATAATCCAATGAATTCGACTGTATTGCGATTTCTCATCCAATTGCGAATATGGTCTGTACCTTCTTCATCTCTTACCATATCTGTCAGGCAGATATAGTCTTGTTCATCTTGTTTAACTATTGAAATAAGCTTATTTTCAACTTCTATCTGAGTTTTATTTGTCATATTGTCTAATCGCATTACAATTTCTACAAATATACAATTCAAATCCAATTTATCATGTTGGCACTACGGCTCTTACAATGAACGGCAACGGTTGGCAATAAGAAACGTAGGGCATTTCGAAGCACCTACCTATCAAGCTACCAAGCCGTTTGTTAAATGTTATATCGTTCAAATTTAGCACTTTCCGCCCTATGTTTTTTATTGCGTGTTGTGTTTTCGTGCTTTTTTTACTAATTACATTCAATTCAAAAGTATAAGATCAATCTTCAACAGGAAGATATAAAGTAGCAATTGGTTCTCCTAAATAATCGTTACCCTTGCATCCAAATTTCTGATAATTTGAATGGAATCTTTCATCATACATGATGTATGGAGCAGCATTTCTTTCCTTATATCCATTTGATTTCATCCATACTCCGCGCATATACATAATTATCATGTTTACTACCTTATTGTTTCTTTTTATAAGCTCCACCTGAATATATTTTCCAGCAGATATTTTAATTTTCGCATACTCATCTTTTTTATCCTCAATCTTATTTTCAACAGCTATATAATAATCAAAGTCTTCCTGATTCTTATGTAAATTGAATACACAATGCATCTTAAGTTCACTATCGCAATTAAGAGTATCCAGCATATTATTATCATAGATGTTATGAAAAAAAGGCGGAATATCTTCCTTCTGTTGATTATTTCTTCTGGTTGTTGTAATTGAGTAGCCAATTAACTCTTTTGTCGATAACTGAATAGATTCAGATATCGAACGAATGTTCTTTTTTGCTAATCTTTTCATTAGAACCTGAAAGATTGTTTTTTTGATCTTGTCCATTTCTGTAATTTTTATATTAATAACTATTACAAAAATAGATGTCTCAATAATGGTAAAATAACCTAAAAACGTCATATTTTACCCGAATAACGTCTTTTATAGCGACATTAAAAACAACTTCGGTGTGATTGCATAGTGATTTTTAAACTTATCTGTAAAATGACTTAAGTTAGAATACCCAACTATGAAACCAACTTCAGAAACTGTATAATTTTTTGTACTAAGCATTTTTTTTGCTTCACTCATTTTAACAGAAACGGCAAATTGGTAAATACTTTTCCCGAATACTTGTTTGAAAAGACGCTGTAGCTTTCTTTTATTTATGCCACATTCTTTGGCCAGATAATCTGTTGAAGGTATTGAAATATACTCACGGAGAAGAATGGATTTTACTTTAAATAAAAGATGAATATCCTGGGGATTTATATTGACCATCTGCCTATCCTTACTACGAATAAGAATTTTTTCGAAAAGTAAGTTGATTAAATGCAAAGTATTGGAATACAAATTAATCTTTGCTAAGGTATGATCCATATTATTTTTAAGAGTGTGCACAATCTGCATTAATATCTCATTAATACTATAACTAATCTCTTCGAAGAGAAAAAAACTTGTAGATGACAGTATGACGTTATTTATATAGTCATTTTGTTTCTTTATATTCTCTTGTAACCATTGTTTATGAATAAAGACCGTGATATTTCTCACCATTACATCTTTTGGAAAGGTATACTTAGTTTCAAATGAGTTGGCAGGTAAAAATATTCCATTTGGTGTATCTTTTCCTATTTCTTTATTTGCTGAGTCCAACTCTTGCATAATACCGCTATTCGACAGCCAGAATATTATAGGAATAATGTTATCATTATCACTTTTTTTCCGAATAATGGTGGACTCTTCCTTTAGGAGTAACTCATAATATGTTATAAGGATATCCTTACTAAACTGTATTTGTGTAAAATATCCTTTCCCTTGATCAGAGGGAATCTGAAAACTGTTATTATCAATATCAAGACCTAACTGATTAGCGATACTTTGTAAAAAGCTATCTAATTTATCTATGCAAAACTCTATTTTCATTAATAATACAGCTCTCTATTTTTCTGATAATTATCCTTGTAGTACCTCAGTTAGCATGAAACACAACTAATTGCTATCCTCAACACCATTACACTTATTTCCGCTTTGGGGGTATCCCGTCATCATCCTATTACCCAACATTATCAAGGTGTTGTGTTTTGTGTCCATGTCGGTATGATTAAGTTTATTGTGTTTAGCATGACACAAATGTATGACATTTTTCATTACTTCCTTACTTGATGGGTTAAGAATTTATTGTGTCACTCCGATCGCCGGACGGGTTGCTATCCCTGTCTGCCGGCCTGCAATTATCCTGATACCATTTGCCCGCTTACAGTACATGGGTGAGCTATGCCCTGATGTCACCAATTTCAACAAAAAGTATGGCTAAATGCCGGGAACCCTGATCAGACTGCAATGATTTGAGGCAAATAAGGCCATCAAATCATCAGCAAAATTCAATAAAACACAAGCAAGAAACAACCCATAGCTTCATTAAGTGCATAATCCCGCATTCGCGGGACTTTCCCGCGGCCCGGCGGATGTAGTTCAATCCCGCAAATGCGGGACTGGGCGCTGCGCGCCGCTCAGAGTCCTATTTATTAGCGGTAGTTTTTCTATTTTCATTTAGTTTATTATTATACCAATCTTTTTTCAAATATCGGCCTTTGTTTTTAACTATCGGCAAGGAATCAGTTTCTATGAATCTGAATTTAACTGGTGGATATGGCGAATCGTCAAATTTCAACTCTATTAATGTGTCATTAAGTATTTTACCTCTTTCAAAATAATTGGATGTTACTATATCTATTCCATTTTCGCCATAGTGTTCAATAATCAGAGAATCGTATTGAACTTTCCACCAATCTAAATCAGTCCACAACGTATCCTTACGACAAGTGATTTTAGTTATAATCTCGCTTTTAAAATTTCTCTCTAATAGCCAAAAGCTAGTAGTGTAACCATTTTCAAAAAAAATTATCGCATCCCTATAACTAACTCTTGGATGCAAATCTCCAACTTGCAAATAATATCCATTAGTTCGTATAGGGATATTTGAAAAAGTATATATGTCCTCTTTATAGGTTTGAAATTCTTTTTTGTTAATGAACCAAGGAGCAGTCCCACAGCTGCACAATAAACATATTGTTATTAAGACAGTTAAATTATTTCTCATATTTATTTCAAATTACCGCCAACTACACGCTACCCTCAATACCATTGCACTTATCACCCCTTTGTCCACATCCCGTCATCATCCTATTACCTAACATTATCAAGGCATTGTGTTTTGTGTCCATGGCGGTATGATTAAGTTTACTGTGTTTAGCATGATACAAATGTATGATATTTTTCATTACTTCCTACTTGATGGGTTAAGAATCTATTGTGTCGCCCGGATTGGCTATTTTCCAAAGGTTCAGGTTACATTGCAGGTGGAGACAATGAGTGCTAATGCTTTTTTTGGACGCTGTATTTTCTGGTTTGAAACGCAAGCCGGTTTTTTTGTTTGTGTTGCTGTGGGGTTGATTATTGGTACAGGGCATGGGTGTGCTCTATCCGTTTTTATAAACGACTATAAACTAATGTAAACGACTAAAAAAACGGATGTTTTGCTAAGTTTCATTTATAAAGTACATTGTTTGCTTTTTATTAAAAGTATTTTGTACTTTTATCCCGAAATTTTAAAGAAATGCCTCAACATCAATACATCAACCAGGAAAAACATCTTTTAGCCGTTGATTGCGTGACCTTTGGCTACGAGGATGGCCTGCTGAAGCTGCTGCTTTTCAAGCGGGAGTTAACTCCGGAAAAGGGAAAGTGGTCGTTGGTGGGCGGATGGGTTGAGACGCACGAGACGGTAGAAGAAGCCGCAGCGCGTGTGCTACGAAAAATCACCGGACTTCAGCATATTATTCAGGAACAGGTGGCTGTTTTTTCCGATCCCGCCCGCGACACAGGCGACAGGGTAGTGAGTGTGGCTTTTTATGCCCTCATCGATGTGAAGCGCCACAACAAAGAACTGCTCAATGAGCATGGCGCTTCCTGGTTTGCAGTCAGCGAAAGGCCTCCATTAATCTTCGATCACAGCCGGATGGTAGCGGTAGCCTGGCACAAACTCCGCGAAAAGGCCAGCTACACACTTGTCGGGCGCGGTTTGTTACCCGAATTTTTTACCCTTACCAGCTTAAGGCAATTGTATAACTCCATTTTCGTTCAGGAATTCGATCCGGGCAATTTCCGTAAAAAAGTACTTGCCCTGAATGCCTTACAGCGTCTCGAAACAAAAGATTTTTCCGAATCAAAAAAAGGAGCATACCATTACCGCTTCCGCGATGAGGAAGAGGAAGTTGCGTCTGCGGAAATCAAAAATCCAATCTTATACCGAATCGGGTTAGCTTTACAAAAACAAGAAAACCTAATCCTCTCGGTATTAACTGCTTCTTGCATGATATGTTTACAAAATCCGTAAAAGGCAATATAAAACCACACAAATGAAAACCACCTACACTATCCTCATCTTGCTTATCAGCATGCACGTTTACGCGCAGGATTACCTGCTGGGTGTCGATTTGAGTTATGCCAACGAAATGAACGACTGTGGCGCAACCTACACTGAAAACGGGATTTCGAAAGAGGTCTTTCAGCTGTTTGCCGATCACGGCAGTCAGGTCGTGAGAATCAGGTTGTGGCACTCCCCCGACTCAACGAATTACAGCACCTATGAAGATGTTAAACGGAGCATAGAGCGGGCAAAAAATGCCGGGATGAAAGTCCTGCTCGACTTTCACTACTCCGACACCTGGGCCGATCCCTCGAAACAAACCCGGCCACAAGCGTGGAGTGGCATCAGCAGTTTACAAATCCTCAGCGACTCTGTTTACAACTACACCCACAAAGTACTTAGCGGTTTAGCCGACGAAAACCTGCTGCCTGAATATGTGCAGATTGGTAACGAGACCAATGGCAACATCATGGTAGAACAAGGCGACCCGCTCTATCCTCTCGACTGGCCACGAAATATTCAACTTTTCAACGCGGGTATCCGGGCTGCAAAAGACGTAAACAACGCCATCCAGACGGTTATTCATATTGCCGATCCTGCACAGGCGGTCTGGTGGTTTCAGGATGCCGCAGCCAATCTGTTCACCGGTTTCGACATCATTGGATTATCCTATTACCCTGAATGGCATCCTGTTAACATCCAACAGGTTGGTGAAATTGTTTCCGGCATGAAGTCGGATTACAACAAACCCGTTTGGATTGTAGAAACGGGCTATCCCTGGACGCTCGAGAACAATGGCGACGCCGGTAACATTCTGGGCGAGGCTTCTCTCCTGCCCGGCTATGCCAATCCGCCCACCATCAACAGCCAGAAAAACTTCTTAATAAACCTGACTTATGAAGTGATTTCAAACGGTGGATTCGGGGTAATATACTGGGAGCCCGCCTGGGTAACCACCTCCTGCGCCACCCTTTGGGGAATTGGATCGCATTACGAAAATGCCACCTTTTTCAACTTTGAAAACCAATTGCATGAAGGCATAGGATTTCTGGCGTACGACTATGCGCAGCCTCCTTCCACAACCGCTCAGGTCAGCTTTTATGTCGACATGACCGGCATCGACCATCCCGACGGGGTTTTTGTAACCGGAGATTTTACAGGTGAAAACTGGCAGTTCATGCCCATGAGTCTGGTAGGAAACAACATCTACCGATACACCACCGCGATGCAAAAAGGAAGCGAAGGAGCGTACATCTTCACAAAAAAAGCCGATTGGGATATGGCGCAATACCATGAACAAGTGCCTGCCGAATGTGCTCCGTTTTGGGGAACGCACCGCAAATACAGCGTCACCGATGATCAGGAAAGTTATGCCTACGTGTGGAGCAGCTGCCATACCTTGCAATTGGGCTTGCCGGAAAACAGTCAATCCACAAAAATGATTAAGGCCTACCCCAACCCTTTTAAAGACAGCCTGAGTCTGTTATCGGGGAGCACAGGAAAAACCCGGTTTCGGGTTCTGACAACCGATGGCCGGATTGTTGGCGTTTCGGACGAAACCATGACCACCTTAAACACCCATACCTGGAAATCAGGAATTTACACCGTTCAATTACTTAACCACCACGGAGCCGTTCTGGATAACCTGCTGGTGATAAAAATCGATTAAGGTCATGAAAATCAGCGCTACACTTCTTCTGTTTTTTCTCTTGTTGACACTCCTCTCCGCATGTGATCAACAAAAGGATGCGATCATGCGTCAGGAGCAGGAACTAACTTCCGGATGGCGATTCTCGAAAGACACCGACGACGAAAAAATAGCTGAGGCGGGTTATGATGACTCAGCCTTTCAGGAGGTAACCCTTCCACATACTGCACACATTGAACCATTGGTGGTAAACAACCAGTGGCAGGGGCTTTGCTGGTACCGCAAAAACCTCGCATTCAGCCAGCAACAGAGATCGCAAAAGCATTTTCTCTATTTCGAGGGAGCTATGCAACAGGCCTCCGTGTACTTTAACGGGACACTGGTTAGCGAACACGCGGGTGGCTATCTGCCATTTATTGTCGACATTACGGACTTAATAAACTTTGAAAAAACGAACCTGCTGGCCGTAAAACTGGTTAACACCAACGACACCCTTATTCCACCGGGCAAGCCTCTTCAAACGCTTGATTTCAACATGTATGGCGGAATTTATCGTCCTGTCCGACTCATTTCAACCCCACAGGTTTACCTCACAAACCCGATGCAAACCACAAACAAGGAGGGTGCAGAAGGAGTTTTTGTCCGATTTGACTCCCTTTCGCCACAACTATGCCAGATGACAGTTTCGACTCATGTAGCGAACGAGCACAGCGAGGCCCGAACCCTCGAAATTGAACAAACCCTTCGCGATGCCACAGGACATGTTGTGGCCGCTGCTTTATCAGACCCTACCGTGTTGCCGGCAAATCAGTTTTTCGATTCGCAAGTCAAGCTAACCGTTGACTCACCCGAATTGTGGTCACCTGAACACCCGTATTTGTATCACCTCGTAACGAAAGTATATGACGCGGGCCAACTCACCGACAGCCTCACCACAAACGTGGGGATCAGAGAATTACAACTGACAGCAGAGGGTTTTTACCTGAACGGCGAAAAAACCTTTCTGCGTGGCACAAACCGACATCAGGAATATCCCTACCTGGGTTATGCGTTGTCGGACGAAGCCCACTGGCGTGATGCCGTAAAAATTAAGGAAGCCGGATTCGACATGGTACGGCTTTCGCATTACCCTCACTCCGAATCGTTTATGGACGCCTGTGATGCTCTGGGGCTGATTACCATGAACTGTATCCCGGGCTGGCAATACAATGGGAATGAAATATTTAAAGAAAACGTACTGGCAAACACCCGCGATTTGATTCGCCGCGACAGAAACCACCCTTCTGTCTTTTTCTGGGAATTGTCGCTAAACGAGTCGGGCATGGAGCCCGAATTTATGGACAGGATTTTAGCCGAAAAAGAAAAGGAATTTGGCGATCAGCAGGCCATAACTTGTGCATGGATCGATTATCCGGGTTACGATTTATTCATTCCTGCCCGGCAACATGGCACGCCTCCTGATTACTGGAACGATTATAAATCAGGAATGCGGCCCGTTTTTATCGCCGAGTACGGCGACTGGGAGTATTACGCACAGAATGCAGGATTTAACCAGACCACCTTTTCTGATCTGAAGGAGGACGAACGGACAAGCAGGCAATTTCGTGGGTCAGGCGAAAAAAGACTGTTACAACAAGCCCTGAACTTCCAGGAAGCAGCCAACTCAAACCGTAAGGGAAAAACTACCATAGGCCATGCCAATTGGCTTATGTTCGATTACAACCGCGGCTACAGCAACGACATCGAGTCATCGGGGATTGCCGACATTTACAGAATACCCAAATTTGCCAGCTACTTCTATCAAAGTCAGCGCGATGCCGGCGCGGGATGCCAGCCTCCGGCACTTTGTGGTCCCATGGTGTTTATCGCCAGCTACTGGTCACCTGAGTCGTCAACAGACGTGCGCGTGTTTAGCAATTGCGATCAGGTGGAATTGCGTGTAAACGGAAAAACCGTGGCCTTACAATATCCCGACCGCGATGAAAACTCGACCCACCTTAAACATCCGCCATTCACCTTTCATCTTAATGCCTTTGAACCCGGTCAGCTAACGGCTTTTGGCTATATAGACGGGGAAAAAGTGGCCGGTCATTGGGTAAGAACTCCCGAAACACCACAACAGCTGAAATTATCCATTGATGAGGCAGGCATACCCCTTGCCCCCAACGACATGGTGTTTGTGCGGGCATCCACTATCGACAAAAACGGAACTGTTTGTCCTGTAAACGATGTCATGGTTAATTTTTACCTTGATGGTCCGGGCGAATTGATTGGAGACAATCCGATCAGGAGTGAAGCCGGCATAGCCAGCCTGCTTTTAAAAACAAACCTGATCAGTGGTGAATTGACAATCACAGCGCAAGCCAAAGAGTTAACAAGCGATACCATCACGATTCAATTTTAACGCAAGAAAAAACATGGTCAATAAAATACGAGAGGCTTTTGAAAGTAAATTCGGAAACGATCCCGTTCTGATAAAAGCTCCGGGCAGAATTAATTTAATTGGCGAGCACACCGACTACAACAACGGGTTTGTACTTCCTGCGGCTGTAGACAAAGCCATTTATTTCGCCATCAAACCAAACGAATTAAACAAGCACAGGTTTTTTGCCTTCGATCTCGATGAGGACTACCATACCTCCGTTGACAACATAAATAAAAGCAACGCACACTGGGCCAATTACTTGTTGGGGGTCATAGCTCAGTTTACCGCCGATAACCGCATTGTAGGAGGGTTTGATTGTGTTTTTGGGGGCGATGTTCCCGCCGGAGCAGGCATGTCGTCGAGTGCAGCCATCGAATGTGGGTTGGCCACGGCCATAAATCACATGAATCAGTTTGGTTACAACACCCTGCAACTGGCGTTTATGGCACAAAAAGCAGAACATGACTACGCCGGGGTGCAGTGCGGCATTATGGACCAGTTTGCCTCGCTCCATGGACGGAAAGATCAGGTAATAAAACTCGATTGCAGGTCGTTGGAGTACACCTGTTTTCCATTTAAAATGAACAAGGTAGCCCTTGTTTTGGTGAATACAGGAGTTAAGCACGCGCTGGCAGCTTCAGCCTACAACACCCGACGCAACGAATGCGAACAAGGAGTTGAAGTGATAAAAAAACACTTTCCCGCAACCCGCTCCTTGCGTGACGCCACCGTTGACATGGTGTTGGAACTCAAAGCACAATTCACCGAAGAAGTATTCAAGCGTTGTTTATATATAACAGAAGAAAACGACCGGGTAAACAAGGCCTGCGAAGCCCTCCTGAGAGAGGATTTTACAAGTTTCGGAGAACTCATGTATGCCTCGCATGAAGGCCTAAGAAATAAGTTTGAAGTGAGTTGCGCCGAGCTGGATCAGCTTGTAGAACTGGCCTCCGGCATCGAAGGTGTTTTGGGAGCACGCATGATGGGCGGAGGTTTTGGTGGTTGCACCATCAATTTGGTTCAAAAAGAATCCCTGTCTAATTTTAAGAATGAAATTTTAGCCCATTATCAAACCCCCGACCTGCAAGCGCCTGAAATTATCGAAGTAGCCATCGGCGAAGGCGTTCATATTATTACGGTTGTAAACGAATAAATCCTGTATCTTTATGCCAATAATATCACCTCAATTTTTTAACATTTCACACCATGAATCCTTCATTTAGCACGATCGACTACATCATTTTCGGGACGTATGCGGCATTAATTATCGGTGTTGGGTTATATGTTTCGCGCACCAGAAAAGGAAAAGAAAAAACGGCCGAGGACTATTTCCTTGCCGGAAAAACACTGCCCTGGTGGGCCATCGGAGCCTCGCTGATTGCCGCCAATATCTCAGCCGAACAGTTTATTGGCATGTCGGGATCGGGCATGGCCGTTGGTTTGGCTATCGCCTCCTACGAGTGGATGGCAGCCATCACCCTGATTATTGTGGGCAAGTACTTCCTTCCCATTTTTATCAAACAAGGGTTGTACACCATCCCGGAGTTTGTTGAAAAACGTTTTAACACTTCTTTAAAGACCATTTTAGCTGTTTTCTGGATAGCGCTCTTTGTCTTCATCAACCTGACATCGGTACTGTATCTGGGAGCAAAGGCTCTGGACACGGTTCTCGGCAACGGCGATGGCGAAACCATTCTTCCGTTTATCATCGGATTAGCCTTATTTGCAGCAGCCTATTCAGTTTGGGGCGGACTTTCGGCCGTAGCCTGGACAGATGTCATACAGGTGGTCTTGTTGGTAGTTGGCGGACTGATAACCACATTTATAGCCCTCGACCATGTAACCCCTGACGGAGGAGCTTATAACGGGCTTATACACATTTATGAGGTGGCCGGCGACAAATTTCAGATGATACTCAGGAAGGACAACCCGGAATTTAAAAACCTGCCGGGCATTGCGGTGCTGATAGGCGGTATGTGGGTGGCCAACCTTTACTACTGGGGCTTTAATCAGTATATTATTCAGCGGGCACTGGCAGCTAAATCGCTCAGAGAAGCTCAGAAAGGAATTGCTTTTGCAGGATTTCTAAAACTAATCGTTCCGCTCATCGTGGTTGTGCCAGGCATTATTGCCTATGTGATGTACACTCAACCGGCCGGAACAGCCGCCATCGATGGGGTAACGGATGTGTTTAACAAAGCAGGAGGTGGCATGGATGTCGACAGGGCTTATCCATGGCTGATCAGCACCTTTATTCCGGTTGGGCTTAAAGGGCTTGTTGTGGCAGCACTTTCGGCAGCCATTGTCTCGTCACTGGCTTCCATGCTTAACTCCACGGCAACCATCTTTACTATGGACATCTACAAACCCTATATCAACAAAAAAGCCGGCAACAAACAACTAGTGCGCACCGGACGGATATCTGTTCTGGTTGCATTGGTAGTAGCCACATCCATTGCCAAATCAATGGGCTCAATCCCCCAAATGTTTCAATACATTCAGGAATATACAGGGCTGGTAAGTCCGGGCATACTCGCCGTCTTCCTCATGGGGCTTTTCTGGAAAAAGACCAACGTAAAAGGCGCTATAATCGGGGTGCTGGTTTCTATCCCTGTGGCTTTAGGCTTGAAATTTCTGCCCATCGAAATGCCGTTCTTAGATCAAATGTTGTATACCCTGCTCATCACCATGGCAACCATCACAGGGGTATCACTTTCTACGGGTAAAGGAGATGACGATCCGAAAGCCATTCCGCTGTTTCGCGAAACATTTATTACAGATAAAATGTTTAACATCAGCGCCTACATCATGCTATTGATCGTGGTAGTGCTTTATGTGGTTTTTTGGTAAACTCACTCCAAAGCTCATCAATGAGAATTGACATCATTGTTTTACAGACACATACATCATGAATTATCGTGTTTACACCTTACAAAACGACCATGGTGTCCGTGTTGAGTTTATCAGCAAGGGAGGCCGTATAACGGGAATAAAGATACCCTACCGGAACCAATTTATCGACATCGTTACTGGGTATGACACACCGGAAGAAAGCGTGGCGGGCGATGCCTACATGGGTGCGATATGTGGCAGGTACGCCAACAGAATCAACAAAGGGTGTCTGGTTCTGGACGGAAAACACGTTCAACTGAACCAAAACAATGGCTTTAACCACCTACATGGCGGAATAAATGGCTTCCATGTTAAAAACTGGGAAGTACGCCAAACGGCGCTAGCCGGCTTTTCATGTGCCTTTTTGCTGAAGCTGACAAGCCCCGACGGCGACGAAAAATATCCCGGTAATCTTACAGTGCAAGTGGTTTATGCTTTAAACGAAAAAAATGAGTTCCTGATTGATTTCAAAGCCGTTACTGATACAACAACCATCGTTAACCTGACCAGCCATCCGTATTTTAACCTCAAGGGAGCAGGCCATCACGTGCTGGATCACCTGTTGCAAATAAATGCCGGATATTTTACACCTGTAGATGAAACCATGATTCCTACAGGGGAAATCAAACCGGTGGAAAATTCAGGCATGGATTTTAGAAGCCCTGTTCGCATTGGAGATAAGGTTTTTGACCATGATCCACAGATAAAGCTGGCCGGCGGACTCGATCACAATTGGGTAATAAACAGAAAATCAAAAGAGTTGGTGATGGCGGCGAAATTAACGGAACCTGAGTCTGGACGATCGGTGGAAGTGTTTACCACACAGCCCGGAATACAGGTCTACACAGCTTCACACTTCAATGGTTCAGAAAAAGGCAAAGGGGGCTTTCCAATCAATCAGTTTTCAGGTATTGCATTGGAAGCCCAGAATTTCCCGGACGCCCCAAATCACCCAAATTTTCCAAATGCTGTGCTGAAAAAGGGGGAAATATACCACGAACGGGTAATGTATCGATTAAATTTCTGACAGGCCATTCTTTTCAGCCCTCAGACCATGGTGCTAACGATCGCGTTTAAACCAACTTACAAGGATACATAAAAAGGCGAAGCCACCCAAGCTGAGCAAGTATGGCCAGAGTTGGGAGATTTCAGCATTTCGCAGAAAAATGTCGTAGTACCCCGCAAGCGACCAGTTAAGCGGAGAAAACAAGGTGACAACCTGCATGACTTCCCCCATCATAAAGGTTGGAATCCAAACACCGCCAAGGGCTGCCAGAATTACTACCGAGATTGAGCCAAAAATTGAAGCCTGCTCCTGACTTCCGGCCAATGTGCCGACCAATATCCCGTAGCCGGTGGCGGCAAGCGCAATAAAAACAGTGAGCACGGCAAGCGCGATGTAGTTATTTCCCGGATCAAGTTGATGTAATCCGAGTTGCGGAAGCAGGTAAATTCCAATAAAAAGCATGAGCAAGGCCTGTAGAAAAACCACCACAAAGTATGTGGTCATCTTACCCAGAATTGTAGCCAAATGAGCCCCCGGCATGGTGCGCAGCCGGAGAGAAACCCCACTCTCCCGCTCTTTGATCAGGTTGCCTGCAAGCGGCACGACGATAAAAAACATGGCGAAAACAGCCCAGGCAGGCACATTGTGTTGGGTAGCATTGGGTATGGCCACATCATCGTCGTGCGTGGCATATTGCTCTTTTATATCGACTAAAAGTCGGGGCGCTTCTGGCTCTTTAAGCTGAATTTCAAGCAGTTCATTGATAAAACCCGCGTAAACCCCGAACATCACCTTCGCCTCCACCATCGATGAAAACTGACGCAAAGCACTGATTATGGCCTGCTTAAAAGAATTTTTAGTTACCGGATCGAAATACACATCCACTTTTGCCGGTGATTCCAGCCTTAGGGTATCGATTTCGAGACCAGATGGAGATTCCTGCGGCAACTGCTGCATCATGTTGTACCGCATGTTGTTTCTTATTGAGTTGCTCGCCCCTTCACGAACCACAATACCAATTTGAAAGTTACCGGCGGCCACCTCTCCGCGCAGCGTTAATTCATTCAACACCATGCCGTTCAGACTGTCGATGACCTCAAAAAATCGTGAGTGTTTTAGTCCTTCAACAATATTCAACCCAAAAGTATCCTGATCGTAATTAACCACGAGCACAGGTATTTTTTTCTCCTCGAGCACACGAAAGGTGGAGTCCTGAAGCAAGGTCATAATCAGCACTAAAGCCGCAGGCATAAGAAAAAGCATAGCCAGCCCTGCTGTGTCGCGTTGCAGCAGCAATCGTTCTTTGCGTACAGAAGCCAGATATCTATTTATGAAAGCAAACATGCCATTATGATTTAATCCCTGAGATGTCGTCCGGTAAGGTATAAAAAAAGTTCCTCCAACGAGGATAAACTGTGCTCATCCATCAAGCTTTTGGGTGCACCCAAGGCAATAAGGTGACCATGATCGATAACCCCGATGCGCGTACACAGGTTTTCAGCTTCGTTGAGGTGGTGTGAGGTATAAACAATGGTGGTACCGCCGCGGTTAAATTCATTCAACGATTCCAAAATCATGTGTCTTGAATGCACATCTACGCCCACAGTTGGCTCGTCGAGGAATAAAATTTCAGGTTGATGTAACAGCCCGGCAATTAAATTTACCCGACGTTTCATCCCTCCTGAGAAATTGCCAACCCGATCGTTTCTCCGCTCAAAAAGCCCGAATCGCTTGAGGTATTCAGCCACGCGAGGGCGGAGCGTTTTGGTATTCACTCCGGCCATCTGTCCGAAAAACATCAGGTTTTCGGTGGCAGTAAGTGTTGGATAAAGAGCGATGTCTTGCGGCACGACGCCGATAAGTTTTTTTATCCTGTCTTTATCAGATGGCAGCGATAATCCGTCAATGACAACGGTTCCTTCCGTGGCAGGCATTAATCCGCAAAGGATTGAGATGGTGGTGGTTTTACCCGCACCATTCGGGCCAAGCAGGCCAAAGATCTCTCCTTTGCTTATTTCCAGATCCAGCTGATTTATCGCCAACGCGTCTGAACCCGGATATTTTTTTTCGAGTCCCTTAACTTTAATTATAACCGCTTTTTCGTTCACGAAACAGCTGCTTTAAGTTTTTTAAAAAAAGCCTCTTCCTTGTCAGCAATCACGAGCAGCAAATTGGCTGCATGATCGTAGCTTTCGTCGGCTGAATTTCTGTTTTTAACTATCCTGCCGGTGATTACCGCAAATTCGCGCCAAAGATCCCCAATTCCCGACAACTCAATCGAAAGGTCGCGCAACACCGGTTTGTTCAGAACCACGGCGGCTTCTTGCAGGAAAGCGCCATACATAAACCTAAAACCAGCTCCGCCCGTGCCAATTTCTTCCTGCGCCCGCACAATTTGTCCGGTATAGGAAGCCGCTTTACGCGCCCCTAGTCTGGATGGATAGCTGCGTACTTTTCGCGACAAAAACCTGATCCCTTTCACGCCAAACATGGGGATCGGTATGGTAAGCATGTCTTTGCAAGTGTGCTTTATCCCTTTTATAATGGCTTGCTTCAGATCAAACTCAGCGGGAATTTGTTTCACCCAATACATATGACCGTTTGGTGCAAAAGTTCCTTTGGCATACCGCACTTTTAACAGCTCATCGTAAGTAAGTTGCTCCATACCATTCATCACCGGATCGCTGATTAGATAATTGCCATCCTTTTTACCCACCACCACCAGGTTGTGGGCGTTAAAATGAAAACGGTACGGATCAGGGAAATAAGACAAGTGATACACGCCCACAAGCATTCCGGTAGGGATGCCCAGAGCCAGGTTATTATCCAGAGCTTCCATGGCCTTCGCGGGGTTACGGAACTTTTTCCTTTCAAAGGAAATCCCTAGTCTCCTGGATATTCGTTTAAAAATAATTCCAGGAAGTGGTCGAAAGGAAGTCACCGGAATGCCTCCTACCTTTAAAAAAGGCATGTGAGAAAAAAACAAACCCGATCCGATACCAAAAACCATGGGTTCACTCAGCTGGATGCCATAGAAACCCAGCAGGTTAGATACCACTCCATTTTCGCAATGGGCCGACTGTTTATGTTTAAAATCAATGGGTTGATCCATCTCTATTTTTCAGATTTTAGGCGATTTATATCAATTAACTCCTCAACACTCAAATTGAAAACTTTGGCATATTTTTCAAGAGTCGGACGTGAGAGGCGCGAAAAAGTTTTTGGATTCAGGTGGCGTTTTACCGTCCAGCGCCACATTCCGGTGTACTTGGCCAGAAGGCCAATGTCCATAATCTCTTTTTCGATATAGTAAGCCAGAGGACTTTTTAATCCTGAAAGCACTTGCTGGCGGGCTAACTCTGTTTTGGTATGCACCTGATCCCAGGCTTCTTTCATGACTTCATTCTTAGGCTCCCATCCTACTGAGGGCACTGTGGTGTAATTGCCATTTTCATCGAGCGAATAAACCGGCTCGCGAAATTTACCCTGCAACATATTGGCGTCATCCTGAGGTACTTCTGTTGTTTTCATGCCTTTTTGGTTTTATCGGTTTGTTCACTAAGAAAAATCGACAAGTCGGCCTCGGCGATGGTTTCGCCCTCAACCCGGGTAATGGCATGCACCACCATCGCACCAAGGAGCTCGCTCACCAAATTGACTTCTGTCAGCAGCTGCTCCCCCACACGAGGTAAGCGGTTGATTTGTAGCTTTTTTACCGCACCAATAAAGCCCACCATTGGACTTATTCCATGGAGTCCGGCTTCATAACCCGAACGCAACGCGGCCGTTTGTGCCATATTTTCGATGAGTCCGGATTCAGAAAACAGTCCATCGGAAACAAAAATATTCTCCTCACCTATAAGCAAAGCCGACACGGTGGAAGTACTGTCGGAGCTAACCAGTCCTTCAACCATAATCATGGGTTTCCTTTGCGGGATAAGCTTTTTCATCGCTTCTTGACCGAACATCAGGTAATCTGGCTTCATGGTGATAATTTGAAGGGCAAAAATAGAAAAAAACGGGTACACTAATCGGGTTGGGTCGTGGTTAACCAATTCATCCGACATAAATCGATTTACTGTTTCAGAAAGAAAACAAACGACAAAAGATGGGTAAACACATGGGGATCAGAGGGTACTACACCACCGTGAGCAACATGTAAGTATACGAAAAACGTGCACTTTCAGGAACCATGACCAGGATTCGCTGACCTGGTTGAAATTTTCCTGTGTGGTACATTTCTTCGAGCATCAGCAACGCCGAGGCTGCGCCTACATTACCTATATAGGGCAGGTTCATAAACCACTTTTCTTCAGGAATTCGGATGTTGGCTTCCTCAAATCCTTTTACGGCCTGATCGCGGAAAAACATGGAGGAAAGATGCGGAAGGAACCAATCGACTTCGCGCTCATCAAGCCGGTATTTTTCCAGAACCAGCTTCAGGTGTTTGATCCCGGTGGCAATAACATGCTTCTGAAGGAGTTTAGCATCTTGTTTCAGACTAAAAACCGATTCCAGAGCACGTTGGTCGTTCGTCATTTCGCGCCACCCTACCATGCGGCCATCGCCCGATTTGGCAGATCCGGCATACATGCACGTCTCCAATTCTCCGGCCCAGCTTTTTACATCAATCCATTCGATGCGCAAGCTAAGTTTTCCCGTTTCAGGCTTGTTGCACAGCAAAGCAGCAGCAGCGCCATCGGAAAGCATCCAGCGGAGAAAGTCTTTCTCAAAGGCGATATACGGGTTTTTTTCAATTTCCAGCCTCTTGTCTATCTCATCCTGAAAATTGCGGGCATGCATCCACGATGACATGGTTTCGGATGCTACCGAAACCGCACGGTTCACCTCCCCGGACTTAATGGCCAGGTAAGCATATTTCAGCGAAAGCATTCCGGCATTGCACGTTCCATGTGCCGACATAGTTTCCATGGGGTGCGCTGCCAGCTCGCCATGAACCATGAGCGCGTGGGCAGGTTGCAGTGCATCAGGCGAGGTAGTTCCTGCAGTAAGTAAATCAATTTCGTTGATGTCGATATCAGGATTTAAGACTTTTTTTACTGCCAATGCCGACAATTGGGCATTGGTGTGGGTGATATTACCTTGCTTATCAAGGGCATAATACCTGCTTTTAATTCGGTTATTTCTTAAAATTAATCCCCGGCTTTTAGAATCATTTCCGTTGATTTTACCCAGATACATCTCCATTTCATCATTTGGAACAGGCTCGTTGGGCAAATATTTTTCTATACGGGTAATGTAAACGTCACTCATGCGCTTTTTCAATTTTCCCTATCACTTGAGTGATACGGATTGATAATATTTCAGGTTCGATTTAATTCTTTTTAAAAACAAAGGCATCGTCAGATAAAAAATGGCCGTTACCAGCGGGGAAACCACGAAAATAACAAACAGCAGATACCACTTAAACAGATGCAGCCTACCAGCACGTGCCTTGTTTCCCGGACCACCTTTTTTAAGTACAAACGAAGCCCACAGCCTGAACATTTTTTTTCCCTTATTTTCAGTAGACACCACATTGGGGCTCAGTTCAACCGCTTTAAGGCGGATTAACTCCTCCTGAAGTCCTACGTAATTTCCTGACCGCACCGCTTTTAAAATAGGTGGCCCAAACCGATCGGCTTCTTCAATGGCCATTTCAGAAATGCCAGGTTTTGGGAAAATGCCCCACAAACGATCCTTTCTCCCTGTCCCCATCCAATAAATGATGGTAACCACACTTACCAGATTGTTGTGCGTGTCGCACAATGCAATGTTTCCCACATGATTACCTCCGGCCTCAGCAATCATTTTCTTCACATCTTCCTGGGCGTTTACCCACATGTTGCGTGCACCAATTACCGTTACCACCGGTCTTCCGGCAAGCAATTTTTTCCCATTATCTGATTTCAGAAATGTGGTGAGGGGAATGGGTGGCGACAAAAACCAAACCGGATATCCTAAAATTACCAAATCGTAATTGGCAGCTAAATTGCACTTTAGCGGCTGAAGTTCGGACGGAATCAACTTTACCGACTCAGGCATGGCATCATAAAAGTCAATTCCTTTCCATGGAAATGGAAAATCAGGAACAGGCTTCAATCGTTCATGTACAACCTCGGCATGGCCCTTAAATATAGCAGTAATGTTAGAAACAATTGCTTCCAACTGACCTGATTGTGAATAAGTAACAGAAAGGATTCTGGTCATGAACTTTTAAAACATTGTGTGTGCAAATTTATGGATTATCTTTAAATATTTAGGTCTGACAAACGAAATTGAAACATATTCACTGTTTATTCGATCCGGCTGGGTGGTGGTCAATATATTCTTTTTCGTAATCCTTTGAAAACATGAGTGGCACAACGATAGTGGTGTCATGCACAACAGTAAACGCCGCCTTTCTAAATTTCGGAGGTTGCGGAATACCGGGTAAAGGATAATTAGAAATGCCAACAGGCTCGGTCGGAATACCGAATTCTTTGGTTGTCAGGCGACCTGAGCCATCGATGTCCTGAAAAAGGGCAATGGCATATTGTCCACGGGCAACACCTTTGAACGTCACTTCAACCGATTCATGATGTGGGACAACATGCAACGAGTCGATGGCATTTTTTTTTGCCTTAAACGAAACTTCATCGTGATAAAGTCCAACGATAATGGGTGCGTTCATGGTTTCAACGCGCGTGATGGTGACTTTTACGTCGACCCCCTTTTGGGAAAAGCCGGTTACAACGACGAAGAAGACAAGAAGCAAGATGAGGTATTTGATCATAATGTTGTTGTTAAGTATTATGGCGCTTATCGACGAAAACGATTGGTTTTCGGGTATGTTCCGGCATTTGGAGAGCCGAGATCTCCTCTGGTTTATGAAAAGATATCTCAGGTGCAACGCGAAGTTTGGCCCTGAAATGGTCCTTTATTCGTTTTTCCATTCCCGGCAAAATTTGATGAACACCGGCTTTAACCAGAATGTCATCGGTTCCCAAGGCGTTCGTGGTAACCTCAACGATATAATTTTCAACCTGTTCAATCTCGTTCAACACATCATAAATGGCCGGAGGATAAAGGGTTGTTCCCTTAAATTTGATCATCTGCTGTTTACGACCCACCACCGGACCTAACCGCATGGTAGTACGTCCGCACGAACAAGGCTCAGTGTAGTGATAGCACATGTCACCAGTTTTGAATCGAAGCAACGGCATAGCTTCCACGCCGAGTGTCGTAATGGTTACTTCACCTACTTCACCCGGTTCAACAGGCAAATTGTTGTCGTCAAGAAATTCAACGATAATCATCTCCGGATGGTGATGTCCTCCTTTTCCGGCCCGACATTCCGTAAAAGCCGTTCCCATTTCGGTAGAAGCATAGGTGCTAAAAAGCTGAATATCCCACTGATCTGTTATTTTTCGTCCGAGTGTATTCAAACTGAAATCATTGTTCCGAATGGGCTCACCGATACAAACCGCCTTTTTCACACCTAACTCTTGGTAGTTAACTCCCTGATTTTTGGCGTAATCAATAAGTTTGGGAATGAACGATGGCACGGTTACAAGAACGGTGGGTTTAAACTTTTTCATGCTTTCAAACTGAAGTCGCTGCAACCCCGGACCACTCCTTACAATGCCTGCACCCAACTTACGCAAGCCAAGAAAGTAGGCCATTCCGGCCATAAAACGCTTGTCGAGTGTTACCATGAGCTGAAACACATCTTCGGAAGAGGTGTCGGCGCAGGAAAAGGAAATGTATTCGTTGTAGGCCAGCCTGTTGAGGTCGTTATCCGTCATGGCAAAGGTAACAGGCTCTCCCATCGTGCCGCTGGTGGTAACGTAATCGATGATTTCATGGCGGTCAACACACAAAAAGTCATCATTAAATCGTTGAAGGTCGTCTTTGGTGGTTACAGGCAGCCCAACCAAATCATCTACCGATTGAACTGTCCGGTAATCGATGCCATTTTCCTTGAATTTATTTCGGTAAAAGGTTGATCTGTCGTGCAAATATTTCATCAACTCAGGCAGGCGACCTGATTGGTATTGTTTGATTTCCTCCGGTGATTTGGATTCTATTTCAGGAATAAAAGTCATAAACAGGTGTGCAACAAAAGGTGATTCGATTTCAAATTGAAGTGGCTAAGATAGCAATTAATTTTTCCTGAAAACTTTTACCAGAACAAGATTGCAAGGATTTATGGCCTCAATATGATCAACTCCATGGTCCTCATGGCGAATAACGATCAGACTTCCAGCGGGAAGCAGGTGTTTTTCTTTATGATTAAACAGGCGTACTTCCCCGTTAAGAACAAAAACAAACAGCCACGATCCAGCTACCGGGAGATCAATTTGAAAGTTAGTGCCCTTTTCTAAATGAACGGCATTTAAACCACCTTCAAATATCGGATTCACCATAAGATTAAAATCCGTGCATTGGCCCTGTGAGGTAGTTGCCCATCCACCATCAAATGTGTGTGTCTCAAATTGGGAAAGATGTTTGACCCCCACACCCTTGTGCCTGATAATCAACGCTCCGTCAAGTACCATGAGGCATCTATAAAAACCTGGTAACGCAGTAAAAACAGACTCTTCCTGCAACACCCGGGCCGAACTAAGCCTGAAATCAAAATTTCTGGAACTGTAATCCGAGCCCTCCGGGTAAATGAATAACTCTGTTGTTGTTCCGCCAGCCCACGAACTGGTTTTAAAATCCCTTTCAAATAGTACTTTCATATAAGAAATAATTTTTATCGTATTGTTTTTTAAATATTTAAGTGTCGATTAAACCATCCACAAAGCATTACTAAACAGGGCTCAAAGTAAACAGAAAAAAACAAGTGTTTTGTAAATTCGCAAAAAACATAACCCAATGGTTGATTGTCAACCAACAAAGCTTTATCTTTAGGCACTGATTAAGGGGCTCTTCTGAACATTCCCAAAACAGGAATGGCTGGAGTCACATAAACTTTATATAGCTCATTTTCAATAATTAAAAGGTAATGGCACAGCTTTTGATACGTTAATTGAAGAAAAAAAGAAATAACTAAAAATCACATACTATGAAACACTTTATTCGTTTTTTTATCCTGTTGATTGCCATCGGACTGGTATTCAGTTCTTGTCGCAAGACCAACAACGAACCCAATGATGATCCAACTAATTTCCTTGATTTAAAGGTAAGTCAGGCCTTTAACTTTGAGAGTTTTGCTGATGTTCAAACCGCTATTCAGTTGGTAAACAGCAAAGCATCGGGCAAGGAAATTGTGCAAATCTATGATGCACATCCCAGTCAGGGAGGCAAACTCATACTAACAGGTGCAGCCGATGAGAATGGGATGTTTACTTTACCCATTCGTATCGCCACACGTTTTGAGGAAGTGTACATTGCCAAACTGTCCTCTGTGGGATTAAATGAATATGTACCCGTTCCTGTTGAAGGAAATAAAATCCAGTTCAACTTTGCGAAAGCAAGTGGAACCAAAACCTTAAGTGAATGGTGCGATTGCGAAACTCCGCTACCGAATAACTTTAACGGTAACCTTGTAATCGACAACAACGAAACGGTTTGTATTGCTGAAGGAAACCACGCAACCATGAAAAAGTTAGAAATAAAATCAGGTGGCGTCCTGAAAATCTGCGGAACAGCAGTGGTTGAAAAATACCAAAGCGATAGCGAAAACGGCACCATCATTGTTTCGCCATCGGGGTCACTCACACTACCTAAATACACATTAAGATACACAGTTGAGAATTACGGAACTACTAACGTAACGGGTTCAGGATCTGGCCAGATTGACGCTACCGTGACCAACTGGGGAACAATGGGCATTACCATCAAACAAATTCTGCACGGTACGCTCACCAACAATGGCACGCTGACCTCAACCAAAGACTTTGAAATAAACTCAGATGGTGATTTTACCAATAACTGTGAATTTTTAATCACCAATGGTGGTGAGTTTAAACAATCTGGCGCATTTATCAACAATGGTTACCTCAGCGTTTCAGATGAAGCCGAATTTACCGGATCAGGGAACAAAAAAACCATATTGGGCACAGGTAGCTTGATTGACACCGAAAAATTTAAAATAAACGGAGAAATAAGTGGCCCATCGGGAGGTCAGGCACAGATTACAGCTGAAGACAATGGTGATGTGAATGCAGGGGCCGTTCTCAGCAATTTGGACTTATGTGCCGATGATCCTGATTATAACCCTAATGCTACCTACAACAATGTAACTTACTGCGATATTAGTCTACCTGCTCCACAATGTGACGCCAATGTTCCACCAGACATCACCAGCTCGTTGCAAATCGGTGGTATTGCAGGTCAGGCCATTACTCCTTATGTAATAACTGCAACCGGGACAGAACCCATTACCTTCAATGCTTCTAATTTGCCTGCCGGACTTTCGTTCAATTCTGCTACCCATACCATCAGCGGAACACCTGCAGCTGCTGGCACTTACAACATTACCATTTCGGCCTCCAATGTGATGGGTGAAGACGTGGAAACTTTGGTTCTCATTGTTACTCAGCCCACCGCACCCCCTGTTATCACAAGTCCGCTAACAGCGTCAGCAACTGTAGATGAACCATTTAGCTACACTCTCACCGCTAGTGGAACAGGCCCTATAACCTATGATGCCACCAACTTGCCCGCCGGACTTTCGTTTGACGCCGGAACACAACAAATTACTGGTAGTCCAACAGCTGCCGGAACATACAACATTACCTTAACGGCAACCAACGCCGGTGGCACAGCTACCGAAACGCTCGTGCTTACCGTTGGCACTCCGCCCACTATTACGAGTCCGCTTACCGCTTCAGGAACAGCAGGCGTTCAATTCAGCACCTACACTGTTGCCGGAACGGGAACACCAGAAATAACCTACTCGGCCAGCAATCTGCCTCAAGGTCTCACTTTTAACTCCGAAAACAACACCATTAATGGTACACCTTTGTTCCCAGGAGAATATAATGTGCTGCTTACCGCAACAAATGCTTATGGTAACGACGCCCAAACTCTTGTTATCACGATAAACGAAGGGCTGCAACCCCCGACAATCACCAGCGTGTTAACGGCCAATGGCATGACCGACTTCCCCTTTAGTTATGTCATTACCGCCGATGGATCGCAACCTATGACATTCAACGCTTCAAATCTCCCCGCCGGACTTACTTTCGATGGAAATACCATCAGCGGAATTCCTACCGAACCCGGAACGTACAACATTGGACTTTCTGCCATTAACGCTGCCGGCACCGACTCAAAAGTGCTGGTGCTCGTTATCCAGACAGGTGGCGGGACAGATACCGACGGAGATGGTGTGCCTGATAACCTGGACGCCTACCCAACCGACCCCACAAGAGCCTTCAACTCCTATTATCCTAACGAAGTGGACTTTGTTAGCGCAGCATTCGAGGATTTATGGCCTGCTTACGGTGACTACGATTTCAATGATTTTGTCGTCAACCTGAACTACAAAATGGTGACCAACGCTCAAAACGAAATGGTAGATGTAATTCTCAAATACCAAATTATGGCCGACGGTGCTTCGCTGGAAAATGGTTTTGGTATTGTATTCGATGCACTCCCCGCAACAGTGGAAAGTGTAACAGGATGCATCAAACTCGGAAATGCCGTGGTAATCGACCCCAAAGGCTATGAAGCAGGGCATACCAACCAAACGGTAATTATCCCCATCGACAACATCAACACCATCATGGAAGGTGGCATGGCCAATACCATTCCTAACGGGAAATATGTCCAAACATCGGTGACCACCGTTACTACACACTTCAGCACACCTCAGGCCTCTATTGGCACACCGCCTTTTAATCCCTTCATATTTGTAGATCAGGAACGTGGACACGAAGTGCATCTGAAAAACCAGCCACCAACCGAATTTGTTGATGCCGACTATTTTGGTACCGACAGCGATGCTTCTGATCCGGGTGCAGGAATCTACTACATGTCGGCGACAGGCCTACCATGGGGAATTGAAACACCTGTCAACTTCAACTACCCGATAGAAAAAGCCGATATCCTGACGGCTCACCTGAAGTTTGCAGCCTGGGCACAATCGTCAGGTGTTGACTTCCCTGACTGGTATCTGGACAAACCGGGTTACCGCAACGATGCCAACATTTACGTCATACCATAGTAAGTACACGTTTCATATTTATTAGATTTTTAGATTCGGAAGACCTCATCCAAGTGGATGGGGTCTTTTTTTATAACCCATAAAAAAATGAGATTGATTATTCCACTGACAATCTTGCTTTTATGAGCTCGGCTGTAGCTGTGTTTTCCATTTCTTTGGTAAGAGCAAGCCTGTAATACTTGTTTGATAAAGCGGTATCACCCATTACGAAAAAATAGTTCCCGGTGAGAACATAACCCTGATAATACTCAGGATTTAAGTCGATAAACGTTTCAAATTCCTCTTCATCGTGTGTAGACTTTTCTTTAATCCAGCTTTTTACTTCTTCACGTTGAGCACGAAACAGTGTAAAATCTTCAAATTCGACAGTCTGTAGAAAGCTATCTGCCGGAATTATTAATGTACTGTCGTAAAGAGGATAAGCACCGTTGTATCCTGCACCTGTATTGAATACGCTTTCGATTTGATAACCCAGGTATGCCCCAAGCTGCCAGGGTGCTGTGCTCACCCATAATTGCTGGCGTAAGGGTTTAAAAACAACACTGTGGTGTGAAATCATCTGTGCCATTGTTTTCTCGTTCCCTACACCAATACTTACATTATCGAGACCCCTATAATCACGCAGCACACCAACAGCGTCAGTAACATCCGGGACATCCACCTGATTAAGTAGTTGTTCACAACGCAACTGTCGGTAAACCGAAGCCGACTCTTCCATGTAAGCCGAGTTTGCCGGATCGTTTCGATACACTTCACTTTGAAAGTGATTTGAACAAACGAGCGATGGGTTATCGGTAGCAAAAACCCCTAACCTGGAAGGTGATTTTTCGATGATGACAGCCCGGTTATCTTCAGCAGATCCTATTAACAATGATTCCGCAACAAAAGTCTGCCTTTTCTCCGCTATCGCGATGGCTTCGTTGATATTTCCTGCATACTGCAATATCTCACGTGCCAGTAGCGAAATGGGGGTGGTAGCTTTTACAGGGATATCTGATTTAGCCGCGTTGATGGTCACAGTAAGTCCGCGGGTGTTTATTCCGGAAACCACACCAATCATGCTTGCCCAGGTAACATACACAAAGTCGATTCCCTTATCGGGATGCACAAAAACAACGATCTTGTCTTCGGCAAAGGCTTCATTGATATAAAAATCAAAATTTCTGCCAACAATCAGGCTGCTGTCCGAAGTTCCCATATTGGCAGCAAATGAAGTACAGCCGACCAACATCAGACTTTGCAGCGCGTGTCCGATATCGTGAGCAGCATGATAATTGAGCATTCTATCGTATTTGCTACCAATGTACTCGTAGCCATCGGCAGCTGAAAACGATACGCCATAGATTTCTTCCTTATACTCTTCAGGTATATAGGAACCGATATCGCGGTTGAACCATCCGGTGAAATATTTCAGGAATTTCAAATATCCGGGGGATGGAATCAAGGTGTTGATCTGCTCCACAAAAGCAGCCTCCTGCTTGGCTATCAACTCTTTGGTAAGCATTCCTCCGGCAGCGCCCAGCTCAAAAGGGCTGCCTTCCAGATACATCTCCCACAAGCCATATTTGTTTTTTTTAAGCCAATTGTTGCCTAAACGATAAAAATCAGCCGATGGTTGCGTGCGCGAAAGTTGTAAGATGGATTTGTCTGCAATTTCAGGAGGGACAATGCGCGTGGCAAAGTTATAATAGACTGATGCCGAGATCAAGACGACTAAAACAACGAGCAACGTGTTGCGCAATCTTCTCCAAAAACGTCCTTTTTTTCTATGCGTATTATTGGTCATTGATTTCATTAAGTAATGTTTGCAAATCTACAAATTCTGAACAGGTAAGCAAGGTGCTCATACTCACCCCCATAAGTCCATGCAAATTAAGGTTTTGCCCTGTTAAATACAAATTTGGTATTTTTGTTCGAGCCCCTATGTACGACGACAAAGCATTGCGGTAATCACGAAGCGTTCCATACATGGAACCTGTGGGCGACCCAATATAATCGCGGTAAGTGAGTGGTGTAGCCACAGTATAACCCTCGATGGCTTCTTCAAACTCCGGAAACTGTTCTAACACCAATGCCAACAGTTGCCTGGCCTTTCTCTCTTTAAATGCCTTGTAATCTGCTCCTCTTTTACCCACAGGCAAATGAGCCCAAGTCAATACCTCATCGAATTTCATGTAGGTAACAACCGAAACATGGTCCACCGTTTTCGATTCACCAGCGGGGAAATGCATGAAAAAATGCTGTGGCCACGTATCCTCACAATAATCTCCGGCATACCAAACGTCGGGTTGTTTGAAGTAGTTAAAGTTATGATTTCGGTACGAAACCATGCCCTGCTTGAGGCTTAGGAAAACTGCAAAAGACGAAATGGTATCTTTTTTTTGCTCCAACCGATGACGGTAATTTTTCTTAATTTTTCCCGGTTCGATCAACTGCATGGTAGTAATAGGGTGCATATTGGAGATAAAATATTGCGCCTCAAAAACTATCTCGTTACTGCAAACTACCCCGGTTAGTTTCTCCTCGTTAAACAAAAAACGACTAACCTGGTGGTTGGCAAGCACCTTTCCTCCCTGGCTCTCAATTACCTTTTTAAGTCGTTCGGGTATCTGCTGCGATGGCCCGATTACACGGTAACTGCTATTTATAAAGTAGTGATTAATAAGCGCATGCACATACCAAGGGGTAACTTCTTTTTCGCCTGCATACACAAAATTCAGCGCACTGAACACCTGACGTAAGTCGGCATTGTTTGTCAGGCTGCAAATGAATTCCCATGCATTTACCGACTGCGACGGCTTTTCAGCCAATCCTGAAAGGGGCATCATCAGGTTATAAATTTCCTGCGTGTCAGCTACTTTGTTCACTTCATGAATATACCGGTCAATGGCCTCCTTCTCATCCGGAAAATAAGAAATCAGTTTATGTCGATAGTTCTCCCATCCTAGAGGAATAGCGTACTCGCGTCCGTTGATTTTAAAAACCTCAAAGGACTGCTCATCCATTCGTTGATAGCGGATTCCATCCAAAAGCCCGGCATATTCAAATATTTTATGCATGACCTGACCGCGATCGAGACTTCCGATGTAATGAAGACCTGTGCTAAAATGTCGCCCATTATGCGTAAACGACTGAATAGTACCCCCCAGGTGTTGATTTTTTTCAAGCACAAGCACCTTATAACCCTGTTTCCCCAGGATAACCGCACACAGCATGCCAGCAAAACCTGATCCGACAATTACAACATCGTAAATGTTTTTATTGAGGTCTTTGTCCATATATAACAAGATGCACCATCGCCGTTGAAACACCTAATAACCAAAACAAGGTCTGCATCGCAGGCTTGAAGCTGAAACTTTTGTCAATAATTTATTTGATGAAAATATTTCGACAAACATAAAACTTTTCATGGTAAGTTGGCTGTGATCGTGTCATCAAAAAACACCTGGCTCAAAGCATTCGGCTAACTCCCTGACTAAATTCACTTTTTTATTTTAGTTTAACAATAAACCGTCCATGGATAAGTTTTATTTTTGTGCTGCATTCTTCGGCTTAGGCTTTATGCAGACATAAAACAGAATTATTTGATAACACCTTGAAATGAAGATCCTTTTTACCTCCGTTACATTAGTAAACAACATAAACCAACTTAAGCATTTCCGACCACACCTTTCGTGGATTGTCTGGCTCATGTTTTTTGGCATAACCTGTTCAAGCACTTCGCTCAAAGCTCAGGAAACCAGCCGTTATACGCTGGAGCAAGTCATACGGCTGGCGCAAGACCAATCGCCGGATGCCCAAATTGCGCGTCATCGGTTTAAGAGCAGCTACTGGACTTTCCGCAATTTTAAAGCCGAATACCTCCCCGGATTGACCTTAAATGGTACATTGCCAAACATCAACCGCAGCATCGAGGCCATTACGCTTCCCGATGGGACATCAAATTACACTTCACGAAGCCTCACCAATTACGAGGTCTCCTTGTCCATTTCGCAGGAAGTGGGCTTTACAGGAGGAAGGGTTTTTCTGAGTACCGGGCTGCAACAGCTTAACAATTATTATACCGACACAACAACAAGCCAGTTTTTAGCCAACATGATCAACCTCGGGATTGAGCAGCCCTTATTCAGATATAACCGCTACAAATGGGACAAAAAAACCGCACCCATGCAATATGAAGAAGCCAAGCGCGCACTCGTAGAAGCTAACGAGAACGTGGCTTCGGTAGCTGTTTCAAGATTCTTTTCCTTGCTCATAGCCCAATTAGAGAAAGATATTAGTTTAAAAAACCGATCAAATTACGATACCCTTTACCGGATAGCTCAAGGACGTTTTCAGCTGGGTAAGATTGCTGAAAACGAGTTGCTGCAACTCGAACTAAACCTCCTACAGGCAGATGCCTCGGTTGAAGATGCCGAACTGAATTACGAATCCAGCATCTCCGAATTCAGGTCGTACCTGCGCCTCAAAGATGATGTTCCTGTGGAGCTCATCCCTCCCGATGTGATTGAACATTTTGTTATTCCGGCCGATCGCGCCATCGAAGCGGCCAAAAGCAATTCTTCGGAGTGGATTGCCCTGCAAAGGCGATTGATAGAGGCTGAAAGCCGTGTAAACGAAGCCAAAATGACAGGTCGTTTTGATGCAAATTTATATGCCATCCTCGGTCTTACACAAACTTCAACGGAGCTGCGTGACGCCTACAACAACCCCCTTGACGAGGAACGTGTTACGCTGGGCATCACCGTCCCTATTCTCGACTGGGGAAGAGCACGCGGAATCATAAAACTGGCCCAATCGAATCAGGAACTGGAGGTCGCTTCTGTTGAACAGGAAAGGGTGGATTACGTGCAGAATATTTTTGTTAACATCATGCGCTTTAACATGCAGAAGAACCAACTGCGTATTGCCGCCAAATCGGATACGGTAGCCCAAAAACGCTACGATCTGACTCAAAAACGCTATATGATCGGGAAAGTAAACGATATCCTCGACCTGAGCATGGCTCAAATTGATAACGACAACGCCAAAGTTGGCTATTACCGCGCACTGATGACCTACTGGCAAAGCTACTACCAGGTGCGTAAACTAACGCTTTTCGATTTCCTAAAGAACGAACCGATTAACGTACCCTTCGAAGACCTGACGAGGTAGAGATGAGGGAAATAAGGTTAACGACAGGGAGATTTTGGTGATTTTGACAGACCCCGGAAATCAGTCCGTTGCTTGTATGGCTATTATCTGACGTATCATAATTGCGCCTACGACAACTCATTAGCTTCTTAATAACTGTTAAATGTCCTGCGCTCCATTTATTTTTAGCCTTTACATCGGGATTATTTTGATACTTTTGTACAATTTTAAATTAACATGTTATGTCATACGATCCCGATAAATTTGTAGGCGAAGGGCTTACCTATGATGATGTACTGCTGGTACCGGCTCATTCCACAGTTCTGCCTCGCGAAACGGATTTGAGCACGCATTTCTCAAGAAATATCACCCTCAAAATACCCATAGTTTCAGCCGCCATGGACACCGTAACCGATGCTAAAATGGCTATTGCCATGGCGCAGGAAGGTGGTATTGGGGTAATTCACAAGAACATGTCGATTGAAAAACAGGCCATCGAGGTGCGTAAAGTAAAACGAGCTGAAAACGGCATGATCATCGACCCAATTACGTTACCGAGGGAAGCTTTGGTAAAAGACGCCCTAAAAATCATGTCAGAATTTGGAATCGGCGGCATCCCTGTCGTTGACAAAGAGCACAAGCTTGTAGGGATTGTAACCAACCGTGACCTCCGCTTTGAGCGCGATCTGGAAAAACCAATCTCCGAGGCCATGACCAAAGAAAACCTGATCACCACCACTGAGTTTACCGATTTCGAACAAGCCGGCGACATACTCCAGAAACACCGGATCGAAAAGCTGCCCGTTGTAAACCAGGACTACAAGCTGGTCGGATTGATTACCTATAAGGACATTATAAAAATACAAGCCCACCCAAAAAGCTGCAAAGACAGCAGTGGCCGTTTGCGCGTTGCCGCTGCCGTTGGCATTGCTTCCGACACCATGAAAAGAGTAGAAGCGCTGGTAGCTGCCGGCGTTGACGCCGTGGTGGTGGATACCGCTCACGGACATTCACAGGGCGTAATCGACATGGTGCGCCGCATAAAACAACATTTTTCCGAAATAGACCTCGTGGCTGGAAATGTAGCTACAGCCGAAGCCGCCATCGACCTCGTAGGTGCCGGCGCTGATGCCGTAAAAGTGGGCATAGGACCTGGTTCTATCTGTACTACACGTGTAATTGCAGGTGTCGGAGTGCCTCAGCTTACCGCGATTTTAGAGGTGGCCAAAGCCCTGCGCGGAAGCAAAGTTCCTGTAATCGCAGATGGAGGGATACGCTATACCGGAGACATTGTAAAAGCCATTGCGGCAGGTGCTGATACCATCATGGCCGGTTCTTTGTTTGCCGGAGTAGACGAATCTCCGGGCGAGGCCATCATTTTCGATGGACGTAAATTTAAATCATACCGGGGTATGGGATCGGTTGACGCCATGCGTGAAGGCTCAAAAGACCGCTATTTCCAGGATGCAGAAGACGACATCAAAAAACTCGTTCCCGAAGGAATTGTGGGCAGAGTTCCCTTTAAAGGTTCTTTAAACGAAGTCATTACACAAATGGTGGGTGGTTTGCGTGCCGGTATGGGATACACCGGAGCACACACGATCGCCGATCTGCAAAAAGCCAGGTTTATAAAAATTACTGCCGCAGGCGTGGTCGAGAGTCATCCTCACGACATCACCATTACCCGCGAAGCACCCAACTATAGCAGAAACAGTTAGTAACTCATAAAATTACAGAAGAAAAAAATGAAACTATTGTCCAAATTATCCTTTTTAATCGCGGCCTTGCTCATGTTTGGCCAGCTTACAGCCCAAAAACCCATTGATAAAAAGACGCTCGTAACCATTGGTGATGAAAAAGTCTCTGTTGCTGATTTCGTAAAAGTCTACGAAAAGAACAACGTGCTGGCAGAAGAAAATTATCGGGAGTCGATGCAGGAATACCTGGATCTGTACATCAATTTTAAACTTAAAGTGCTTGAAGCTGAAGCGCTAAAGATGGATACAGCCATCTCTTTTAAAAAAGAACTTGAAGGCTATCGTACCCAATTGGCTAAACCCTATTTTGCTGACGAAAGGGTAAATGAAGAACTGCTGGCAGAGGCTTACAACCGTATGACCAAAGACATCAGAGCCAGTCACATCTTAATTATGGTGGACGAAAATGCCATTCCTGAAGACACGCTGGCGGCCTACAAGAAAATAACGGAGATCCGGTCTGAGATCAAATCCGGAACAATTACTTTCGGCGAAGCCGCCGCAAAATACAGCGACGACCAGAGCGCCCGCGACCGTGAGGCTACGCCGGGACAGCAAAATTTCAGACCCGGAAACAAAGGTGATCTTGGCTACTTTACAGTCTTTAACATGGTTTATCCGTTTGAATCAGCCGCTTACAAAACCAATGTCAACGATATTTCACAGCCCGTTAGGTCGAAATACGGATACCACCTGGTTCAGGTGAATGATGTACAGGAGGCCATGGGCGTTGCAGAGGTAGCCCATATCTTCGTGGCTTTACGCGCCGACGCCGGGGACGATGATTCCGCCAGAAAAACAGAAAAAATAAACAACATCTACCAAAAACTGAACGAAGGTATGCCCTTTGAAGAAGCGGTGGTAGAATATTCAGAAGACAAAGGTTCTGCCCAAAATGGGGGTAAACTGAGTAAATTCACTTCCAGTCGTGTTGTTCCGGAATTTGTAATTACTGTAAACAGCCTGAAACCGGGAGAATATGCAGCACCAATACGTACACTCTACGGTTGGCACATCATTAAACTGATTGATCGCGAAACTCCCGGAAGTTTTGAGGAAGAAGCTCCAAACCTGAAAGACAGGCTTGCCAAAGATCAGCGGGCACAAAAAAGCGAAGAGGCTGTTATCGCCTCTATCAAAAAAGAAAACGGATTTAAAGTGTACGAGAAAGCAAAAACAGCTTTGTTCAGCACCATCGACACTTCGGTACTGCATAAAGAATACGTTGCCAGCAATTTAACAGCGCTAACCAAACCTGTTATGAAGCTTGGAAAAGAGCAATACACACAGGCAGATCTGGCTATTTTCATCGAAAAAAATCAGAAGAAAGTCGAAAAAATAGATAAGGGCGTTTACCTGAACCAGCTTTTTGATCAGTTTGTACAAGAGAATTGTCTGGCTTACATGGACAGCCGTTTGGAAAACATGTATCCCGACTTCAGCGACCTGATGAATGAATACCACGACGGCATCCTACTCTTTAACCTGACCGATGAAATGGTTTGGACGAAAGCCGTAAAAGACACCCTCGGCCTACAAAATTTCTTTGAAGAAAACCGCGATAAGTATTACTTCGGAGAGCGTGTGGATGCCACCGTTTACAAAATCAGAAAAAAACAGGACGTTGAAAAAGTAGCTGTGCTATTGCAGGAAACTGAAGGCGATGGCGATCTGGCAAAAGCCTTCGACCGCGACAGCATTCGCAGCGTGCGCATGACACCCGGAAAATTTGAAAGAGGTACAGACAATTACATCGATAATGTTGACTGGAAACCAGGCCTTATCGGACCGATTAAATCAGACGTTGAAGATTTAGTTGTGTTTGTCCGCATTCGTGAGGTGATTCCGCCTCAGGCGAAAGAGTTAAATGAAGCCCGCGGTCTGGTTACAGCTGATTATCAGAATTACCTCGAGTCGAACTGGATTGATGAGCTTAAACAAAAATATCCGGTCGTGGTTAACCAGGAAGTGCTTGAAGAATTGCTGAATAGTCCGCGATAAGCAAATCAACTAATTACTGATCCATCTGCGAACTTGTATGAACGAAAAATGGATCACGGAAAAATTGCCGAATCAACCACGCCAGGCAAATAGAGTTAAAGAATGTACGTAGCGAAAGCCATATCATCTGTGTTAAACAATTTAAGCTCCTTAAAGCAGAAGCTTCGGATGCTTGTTTTCGGTACCATGATTCTCCTTTCAGGATGTGATTTGCTTCAACTTCAGGAAAATAGCACGCCCGTATTAGCCAGAGTAGAAGGGGAATATTTATTTCTGAGTGACTTAAAAGGCGTTGTTCCGGAAGGCCTTCCTTACAGTGACAGTGCGGCGTTGGTAAAAAAGTATGTGAATAACTGGGTCAAAAACAAGCTGATGCTGGCACAGGCTGAGAAAAACCTCACCGAACCGCAAATGGATTTTGAGAAGCAGCTCAATGACTACCGTAGTTCATTGGTTATTTACCGGTACGAGTCGTTGCTGATTGATCAGGAACTTGACACCGTGGTGAGCGATGAAGAAATCCAACAGTATTACCAATCGCATGTATATGATTTTGAGTTAAAAGAAAATATCCTACGGGCATATTATGTGGTGATGGAATCTGAGAATGAATTGATAGACAGTATTTCAGCTGTTTTTATGCTTCCTGACACGCTAGCCATCTATTCGTTACAAGACTTTGAAAATTTTGTTGACTTTATCACCGTATCGACCGACACAAACCTGTGGATGAGTTTTGTGCAGTTCCAGCAAATCATTCCGGTAGAAAGCTATAACCATGACTTGTTTCTCCAAAACAACAGGTATATTGAGCTTGAGGAAGAAGGGATCAGCTACATGGCCAGAATACTGGATTTTAAAATAAAGGACGACATTTCACCACTTGAGGTTGAACGCACTAATATTGAGCAAATTATTATCAACAAAAGAAAAACCAAACTTATTAAAAAAGTCAGGGAAGATATTTACAACAAAGCGCTGTACAACGGCGATTTTGAGGTGTATTAGCACATGATGGCTAAAAATTGCTTGGTAAGCAACCTTACCTGAATTGAACTACGAAATTTGAATTAATACTGTTGAAAAAAAGAGATGATGAAAAAAATAACAACCACACCAAATCACCTGAAATTCTGGATGATGTTTTTCGTTGTGATAGCCCCGCTAAGCCTCCTTCGTGCGCAGGATGAGCAAGTAATCGATCAGGTAGTGGCCGTGGTCGGGAAGAGCATCATCCTTGAATCGGATATTCAGAACCAATACCTGAACTACCGCTATCAAAGCGGGATTACAGGATCGGCTTCTGAAATGAAATGCTCCATCCTGGAAGATTTGATGTATCAGAAACTTATGGTAACACAAGCTGAAGTTGACAGTGTTGAGGTTACCGACATACAAGTGGAAGGTGATTTGGAACGACGAATTTCCAGCTTTATTCAGCAATTTGGCTCACAGGAAAAAATGGAAGCCTACTATGGAAAAACGCTCAAAGAAATTAAACAAGAACTCCACGACATTGTTAAAGAACAAATGCTGGCGCAACAGGTACAGAACGATATCATAACAGGTGTAACCGTAACCCCTTCCGAGATAAAAAGCTTTTTTCGCAGCATCCCCGAAGACAGTATACCTATGATTAAGACGGAATATCAGATTGCTGAAATCATAAAAAAACCGCCTGTAAGTGTCGATGAACGCCTTCGAATTAAGGAGCAGCTGATGGAATTACGGAAACGTATTCTCGCAGGAGAGAACTTCGGCACCATGGCTATTCTGTATTCTGAAGATCCGGGATCGGCAAAAAAAGGAGGCGAGCTGGGTTTTTATGGCCGCGGCCAGTTATATCCTGAATTTGAGGCGGTTGCATTCAAACTCAAAGAAGGTGAAATCAGCAATGTACTCGAAACTGAAGCCGGATATCATATTATTCAAATGATTGAGCGAAAAGGCGATTACATCAATGTCCGACACATCTTGCTGATTCCAAAGGTAAGCCCTTTGGATTTGGCTAAAGCCAAAAGTGAACTCGACAGCGTGGCCCGGCTCATTCGCAGCGACTCTATTGCCTTTGAGATAGCCGTGGAACAATTTTCGGACGGCGACAACAGAAACAACGGCGGACTCCTGATTAACGAGTACACCATGGGCAACACATTTGAGGCCGAACAACTCGACCCTCAGGTTTCTTTTACCATCGAGAAAATGGAAGTGGGCGAACTCTCTAATCCTGTCCCGATGAAAACGAGCGAGCAGAAAGATGCCTATCGCCTGCTGTTCCTGAAATCTAAAACGCTTCCCCACAAAGCCAACCTGAAAGACGATTATGCACGCATACAACAATGGGCTTTGCAGGATAAACAAATGAAAGCCATCAACAAATGGATTGACGAGAAAGCCTCTGGCACTTATGTACGGGTGGTTGACGAATACCAGTCCTGCGCTTTTATTCACACCTGGAATACGAAATAAGAAAGCAAAAAAATGAATCTAACCGAATCAAAATATAAAACCGAAGTGGAAGCAGTAGATGCTTTCGTGGAGAAATTTAAACTGCTGCGCTCGGAAATTGCCCGCGTCATCGTGGGACAAGACAGCGTTGTCGAAAAAACACTCATCTCCATTTTTAGTCAGGGTCATGTGTTGCTTGTCGGTGTGCCCGGATTAGCTAAAACACTTTTGGTAAACACTATAGGAGAAGTATTGGGACTCAGTTATAACCGCATTCAGTTTACTCCCGACCTCATGCCTTCTGACATTATTGGCACTGAAATTTTAGATGAAAACAGAAAGTTTAAATTCATTCACGGACCGGTATTTTCAAATATCATTCTGGCTGATGAAATAAACCGAACCCCGCCGAAAACACAGGCCGCACTGCTTGAAGCCATGCAGGAAAAATCGGTGACCGTGGCAGGCCATCGTTATTTGCTCGATCTTCCTTTCTTTGTTCTGGCGACGCAAAACCCAATAGAGCAGGAAGGCACATACCCATTGCCCGAAGCACAACTCGACCGTTTTATGTTCAACCTGGTGCTCGATTACCCGAGCTTCGATGAAGAAATGGAAGTGGTGGCGCGTACTACTTCAGGGGCTAGCGCGATGGCCAAAAAAGTGCTAAACGCCGAAGAAATAAACTACTTTCAGCAGCTGGTTCGCAAACTACCCGTCGCTAAAAACGTCATGCAATATGCTGTAGGTCTGGTTAGTAAAACCAGAAAAGGCACTACAACTGCCCATCCCTGGGCCGATAAGTACCTCAACTGGGGCGCAGGCCCGCGCGCTTCTCAGTATTTGATTATTGGAGCGAAAACACACGCCGCAGCTCATGGAAAATATTCCCCCGACATTGAAGATGTGAAGGCAGTGGCTTTACCCATTTTGCGTCACCGCATTGTAAGAAACTACAAAGCCGAAGCCGAAGGAATTACTGTTGATCAGCTAATTATGGAGCTCATGAAATAAATCAGGTATGTATAAAGAGCAAAAGTCGTTGTTTTCGGAGATCAAAGCCGTGGCAGGCTATCTCTGGGAAAGAGGATGGTCGGAGCGTAATGCCGGAAACTTCTCAATACGCTTGGTGGCCGAAGTCTCCAAGCCGACAGAAAAAAGTCATCCGCTTGAAATTGCTTTTCCTGCCCTGGCTAATCAGGTTTTTCTTATTTCAGCCAAAGGCAGTTTTATGCGTCACATGGCCAAGCATCCAAAACGCAACACACTTTTTATACAAATTGGCAAACAAGGAACTGACTACCATGTCATTCACCGGAATAAACATGCAGGGCTTACAGAACCATCAAGTGAGATGGCAACGCACCTTGCCATCCACAACATGCTGGTAGAAAGCGGCTCGAAAAACAGGGTAGTCATGCACACCCATGTTACGGAGCTCATCGCACTCACGCATCTGCCAGAGCTGTGTAGCGAACAATCGCTTAGCCGTTTACTTTGGAGCATGCACCCCGAAACCATCATGTTTGTACCCAAAGGCGTGGGGTTTGTTCCTTTTGAACTGCCCGGCACCACAGCCATCGCGGAGAGGACTACACAAAAACTTCAAAACCACGACGTAGCTGTATGGGAAAAACACGGCGCTTTTTCTGTAGATACAAGCCTGGAAGCGTGCTTTGATGCACTAGATATCCTGGCCAAATCAGCCCGCATATATTTTATGGCAAAAAGCAGTGTTGAAAAAAATACAACTTTTGGATTGACAGAGGAACAATTGGATGAATTGAAGGGCATTGTATTTTAAATGGAAATACCTTTTCCAAAATTTGGAACTTTGGAAAAGTTTTATGAACAATCAGGCTTTTTTTAATTGAGGTTACCCCATTTTTTCAGCCCCAACGAATTCCATAAAATTATCTATATTAACCAATTGCGTGGTGTGCTGCGGGTAGGCATTTTGAAAAGACCTGGGAAAACTGACTTTGGTATCTCTCCATTTAAACTCGAAAGCATGGAACATTCCATCCATTTCTTCGATGTAATCAATTTCAGCCTGGTCGTGGGTTCGCCAAAAATAGGTATTGGGGAAACTTAATGCGTATTGATTCGCCTTGATACGTTCCGAAATCAAATAATTTTCCCACAAGGCGCCTTTATCAAAACGCATGTCCATGTTGGCAAAATTGCTGATGAGCACATTCCGTATTCCGGTATCGTAGAAATAATACTTTTTGCCTTTCTTCAATTCATTGCGCATATTTCGGCTCAAAGCCGGGAGCTTATAAATAACATATGTTCTTTCGAGCAAATCGAGGTATTTTTCCACCGTCATACTGTCAATATTTCCAATGATCTTCGACAACTCATGAAAATTAACTTCGCTGCCCACCTGAAATGCCAATGCCTGCAACAATTTTTCCAATTGACCAGCCTTCCTGATTCCATCCAGTTTAAGGAGATCCTTGTACAAATAACTGTTGGCGATCTCCAGTAATGCTTCTTTTTCATGACCTGGATTTGTTACTACCTCCGGATAAGAACCAAAAATCAATCGGGTTTCTAGTGTACGCTTGGCTTCCAAAAAATTGGTGTCAGCAACCACCTCCTCATAGCTAATAGGATACAGTTGATAAGTTCTTTTTCGACCGGTTAAAGGCTCCCCTGTTTGGTTGAGTAAATCAAATGCCGATGAACCGGTTGCAATGATCTGCAATTCAGGCTTGGTATCATAGAGCAATTTCAGCTTATTTCCAATATCCGGGATTTGCTGAGCCTCATCAATTACAGCTAATTTTGTATTCGCACCCACAAGTTGCAACAAACGCGTGCTTGTATTGGCCACAGTAAATTCATTTAGCACATCAGCCTCATCTGCATTCAACCACATGGTTTCCACATGCACGCTTTCAACGAGTTTTTTCAACAATGTAGTTTTCCCTACCTGACGGGCTCCCAAAAGCAGTATCACCTTTCCTTTAAAACATTGTTCCTGAAGTATTTTTAGCAACTTTCTTTCAATCATAAGACTTCAATATTTGTCACAAAGGTAAATAAAAATATCTTGAAATAGAAATTTTAAGCCTAATTTTCCGATTATAATCTGAATATTCGGCCTATATTTTCGATTACGATTGGAATATTCGGGGTAATGCCAAATGACTTTTGAGAAATGTTAGCACAAAATCCTCTTTATATTGCATAGCGCTCGACCTAAACTTAACCCGACAACCCAAGTCAAAAAAAAACATGGCCAATTCGTTTACAACCTGCTTTCCCATGCAGAATCTCTCCGAAAAAGTGGCTGGTCAAAAACCTAATGCTTAAAACTTTTCAATCTTTCGTGTGATTGGGTGTCCAGACAAATTGGAGCTGTCCTTAGACAATGGAAGCAAAAGAGAAGATAGGAATTTTAATCCCACTCGGGTTCACAAATATCTGCTAATCAATCCACAGCATTTTCTTCCACAGCTTTTTTCCGCTTTTTTCTTTTGATATGGACATTTCGAGATGGCTCAGGAACAGCCATAAGTCGGGCAATACCCTTGGTTCGGGGAAATTGTTCCAAAACAATTTTTGCAAAAACTGTGAGGGGAATCGACATCACCATGCCCGGAATACCCCATAAATAGCCCCACAACATCAACATGACTAAGATGGTGACTACGTTTACCGAAAAGGTCTTGCCCATAAAAATGGGTTCCAGCACGCCTCCCATAACCACCTGAACAGCAATAAGAACGAGAATAAAAAAGAGCAAAGTGCCTGTTGGTTCAAGTTCGACAAAGGCAAATAACGACAACAGGGCCACGGATACTACCGACCCCACCATTTGTACAAAGTTGATTAAAAAAGCAAACAACCCCCAAAAAATAGGGAAACTTACGTCGAAAAACAAACAAGCCAAAGTAAAGCCAATGCCTGTAAATAAACTAATTACAAATTTAACGATAACAAACTTGATGATGTCTTTTTCAATTTTCATGAAGGTTTTTACAGAAGAATACTTAACCTTAAAGATCGTACTATTCATCATTTGCTGAAAATTGATTGATTCGGATAATAATAAGAACACGAAAAACAAAGTCATCAAGGTCATCGACAAGGTGTTGCTGATAAAGCCAAGGGTTGTGCCAAAATTCTTCAACAATCCGTTATCAATCGAATAATGACTTAACACATTGGTTCCGGGAAGTCGCTCAACACCAAAAAATCTTTCTACCACTACAATCATCCTCACCAATTTTTCTTCCGCCCGGCTCATAAACAACCCGTTCTCTGAAATTATCTCTCTGGAAGTTAGTTGTATTATTTCCGCTCCCAGCTTAAGGCCTCCCACCAAAATTAAAATAATAACCAAAATGCTTATGGGCTTTGGTATCCGTTTTTTCGTCATCCACCGCATCAATGGAAGAAACAACAAGGCAATAAACATCGCCATGGTGAGCGGCACGAAAATAAAGTCGAGTGTTTTAAGTATATAGAAGACCAAAGGGATAGTAATAATCAGCAATAGGATATTGGTAGTTCTTATGCTATTCATTTTGTGTTAGATATATTGTAATGGTTTATAATTATCGAGTTACTATTTCAGGTCAAAAATAGTACAATTGTGTTCAACTTTCTCAGGCTTAAATTAAGATGATGTAAACAATAACTAAA
>Ga0180009_10000784_pt1 | contig 41271 bp, 43 predicted proteins | sample OS_PC_MetaG_FD_123537 | JGI IMG/M metagenome (GOLD analysis project Ga0180009, IMG submission 123537) | Groundwater microbial communities from the Aspo Hard Rock Laboratory (HRL) deep subsurface site, Sweden - OS_PC_MetaG | ecosystem: Environmental > Aquatic > Deep subsurface > Groundwater...
GACGCAGCTGGGCCAAAAGCAGAAAACATGCAGCAGATCGATGAATTATCTAAGTTGGTTGCAAGGTTAAAACAGGAATTAACAGAAAAAGAATATGTTGTTGAGCAAAAAGACGAAAAGATATCTCAATTAACACAACTGTCAAAAGAAAACTCTGTGCAGATAAAAAAAATAAAAGCAGAGCTGGAAGATAGGGAAGTTCAAAATAGAAAATACAAGCAGGCTTTAAGCGCGCAGCAAGCTAAATTTGAAAAAGAGCTTCAAGAAAAGACACAAGAATATACAGCTAAGCTTGCTTCTTTTAAAAATCAAGATTTATCCAGACAGCAGGAATTGGATAGAGCAACAGTCGTTATTTCTGAGCTTAGACAGAAGCTCGGAAAAGCCAAAGTTGCTATCGAACAGCAAACGCAGAAGATAACCCAATTTAAGAACGATTTAGACAAGAAGGACAAGGAGGCCGAAGGATTAAGAAGGCAAATTGATAGAATTGAAGCTGATTTGGAACAATTATTAAAATAGAAAATGCGGGCAATAAAGCTGTATCACTTAATAAAATGTATAAATCATTATATATAGTCTTTTGTTTTAGCTGTCTAGTAATTTTTCCAATGTGTTCTTATGCGCAAAAGACAGACAACGGCGTAAAAGCAGTGAATAATACTTTAGATAAAGAAACAATAACTATAAACAGTTCTTTATCAAGCATATCGGAATTAAACAAAAAATTTCAGCAAAAAGACCAGGTAATACAAAAGCTAACCCAGGAATTGGTTAAAAATAATACACAGATAAAAGAACTCAAAAGGCAAATTGACGATTTGGAATCCAGGGCAGAGAAACAAGAGTCTTTTTACATGCAGGCCCTTTCACAGAAAGACGCAGAATATCAACATAGAATTAACAAAATGTCCGAAACCTATACGGAAAAAGTTACTGAATATGAGCAGAAATTAAACGAAAAATACAGACAGCTCGATAAAGCCTTGAAGATTAAAAACTCAACTTATAATAAAGAGCTTCTGGATAAAGAAAAAGAACTGACTTTAATAAGAGAGCAATTAGAAGAAAAGATAACAGTTTTACGTCAGTTGCTTGCAAAGAAGGAGATGGAGTTTAATCAGAAACTGCAAGGGCAAAAGGATGATTATGAGGAGCACCTCACTGCACTTAAAAAATCATCAGAGCAGTTAAAAATGTATCTAATAAAACTCAAAGAAGACTTGCACTTAAAAGAAGTAGTGATTAAAGAGAAAGATGAAAATATTTCTGTTTTGAATAAAAAGATGGCTCTTTTTTCCGGTGAAGAGGTTTCTTATAAAAAGAAAATTTCAGAACTAATGCGGGAAGATTTAATCGCTCTCAAAAGTGAAAATAATCGTTTGAAGAAAGAGCAGGAGAAAATCAAGAATGCGCAGATAGAGGCTGAAAATGAGTATGAAAATAAGTTGGCTCAGCAGAAAAATGAAATTCTGCGGTTACAAAGAGAAGCAGAGCTTAATCTGGTGAGCAATTCTTCTGCTTGGCGCGATAAAATACAAGAGATAGAGTCAGAATACACAAAACAGTATCAGGAATTAGAACAAAAGAAAGAACAGATAAACGATAGATTTGAATTACAATTAGCAGATTTAAAAGCTCAGCTACAAGAAAAAGCAAAAGAAAATGAAAAATTAAAGCATAAACTCAGCTCTTTTTATGACAATCCTCCGTATTTATTGGAGGATATGTTAGCGACGAGATTAACAAAGAGAAAAGAAACAGGTCAAGCGATAACCCAAAGCCCTGATTTTAAGGGCGAAGAGAAGGAAAAAGCGCGTGATCATTTTACAAAAGCAATGGATGCGATTGTAAAAAAAAAATATGTAGAGGCCAAGCGTGAATTAGAACAGGTGCTATTGCTTGAACCAGACAGCCAAATAGCGATAAGTACATTAGGGCGTTTAAATTTTTTAATGGGAAATAAAAAATAAGGCTAGTCTGATAAGGAAAATTGCATGGGAATGAAACTTGCGAAATATACATGTAGCTTTATAGCTATATCGATTCTTTTTGCAATATTCATTGCAAGCGCTAATTTATATGCACAAACATCGGATAAGGACAGAGAAACTTATTATTTTAAGAAGATTCTCAAAAATGAAATTGATGCCTTGAAATATCAGCTTAAGCAAAAAGAAAAGGAATGCCAAAAGTTGCAGGATAAACAGGAAGAGCTTTCTAAGCAATTATCGCTTAAAGCCAACCAACTATATCACAAAAAGACTCCGCCTGTATTTCAAAGAGAACAGGAAAGGCTCAGCGGGGTAGCTCCGGCAGAGAAAACCAGTAGCCAAGCTAAAGATTTAGAGAGACAGATTGAAGAGCTGAAGCAGGTGTTAAAGAAACAAAAAGAGTCATATGAACAACTGCTTGCGCAAAAAGATATGGGATATGAATTAAAAATAAGCGAGAACGATAACCAGTACAAAACAAATTTAGAAAAATTGAAAAAGGAAAAGCAAGCTTGCGAACAGATGTTTTTACATAAAGACAAAGAGCACGAATTAAAAATGTGGGAAAAAGATAAGCAGCATAAATTGGCCCTGGCAAACTTGGAAAAAAAGATGCTATTCGAAAATAAGGAAAATGCCAAAAAACTCAGGCAAAAGACAAAAGAGTTAAAATTATTTCATGCGCAATCGAAGACGCAGGAAAAGGTGTTGTTGGATTCAGTTGCTGAAGAAAAAGCTAAATTCAAACAGAAATTTGAAGACGCACAGAAAAAATTTAACAATGAGAGTAAAGTCATGGAGGCGTCTTTAGTGCAGCTGAGAGATTATTTAGCAAAATTCAAAGCTGAGTTACGACGAAAAACAGTAATTCTTAAAGAAAAAGATGACCAAATTTCAGTGCTCAATAAAAAAATTGCTCTTTTCAGCGGGGAGGAAATTGAATATCAAAAGAAGGCAGTTGAAATTATGGGCGGGGAGTTAGAAAATGCTAAAAATGAAAATAAACGTCTGCGCAAAGAATTACAAGACCTTACCGTAGAGCTTGCTCAGCGAGAAGATGATTTAGAAAGCAAATTAGAAGAGCAAAAGGATTCAATCCAAGAGGTGCAAGAACAATCAGAAGTTGATTTGGTGAGTGAGTCTTTTATTTGGGAGAAAAAAATACAAATTCTAAATAATAAGCACGAAAAGCAATTAGAGACAATGAAAAGGAACTATGAAAAAGTGGTAGAACGTATCAAATCGCAGCTAGAAAGGGTTACTGATAAATTGCGTGATAAAGTAAGTGAAAATGCAGAATTAAAAAGTAAACTAAAAAAATAGTTGGAATTAAAAAAGGAAGGAGGCAGGCAGATATATGAAAACGTCCGTAGCTCATCTGGAAAAGCATGCTTTAGACGCCAATACCGGGGTATTTTTCCCGGAAGGGATAGTTGGGTTTACTGAGCACAAGGAATATAAAATCGTAGCTGAGAAATCAAAAGCACCATTTTTGTGGCTGCAATCGGTAGATAATTCAGAACTTTCTTTTATAATTATCGATCCGCAGGAGTTTAAGCCGGATTACAATCCTCTTTTGAGTGAGGTTGATAAAACAGCCTTGGATGTCAATGATATCGAAGAGTGTCAGTTTTATGCAGTTGTTGTAGTTCCGAAAGACACGGATAAAATAAGTGCGAATTTACTTGCACCGTTAGTTATAAACAAAAAAATAAGTATCGGGAAACAAGTAATTTTGCAGAACCAAAATTATTCTGTACAGCATTTAATCTTGGAAGAAATGCTGAAAAGATCAGGGGAAAAGGATGTTAGTTCTTTCGCGCAAACCAAATGAAAGTATAATTATCGGGGATGACGTTGAAGTAAAGATCGTAGAGGTGCGGGGAGAACAGGTCAAATTAGGCATAACCGCGCCGCGTGATATACCTGTGCATAGGAAGGAAATATATGATTCTATCCACAGCCAGAATATAAATGCTACCCAGTCCAAGCACGCAAATCTCGATAAAATCTCGCGCTTGTTTAATAAGAAAAAGAAGCAGGGGTAAGTTAATATTTGACCATAGAACTTATTTAAAATAAAAATTATCACGCATTTTTAAACCATCCCAAAAGACTTTTAGATAATAGGATATGCTTTTTATCCCATTGTTGGAGGCATAGCATAATGCAGATTGGAATAATAGGCACCGGTTATGTAGGATTGGTTACCGGTGCTTGTTTTGCGGATTTAGGACATACTGTTCTTTGTATAGATAATAATAAAGAAAAAATTGCCCAGCTTAAAAAGGGTAAAGTTCCTTTCTATGAACCGGAATTAGAAGGTTTGGTAATGACAAACATCGGGGAAAAGCGGCTTGCTTTCTCGACAAGTATTGCCGAATGCGTAAAAAAATGTGAAATTATATTTATTTGCGTTGGAACGCCGCCATTGCCTAACGGAGAAGCCGATCTTTCCGCAATTGAGCATGTATGTATTGAGATAGCAAACCATATGAAACGCTATCATCTAATTGTCGAAAAAAGTACGGTTCCGGTGAAAACGGGTGAATGGGTACAGCAAACACTCAAAAAACACGTGCGTAAAGGAGTTCAATATGATGTTGCTTCCAATCCTGAATTTTTACGAGAGGGGAGTGCTATCAAAGACGCTGCACATCCTGACCGAATAATTCTCGGGGTTGCTTCAGATAGAGCCGCAATGCTGCTGGTGAAATTATATGAACCATTAAATGCTCCGCTTTTGATTACGGATATTAAATCGGCTGAATTGATAAAGCATACAGCAAATGCATTTTTAGCACTAAAAATATCTTTTATTAATGCCGTAGCTAATGTTTGCGAGCGCACCGGCGCTAATGTTATGAAGGTAGCTAAGGGTATCGGCATGGATAAACGTATTGGTCAAGATTTTCTTTCGCCTGGGATTGGGTACGGAGGTTCCTGTTTCCCGAAAGATGTAAGCGCATATATAAAGCTTTGCGAAAAAATTGGATATGATTTCAAACTGTTAAAAGAAGTTGAGATTATAAATTATAACCAACGCAGAAGTATTATTAACAAATTAAAAGCCGCCCTTGGCAAGCTTAGGGGGAAGAAGATTGCCTTGTTAGGGCTTGCTTTTAAGCCAAATACCGATGATATGCGCGGTGCGGCTTCTTTAGATATTATTAAAATTTTACAAAAAGAAAAAGCTTCTATTGCTGCTTATGACCCGGTTGCGATGAAAAATGCATCTCATGTGGTAAAGAATGTAATGTTTTGTAAGGATGTATATAGTTCGCTTGAGGGTGCGGATGCAGCTATAGTTGTAACAGAATGGGGTGAGTTTAGCCACCTTGATCTGCCGAGAGCGAAAAAAGCGATGAAGAAACCTATAATTATTGACGGTCGCAATATATTTGAACCAAAAAAGATGCAGAAGTTAGGTTTTAAATATTGGGGAGTAGGCCATTCAAAGTAAAGTAGATAGGTATTAGTTTAGAAAGGAATCAGATATAGCTGATTTAATTATTTTTTTGCGTGTTTTGTGGTATACATAATAAGCACGCGTAAGATCTGTCGGCTTAACCCGAGAGGCAATTGAATTTTCAAAAGTAATAAGTTTAATTACAACCCTAAAAAAACCTTTCCGCTTTTCGAGCTTATTATTAGATAATTTAGATTTTTTACCGTCTTTTGCTTGTTTTTTTAAATCTGATTGGAAGTTATCGTAGGATATCGAAATAATTTACCTCCTTGTAAATGTAATATGAATCCTTTCAATGCAAAAATTTTATCACAGGCATTTTTTTTTGTCAAGTCTTTTATTTGTAATCAGTTATAGTAAATGTCCTCTATTGCACAAGATGCTTTTTATGTAACATTTTGAAATAAAATAAGATATATAAATATTATTTGGTATAAAGTTGTGAAGAAGGAAGATGATGTTAAGAAAGCGTGATCCCAGTGAGTTTGCAGCGTATTTAGAAGATAGTTCTGGGCTTAGTAATGGCTATGCCGAAGAAATTGTTTTTCCCAAAACTGAAACCGAAGCTGCTGAATTTTTAAAAGAGGCTAGTGATAAAAATTCAAAAGTTACTATTTCCGGTGCAGGGACGGGTGTGGTGGGAGGCCGTATTCCTTACGGCGGGGTCATTTTATCTACAGATAAACTTAATCAAATTTTAGAAATAATTCGTTTTAAAGACCAACCCGGCGGGTTAGCAGTTGTTGAGCCTGGGGTGAGTATTGAAAATTTAAATCGGGAGATTAAAAAATTACAGTTAAGATATCTGCCTAATCCTACAGAAAAAAATGCCTTTGTCGGAGGAGCTGTCGGAACGAATGCTTCTGGCGCACGAGGTTTTAAATATGGTTCAACAAGAAAGTATGTTAATAATTTACGGGTAGTTTTAGCCCAGGGCCAGATTTTATCGATTAAAAGAGGAGAAGTTATCTTAAAGGATAGTTTATACATCAATCTGTCCAATCGCAACTCTATGCAGTGTCCTTTGCCTAATTATGTTTTGCCGAAGATAAAAAACGCTGCTGGATATTTTATTGGCCAAGGGACGGATTTAATTGATTTATTTATTGGGCAAGAAGGAACATTAGGCTTAATTAGTGCTGTGGGACTGAAATTAAATGAATTGCCAGCAGAAAATTTCTCTGGGCTTGTATTTTTTACTGACCAGATAAAGGCATTAGATTTTGTAAATACAATAAAAAGGTGTTCCTATTTAACCCGACAGGTCAACAACAGTAATGATATTGATGTTGCTTGTATTGAATATTTTGACCAAAACTCTTTAGGATTGTTAAGCAAGGAGTATTCACAGATACCTAAAGGCAAAAAGGCAGCTATATATTTTGAACAGGACATATTCTCTGGTAACCAGTTAACTGTAATGGAAAAATATACAGATATTATAGAGAAGATAGGAGTAAATCCGAATGAAATTTGGCTGGCCGAATCCAGCAAGAATAAAGATTTATTGAATGATTTAAGATATGATCTTCCGGTTTTGATAAATGAAAAGACGAAACACAATAGATTTTCAAAGATAAGTACAGATATTAGTGTCGACGATGAACATTTTCCGGCGATGTTTCGCTATTATCAAAAAAAGCTTCAGACGACCGCAATCCCTTATTGTCTGTTTGGTCATATTGGAGAAAATCATCTACATCTAAATCTTATGCCGGAGAAGGATGATGATTTTATTAAAGCAAAACAGATGTATCTTGAATTTATAACCGAAGCCGTGCGTCTTAAAGGTACAATTTCGGCCGAACATGGTATTGGAAAGTTAAAAGCGGAATATCTTAAAATCATGGTAGGCGATAAGGGCCAATATCAAATGGGAATTGTTAAACGGACGCTTGATCCGGCATTGATTCTGGGCATTGGTAATATATTGGACGAAAAATTGTTAAGAAACATTTAAAGACAGTGAGCCAGTGGAAATAATTTATATAAACAAAAAACAGCTAATTTAGTATAATAAGATATATGAAGGATGCTTTATTTTTAGATAGGGTTAGCATTACTTATAAAACAAAAAAATATCAAAAAAAGGCTTTACGCCAGTTGTCTTTAAAAATTAGCCCAGGAGAAGTATTCGGATTTTTGGGGCCTAACGGCGCCGGTAAAACAACAACGATAAAAGCTATCCTTGGCCTGATTTATCCAGAGGAAGGCCAAATATCTATTTTCTCTAAACCATCGCATCTGCCGTCCATTCGCAAAAGATTAGGCTATATGCCCGAGATCGCCAATTATTATTGGTATTTGACTCCAACGGAATTGCTTTTAATGTATGCTGGATTTTTTGGTATTTCAAAGGCAACGGCAGTTAAAAAAATAGATGAATTATTTGAGATTGTAGATTTAAAAAATGAACGTTCTATTTTAATGAAAAACTTTTCCAAGGGAATGATGCAAAAGGTAAGCCTGGCTCAGGCATTAATTAACGACCCTGATTTGTTGATATTAGACGAACCAACAGGAGGGCTGGATCCGGTAGCGAGGATAAAAGTGCGCAGACTAATTGCTGATTTAAAATCAAAAGGTAAGACCATCTTTTTTTCATCACATGAGCTTTCTGAAGTGGAGCTGGTATCTGACAGGGTGGGAATTTTAAAAAGCGGACAACTAATTAAGGTTTCTTCGACTAAGGATATCCTAAGCCAAAAAGGGCATCAAAGTCTGGAACAGTATTTTTTAAACATTATTACCAAATAAAAAACGATGAAAGTAATTTTTTTGATAGCAAGTAATGTTCTAAAAGAAATCTTTCGCAAGAAGGATATGTATGTGTTGTTTTTTCTGTTGTTGCTCCTGATGGTTTATCTTGCCAATACAGCTTTTTTTGGGGGCCAGGACATTTATCGTTATATGAAGGAGATAGGATTGGGGATGGTATTTTTGTTCTCTTTGCTTATTTCAGTGCCTTTTACCGCCAAATTAATGATAGAGGAAATAGCCTCAAAGACGATTTATCCGCTTCTCGCCAAGCCAATAGAACGCGTTCACATTCTCTGTGGAAAATTTCTTGGCGGCATACTTGTATCATGGAGTAGTTTTAGTATATTTTATATTTTATTCGCATTGATAAGTATCTTAAAAGAAGGTATTGTGGCTCCATTTCTTTTACTGCAGGTCTATGTATCTGGCCTAATTATGTTGTTAGCATTGAATTCGCTTGTTATTTGTCTTTCTGTATTTTGTACTTTTTCTACTACAGTTAGCCTTTCATACATCGTGTATTTTTTAATGAGTTGGTTCGGCAATCAACTTCGAACTTCTTTTGAAAACATCCCTTTTTTTGGGCAAATTATCTATTATCTTTTACCGCATTTTGAATTTTTTGATTTAAGACACAGACTAATACACTTCTGGGATCCTCTCCCCGCCTGGGTAATGTTGTGGATAATTGGCTATGGCATATTTTATTCGGTTATCCTGCTTTATTGCGCGTTATATAAATTCAAGAAAAGATGGTTATGAAAAGATCTTTTTCTTTCATCTTAAGTGTAGGGTGCGTGTTTGTAACCTTATGGCTGTCAATGCATGTTGACAGTTTTTTTTTCGAGCAAAATGCACAGGATTATATGCAAGAAAGCGATATTCTCTATAAGATGCTGGGTCAACTCAGACATGATTTAGGGGCAATGCTTTATTTAAAGGCAGACGAATACTATCATGGAGGCACAAAGCATCCGGCAGGGCAGGAACATAATATTGATGATGAAGCGGGCATGCATGTGGAGAAACATAAATCCCCGGCAAATCTTAAAGTAATAAGCAATAAAGATATTTTCTCTCATATTAATCAAGCCATAAAACATCGTTCTGTGATCCATTTAAAAGGCAAACAAGAATCAGAGGTATTGCCGTGGTTTTATCTGGCGACATTGATAGATCCTCATTATATCCGGGCGTATACAGTTGGCGGATATTGGCTGGGGATGCGGCTGGGAAAGACAGCACAAGCGATTAAGTTTTTAAGAAAGGGGTTGCGTTATAATCCAGAGTCATGGCCGATTTATTCACAACTAGGCGATATATACTTTTTGGCAGAAAAAGACTATGAAAAAGCGATTATTTATTTTAAACATGCCTATTTGCTTATGGATAAACAAAAAGTGGATATTTTTGAAAGAAAGCATATACTTGTTTTTCTAGCTGCTGCTTACGAAAAACGACAAGATTATCATAATGCGGTACATTTTTATAGACAGCTTTATAATATTTCTAAGCAGGATACTCAGCTTAAAAATAAGATCAATTTGTTGCAAAATTTAATAAAGAAAAAACCAATGACTTAACTTTAAACAAAAAAGGAGCAATATAAAATCATGCGGCTATTTATGTTAATTTTTAAAAACCGAACGGTTTTAAGACGAGTTTTAATCACAATTGGCGTGGTTTTATTTACCCGCCTGATTTATTTTTCCCCCTTACCGGGAGTAGATGTAAAAGCGGTAGTAGATATTTTCCAACGGCAAATCCAGTCACAGGGGGGGAGGTGGTTTGATCTGGTGTCTTTAGTGCATCTGGGCAAGTTAAGAAACATATCTTTATTTGCGTTAGGTATTCTACCCTATATTAATGCTTGTATTATTGTTCAAATCATAGGTTTTTTGGTGCCGGGAATAAACAGAGAATTCTTTTATGAGAAAAACGGGCATCATAATATGCTGAAGACGACATTGCTGTTTACGTTTGTTTTAAGTGCTATATATGCTCATTCAATAAGTGTTGACCTTGGGCTTTTGAATGAATCCGCTGATTTTACAATCCTAAACTTTCAAGGGATTATTTTTAGGTTGTCTGCAACTTTTACAATGACGGCGGCAGTGGCTTTTCTTTTATTCTTGGCTCAAATTATAAATAGGTTTGGCTTAGGAAATGGGATAGGTATAATTTTTGCTAGCGAGGTATTAGTAAGACTTATTTTTGCTATTGACCAGTTGATATTATTCTATATGCGCCGACTGATTCAATTAAGGCAGTTATTTATATTTGTGGGTATTTTTATCATCTTTATATATCTTGCCCGATTTATAACAAGATATACCAAAAAAGTTGAATTATATACCCATGAAAATAAAAAGTTCTCTATTTTAGTAAGACCTAATTGGATTGGGGTTTGGCCCCTTATAATTACGGAGGTGATATTTTCGTTTTTCAAGATTCAGCTGGGATGGTCTATGTTTTTACTTGTGCCGCTTGTTATTTTGGTTTTTACTTTATGTTATGTTAAGATTGTCTATCAACCGCGTCGATTTTATGAATTTATTCTAAAGTATAAATGCGGAGCAAAGTCTGATAAAAAAAGGAGGATTGAAGATATCCTTAATCATGCGGTATTAAAATGTGTAGGGTTTGCGTGTATGCTATTTTTGGTCATGTATTATTTACCCTTACTTTTGCCGTTGGCAACGGGGATTTCTTTTATAAGTGCAGGAATATTTGGAACGTTTGGAATTATCATCCTCGTTGGGGTCTATTATGACATGATGCAGCAACTTGAATTTTTTGAAAAGACAGAACAATCTGCGGCCAGTAACTGGCGTTTATTCAATATCGCTTATGATGAGCCGGAGGCTGAAATTAAGAAGGCGTGTTTGGCCAGCCACGGGATTATGGCGGAGATTAAACCCTATCATTTTAATTGGGGATTACCGATAAAGACCGCAGTTTCCAATTATCAAATATTCGTCCCCGCGCAAAAGTTAAAAGAGGCCAACCAAGTGTTTGAAGAATTAAAAGTGGTTTGGCAGGGAAGAGAGATTTAACAATTAAGGGGCGTTTTTGAAAATATCTGTTGCCTTTCTTAGATCTTCTTCTGTATCAACACCTATCGTATTATGTTTAGTTTCAAGTACTTTAATCCGATAGCCGTGTTCTAAAGCCCGTAGTTGTTCAAGTGATTCTGCTGTTTCCAATCGGGATTGTTTTAGGCCCTTAAACGTGAGTAAAAAATCCTTAGTATAGGCATAGATGCCAATATGTTTATAGAAGTTGACTGTAAAGTCTTCTTTTTTACGCGAAATATTAGGGATGGCAGAACGGGAAAAATAAAGAGCAAAGTTATTTTTATCGGTTACGACTTTTACAACATTCGGGTTATTGATTTCGTTGATATCGGTTATTTGATGCTTGAGGGTAGCCATTACTAATTCCGAATTTTCAAGTAAGGCATAGGCAACATCGTTAATCATCGATGGGTGAACAAGCGGTTCATCGCCCTGAATATTAACGATTACCTTTACATCTAAATCAAAAACAACTTCAGTCAGTCTTTCTGTGCCGGAACGGTGTTCTTTGGAAGTTAAGACGGCCTTTCCTCCGAACTGATCAACTGTTTCCTTAATTCGTTCATCATCGGTGGCGACAATTAAATCATCCAAAATCGGAGCCGCCCTGGTTCTTTCGTAAATATGCTGTATCATTGGTTTGCCAAGAATATCTACCAAGGCCTTGGCCGCAAGACGGGTTGAACCATAGCGGGCTGGGATGACGCCTACTACATCCATAGAAAACTCCTTATTTATAAGTTGAAATCTTTTGCCGTAAAGATAGATTCGAGCTTGAGATTATATTTCTTGATATTTTGTTCTGCTCCGGCGAGCCGGTCAACGATGGCAATGACCCGGATAATTTTAGCCCCGGTTGCTTTTACAGCTTTGATTGCTTTTATGGTTGATGAGCCGGTGGTTACAACATCATCAATGATTAAAACGCGGCTCGATTTTTTTAAAGGATACCCTTCGATGAGTTTGCCCATGCCATGGTTTTTTTCTTCTTTGCGGACGATAAAGCCGTTGAGACGTTGCTTTGTTTTAAAACTCAACGCGATAATTGATCCGATAACGGGATCTGCCCCCAGGGTAAGCCCTCCCACAGCATCAATCTGGTCGTTTTTTATCATATTCAGAATTATTTGCGCAATAAGGTAAGCGCCTTCACTCGAAAGGCTGCCGATGCGAGCATCAAAATAATAATTGCTGACTTTACCGCTGGCGAGTATAACTCGTTTGCGCTTGAGACATCGGTCATTAAGAATGGATAAGAGGCGTTTTTTTATTTTTAGATTAGTTTTCCCTGACATCTTTACTCCCTAATGTTCTTGGCTGTACGTATAAAAATTATATCTGGATAGAAAATTTTGTCAATAGAATAAATAAAGAGGAGTTTAAGTTTTTAGGCATAAAAAGTTATTGACTTGATATTGAGAATCAATGTAAAATCATCTAGTAAAAAACTTATATTTCTAGGATAAATATGGATATTATTACCAAACGCTTAAAATTTAATACCAAAGGTACAGGTGATTTATTAAATATAACTGTTTCTATCCAGAACGTACTGGATCGACTGAATATTGAACAAGGCCTGGTAAATGTGTTCGTTGGCGGATCTACAGCGGCGATTACTACGTTTGAATATGAAAACGGGTTAATTAAAGATATGGAACAGTTGTATGAGCGCATTGCTCCTCGGAATAAATCTTACGCGCATGATGAAACGTGGGATGACGCTAATGGGTTCAGCCATGTGCGCGCAGCTATGCAGGGGCCGATGGTTAGTATTCCTTTTCAAAATGGGAAACTTCTTACTGGAACATGGCAACAAATAGTTCTTGCCGAATTTGATACGCGCCCCAGACAAAGAGAAATAATCCTGACTTTTATTGGAAAATAGATGCTATAAAGAGCATATTTGGTTTTGTACCGGAGAAAAAAATGCCTAATATAAAGAAAGTATTTTTTTTATCAACCTGTATTGCTATCTTTATGCAGTTTTTTTTAGCTGTATCCTGGAGTAAAAATAACAGCATGTTAACAGCTAAATCCGCAATTATTGTTAATAATAAAAATGGGAAAATTTTGTATGATAAAAATTCTCGCATTCGTTTGCCTGCAGCAAGTACGGTTAAGATTTTAACTGCGATTATTGTTGCCGAGCGCCTTGATTTTGAACAATGGGTAAAGATTAGCAAAAGAGCAGCTGGGATTACTCCGACCAAAGTATATTTGACAGAAAATGCTAAATACCGGGTTAAAGATTTGCTGCAAGCTTTCCTGATAAATTCAGCAAATGATGCCGGCGTAGCTTTAGCTGAGGCCGTATCCGGATCAGAAATAAAATTTGCTCACCTTATGAATAAAAAAGCGAAAGAATTAGGGGCAAAGGATAGTTTTTTTCTAAACGCCACAGGATTGCCCGAGAACGGAAAAAAACAATATTCAACCACTTACGATTTAGCCTTGTTTATGAAAGAGTTTTTAACTTATCCGCATTTAGTTAAAATTATGCAGGCAAAAAAGGCAACAATTGTCGGTACAGACAGCAAGAAAATTCAACTGCGCAACCATAATAAGCTTTTGGAAGAAGCATCATTTAAACTTATTGGAAAAACAGGATATACAAAAGCAGCGAAGCATTGTTTTTTAGGGATGTTTCCTAAAGGAAGGCATAAATTGATCGTGGCTATTTTAGGTAGCCGAAGGCCATGGGCAGATTTAAAAACATTGATCAGGAAAAAGTATTAGTAAAATAAGGTTGAAAATTAAGGACTAATTTGATTTAGCCCTCAATTTTTACCGCTTCTACAGGGCAGCTTGAGGCTGCTTCTTTTGCTGAATCAAGGATATTTTCTGGGATAGAGTCGCCGATAACAATTGCTTTATCGTCTTCCATCTTAAATACATCAGCGCACATGTTTACACATAATCCACAACCAACACAAGCTTCTTTGTCAATAATTGCTTTCATGCTTGAGACCTCCTATTCCAATATTTTTGATTATTATAAAAGCAAATAAAAAATAATGCAATTATTTTTTTAAGAATTTTTAGCGATGAAAGTAAGAGGGGGATATAATGTCTAGCCAAAGATTAAAACAAAAGACGAAAGAAATAATTAAAATCTTAAAGAAAATATACCCAAAAGCAAAAATTGCATTAAACTTTAAAACGCCGGTAGAATTATTAGTGGCGACGATTTTATCTGCACAATGTACGGATAAACGTGTTAATATCATCACAAATTATTTATTTAAAAAATACAGAACAATTTCAGACTATGCCCATGCTGATTTAAGTCAATTTGGAAATGAAATACGTTCTGCCGGATTTTTTCATAATAAAGCAAAAAATATTATTGCTGCGGCACGCCTGATAAATCAAAAATTCTATGGCAAAGTTCCCGGCACTATGGAGGAGCTTATTCAGCTGCCTGGGGTGGCGAGGAAAACAGCTAATATAATTTTATTTAATTATTTTTCTAAACAAAGTGGTATAGCCGTAGATACGCACGTTCGGCGGATTAGCCAGCGGTTAGGACTTACCCGTTGGAATAACCCAGAAAAGATAGAGATAGATTTAATGTTACTTGTCCCTCAGAAAAGATGGGGTAAGTTTAGTTATTTATTAATAGAACACGGCAGAAAAGTTTGCCGGGCTCGAAAACCAAGATGTAATCTATGTTTTATAAATAAATATTGTGATTATTGCAATATTTATTAAATGTTGACAAGGACATAACTGTCAAGGGGGACGCCCAAGCTTTTTGCTACCGGTTGACATTTAGCCATTAATAAATGAAAGATTTTTCCCCGAAATTGCGATAATTCTGTGAAAGTTTCATAATATCCCATACCCTTGGCAATAATCAAATCACAATGCTGTAGTTCTTTCTTTAAAAGTTTAGAAATAGTGGTTATTTCTATCCCTACGGCATCGTTGCCAGAACAGATGATTTTTGGAAATTTGTCTGCCAATAGAGTTTTTCTCAAGTCTTTTATTGTTAAATCATTCTGAATAGCTTTTGATTTTACAACGTATGTAATTTTTCTTTTTTTGCCAAGGAACCGTACAAGGGGCAGGTCAAAAAAACACTCCCCGGCATTATCAGCAAAAAAAACAATATGTCTTGCTTGGAAAAGTTTGATTTTAAGAATATGTGTTTGGTCTATATATAAATGGATGCGTCGTTGCATTTGCGATTTAGAGTCATAAAGAGGTTTAAAAAAATCCAAGGCATTGCTGCAGGCAGAAAAAAGCAGCAGGTTGCTTAGGGTAGGGGGATAGTTTTTCTGTAGTTTTCGGTAAATTTTACGAGCCATAGCTATCTCTTGCTGTTTGCGCTCCTTAAAGGGATTAGGAATATTGCTTAATTTTTTTATTTTTCGGTTTAATTTAGTATATATAACAGCTGGAACTTTATGGGCATTGAATTCCCGCGCCAAAATTTTCAAGATAGATTTCCGGATTAATGTTTCTTTTCTGCAGGAAACAGGTTTTTGCTTAATGCAGAAATCTATCGTTTGCATTGCCAATCTGTTAAGACAGATATAACACTCTTTTTGGACTCTCATAGTATCGATTTTTCTTTTATTTATAGTATTTTAATTAATTATAACAATAAATTGGGAGATTAGCAAATAGTACAGGGATTTTTAGCGTAACATATTGAAATTAAATATGTTAAATGCTAAATAGCAACATGGGCAAAAGAGGAAGAGAAATTGTGTTGCAGAAAATCATCCAATTTGATACAATAATACTTCAACTAGCCTTAATTAGCGCCTTGAGTTATGGCCGCCTTGGAAACAATAGAAGAAGATTAAATACTTAAGGCTTTTGGGAGGCTAATTTTTAATTCGAAGCAGTAAATAAAATGGTATTTTTTCTTTATTTTAAGCGGAAGACATGTTTAGAAAGTAATTAAGTATATGTTCTGGCAATTTCCCTTAGAAAATATTTCGATTTTAACCTATTTAATTGTTTTTTTCTTTGGCATCTTGGTTTGCGCTACTCCTTGCGTCTACCCCATTATTCCGGTAATTGTCGGATATATGGGGGCGACTGAAATTAAATCGAAAAAAGAAGGATTATTAAGATCCCTTGGTTATATATTAGGCCTGGCTTTTGTTTACTCAACATTGGGAGCAATTGTTGCGTTTACCGGGGGGATATTTGGGGTGTTTCAAAACAATTTTTGGACCTATTTTATTGTGGCAAATATATTTATCATCATGGGTCTTTTTATGCTTGATGTTTTTCATATGCCACAAGTATCTTTTTTTAAAAAAATATCTTTTATGAACAAAACAGGTATGGGGGGTGCATTTTTAGTGGGAGCAACTTCGGGATTGGTTGTTGGTCCGTGCACGACTCCGGTATTTGGCTCAATACTTGCTTATGTTGCGGCAAAACAAAATGTTTTTTTAGGCATAACTTTGTTATTTACCTATGCGTTTGGGATGGGATTCCCATTACTGTTATTGGGTTCATTTGTTGGATTATTAAAAAAAATGCCTAAGGCCGGAGCTTGGATGATACGGATAAAGAAAATTTTTGGACTTTTATTGATTGCCAGCGGGGAATATTTTTTGTTAGGACCCAGATAAAATGAAGCAATCTGCGCTTTTAGTAGATTTTTACGAATTAACTATGGCCGCAGCGTATTATGAATTTAAACCAAATGCACAAGCTACATTTGATTTATTCGTACGTAAATTGCCCAAGGATAGGACTTTTTTGATTGCTTGCGGGATAGACGATGCCCTGGGGTATTTACAAAATTTTTCGTTTTCTAAAGAGGATATAGAATATCTTAAAAGCTTTAATTTTAAACCTGCTTTTCTAAGATTTTTAGCCAAACTGAAATTTACAGGAGATGTCTGGGCCGTAAAAGAGGGGACGATTGTATTTGCCGAAGAACCTATATTGCGCATTACAGCGCCTCTTTGTGAAGCACAGCTTGTAGAATCGTACCTTTTAAATACACTTAATGTCCAGATCGCAATTGCCTCTAAAGCGGTTAGGGTCGTCATGGCGGCGGGGCAAAGACCTGTATATGATTTTTCTTTCCGCCGCACCCATGGGGTAGATGCAGGTTTAAAGGCGGCAAAAGCGAGTTATATTGCTGGTTGTTATGGGACATCAAACGTTTTGGCCGGAAAATTATTTAATATTGGAGTTGTTGGAACAATGGCACACTCGTATGTTATGTCTTTTGATACAGAATTGGAAAGTTTTAAGGCTTATGCTGAAATCTTTCCCGACCAATCTATATTACTTTTGGATACTTATAATTACCAAGATGGCATAAAAAATGCGATAAGCGTAGCTAATCAACTTAAACAAAAAGGGTTCCGTTTATTAGGAGTGCGTTTAGATAGTGGAAATTTAGTTCGAGAAAGCAAAAAAATCCGGCAGCTTTTAAAAGAAGCTGACTTGGGGTTTGTTAAAATATTTGCCAGCGGAAATCTTGATGAATATAAGATAAAAAGCTTGGTGACGCAGAATGCCCAAATCAACGGTTTCGGCGTAGGAACAAATATGGGGGTATCTGCGGATGCTCCTTCTTGTGATGTGATTTATAAAATGAGCGAGATAACGAATAAATCTGGAAAATTTTATCCGACAATGAAATTTAGCCAGAAGAAGAATACATTTCCTGGGCGTAAGCAGATTTATCGTTTTAAAAGTAGAGATGGTCAATATCGGCAGGATGTTCTGGCCTTAGAGGATGAAAAGATAAAGGCCGAACCTTTACTGGTGAAAAGAATGCAGGCCGGCCGGCTTTTGCATCCGGAGTGCGCTATTGATAAGACGAGAGAATTTGTAAGAAATCAGTTAAAGAAAATGCCGGCACGATTTAAAGAAATAAAATCAAAGGCCGCATATCCTGTTAAAAAAAGTTCCCGATTAAAAAAAATGGTGCTTGATATTAGTCAAAACAGGAAAGAAAAACAAAACATTGTTTAAGAAGTGGCACTTCCGCATATATGCTTATCAAAGCAAAAGAAGAGATTTAATATGACCGAAAAAAGTAAAAAAAATAAATCACATTTAGATTTCGAAATTGATTTTTTTGAAAAATTGATCACGAAAAATCCGGATTTTATTGATGCCCTTATCCCTCTTGCCGAAGCTTATACAAAAGCCGGCAGGCATGAGGATGGTTTGAACATAGATAAGCGCCTGGCAAAATTAAAAGCCAATGATGCGATTGTTTATTACAATTTAGCTTGTAGTTATTCGCTGCTAGAAGATATGGATAAGGCATTTACGGCTTTAAAAAAAGCGATCAGTCTTGGTTATAATGATTTTGAATATATGGACATAGATCCAGATCTTTCCGGCTTAAGAGAAGATAAACGTTACCAAAAAATTATTTATAATTTAGCAAAGAAGAAGAGGGGCTAAACATATGGGGTGCATGGAACAATTTGATGAATTAAAAAGTTCTGCTTTAAAAGAATTGGCTAATGTTGGGATAAGCCATGTCGCAACAGCTATTGGAGAAATTGCACGGGAAAAAATTGATGTTTCCGTGCCTGAATTTGGGGCTTTTTCCAAAGATCAATTGCTAAGGATTGAAAAAACTGCTGACAAATTAGTAGGAGCATATTTAACCGTTGATGGAATTTCCGAACTTACAGAAGCACTGATCCTTTTATCTAAAAAAGATGCCTTGGGATTAATGGATAAATTTGTCAATGTTGATACCATAGAAAAGGTTGATCCGACTAATTTATCTGTACATGATCAGGTAAGTATTTTTTCTGAAATCAGCACAGTTATTTCTGCCTCATACTTTTCAGCCGTAGATTCCATGTTTAATCTAAGAACCAATTGCGGTGTCCCCAAGGTAAGTTTTGAAAATGGCGGACTGGTCGAATTTATTAATAAGACATTACGTCAAAATGAAGGGGTAAGCGTCCGCACTTCTTTTGTGAGTGAAAAGTCAAAAATAGAAGGCAGAGTTATACTGTTTCCAGATCCGAAAACAATAGACCTATTTTTTAAAAGCATCGGAATTAGCAGTTGATTATGCAGACAGATAAATACCCCTTGCCTACAGTCGATATTATTATTGAATATAAAGATGGAATTGTGTTAATCGAAAGGGAGAATCCACCGTTTGGCTGGGCCTTGCCAGGTGGTTTTGTAGAGTATCATGAGACATTAGAGGCGGCAGCAGTTCGGGAAGCTAAAGAAGAAACAGGTTTGGATATTGATGCACTTAAACAGTTTCATACTTATTCTGCGCCGGATAGAGACCCCCGGCATCATACAATAGCAACTGTTTTTATTGCCCGTGGCAAAGGAAATCTTTGTGCGAGTACTGACGCAAAAAATGCCACTGTCTTTCAAAAAGAAAATCTGCCTGAATCTTTTGCCTTTGACCATAAGAAGATAATAGAAGATTTTTTTGCTTTAAAGCAAAAGGAGAGTCGCGATGGTAGAAGTAGACCTTTATAAAATCATAATGCATGAAAATAAACAGGATCAAATAATTATTTTAAAAGAAAAAAATGGATCTCGCCAATTGCCAATAATTATTGGGATTGCAGAAGCGGCTGCAATAAAAATGAAAGTTAGCAAGATTGAACCACCGCGACCATTAACCCATGATTTATTGAATACCTTAATTGTGCAAATGGGGGCACGTTTAGACAAAGTGATAATCAATAAATTGCAAAAGAATACTTTTTATGCCCGTTTGGTTTTGATTAAAGATAAGGGAAAGACACTGGATATTGATGCCCGCCCCAGTGACAGTATTGCTCTGGCCTTGAGAGCAAATGCACGCATTTTTGTTGAAGAACAGGTACTCGAAAAACTGCAGTTTTTAAATGGCTAAAAGCATAAAAATCAACGGATACAAGCTTAAGAAATTAAAGAATGATGCCGTATTGAAAGTTCTAAACGGTGTTGCGCGGCAGCTCAGAGTAAAAGTTTATCTTGTTGGCGGAACAGTCCGGGATTTATTTATCAAAAGAAATACAGCTGAGCGTATTGAATGGGATTTTGCTGTTAATAAAGGGGCGTTTAAGTTAGGAAAGATATTAGCAACACATTTAAATGCTTCTTATATTATACTTGATAAAAAAAATAAAACAGCGCGTCTTATCTACATAAAAAACAAGCATTATTATCAACTTGATTTCACGGATTTTCGTGCCCGGACATTAAAAGAAGATCTGCGGCGCCGAGATTTTTCCATAAACACTTTATGTTTTGATGTGCAGCATTTATTAGATACCAAAAAAAGTGATGATATCCTTGTCGATTATTTTAAAGCAGTGCAGGATATCAAAGCGAGGCGGGTCCGCATTACCCGTCGACAAAACTTTAAAGATGACCCCCTGCGTATCTTAAGAGGATTTGCATTCTGTGCGCAGTTTGGCTTTAAATGGGAACCGCAGACGCTTACCCTCATCAAAAAAAATGCTGCTGCTTTAAAAACTGTATCGGTAGAACGTATTTGTGAAGAAATGGTTAAGATTTTCAGTACATCCTTTAGTTGTAAACAGGCGATATTGATGGATAAATATCGTATTTTGGATATAATTTTTCCCGAGATATTGAGTTTACGCGGTGTTGATCAAGGCTTATACCATCATTTAGATATCTGGGGACATTCACTAGAGAGTCTTGCTCAATTAGAAAGATTATTAAGGGATCTGCCTCGGAACATTCCTGCTGTGTATGTGCAAAAAATAGATGCGTATTTAAAACAAGAAGTGGTTAATAATCGTAGCCGGCTTTGGTTGTTGAAACTTGCTTGCCTTTTTCATGATCTTGGCAAGCCAAAAACGCGGTTTGTAGCCAATGATGGAAAAATCCATTTTTATACGCATGAAAAAGTAGGTGCCCAGATGATTGCGCATATAGGTCGCCGTCTAAAATTATCACGCAAAGAAATTAACATGTTAAAGATGCTGGTTTTGTATCATTTACGCGCTGGGCAGCTTGTTAATAGAATGCCGACCGAAAAAGCAAAATTCAGATTTTTTAGAGATACGCAAGATGATGCCGTATCAATTCTACTTTTAACCATTGCTGATCGTTGGGCAATGCGCGGGGCATTAAGTAAGAAGAAAAGCTTTGTATTTATCGAAAAAGAAATCTTTAATATGATTATTACATTTTTTAAGAGGAAAGAGAAAACTCAGAAAGTGTCTCGTTTATTAAATGGTAATGATCTCCAGATTTTATTGAAGATACCGCCGGGACCTCTAGTGGGCAAAATATTAAACGAAATTGACGAAGCTCAGGGGCTGAAGGGCATAACGACCAAGGACGAAGCCAAGGAGTTAGCTTGGCACGTTTTTAAGCAAAATTGCACACTGTTGCCAGCTTGAATTAAGATGATACCAACTTATTTGGAGTTAGACAATAAGAGTTTTCAGCAGAAGATTGCCAGAGCGAAAAAACAATTATCAATGTGCTCTTTGTGTCCGCATAAGTGTAATGTGAATCGGCTAAAAGAAGAAAAAGGGTTTTGTTGTGCCGGCCGGGATTTGGAGGTATCTCATTGGCAGGTACATTTTGGCGAAGAGCCACCTTTATCTAGAAAAAGCGGGGCGGGTGCGATATTTTTTACTCATTGTAATATGAAGTGTGTTTATTGTCAAAATTATCAGATTAGTCAACAGCCGAGTCGAAAAAAAACAATAAGCCCCGAAGAATTATGCGATATTATGCTTGAACTTAAAAAGCAAGGGGCTCAAAATATCGATCTTGTTTCACCAACACATTTTGTTCCGCATATAATAGAGGCGATTTATATTGCCCGAAACAAGGGTTTAGATTTACCCATTGTCTATAATAGCAATGGATATGAAAATTTGGATATATTAGAGATCCTGTCCGGAATTGTTGATATTTATCTGCCGGATTTTAAATATGCAGATTCGGCTATAGCTTCTAAGTATTCACAAGTTACTGATTATGAAGAAATCGCAACGCGGGCTATTGTCGAAATGTATAGACAGGTACAAGACCTAATGCTGGATAAAAAGGGCTGTGCTAAGAAAGGACTATTTGTACGTCATTTAGTTTTACCGCATAGACTTGCAGGAAGTTTTAGCGTATTAGATATTTTAAAGAAAAAAACGAGTGCAAATATTGGTTTAAGTTTAATGAGTCAGTATTCACCCTCTTATCGAGCTAGCCAATTCAACCAATTGGATCGGACCTTGCAGATCGGTGAATATAATGAAGTAGTTGAATATGTGAAAAAATTAGGCTTTAAACAATGTTGGAGACAAGAATTAAATAGCAGCTCGGTTTATTTGCCGAATTTTGAGAATTCGGTTGTTTTTCCTGAAAGTTAAAAATAGAAATATGTTTTGATATTGATAATATTCAGAGGAGACAAAATATAATGATCAAGGTTAAACGAGCGTTAGTTAGCGTATCAGACAAAAACGGATTGGACGAATTTGTAAAAGGATTACATGAATTTGGAGTTGAAATTTTATCTACGGGCGGCACGGCCAAACGCATCAAAGATCTTGGTATTCCCGTTAGGGCCGTAAGTGATTTTACGGGAAGCCCGGAGATGTTGGATGGCCGAGTAAAGACCCTGCATCCTAAGATCCACGGAGCGCTCTTGGCTTTACGTGATAATAAAGAACACCAGCAGCAGGTAAAACAGTTTGAGATTGAATTAATTGATATGGTTGTAGTAAATCTTTATCCCTTTGAAAAGACAGTTCAGAAGCCCAATGTTAAATTGGAAGAGGCAATTGAAAATATAGATATTGGTGGGCCCTCGATGTTGCGTTCAGCGGCCAAGAATTCAAGATCCGTAGCTGTAATTTGTAATCCGCAACGTTATGTGGAAGTTTTGCAGGAATTGAAATCGAATAACGGGGCCTTAAGTAAAGAAACCTGTTTTAAGCTTGCCGTTGAAGTTTTCGAACGGACAAACGAGTATGATCAGGCAATTGCATCCTATTTAAGAACAAAACTTCCTCAGCAAGACGAATATTTTCCGGCACAGGTCAATATACAGCTTAATAAAGTTCAAACCCTTCGTTATGGGGAAAATCCGCATCAACAAGCGGCTTTTTATAAGGATGCAATCTTGAAAGTCCCCGGCGTGGCTTCGGCCCGGCAGCTACATGGCAAAGAGTTATCCTTTAACAATATTTTGGATTTAGATGCAGCGTTAAATATTGTAAAAGATTTTAAAAAACCAGCGGCAAGTGTTATCAAGCATACTAACCCCTGTGGGGCAGCAATGGCCGAAACCTTAAAGAATGCTTATAAAGATGCTTTAGAATGTGATCCGTTGTCTGCTTTTGGCAGCGTTGTTGGTCTTAATCGGACTGTAGATAAACAAACCGCCCAAGAGATAACTAGTGCTGATTTTGTTGAATGCATTATCGCACCTGGTTTTTCATCTGAAAGTTTGGATGTTTTGAAAAACAAAAAAAATCTTCGTATTATGGAAGTTGATGATTTTACAAAATTAAATAGAGAAAGTTTTAAGGAATGGGATTTAAAACGTATAAGTGGCGGACTCTTAATCCAAAATAAAGATATTAAGGTTGTTGATAAAGAATCGCTAAAAATAGTCACCAAGAAACAGCCGACAGCAAAAGAAATGGAGTCTTTACTATTTGCTTGGACAATGGTCAAGCATGTAAAGTCAAATGCCATCGTTTTGGCTCGCGATACAAAATTAGTTGGTATTGGAGCCGGGCAGATGAGTCGAGTAGACAGTGTTATTATTGCCATAAGGAAATCAAACGGGCGTTGCCAAGGAGCAGTCTTAGCCAGCGATGCTTTCTTCCCAAAAGCGGATGCGATAGAAGAAGCGGCAAAGGCAAAGATCGCAGCGATTATTCAACCCGGCGGTTCAATCCGGGATCAAGAGGTGATTGCTGCCGCAGATAAATTTAAAATAGCCATGGTGTTGACCGGGATGAGGCATTTTAGACATTAGTAAAAAAAGGAGATACCGATGGGCATGGACTATCTACAAGTGCAAGAATATCTAGATACATTCGTAGATCATGAGAAAGATACTACTTATAACTATAAAAACATAAAATTAGACAGGGTAGAACAAATACTTGCACAATTAGGCAATCCCCAGGATAAGTTTAAGTCTATTCATATTGCAGGAACTAAAGGCAAGGGGTCAACCTGTGCTTTTATTTTTTCAATGCTGAAAGAATCAGGATACAAAATAGGGTTATATACTTCTCCTCACCTGATAAATTTTCGAGAAAGGATAAAAATTAGTTATCATGATGAAATGGGAGAAACAAGAGAGCGTTTAATCAGCGAGGATGAAGTTACCAAGATTGTAGAGGAATTAAGGCCGCATATCGATGCCGTAAGTGATCTAACACTTTTTGAAGCTTATACAATCATAGCCTTTAAGTTTTTCGCATCTTATGGAGTGGATTTTGCTATTCTGGAAACAGGCTTAGGCGGCCGGTTAGATGCTACTAATGTAGTCAAGCCGATAATTTGTGGTATTACCAGTATTAGTTATGACCATACTCATCTTCTCGGTGAGACATTAGAGCAGATAGCAAAAGAAAAGGCAGGTATTATTAAAGATAATTCTTTAGTGGTTACTGCGTCCCAGCCACCAGACGCATTCAGAGTCATATCGAGTGTATGCAAAGAAAAGAATGCCCGGTTATATGAGTTGGGCAAAGATTTTATCTGCGATCCGATAGGTCAAGATTTAAATGGGAGTTGTTTTGATTTTCGTGGGATTTTTGATTCTTATGAAAATTTGCACATATCTTTAGTCGGACAATATCAGCTGCTTAATGTTACTTTGGCTATTGGAATCATACAGCTGTTAAGACTATATGACATAGTAATTTCTTCAATTGCAATTAAAGAGGGGCTGGAAAATGCTCGTTGGGCCGGCCGCATGCAATTTGTACATAAAAATCCCCATCTTCTTTTAGACGGAGCGCAAAATGCAGCCTCCGCCCAGGCATTAAAGGCCGCTATCAGTATGCTTTTAACACCTAAAAAATCAATTTTGATTTTAGGGGTCTCTAGTGATAAAGATGTTGAAGGAATATGTCAGCATCTGTGTCGTCACCAGGATTCAATCATTATAACCCAGGCCCAGACCCCGCGGGCGATGGATGTAGATGAACTGGAAAAAAGAATGGTCCGATTCCAAAAAATTATTACTAAAACAACCAATGTAGAAGAGGCTTTAAATATTGCCGTAGAAAAAGCAGACCCAGAAGATTTAATTGTTGTTGCGGGTAGCCTTTATCTTATCGGTGAGGTGTTTAAATTATTGAAAACGATTAATTTTTCCGTGAAGAAAAATGGTTAAAATATGGTTAAATTAAATAGAAAAGATACTATTGCAGCTATTTCTACCCCCTTTGGCGAAAGCGGGATTGGCATAGTTCGTCTAAGCGGCAGCAATGCCCTGAGAATTGGAGATAAGATTTTTGTTGGAAAAAATGGGTTAAGATTGCCGCAATTTCCTACCTATACGCTGCATCATGGATTTGTTGTGGATAAACGTTATATTAACTTAAAGGGAAAGTGCAATAAAAAGATTGTCGACGAAGTGCTGGTTAGCGTCATGCGTTCACCGCATACTTATACAAGAGAAGATATTGTAGAAATAAATTGCCATGGAGGGATTATACCGCTAAAAAAAACCCTGGAACTTGTGCTTGATTTAGGAGCAAGGCTTGCTGTCCCGGGCGAATTTACGCAGCGTGCATTCTGCAATGGCCGCATTGATTTAGCCCAAGCAGAAGCAGTTTTAAATGTAGTAAATGCTAAGACTGAAGCAGCATTGGGTGCAGCCATAAATCAATTACAGGGGATGCTTTCTAAACAGATAAATGAGTTAAAAACTATGCTTATAGAAATAATGGCTCCTTTGGAGGCGGCTATTGATTTTCCCGATGAAGAAATTGATACTCCCTCGATAAAAAAAAGCATTAAAGCATTGCAAACTCTCGCTCAATGCATAAAAGATCTAATTGATACCGCAGATAGAGGAATAATGATACAAAATGGGATAAGTGTTGTGTTGGCCGGCTGTACCAATGTAGGCAAATCAAGTTTAATGAACAGATTCCTAGACTATGACCGCGTTATTGTTACCCCCATTTCAGGTACTACCCGCGATGTTGTGGAGGAAGTTATTAATATTGATGGCTTGCCGGTTAGGATTGCCGATACCGCTGGTATCATTGATAGTAAATGTTTGATCGCCAAAAAAAGCGTTGATAGAAGCCTTGCTTTTTTAAACAAATCTGATCTTGTGGTATTGATATTAGACGCATCAAGAAAAATCAATAGGTTTGACGTAGATTTGGCAAAAAAGCTAAAAAATAAAAATGTGCTTATTGTCGTTAATAAAAGCGATTTACCGCAAAAAATCAAGTTAGATTCCATAAACAAAATTCTGTCTAAAGCCCCCTCAGTTAAGATATCTGCTTTAACCGGAAAGGGCGTCAATCAATTAAAAAAACGTATTGTAAAGATGTTTTTTAAAGCAGAAATTCCTAAAAATGACGAACTTTTAATCAGTAATATACGTCATAAGCAGGCTCTTCAAAGCTGCTATCAGAGCATTATTAACGCTATTGGTGTCGCAACATCAGGCGGTTTTGATGAATGTTTTATTTTTGAATTAAGACAAGCCCTATGCGAATTAGATAATATTGTGGGGCAAAATTTAGACGAAGATATTCTAGATAATATTTTTTCGCGTTTTTGTATTGGAAAATAAACATTAAAAACTAATTATGGAAAAAAATATTGTTTTAGTCGGATTTATGGGCACAGGTAAGACAACCATTGCCCGTCTTTTAGCTCAGCGGTTTAATGCCGAGTGTGTTGATTTAGATATGCTTATTGAGGAAAAAGAAGGGATGTCAATCGTCGATATTTTTAAAACTAAAGGAGAACCCTATTTCAGAAAGATAGAGAAGGATATTGTTTCCAAGGTATCTTCCTCCAGCGGGAAAGTAATTGCTTGCGGGGGAGGCGTGGTTCTTGATAAAGAAAATGTCGATAGGTTAAAAAATAATGGTTTAATGATTTGTCTTACCGCGCGGCCGGAAATTATCTTAACTAGAACAAAGTCCTATTCTCACCGGCCACTGCTTAATGTTGACAATGCTAAAGTAAAGATAAAGGAGCTTTTAAAAAAGCGGCAACCCTATTATACGCAGGCAGATTATACACTGGATACCTCTGATTTGGATATAGAAGGAGTAGTTAAAAATATACGGGATTGGATTGAACATAAGGCTTAGATTAAAGTTATGAAGAAAAAAGACTACTTAATTGCTTTAAACATGGTCCCGGGGCTGGGAAGTATAAAGATCATGAAATTACTAAAATATTTTCCTAGTCCAAAACAGATTTTCGAAACTTCTTGCGATAAACTATTAAACGTCGACCAAATAGGAGCTCTTTTAGCCAAACGCATACATGCAATTATTGATTCTAAAGAGTTTGAAAGAGAACTAAAACAGATACAAGATTTAGGCGTAAAGATTATTACTATTGATGACTCTATATACCCTAAACTTTTAAAGCAGATTTATGATCCGCCCATTGTACTTTATGTTTTAGGGGATGTTTCTAATTTACAGATGTTGTCAGTGGCTGTGGTGGGATGTCGTCGCGCAAGTTTTTATGGGCTCAAACAGGCAGAATGTATTGCCGGAGTTTTAGCGGCAAAAGAGATATGTATTGTTTCCGGTTTAGCGAGGGGGATTGATACGGCTGCCCATAAAGGTGCTTTAGCCTCCGGTGGCAGAACCGTAGCGGTTTTAGGTAGTGGTTTGAATAATGTTTATCCACCTGAAAACAAAGATTTATTAGAAAAAATAGTTACGCAAAATGGGACGGTGATATCTGAATTTTCACTTGAGATGAGTCCTCAAAAAGGCAATTTTCCCCGGCGTAACAGGATAATTAGCGGGCTTTCTCGCGCGGTTGTAGTTGTAGAAGCGGCAAAAAGAAGCGGGTCCCTTATTACGGCTAATTTAGCGCTTGATGAGGGAAGGGATGTATATGCTGTCCCTGGAACGGCAAATTCCTTCAATGCCCAGGGCACCAATAAATTGATAAAAGAAGGTGCGAAGCTTGTAGAAAATGCTGAAGATATACTCCAAGAACTGGATCTTGTTATCAGAAATAGACTCTGATTAAAAGGGATGTGAAAGGTTCTAAAAAAATATTGATAAAAAGGAGGGATAAGAATGGAAATTAAAAATTATATGGAGCTTGCAGTAAAGGATTCCGTGGAAAGAATGGTTTCTTCGCGTGATGATTTATGTAAATGTGACCATTGTAAAATGGATATTATGGCGCTTGTTCTAAACCGATTGCCAGCCCGCTACATTGTTACCAATAAAGGGCGCATAATGACCAAAATACAAGAAACAGAAGTACAATTTCAGGTAGATATTATACGAGAAATAGTAATTGCACTTGAAATTGTTAGAATGAAACCGCGTCATCATCAGAAGTAACGCTAAGAATCTTATTTAATTAAATATAAACTATTGCGGAGTAACGGTAATATTTAACTTTAATTTTAGCATGGTTAATAAAAATCAAGACTCTAGTTTTAAAGCCTTTGAAGATTTAACGCCACAAGAACTGATGGCATTTTATAGAATATTAAATGACCTTTATCGCAGACGTGGTGTTGATTTTCGTCAATATCGCCCCAATTGTCTATGGCGCAGGATGTCGGCGGCAATGCATGAAGTTAACGCTAAAGATTTATTTGAATACTTCACAATGCTTAAACATAATCCAGAAGCGTATGATACCCTTCTTTATAAGATTACCATTAATGTTTCAGAATTTTTTAGAAATTCCGAAACATTTGAAGCTATCCGGAAAAGGATTATCCCGGTATTGATTGACCGTAAACAGAAAATAGGCAGCCGAGGCATTAGGATCTGGAGCGCTGGGTGTGCTACGGGAGAAGAACCTTATTCTTTGGCTATAATGTTGAAAGAGATTTTTGTTGGGAAATTAATTGATTTTACGGCGACTATCTACGCAACAGATATTGATGATGTAGCGCGGGAAAAAGCCGCAATTGGACGTTATCAGCATAAATCGCTAAAGGGACTTACTCCGAAACAGATAGAAGATAATTTTATCCAGGAATCACCCGACTCCTATGTTATAAAACCAGAATTAAAATCTAAAATAACCTTTCAGCGCCATAACATGATAGAAGATGCCCCGCTTACTAGAATAGATTTGATTTTATGTCGTAATGTTATTATCTATTTTAGTAAATCTTTACAGAAACGTGTATATAAAAATTTCCACACTTCACTTATCCGCGAAGGTTTCCTAGTCGCGGGAAAGGTAGAGGGATTAACAGGGATTGCCGATGAGCTATTTGAAAGGGTAGACCTAACAGAGCGAATTTTTATAAAAAGAAACCTGGATGATGACGAAAAATGAGGTTTGTTAAAAAACTTGGTTCTTTGAAATTAACTTTTTTTTTGTTGGTCAGTTTGGCTGCAGTTTCATGTTTGGGGACATTTATCATCCAGGGCGAAAATGAAGCTTTCTATTTAAAGTTTTATGGAAATTACTGGGGAGAAATTCTACTTTTATTAGGCGTGCATGATTTCTATAATACTTTCTTTTATCGGCTTCTTTTATTTTTTTTAGGGTTAAATCTTTTAGTTTGCACTTTAAACAGTTTTAAATTTGCCCATTTAAAGAATCGAAAGAAGTTTGCGCTTTTTTTGCTTCATTGCGGTGTATTACTTATTTTTGCTGGGGCGATAATCGGTAAATTTACAAAATACTCAGAGAGCCATCACTTGTTACCTGCTGATAAAGTGGTTTTACCGGGAACAAATACAGAACTTGTTTTTAATAATTTTAGTATTAATTTTTATCCAGGGACAGATCACCCCAAAGACTATTATAGCCAGGTCACTGTTTTTGAAGCGGGGAAATTAAAAAAAGAAACTACGCTCAGGGTAAATCACCCACTTAAAGTCAAAGGGTTTAGTATTTATCAATCGAGCTTCAGAATGCAGCCGGATATAGATTTTGTCTTAACGCACAGAGGCAAGATTATTGCAGCCGGCAGTTTAAAACAGGGCCAATTTTTTGAAATTCCTAGCCAAGATAATTTAAGGCTAAAAATTGTGCAATTTTTAACAGATGTTGCCATAGATAGAGATGGTCGAATAGTTTCGAAGTCTTATCGTTTAAAAAATATGGCATTGTTAATTGCTATATATAAAACAGATAAGGTAGTTTACAAGCAATGGATTTTTGATGATGATAGATTGAATGAAATACACAATCCAGAATCTGCGATTTTTGATATAAGCATAAAGCGGATGGATGTGTCTTATTCTACTATATTTCAAGTGGTTAATGACCCCGGGCTAATTTTTGTTTGGATTGGATTTTTGAGTTTGTTTTTGGGAATGCTTTTATCTATGTTTAAAAAATATTAATTCCAATAATACTATGAGGAAATTATGTTGCGATTAAGCGGTGCTTTATTGGTAATAGCTATGGTTTGCGCATTAACACTTGCGGTTATTTATCGTATAACTGCTCCGGTAATTGAAGAGCAGAGACAGATACTTCTTGAACGTTCTCTCAAATCTGTACTAAAGGCATCGAGTTATCATAAGAAAAAACAAGAAGACATTACCTACTATCAGGCACAAGATGAAAAGGGGAATGTTATAGGTTGGTGTTTGCCGTTAACAGCGCAGGGCTATGGTGGACAGATGCAGATTTTAGCGGGGACAAATACAGAGGGGAAACTAACCGGCGTGATGATATTAGAGCATAAAGAGACGCCTGGATTGGGATCAAAGATTAACAACCTTGGTTATAAGCAAACAGAACCTGCGTTTCTTAAACAGTTTAAAGGCAAAAAAATTCAAGATGTAGTTTTAGTAAAAGGCCAAACGGATACAAACATTCAAGCAATTACTGGTGCTACCGTGTCTTCTCGGGCTGTTACAGATAGTGTGCGGAAGGAAGTAGAAGAATTTTTTAAAAAAAGGCAACAATAATGGAGCTTTATCCTATTTGTTTAAAACTAAAGGGAGTTTTGTGTCTTGTAATTGGCGGCGGCAATGTTGCTTTACGCAAAGCAAGGTCTCTGATTAGGTGCCAGGCGCGTATTATTGTCGTAAGCCCTGAACTTTGCAAAGGGTTTAAATCGCCAAAAATCAGAAAAAATGTTATTTACAAAAAATCGGCATATAAAAAGTATTTTTTAAAAAAGGCCTTTATCGTTATCGCCGCCACAGATAACGAAAGAACTAACTTGCAAATCGCAAAAGATGCCCATAAAAAAGACATATTAATAAATGTTGTCGATCAGCCCGATCTTTGTAATTTCTATGTTCCGGCCGTAGTAAAAAAGGGTCCGATATTGGCATCTGTTGCGACAAGCGGTATTTTCCCGGGCCTGGCCAAGAAGATTAAAAAAGATTTTTCCGCACAATTAGATAAATATGCAAAAGATCTAAAGATATTATCCAAGTTAAGAGACGCAGTAAAGAAAGAATTTAAAAATAAACAAGTGCGAAAAGGCATTATCCAAGGGTTGCTTGAGCCGACGGTATTGAAATTAATAGAAAAGAAAAAGATAAAAAATTTAAGGGATCTGAAAGCATATTTCAATAGCTTATAATATGTGTAGGCCTTAAGGAGAAATGTATGTATATAGTATTATTTATCGGGGTATTGATAGCCTATATCATAAGTGCGGTTTGTTTTATTATTTGGGCTTTAAATAAAAAACAGATTGTTTTGCAGGCTGCCCTATTTTGTGCAATTTTTGGCTTTTTGGCAAATACTTTATCTTTGCTCGTGCGGGCAATAATATCGGGATTCCCCCCAATGTCGAATTTATATGAATCGATGGTTTTATTTGCTTGGGCAATAGTGCTAATATTTCTTTTACTTGAGTATAAATATAAATTTAGGATAATTGGGGCCTTTATTATGCCGCTTGCCTCAGCGTCTATTCTTTATGCTTCATTTTTAGATAGTACGATTAGACCGCTTTTACCTGCCCTGCAAAGCTATTGGTTAGTTATTCATGTTATGGTTTGTTTTTTAAGTTATGCTTGTTTTGCCTGTGCATTTAGTTTAGGAGTGATGTTTCTTTTACAGGAAAGACAGGTAAAATCAAAACACACCGGCATGCTTTTTGAGCGGTTGCCGGCTTTAGATGTTATGGATAAGATAAATTATAATACCATCCTTATCGGTTTTATTCTTTTAACCATAGGCATTATCACCGGTTCTGTCTGGGCCCAACAAGCTTGGGGTAGCTGGTGGAGCTGGGATCCGAAAGAGACATGGTCTTTAATAACTTGGTTTATATATGCTGCACATCTGCACGCCAGGCTTAATTCGGGTTGGCAAGGTAAAAAAACAGCTGTGCTTTCGATAATTGGTTTCCTCGCGGTTCTGTTTACTTATTTGGGAGTTAGTTTTTTGCTCCCGGGTTTGCATTCTTACTTATAAATTTATGACAGTCAAAATAATCGGTCTTAATCATAGAACAGCGCCTATTGAGGTAAGAGAAAAGTTAGCCTTTTCTAAAACAGGTCTTAAACAAGCAGTGGTTGCCTTAAAAAAACAACCGGAAATCTGCGACGGAGTGATATTATCTACCTGCAATCGCATGGAAATTTATACCCTAGGGTCGAAGGATCAACAGATTAATAAATCTGTAAATAATTTTTTAAGCAGTTTTCATGATATTCGTTCAGATGCTTTCCAGACATATCTTTATGATTTTAAAGATATGGACGCCGTAAGGCATCTTTGGCGGGTAAGTGCATCCTTGGATTCTCAAATTTTAGGAGAGAATCAGATTTTGGCTCAGGTAAAAGAAGCTTATTTTAAAGCCAGAGAAGCTGGTATCGTATCAGATATTTTTTCGTTCATATTTGAAGAGGCGATAAAGATTGGAAAGAAGGCGCGCAGCCAGACGCAGATCGGTTGCGGAGCTGTTTCTATCAGCACCGCGGCAGTAGAATTAGCTAAAAAGATATTTGAAAGTCTTAAGCATAAAAAAGTTTTGATTATTGGCGCAGGAAAAATCGGGGAACTTTCTGCCAGCTATCTTTATGATAAGGGAGCACAGATGATTTTAGTGGCGAATCGAACCCTGTCTAGAGCGCAAGAATTGGCTAAAAAGTTTCAAGGCCAGGCGATAGCATTTGATAAGTTTTATGAGGTGCTTAAGAATGTAGATATTGTGATAAGTTCTACCGAAGCGCCGCATTTTTTAGTTACAAAGAATAAAATGCATGAAATCATCCTAGAGCGTAGGCAACGGCCGATATTTTTTATTGATTTAGGATTGCCGCGAAATATCGATCCGGCGATAAATAATATCGACAACGTGTATGTTTATAATTTAGATGATCTTAAAAAATTGAAAGATGCAAACTTTAAAGAAAGACTTAAAGAAGCAGAAAAAGTTGAGCAACTAATAAATGATAATTTGCAAAAAGTTGATTCTAAATTAAAAAGGTTGCTTTTAAATGTCCCGGTATAAGTTTTTTGCAAAAGAAGGAAATATCTATACAAAATGATTTCTGGAACGGTTATCGTTGGGACAAGAAAAAGTCTTTTAGCCAAAAGACAAACAGAAAGAGTGATTTTAGATCTAAAAAAGATATTTTCACAGCTTAAATTTCTTACCAAAGAAATTGAAACCTCAGGCGATCGGCAAAAGAATTTCATACCATCAGATTTAAAAGGGGTTTTTGTTAAAGAGATAGAAGAGGCCCTTATTGCCGGAAAGATAGATTTCGCAGTGCATAGCCTAAAAGATTTGCCGGTGGATATAACGCCTGGATTAGAAATTGCCGCGATTTGTAAACGCTGTGATCCCAGAGATGTTTTAATTTCACGTAATGGTAGCAAGTTAGATAAATTGAAAAAAGGCAGCCAGATTGGCACATCCAGTCCGCGCCGAAAGCTACAACTACTTTTTTATCGACCAGACCTTAACGTAATTGATATTCGAGGTAATCTAGATACAAGATTGCGTAAGCTGAAAGAACGAAAATATGATGCAATCATAGTTGCGGCTGCAGGTCTTGTGAGATTGGGATGGCAGGAGCTTATCACACAATATATTTCATTTGATATAATGCTTCCGGCTCCCGGTCAAGGGGCATTGGGGATACAGATACGAAAAAAAGACAAGCGAATGAAAGATATCATAAAGAAACTTAATCATGAGACCTCCTCCCTTGAAGTTAGCGCAGAGAGGGCCTTTTTAAAGGCAATGGGAGGTGGATGTCGAATGCCGATTGCAGCCTTGGCTAAAATTAAAGGGTCAAAGATAAAACTAGAAGGAGTGGCCGCTACAGGTAAGAATTTAACTCTTATAAGAAGTTTTCTTGAGCAAAAAAAGAGATTGCCGGAAATGTTAGGAAGACATCTAGCAGAAAAAATAACGGGGATTTTTTATAAGCAAAAAGGTAAAAAAGTTGATTCCTATAGAACAAAGATATAAACTATGTTGAATGTTGTTTAGCATGATATAGGACGAAATGGCAAAGGCGAATAAGATAAAAGCATATCTTGTCGGGGTAGGCCCAGGCGATGAGGGTTTAATTACTCAAGCCGCACTTGATTGCATACATCAAGCGGATGTGATTATTTATGATAATTTAATATCTAAATCTCTTTTAAGATATAAAAAAGCCAAGACAAAGTTAGTTTATGTAGGGAAGAGTCCAGGTAAACACACGATAGCGCAATTGGAAATAAATAAATTAATTGTTGCCCAGGCCAAAGCCAATAAGATCGTTGTGCGTCTTAAAGGTGGCGACCCTTTTTTATTTGGCCGTGGGGCAGAGGAAGCATTGGCTTTAGCCAAAGCGGGTATATTATTTGAAGTTGTTCCAGGGATAAGCTCTGGTTTTGCTGCCTGTAGTTATGCCGGCATTCCGCTTACCCAACGGGGAATTTCATCGCAGGTTACATTTGTTACCGGGCATGAAGATCCCAAAAAAAACAACCTTAGTGTGGACTGGTCACAATTGGCTAGGCTTAAAGGGACATTAGTGGTGTTGATGGGAATGGGAAGAATAAGTGATATCATGGGTTGCCTTATTGCCGGCGGCATGAATAAAAAGACACCCGCCTGTGTTATCCAATGGGGAACGCTTCCTAGGCAAAAGTCGGCAGTTGGCACAATTGCCAATATTGCGACTTTAACCAAAAAGAATAAAATGGTTAATCCGGCTATAATTGTTATTGGTGATGCAGTGAATTTGAAGAAGAAGATAAACTGGTATGAATCTAAGCCATTGTTCGGTAAGAAAGTGTTGATTACAAGACCCTTGCATTTAGCCGAACAATTTAGCCAAAGATTAAATAAATATGGGGCTCAAACTATAACTTATCCTCTTATCGAAATAGTAAAGCAAAAGGGTATAAATCCTAATATTTTGCTCAATAAATTATCTGGATGCGATTGGGTTATATTTACAAGCGGAACAGCTGTGGATATTTGTTTTGATATTTTAGGGCGAAAAAATAAAGACGCAAGATTGTTAAATAAAATCAAAATAGCGGCATTAGGTCAAGGGACAAGGGATAATCTTGAAAGAAAAGGTATCCGGCCTGATTTGGTCCCAGCTAAATTTTTTATGGAAGGATTACTGGCAGAGTTCAAAAAGATTAATGTAAAAGGAAAACGAATTTTTATTCCGCACTCAAAGCAAGGACGTCGTCTATTATCTCGTGGCTTGATAAAGCAGGGGGCATTAGTTGACGAACTATTCATTTATAATGTAAGATGTCCTCATAAGGCAAATAAAGCGAGCCTAATGAGATTATTAGATAAAGAGAATTTTGATGTTATCACTTTTACCAGCACAAGTTGCGTACATCAATTTATGCGATTTTTGGCCAAATACAGAGCTTTTTTAAAAAAGCAGTTATTTGCTGTTATCGGACCAATTACGAAAAAAACTTTATTGGGTTATGGTTATAAAGCCGCTATTGAGGCCAAGACCTTTACAATTGACGGCTTGGCCGAGGCGATAGCAAATTATTGTCAAAAAGGAAATTAGTATGGTTAATTTTACTAAATTATTAGGCGGGAATGCCGGTATTTCAGAAGTGATGAAATCAGGAGGCAACAGACAAGATGTTCCTTATTTTCAATCTTGTGATATATTTCATCCCTTGGTTATTTTTAATATTACAAAACGCTGTAATTTAAAGTGTTCCCATTGTTATTTAGAATCCCAGGATACGCAATATAAAGGCGAGCTTTCCTGGAACAAAATAAAGAAGATAATAGATATCTTTGGCCAGATAAAAATACCGGTATTACTGCTTTCGGGAGGCGAGCCACTTATGCACAAAGATATTTTTAAAATCATTGAGTATGCCAAAAATAAAAATATTCGTGTTGGTTTGTCTACAAATGGAACGCTTATTTCTAAAAGTGTTGCCCGTCGCTTAAAGGATGTTGAGATAGATTATGTTGGGGTAAGCATTGATGGACGCAGAAAATTACACGATAAAATTCGCAATTTAGACGGAGCATATGATGCTGCCTTTACCGGACTAATCAATGGTCTTGAAAAAGGTTTAAAAACAGGCATTCGTTTTATGATAAATAAGATAAATGTGTCCGAATTACCAGAAATTTTAGATTTGTGTGTTCAGGAGAAAATTCCGCGTTTTTGTATGTATCATTTAGTTTATGCTGGCAGGGGTAGATCATTAATCGATGAGGATATCGATAATCCGACACGCAGAAAAACAGTAGATTTTTTAATCAAACGAACTCTAGAGTTAAAAGGACAAAAACAGGACATCGAAATTTTAACTGTAGACAATCACGCCGATGGTATATATATTTACAATTATCTAAAGCAGCATAACCAGGCTGGACAGAAAAAGGCTTTAGAACTTATTAAATTACATGGGGGTTGCTCTGCCGGGACTAAGGTTGTAGATATCTCTCCGGAAGGTAATATGTCGGCTTGTCAATTTTGGTGGGATCATATTTTAGGCAACATTTCCAAGCAGGATTTTGGTGAAATATGGATGAATGAAAAAGATAATATGTTATGTCAATTGCGTTCTAAAGCTACATCATTAAAAGGCAAATGTGGTCGTTGCCGTTTTAAAAATTATTGTGGCGGATGCCGAATAAGAGCGTTACAGAAATATAACGATTTTCTTCAAGAAGATCCTTGTTGTTATTTAACGGAAAATGAAATTAAGTGAGCTTTAACTGACATAATATGATATTATAAGTTGTAGTTCTATTGAAGGAGGTAATTTATGCGACAAATCGCAGTTATTGGGTTAGGAAGATTTGGATTAACCGTAGCTAAAACATTGACTAGTCAGGCTGTAGAAGTGCTGGCGATTGATGTCGACAAAGAAAAGGTAGAAGACATAAAAGATTATGTTGCGGTAGCTGTTGCTTTAGATTCGATGGATGAAAAAGCTTTACGTTCGATCGGGATCGAACAAGTAGATGCTGCTATCGTTTGTATTGGTGCTAATGTTGAGGCTAATCTGCTCACAACTACACTGCTTAAAAAAATGGGAATAAAAAATATATACGCGCGGGCTGTTAATCCACTGCAGGAAGAAATTTTGAAATCTTTGGAAATAACCAAGATTATAAAACTGGAAGAAGAAATGGGTGAATCTGTGGGGAAAAGTCTAACCAGCCCGAATATCCAAGTGTGTATGAAGCTTTCCAGTGGCCATACTATGGCCGAAATAAAAATACCCCAGGAATTTCAGGGCCGGTCGCTCAAGGATTTGAATTTAAGAAAACGATACGATGTAAATGTCGTGGCCATTAAAAAACAAATTCCTTCAATTGATGAGACAGGAAAACGCATTCTAAAAGAAGTAATCAACGATTTACCCCAGGCCGAAGATGTGCTCCAGGAGAGTGATTACCTGATAGTTGTTGGAAAAGAAGAAAGCATCGGGTTGCTTTCTAAACACAAGTAAGGATGCAATTATGAAAAATAAAATATCTATATTGTTCGGATTATTGATAGTCATTTTTTTAGTTTTCTGGTGTATGTGGAGTTATTATAGAACATTTCTATATGATGATGTGGTTATAATATTGACAGGCACAGGCATAGTTACGTTGTTATATCTTTTAAACCGCATCACTATTTTTAAGAAGAAGTTGGGATTTGCTCTCAAGCATATTTTAGATAATAATTTTCAAACCGGCATTTCAATGCCAGGGCGCGATGAGCTTACGTTGCTGGCTAGCAATTTTAACAACGCTATCGACAGGATCAACGAATATGATATATTGAGAGAAAACAAAATTGTTAGTTTAAACAGATTGCTCAATGCCGTAAATCGTAGCGTCGAAAACGGAATTATGACTTTGGATTTAGAGTCATCTCGAATAAAAATTAATCGCACAGCGCAAGATATCTGGGGGATTAAACAAGATGAGTTAAGCATCGATTCTGTAATGAAACTTGAGTCAAATAGCGCGTTTAATAACCTGTATCAGGAAATTATAAGCGGTCGCGCCAATACGATTACGGGGGATTTGGAGTTGTTTTTGCCGATTTTAAGAGCAAAGGCATCTGTAAAATTGAAGATGTTTGCAATAAAAGATAAGGATGAAAAATTAAATACCATACTTTGTATTTTTAAAGAAACATAATAGTTTTAATTTTGCCGTGTGGTCTCTTTTTTTATCTAAAAAAGAGACTTTTTAAAAAAAAATGCCAAAGAATTCCACGAAAAAATATCTTACTATTCTACTGTGCCTATCTATAGTTCTTTCATTTTCGGCGTCTGGACTTTCTGCCGATAATGAAAAATCTCGAGAATATTTATATACAGCCCGCCTTTTATTTAACATGGGAAATTATAATAAAGCGGTTGCCTTATATAAACAAATTCAAGATGCCGATTCAACATTTAGAGAGGCAACTCTTAATTTAGCAATTATTTATAAAAATTTAGGGCAATATAAAAAAGCAATAAAGCAGTTAAAAGAAATTTTGAAGATAGAATCAAATGCAATTATCTATTTAAACTTAGGAGAAGTTTATTATTTAAATTCTATGCCCAACGAAGCAATCGATGCATTTAAGTCTGCATTGCGCATGGGACAAGGTGGAGCACTTATCTATTTTTGGATAGGGAAGTGTTTTCAAGATAAAGGAGACTTAGAACAGGCCAAGGCAAGTTTTAAGAAAGCAGTAGAAATTAATCCTGCTTTTGCCTTAGGCTATCTATGTCTGGGGAAGCTTTATGTACAAGATAAAATGTGGGATTATGCGGAAAAAGCATTTGATGTCGTAAAAGAACTTGATCCCAGCATAACAGAAATTTATCCCGCATTGGGTTTTGTTTGTTTTAAACAGAAGCGCTATGAGCAGGCCTTAAAGGCTTACCGTAAGGTAGAGGCAGTTGATCCAGATAATACAGAAGCTAAAAAATACATAGCTAGGATTTATAAAAATACGGCATATCATTTGAAGGAAAAAACAGCAGAAAGAGAAAAGAAAAGGTTAGAAGGTTCTGTTGCCAAAAAAGTACCCACAAAAAAAGTCAAAGATGCGCCTTTAGTACGTGTTCATATCGGAGATATGAAGAAATTACGTCTTAAATGCGCAGCAGATTTTTTTATTACCGGGCAAAATGAAAAAGAAATTCTTTTTAAAGGAGAAAAGAACCAGCTTTACAGTATTATTCGCGATAAAGAGGGGATTGTGCTTGTTTTAGGGCAGAAAAAAGTAAAACAGTTTAATCAGAAGATTCGTATTTTTCATCGTCAGCCAAACGCAACCATCCTTATTTTTGATGTTGAAGCTGGCAAAGGCGAGTACTGGGCAAGTAAGACAGATAGGGTATATCGGGGAGTAATTGAAGTGGAAATATATAAAGAAGAATTTATCCGGCTTATTAACACGATTAATATGGAAGAATACCTTTATGGAGTACTTCCCAGCGAGATGCCGAGTAATTGGCCTGCTGAGGCACTTAAAGCACAAGCCGTAGCCGCACGCAGTGAGGCTTATGTAAAACTTAGCCGGCATGAAATGGAAGGATATAACTTTTGTGCCGATGTGCATTGTCAGGTTTACAGCGGGGCAGGAGTAGAAACAGAAGCAACGAATAGTGCGGTAGACACAACTACGGGAGAGGTTGCTGTTTATAATGGCAAGCCAATAGATGCTGTTTATAGCAATAGCTGCGGCGGACATACACAGGGAAATATTTTTGGAGATAGACAAGGCATTGTTTATTTACATGAAAAACAGGATGCCTTTAGACCAACCGGATTTTACTTTCCTTTGTCGGCTTTAGAATTGGAGGATTGGTTAAGTGCTAGTAATATTGAAGTTTTTTGCAATAACAATGCTTTTTCCCGTCAAAGCAATTTCCGTTGGATGAGGCTATATACACAACCCCAGCTAGAAAGATTGATTAATAAAAAGAAGAATATTGGAAAGCTGATTGCAATCCGTATTCTAGAACGTAACCCGTCTTCCCATGTGCACCGTATCCAAATTATTGGCAGTCGGGGAAAATTTATTATAGAAAAAGAACTTAATATCCGCCAAATATTCGGAAATTTACGCAGCGGAATGTTTAACATCGCTGTAAAGTTAGATAAAAAGGCGAGGCCGGAAGAATTTTTGTTTTACGGCGGAGGATGGGGCCACGGAGTAGGGATGTGCCAGGTAGGGGCAGCAACTATGGCCCAGGAAGGGTTTTCCTGCGAAGAAATCCTTAAGTTTTATTATACGGATATCGACATAGAGAAATTATATTAGGATTTAAAGTAAAATAGTGTTTTTAAGGCGGTTAGCGGTTTGTTGCATTAACCCGGATTATAACATATAATAGCATAAGTTATGAAGAAGATTAGTCTGGTTAAAATGAAAGCAGGAGAAAAAGGAATCATTGTTCAAATTGATGGGGGGCA
>Ga0180009_10000785_pt1 | contig 41258 bp, 41 predicted proteins | sample OS_PC_MetaG_FD_123537 | JGI IMG/M metagenome (GOLD analysis project Ga0180009, IMG submission 123537) | Groundwater microbial communities from the Aspo Hard Rock Laboratory (HRL) deep subsurface site, Sweden - OS_PC_MetaG | ecosystem: Environmental > Aquatic > Deep subsurface > Groundwater...
CCATCCTACTTTTTCTAAACAAATAATAGCTAAAGTTAAAGTAATGGCGTCTTTGTACATTCCATTATTTTGAAAGCCGTTTCTCGTTATTGTTGCAATAACCTAACCGGACATTGCTGATTTGGACTAATACCTGCTTGATTTAGTATTGCTTTTAATGTTCCCTCCGGCATATCTCCAGGATGATTTGGAACTGTTGTATATCTCTCAGTGTCAGTATTATACCAAATTCCATGGCTACCTGCTGCTTGACAATCAAAACCAAAACCAAATTCCTTTTGTCGTTTTACAATCTGTCGATATTTAAAACCTGCAAGCCTACCCAAGTTAAGCTCCTATTATTAAGGGGTATTCAAATTTTCTTCCTATCAATTTTCTGCCATTTTTCAATTGAGTTAAGTGATTTGAAATGAGAGGTCTCCTCATCATAGAACTTATCCGGGGTTTTGAAGACTATTTCGTCCTCTTTGGCGAGCTCCCCGACTTGGTACTGTTCATCTTCATCTCCTTCTCGCTGAATATCAAAGGCGGTTTTAGCAGTAAATCTACTTCTGAAAAAGATTGGCAGGTTTTTCTTCTGCTTATCAGTCAATGCGTTATATTCATGGATCTGAAGATGCAGGTTCAATATGTAAAAACTAAGGGGAAAAATGTTGTTTGATCAAGAGTGGAAAATATATGGCAATTCAATTGATTATCGTTAAACAGGGGGATCGTACAGTTTACAATGAACATTTGTCAAAGGTAAGTTATCAAAAACGGTCTCGCTCCTATTACCATAATACAAAATTACAAGTATCCCCCCCGCACCCCCCCCAGGCTTTTCAACAGCCGAAAAACCGCTTGGGGCAGATGTCAAAATGAAAGACTTGACCCCAGGTTTTTGTTTTGCCACAGAATATTGAAAACCAATAAAAGTAATAAGGACAAACTGTAAATTGGGATTGGATCAGCTACAAAAAGTATCAATAACAAAATCACGCTAAATAAAACAACAGCAGATTGAGATTGAATGGTCTTGCTGGTGAAGAATAAAACTACAATTAAACAGAATGATAAGATCATTCCTAAGAACCAAAGTATATCATTTGTAGAAGAAAATGGCTCACCAGAGCCTACTTCTGTGCGTGATTTAATACCTTCCAACATTCGCCTTTCCATCAGGTAATGAAGGGGCATCATGAAAAAATATTCTATATGATCCCTTAGGCTTGTCATAGATTGACCATGAGTTCGAACAATCAATCGTGTTCGAGTTGAATCTATTTCATTGAGTAGGAAACATCCCCAGTTTTTTAAAACAAATGATTTTCCAGGATCTACAGTGACAACTGGAAAGTTATACTCGATAAAGCTCATGGATGGATCAAGTGAAGCTTTTATTATACGCCCCACTTCCATGTCCTTAAAATCCGGTTCAATTCGGTTTGTTTCACGATATTTATATCCGAGCGGCTTTTCAATAAACCAGTAACTGTAAAAACCACCTCGGTCTGCTCCTAATTGAATAACCCAATCCCAAACGTCTGATATCGGAGCGTTGATTGTGATACTGCGTGTAGAACTGATAAATGGCGCCAGATGATCTCCTGGCATTGACATTGAGATTTCTTGATCGGTTGCTCCCCATGTAATAATATACGGTTTAATGAACACAACTCCAATAACTATCTGGAGCCCCAATATTAACAAAATGCGTAACCCTAATCTTAGTATTTTGTTCATTTGTTCAATTTTATTTTTTGATTATAACCAATAGTATACAGTGACGCTTTGTTTTTATGTCTGCCCAACACCAGTTTCATTTACGTTGACCTGAGCGGCGATTGTGGTACGTCATAATGGCTTTGTTAGCAACTATTTTCGCTACGCATAGAAAAAATGGCATTGTTGATCGCCTTGTTTAATCGTTTGATCTCTCACTAACTGCAAGTCTTGACTTATCCCAGCTGCAATTGAAAAGTTGTTTATAGTGGTCAGCATATCAACAACCAGTAACTTTGCATTCGAACTCCTCAGAAGACTGTTTGTTCATTTAAAAATCTATTGCATTGTCTGTTGCATAAAATGGAGTGATTGCAGTTATTCTTTCGACTGGGTTTCCGGAATCATGTTATTAATCTGTTTCCTAACATTTACTCTCTACTTTTCCAATGCTTTATGCATGATTGAATATGCTTTCTCTTTACCTAATCCTGATTTCAATTCATTGAAAATCGGGATGAGCACTTGCGCTTGAGTTTTAATTTGTTCCAAGATTGATGCTTCCATAAATAATCCTTTGATTTAGATTAATTACAGCAAATTTGATGAAGTGTTCTCCTTGCTAACGAGTGTTCCAGCCGCAGCCCACACAGATCTTGAACAGCACAGCAAAAGGTTGTGAACCATTGGGCAACAAAAGGCCACAAGATATGAGGGGCTGTCGGCTGCAGAAAATTGCTAAATCGTTCTTGTTGACTAAATTCATTTTTGCAACCAGAATGGTATTAATACGAAACCACACTATGGAGGATCCAATGCCTGCAATTACAGTTAAGAATATCCCTGATTCTCTTTATGAAAACTTAAAGCTTGCTGCTCAAGTGAATCATAGAAGTATAAACTCTGAAATCATCGCTTGTCTTGAAAAGGAGCTCATGCTTGAGAAAATAAATGTTGATAAAAAAATTGATAATGCCCGTCATTTAAGAACTAAATTTAAAATGACGGCCGCCAGTGCAAATGAAATAGAATCCTTGATTGATGAAGGCAGACCGTGATTGTTGTTGATACTAATATAATTAGCTATTTGTATTTACCTACTAAATATTCTGGTCTCGCTGAACTCTTGTTAAAAAAGGAACCTCAGTGGGCAGCCCCTGTTTTATGGAAAAGTGAATTCAGAAATGTGTTATCAGGCTATTTTCGTAAAGACCTATTAGACTTCGATTCGATCATAGCTATCCTTCAAGAAGCTGAGGATTTAATGGCATATCAGGAATATCAATTGCCCTCTCTACAAATTATGAAATTAGTCTCTCAATCAGACTGCTCCGCGTACGATTGTGAATTTGTCGCACTCGCCGACCAATTAAAAACAAAACTTATCACACAAGATAAAAAAATACTTCACAATTTCCCCAAGATAGCTTTTTCTCTAGAGTCACACCTGGATTCTATGGTTTAACGAGGCTGTAGAATAAGTCGATTGGCGGATTTGACAACAACCTCAGTTTTAAAGTCTTCCGGGTGGAATTTATCAACTTTCTTCTTTCGATCTTTAGGATAATGTTGATCGGCGGTCTTAAAGCGTTCATCTCTCTTTCTGAGTTGTAAATCCCGGATATAAGTATCGATGCCATTCTCATGCAGGTATTGAAGATTGCCCTCATCGTAAAAGCCGGTATCCGCAGAGAGCGTGGCTGTCTTAAAGAGGTCTCCATCTTCGCGCTGTCCTTATCGGTGCTGCGGCTGCACCGGACTTCATGTTAATGATATACAAGCCAAGAATGATTAACTTGAATTTATAGAGGGAGCTATGCCGTCAGTTCAAGTTAATTGTTGGGTTACAGTGAAAGAATAAGTTTTAAACTATCTTCTACTTTTTTTAGCTGGCCAGATGTTAAATTGCCGACTTTCTCTGATAGATATGATTTATCTAGAGTCACAATCTGTGAAACATTGGCAACTGAATCTTTGGGCAATCCGGTCTGCTTTTTCTTTAAAAGAACATTACCAGGAGCTTTTGCCAGATTGAGGTTGGAAGTAATGACTACAGCAACAATAGTCCTGATTTGGCTTGCGTTAAAATCGTTTGACTGAACAACTATTATTGGTCTTCTATAACCTGATTTTGATCCAGATGGCTGAATTAAAGAAGCCCACCAGATTTCCCCTCGATGAACTACCATGATTCATCCTCAATGCTTGAAGACTGCATCTGGATGATTGCAGGTTCTAGGGTTGATTTTTCTTCTGAGTATACTTTATTTAATGCTTCAGTAATATGACTTTTTTGATGCTGATTAAGGTAATCATTTATAGCTTTGGTATAAAGCTCACTCCTGGAAATGTTTAACTTTTTGGCAACCATCTCCGCTGTATTATACACGTTGTCAGGGATTGAAATAGCTGTTTTCATGTCTTACCTTTGTATTGAGTTCCAAAAATTCATGAGTGATTTATAGACATAGTATAACCATGGTTATACTATGCCAACTCATGGTTTCCCGCAACCCAACGAGGCTGTAGAATAAGTCGATTGGCGGATTTGACGACAACCTCGATTTTAAAGTCTTCCGGGTGGAATTTATCAGCTTTCTTCTTTCGATCTTTAGGATAGTGTTGATCGGCGGTTTTAAAGCGTTGATCTCTCTTTCTGAATTGTAAATCCGGAATATAAGCACCGCTGCCATTCTCATACAGATATTGAAGATTGCCCTCATCGCAAAAACCGGTATCCGCAGAGAGTTTGGCTGTCTTAAAGAGGTCTTCATCTTCAAGCTGTCCTTATTTGTGGCCGTATGATATTATATATCTAATTATTACAGCTGTGTAAATGTTCTTCTACAGGTTCAACGCCTGAATCACCGGTCCTACACCGAAAGATAAATCGTTGAGGGGTCAATAGAGTTCGAACCCTTGGTAATCGTCCAAGTTCAGTTGCTTTGTCCGATGCTTGCCTCGCCTGTCAAGGACATCAATGGAAAGATGATTCGGAGTGACGCCATGTTTTCGCAATTCAAGGATTACTTTGTCTCTGAGCTCGTAAAATGCTTCAGGTCCGCATTTTACGGAATACTTTCTTAACATGGGAATAACCAGTTTATAAAAAGTGTTCACGTCAACTGAAGGATAGTTCTTGTTATAGTAGTTATTTTCCATCTTCAAAAAAGTATCGAACAGATCCTCGGGTTTTTCAACTTCATTCAGCTCAACTGCTAATCGTATCAAAACCAAGGCATTCCTATACTTGCCGTCATATTCATAGTTGATCAGGTTTGCTTTTAACAGGACAAATTTATTCAGAATCTCATCAGGAACCATAATGTTCAGATAGGTGTCCAGCAACCGATCTGATTTTGCTTTAACCAGTCTTTCCAGTCTCTCCAACCGTTTCACATTAATTTTTGCTGCAAACTGCCCGATAAATTCCTCGTCATCTATTCCCATCTTTTTTAAGATGACTGTGCCAACATTTGCATTAAGTTTTTCCTTATAATTTACTTCCAGAAACTTCACATATTCGACCAGATGCTCACATTCAAGTAGTTTTATAGTTGTTTTAATCTCATCGGATGTTGGTTCAAGTGTCCTTTGATTCTTGATGATGTTTTCAAAATTCTTAATATCTTCGATTCTGTTTCCCATCAACCTCTCCTGTTAGGTTCATTATCTTGTTCCCGACGAATGATTTCTTCTTCGTTCAAGTATCTTCCTGGGTTTGAATGAATTAAGAGTTAAACCCTGACAATTCAATAGTTATCTTAATTGTTTTTGGGGTTGTTGTCGAATGCTACCTTTTATCGTCAGGATCAATAGGCTCTGCGCTTCAAATCCCTAACCCAGCCAAACTGAATAAGTACCTTAAAAGTATTTTCTGCCAAAAAAAGCAGAAAAAAACTTATAAGGTACTAATATCGTTTGGGGAAAGGTTTCCATAGGTCAACAATTTGACTGCCACGAGTCACAATAATCTCATCAAACTGAGTCATGGAGTCACTTTGATGAGGATGAAAGAAAACATAATCACCAACTGCCAATGGAACTTTGGAGGAGCCGTTGTACAAAGACTGGTTCGGAAGAAGGTTTTGATTGGGAGGATCAGCTGTAAGACCATTTAGTCTAACCCCAGATGGAGAAACCAGCTCTGCTGCCCAGCCACCGCCATATAGATAGATCGAATTTGCCATGTTTGGGTCCCACCATTCAATCAATCCAGAAGCGAAATCCAGAAATGGCAATTGAGCGCCTTTCAACTTCTTTAATACGGGAGCTGCAATGAACAAAGCGGGTTGATGGTCTTCCAATATACCGAATGTTGAAGGTTTTGCCATACAGGAGCCGGCTGCAACATCATTGACGTGTAGCCCCCCGGTAAACATTTTATATGTTTTGCTCCCGCCACTATTCATAGTGAGGGAACCTTCAAACAGTGATGGGAACTCCTTTTTCCCGTGGATATAAAAAGCAGAATAGGTTTCCATGGCCTCAGCAAAAGCACCTTCCACTGAACTGATAACAGGAGGAGCATATGGGACATGTGCCTCATAACCCATGAATCCTGTGAACCTCAGATTTTGCGAATTGGAATGTATCACCTGCAACAGCTGTCCCAACTCTCGTTCACTTTGAACCCCACCCCTGCGTAAGCCGACATCAATCTCTATATTTATGTTGAGAGTGAGTGAAAGCTCCTGAGCCAGTTTTAAATAATTATCCAGACGCGGCTGGCAATCCACCAGCCATTGAATCCGATTTGAGGCATGTACACGCTCTTCCGGATTAAGATCGGCAAAAAATGTTCTCACCGATTCTATCAACAGCGGTTTTCCCAGCAGGATATCGATGTTCTCATTCTGATTCAGTAATATTCCCAAGTAGGGTTGATGGAACGCCATCACCTTATTGGTATCGGCATTTGTCAGAACATATTGGATCAGGTGTTCCGATGGCAAAGATTTAGCGGCAATGCGATAGGCGATGGGCGACTGCAATTGTTGCCTGACCCGTGATATGTTATGATCAACCCGGTCCAGATCCAACACAATACAGGGTCTTCCAATTCCTGTCTGTTTCAGGGTGTGATTGAGCTTATCAAAATACTGACCATAGGCACCACCGACATCTGCCGGTTTTAAAAATGCTCCGATTCCAACACCGGCAACTGTTATCCCTGCCAGAGTTCCCCCTGCAACTTTTATGAATGCTCTCCGTGAAGGTTTTTGTGTGGTTTGTTTATCAATGGTTATCCTGTCCATTTGAGTCTCACCTTTTTTGTTGCTGGAACAATAGTGCTCCAAAATAAGTCGATGTTTTATGCTCTTGATACGTTAAAAATTATTAAAAGACAAGGGGTTATCGTTGAATGACAACCGTCGATGAACCCAGCAAATTGGGGATGAGAGAATGGTGAGTCTTAGCTCACCATTTCAATTGTTTTTTTATTTTTAAAGGAGTGATGTGTTTTTATCAAGTAGGAATTGCACAATCATCGTGCAAATACTCATCAATCACGCTGAAAAGTGCTGATTCTTCAAAAGGTTTGGACACATACCCGGCAGCACCAAGGGCGATAGCCTTGTCTCTATAGTATGGTGTGGAAATGGCGGAGACTATTATCATTGGGGATTTGCTGTACTCTCGGTTGCTTTCCTTAAGATATTTTAAGACTTCCAGGCCTGTCTGCTCTTCCATTCTGAAATCAATCAGAAACAGGTCTATGGGAAGTTGAGTCGATTTGACAAAATCTATCGCTGCCCAGGCACTTGAAAATAAGATTAATTCAAAACCCTTATCCTTTAGAATCTCTTCCAAAATTTCAAGAGACATAACATCATCGTCTATGGCTAATATGGTTTTCATAGCTCTCCTCGTTTTTCATGAGTTTGAGTTTTATGCGACCCTGAACAGATTCTTCAATCCGTTCGGTTTATCAGTGAGAATCCTGACAAAAATCGCAATTAGACTTTACACTCGCATCGAAATTTTAAACTCAATTGAGGTTCAATTCAAGAAAATGTTCTAAAAAAACGAATGGCAATGATGTTAACGTGGGAGATTAAAATTAATGATGAAGATTAGTCGAGGAAAATCAAATTGATAATTTTGAGTTTACTTTCCTCAATAAAAAAACAGATGGTGTGAATGTGTAAGAAAAAATCCAGAAAATATTCTTATCCTGACCAGGAATATTATTAATCGACTTTTTTTAATTGTATCACTAGGGATTCGGTTTCTTATGTTTAGCAAATTTGTTTTTGTCCCACTATTGACATTAAATTCCAGAGAGAACCGGCAATACTCGGAGTATTGTGATGGATGTCCGGAATCCAACCCGAATCTTACAATATTGATGTTTGTCGCCCCTTCAGCCTTGTGCCATCTACCTTTTGCCTCTATAGTATTCTGAAATACAATCGCAGAGAAAGTAAACATTCCTGTTATTCCAGAGAACCATAATTGATGGTGCCATTTTGAGCGATATATTACTGATTCAACCCCCCATCAGAGATTTTTATCTGACAGCAAAACGCACCATTCCCTATGGTTTGACCTCCATTGCATCCCTTCTCCTTCAGGAAGGATTTGATGTTGAAATCATAGATGGTCTGGCATCAAAGAAAAGTCATATCATCCCTTTGCCGGTTGAAATGGGATATCTAAGAGAATACTACACAGAATCTGATATCTCCCCTTTTTCCCTGTTTTATCACTACCGGCATTATGGTTACAGTTTTGAGCACATCGGTTTGCAGGCGAGAAAATCCGGAGCTTATCTTGTTGGGATCTCGTCTCTCTTCACCCCTTATGCTGAAGAAGCCTTGAAAGTTGCTGAAGTGGTGAAACGGAATCTTCCCGGATGCAAAATTGTGATGGGAGGTCATCACCCAACTTCGCTTCCCCTGGAAGTCCTTAAACACCCGGCAGTTGACTTGGTATTGAGAGGAGAAGGAGAAGTCTCCATGCCTCTGCTGGCAAGGGCATTAAAAGAGAATACACCAGTCCGGACCATTCCCGGGATCTGTTTTCTCGATGAGCAAAAGCAACCGATTATAAAACCTCCGGCATTAATGGACAATGTTTCCGCTTTTCCTCCGCCTGCTTTTCAACTTATCAATCAGAAATACTATCAGCGCAATAAGCGGGGAACAACAGTGATCATGGCTGGTCGTGGATGTCCGATGAAATGCACCTATTGTTCTGTCAGTCGCACTTCTTACCTGTCTTACAGAACCCGTTCCCTTGAATCAATTCTTGAGGAACTGGAAATGGCAATCAATCGTCATGACGCGCGCTTTATTGATTTTGAAGATGAAAACCTGTCCTTTAACCGCCGTTGGTTCCATGAATTGCTGGACAAAATTATAGAAAACTTTGGGACTGTGGATTTGGAATTAAGGGCCATGAACGGTTTGTTGCCCTCTTCTCTTGATGAAGATCTGATTGTTAAAATGAAACAGGCGGGATTTACAGCGTTAAATCTTTCTCTTTGCACAATAGCAAAACCTCAGTTGGAACGGTTTTCAAGACCGGATGTCAGAGAAGCTTTTGAAACCGCGGTCAACCTGGCAGCCAAACACGACCTGGTTTGTTCTGGTTACATAATTGTTGGAGCCCCGGGTCAAGATCCGGCAGATTCGGTAAAAGACCTGCTTTTTCTGGCAGACAAGAGAGTGCTGGCAGGTGTTTCGGCCTTTTACCCATCTCCCGGAAGTATTGAGTTTGAGAGATGCAAAAACCGGAACCTGTTGCCCCTCAGATTATCTCTGACAAGATCCTCTGCCCTCCCCCTCTCAGACACGACCACCAGGAAAGAAGTGATAACCCTGTTGCGGTTGGGCCGGATTCTCAACTTCATGAAATTCCTGGTGGATACAAAAGATCAAAAACAAGAAAAGGAAAAAACAGACATTGGCAAACATCTGCTGGAGATGTTTTTTAATGATGGAAAAATAAGGGGAATCGATGAAACAGGCAAAGTTTACGAACAAGCAGCTTCAATGGAGCTGACCAGGCAGTTTATCAGCGGTTTGAAAAAAATAAAAATAAAAGGAGTCCATTAACCGGTGACAATGGACTCCAAAGAGCTCAGTCTCTTCAATTGAGCTGGATTTAACCGCATCCTGATCAAGACCCCCACCCTGGTTGAAAACCGGATCACATTTCAGCTTTCGAGACCCAATCCTCGTTTAATCTTGTGATACTCTTCCCATTGATGTTTGATGACACTGTTCAGAATATCCAGACCCTCTTTCATCTCTTCCCTGGTAATAGTTAAAGCGGGAAACAGACGGATCACTTTTTCCTGTGTTATATTTACCAGTAATCGTTGATTCTGACACTCCTGGTAAACCGATTGAGCCTGTTTGGGATCAAAGAACTCAATTGCAATTAAAAGTCCCTTTCCCCGCACGACTTCGATAATGTCCTGATAATCTTTTTTCCACTGTTTTAGTATTTGCAGAGTCCAGTCGCCAATAGAAGCCACATACTCATCAATCTTATTGTCTTTTAAATGCTTGATTACAGCATAGGCAACCGCGCAACCTAAGGGGTTACCGCAATAAGTGCCGCCATGATCTCCCTTCTCTATTTTTTGTGCAACTTCTTCAGAAACGGCAAAGGCGCCAATAGGAAATCCACCCCCGATCCCTTTTGCCATTGTTAAAAAATCCACCTTCAGATCCAGTCCGTCAATCGCAAACATGGAACCGGTGCGACAAAATCCCGTTTGCACCTCATCGATAATGAGGTAGGAACCATTTTTCTTGCACATTTCCGAAACCATCTTCAGATACATATCCGGAACAATATTGACCCCCCCTTCTCCCTGGATGGGTTCCAGGATAACCGCTGCCGTGTTAGCATCCATCTCCTTTTTTAGCTTTTTGATGTCCCCGTACGGAACAAACTTATAATTCGGCATGATGGGTTTAAATTTATCACGATGTTTGACTTGCCCTGTTGCAGATGCTGTACTGATCGTTCTGCCGTGAAAACTTTTTACAGTGGAGATCACATCGGTTCTTCCGGCAACCTTGCGTGCCAGTTTGATGGCTGCATCATTCGCTTCTGCTCCGCTATTGGTAAAGAACACTTTGGACAGCGGTTTGGGCAAAATCTCGGACATAAGTGAAAGCAGTCGGGCACGGGGAGGTGAATAAATCAAACCGGAACTGGGATTTTGGATGATTTTTTTACTCTGTTCGATGATGGCATTGGTAATAACAGGATTGGCGTGACCGATACAGGTAACCCCCCATCCAGCCGTAAAATCGATATAGCGGTTTCCATCTTCATCCCAGACAAAAATCCCTTCTCCTCTTTCGATCGAGATCGGAATCTTGTTAAAAAAAGGGATAAAATATTTGTCTTCGGTTTCAATAGTATTCATCACATCTCCCGGTAAAGCTTACAAAATAAGCATTAAATAACTGACCACCCATTAATCATTCAGAATTTGACAATCCCACGTTCAAAATTCACCTCTCTCCAACGATTTCAATCCGTTTTGGAATCCCTTGGGCTGCAAACGGATCACCATTCTTTTTCACCTCTTTTTCGAAATCGAGTATGTTTTGAAAGTTTTCAAACTGCAGCTCATGAACCATTTTCGATAACTCCCATTAAAACATATATTCACCTCTTTTTCAGATCTTATCCAGCAACCCGTTTTTTCTTAAAGCCAACAGAACACTGGAAATATGCAGAGATTGGGCGAACTCTCCCGTATCAATCAAGCTCATCAATGTCTGAAGATCGACAAACTCAAATTCAATATTCTCTGTCTTGTCAAGGTTCTGTTCGGCAACTTTTTTGACGCCAAAAGCGATAAAACTATGGACCCGGTTTGTCTGTCTTGCCGGGTTTGCATAAAAAACACCCAGGCATTCCATACGTTCAGCCACACATCCGGTCTCCTCCAACAACTCACGTTTGGCCGCTTCCAAAGGAGATACATCATCCTTATCAATCACACCACAGGGCACTTCTGCACAAACAGTCTGTGAACCATGCCGGTACTGTCTGACTATCAATACCCGACCTTCATCGTCAAATCCCACCACATGGGCCCAATCACTCTTTTCAAAAACATAGAACGGATCAATTATTGTCCCATCATCGGTTTCGCACATATCCGCACGCAACGTCAGCCATTTGTCCCTAATCAGATATCTGGACTTAAGAATTTTCCACGGTTTTATAGTCATGCAATCTGTAATTAGTGTCGGAACGTAAAGTCCCTGTTTTCGATCATAGTACTACTCGAAATGTCTTCAGCTGTCGGCGATCAGTTTTCAGGCAAAAATTAAAGAATTTTAGGTTGTTATAAATCTAAATAATGCCAATTGTCTTTGAATGTGAGTTCGTGTAAAGGACTCATCTTCACCAGCATGAACAGGAGAATTGTGTTGATTAAAAGTAGGATAAAAGAAGAGGATACTACCACACAAGAATCAAATCGGTCACAATTCGGCCCAAATCGGCGGAAAAGATTGCCTCAATCGGTCAGATTAAATGTCTTAACCAGATTCAACTCCCAGGGCATCCGTTTTATCTTTTTCTTAATGGAAAAATATCTTCGGTTTTTTTTTATCCGGTAAAAAAATCGAAGATATTTCCCAGCATACTTGAATCAGCCTGGTAGATCTCAACATAACGACACTGGCTGCAGGTAACGGTTGTGAATTTTTTGCTTTGAATATCAAATAATTTTCCCAAAAAACCACCGGCTGCTCTAAACTCGCCAACCTCATATTCCCGGTTTCCGCATTTTAGACAAGTATACTCCTGACTCATGTTACCCTCCTTCGTTCAGATTTTTCTCCCACCATTCTACATCGTGATATTGATCAAACTTGCGCCCGACCTCCTCAAACAAACCAATTTTTTTAAACCCAAATTTCCGATGCAACTCAATTGACTGATCATTAGGAACAGTAATAACTGCATATGCCTTATGAAGATCCGTACCTTCCAGAGCATCAAACAGATATCGGTAGAGAACCTTTCCAATCCGATTCCCAATGATATAGGGACTAAGATAGATGCTGGTTTCCACTGAAGTTAAATATGCATCCTTCGGTCTGAATGGGCTACTGGATGCGTACCCGATAACTTTATCTTCCAGTTCAGCGACAAAGAGGCGATGGAGATCATTTTGGTTATAGTGTTCAAACCATTCACCTCTTTCTTTTATTGAAAATGGATGGAGATCAAAGGTTATGGCAGAATTTTTTATGTAGTAGTTGTAAATATTGGTTAACTCAGCAAGATCCATCTTCTCTGCTTCCCGAACAGTAACGCACAATCCTGATTTTTCCAGATTAAAGTAATACGGTTTCATTCAACTCCATCGTTCTGACTTCTGTTAGCGGGCATTCTTGTTTTACGCGTTTGATAAAGGGTTCAATATCAATCATTGATGAGATGGGAGGATAAAAATCATCATAATAATGAGGGATAACGATTTTCGGTTGCATAACGTGAACATATTCCAAAGCTATGTTGCAGATATCGGAATGCCCCTGCAGAGGGACCAGTAGAATATCGGTGGGGCGACTTGCCAATTTTTCCATCTCTTCAGCAGGAGAGCCCCCGCTTCCGAAGAAATGAACAACCTTATTCTCAATGGTAAAACGCCAGCTCAACATCTGACCGATAGGGTAATTTATGTATAAATCCAGATGCTTAAATAGTCGTAATTTGGCCTGCCATAAAGTTTTTATCACCAGTTTCCGGTCAAAAACCACATGCTTGCTAAAAAAAGCCTGGGCTCGATTTCCGTGAAACTGAATCTCAAAACCATCTACTGTAATTTCCTGAATCTTATCAGCCTTGGTTCCTGTCTCCAACAAAGTTTTTCCAACCTCTTTGGAGCAGAAGACCATTGAACCATTTTTTTTAGCAATGGCAGGGACGTCCAGTAAATGTTCAAAATGGCCGTGTGAGAGAAAAATCATATCTCCATCGCCGATATTGTCAGGAGTTAAATACTGGATCGGCCTCGCTTCAGGATTTCTGGACAGATAAGGGTCAAGCAGAAGAATTGTTTCTTGTGTTTTAATACGAAATCCGGCAGTACCCCACCAAGTCAATTCCATTTTTTTACTCCGTTTGATGATTACTCAGGATTTTCGACGTATCCGGTAATAATAACGACTTTGATTTTTTTTGTCAGTAAGGAAGTATTTGGAAAGGCAATAGGAATGAAATGGAAGCTACTTATATTGATCGATACCTTTAGACACAATCTCCAAGTAGCTTAAGGGTTTTTAAGTTCAATATTAACAGTGAATACAGGATATTACAAAAAATTGACTTGCTGTACGGTTTCACTATTCAAAATTGAGATTTTTAGGCTCTTCCGAATCTGCTCATCCCGGATTGGAGTTACTTTGGATACCTCCAATCCATCCTCATTGGTTTCACTTTTCCACTCTTCAATGAATCCATAAACGGTTGCATACCCACACCCTCCGGTCCCACAGCATGTGGTATCCATAACACCATATCCGACGGTTACCAAGACTTCCCTGCCGCTTAACGGAATTTTACTCTCCTTGGTGATAACATAATGTCCACCTATTGCTGTGATCTCTTCATTGAGCGCATAGTGGATATAATTCAGCATACTTTTCTCTTCCATGGTAACCAATTCAACTGATATCTATTGTTTTAATCGTTTCTTCTGCTTGATGGACGATTCTGTCAAAAAACTCCTGTACGGTGGGTTTCTCCTTCACCAATCCTATTCCCTGACCACAGGAGATTATTCCGGCATCCAAATCTCCTTTTTCATACATCTTTCTTGATTTTTCACCGGAAACGATATTGATCACATCTTCAAAACTGCCTCCCGAAGCCTCAACCTCGGCGCATTTTTGAGCGGCTGCGTTGGCCCAGACCCGGTGTGTTGCGCCAATGGATCGCATTACCAATTTCGTGTCCAGTTCACTGGCATTGAGAAGGGCTTGCTTCAGGTTATCATGAATCGGACATTCCTGTGTAACCAGTAGACTTGATCCCAAAATAGCAGCCTGGGCACCAAGCGCTAAGACAGCAGCCAATCCACGCCCGTCTGAGATTCCGCCTCCGCCGATTACCGGAATTTTGACACCATCCACCACCGTGGGAATCAGAACCAGGGTGCCAATATCCAATTTGCCAGTGGCACCCCCATTTTCGTATCCAACAACCGTCACCGCATCCGCCCCTAAACTTTCTGCTTTGAGTGCATACCGCAACCCGACACATTTATGTATCCACGTCATACCACTTTCCTTGAAACGAACACACAAATCAGACGGCGCAGCATGCCCGGAGGTTTCAACTATTTTCACTCCCTTCTCCTGCATGACGTCAATATAAACATTATTATCAATTAACTGCATACCGGGAAAAAGATTAATATTGACCGCAAAAGGTTTATCTGTGAGCCCCAAAATCCTATCAATTGCCTTTTCGAACTCCTCCTTCGACTTGTAGATCGCGGAAGCCAAAACTCCTAATCCACCTGCATTTGAGATGGCTGCTACGAAATCAGCAGTCGAAATACTCATCATGGTACCACCAACTATGGGATATTTTATTCCCAAAAGTTCCGTGATTTTTGTTTTGATCATAATTCCTCCTGTTTATCCATCATATGATGGATAAAATTATGGCAGATATCTTCACCTTGTCAAGCAGAGATTAATTTAAACAGATCAATATATCGCTCTTTTCATACATAACGAATATTAGAAAAGAAGGATTTATTTCAGACTATTGCAGATTCAAACCGAACGAGCGTTCGATTTTTAGTTGACAGGTTTTTCATGGATTTGTATGTAAAAGGAAGGGGATGAGTTATTTGTTGTTGGCTAGTTTTACTGTAAAAACCAATCAAATGCAAGCCCAACTTTTTATTAACCGCATCCGGCATTGAGTGCGGGATCAAGCGTAATGGAACCCGAAAAACCTCATAAAATAAAAGGCATGAACTATTCTGAATTTCAAAAAGTGATCCAGTACTACCGAAAAAGCAATGCCAAAGAAGCGATCTCCGAAAACCGGAAGGATATTCGTGTCAAGAAAGAGAAAACAGTCACTAAAAACCTGCAGCGAATCTTCGAAAGCACCTTGAAAATCGGCAATAAAAAGGGGTTTCAAGCGATGAGCATGAGGGATTTAAGTGAAGAAACCGGTTTAAGCATGGGGGCCTTATACGCATATTTTACCAGCAAGGAAAACCTGTTGGTAATGCTGCAGCGAAATGGCCGTGATAGTTTTCAGAAAATACTGGAAGACTGTATTGAAGAGGAAAGTGCCCCTCTGGATAACCTGCGGAATCTGATTAAAACCCACCTGTTCATGAGCGAAGCCATGCAACCCTGGTTTTACTTTACTTATATGGAAGGCAAGAATCTCAAAAAACCGGAGCGGAAGGTGGCAGTAGATCATGAAATGCACAGCGATGGCATTATTATTAAGTTGTTGACGCAGGGGGAAGAAGAGGGCGTTTTTAAGTCCGGAAATCATGCCCTGACAACAGCATTAATAAAGTCGATGTTGAACGACTGGTATCTAAAACGCTGGAAATATGCCAAAATGAAAGTATCTGTAGATGACTACGCTGAGCAGGTGATCAGTTTTGTCGAATCCTTCTGTCTGATTCCTGAAGATGCAGAAATCATTCAGGCAGAGGGGTAAATATGACTCCGTTCATCGACTCTCATGTTCATGTGATGCCTGATTGGCGTTTAAAAGGGTTGGCACGCTGGATTCTGCGAGCTTTTCCTGATCATCCGGTCAAAGAATCCGTTTCGGCCGAAGATATTTTGACCGATTTGAAGAAGATGAAGATCACTCATTTCTTCAATTTTATTTATCCCTTAAAAGCGCAAGAGACCGATTCGCTTAATGCCTTCAATATCAAATTCTGCCATGATACACCCGGTGCAATTCCCTTTGCCAGCCTGCACCAGGATACACCAGATAAAGCCAGATTGGCAGAAACCCTGTTTACCAAACACGATCTGGTGGGAATGAAGTTTCACCCGTTTGTGCAACGATTTGATCCATGGGATCAACGAATGAACCCGTTGTATGAATTTATGCAGGAAATTGGCAAACCGGTCTTTCTTCACACGGGCTTTGAGGACTTTTATAGCATGAAAATGCCCATCAAAGAACTGGTTGCCCTGGTGAAACGTTTTCCAAGACTTCCGCTAGTCTTTGTTCACATGGCGTTTCCAGGTACGACGACTTGTTTCGAACTGCTTCAGGATTATCCGGGACTTTACCTGGATGCCACCAATGTACTTGCGTTTTTTCGTCCGGAATTTAAGGCATGGGTTGATTCGATGCCCAATGGTCATCAACTGGTGGATGAATTAATAGAGGGACTGGAACAGCATTGTGACAGAATAATGTTTGGATCAGACCATCCCGTCGGCATGGGAGGATTGCCTGAGATTCACGATGATTTCGAAAATCTGCCCATTTCCAAGACTGCCAAACAGGCCATTCGAACCACCACTCCGGTTAAATTTGTTAATCAGTATCTACCCGGGTTTGATTGGGAGAGAAGCCTTTGCTAATTTGAGTAACCTTCTAAACTCTTTGACCAAATCCGAATTCTTTGTTTCGGTTATATTTAAATCAAATTCGGAATATGAATCAGGCTTTTGATATTACTTACAGTAGCCTCCTTTTATGGTGCTCCTCCAATAGCACAGGAATAAAGGTCTTTAAATCTTCCACTACACAAATATCCGACACATTGTTGATTGCGGCATTGGGATCAAGATTTATGGATACGATCAGCCCTGACCCTTTCATGCCTATAACATGCTGTGACGTTCCTGAAATGCCACAGGCAAGATAAAGATCCGGTGATACCGTTGCCCCGGTGACCCCCACCTGCTGTTTGTATTCCAACCAACCCAGATCACAGAGAGGGCGCGAGCCAGCTATGGCCGATTTTGGGAACAATGCTGCCAATTGGTCAATCAACTCCAGATGCTCTTCATCTCCAATTCCCCTTCCAACCGAAATGATCACCTTGGCTTCTGAGAGCCTGGAACTGTCTACATTCAAGGATTTAGTGGTGATATTCCTTACCGTTGACGAAGTGGAGGAGTAGACCCGTTGAATCACTTTTGCTGTAAAGGTTGTCCCGTTTTCAATTGATTTAAATGATCCGGGTTGAATGGTCAGAAAAAGGGAAGGGGCTTTATTCTTTAAGGACGTGATTAGCTTGCCACCACTTATTGAGCGTTTATATATCAGATCATTATCTTTTTCCTCAATCAATTCAACAGCAGTGATGCAACCAGCCCCCTGTTTAACAGCCAGCGCAGGGACAAAGTCCAACCCCTGGGTTGAATGAGAACTGAGACAAAACGAGAAAGGAAACTCCTTGAACAGGTTTAAAAGTGCCTCTTTGTAGACACCCGCATTGTAGGTTTCCAATCCGGGAACAGAGATAGCGAACGTCTCCAAATCACTTTTTTCCGAAAACTCTTTTGCCAGGTTTTCAATGTTTTCACCCAGGAGAATAGCTTTGATTTCTGCAGGTTGAAAACTGCTGAGAAGATTTGCCACTCCCACCAATTCGTAAGAAACTGCCCTGATCTTTCCGGCAAAATGCTCAACTAAAATAAAAATTCGTTCCATCTTTAAGTTTACAGAAATATTAAATAAATGCTTTTTCAACAAACAGGTCCAATAACTGCCTGGCTTTATCCTCCTGATTACCTTCCAATACTCTTCCTTCCCTCAGTTTTTTCGGATAGTCCACTTCAATTACTTCCAGCCTGTCATCTTCAGGCCCCAGTGCATCGGCAGGTATGGTTTCCAAATCGGCTTTTTTTGCCTTCAGCACCTTTGATAAAGATGGATATCGGGGTTGATTGATTCCCGATTGAATCGTCAACAAGCAAGGAAGTTCAAGCTCCAAAATATCGCGAAAACCACCCTCAATTTCCCGTTCCACAACCACACTATTATTAGTTGCTTCCTGTTTGATAACAGAAGTTGCCCACGGAATTTTCAGGTGTTCAGCCAACATGACACCGGTTTGTCCTTGCATTGTATCTTCAGACATCACACCTGTCAGTACCAGATCATAATTTCTTGTGCCTGCCATCTGTGCTATCCAGGATGACAGGGTGAAAGGACTGATGTAACCGACTTCAGAAGTAACTATGTGAATGCCATGATCCGCTCCCATACCCATGGCTCGTCTTAATACCATATGGGCTCTCTCGGTTCCAACAGTGACGACGTCAATCCAAGTATCCGGATGATTCTCTTTTATACGGATTGCCTCTTCAACAGCATATTCATCAAACCTGTTCATCATGAACCTGGAATTCTCGTCAATTCCAATCCAGGCTTTTTCACGATCAATAGTCAATTCCACTTCCGGATCAAGATCAGGAACCTCTTTAATACACACTAAAATCTTCATCTCTTTTTTTGGTTTTAGGTAAAACAGGAAAACAATTGTCCTTTTTTCTGGCTGTCAAGGTCTGTTATCATTGAAAACACGTCAGTTGTCAAGAAAAATCGAGCGATTGCTCGATTTTTCTTGACATAGACCTCATAACTTTTGATGATGAAGTCATAATTCAAATATGTTGCTCTGAGGGGATCGTTTAACGGAATTTCAGATGGACGGAATTTACTCATAAATTACTCAACTTTCCCACTTCCTGAAATGTGAGAATTATAATTGGATTGGCAATGTGAATATATAAAAATTACAGTTTAATAGAATAAAGAAGGCAGGAATCAGGAGACAGAATAGAAAGGAATCGCTACGCTCCATTGGCATAATTAATATGTAAAATGCACTAAAGGAGCCCAAATTCACCTTCTGGCTCCTATCTCCCGTATTCTCGCTGACCAACAACGGAAAAAACAGAAACAAAGCAAAATATCAAAATCATTAAGTTGGAAAAGTTGAGTAGATTACAGTTAAATAATTTTAAGCTATCATAATAAGCCCTAATCAAACTGGAGACAAAATGGATTTTTCAATTTCGGACAAAATGCAAACCATTTTGGAGATGATAAATGAATTTGTGGATAAAGAGCTGATACCGCTAGAAAATGAGTATTTAACCAAATCGCGGGATGGCGCTACGTTTGAAAAAACGATAAAGGAAATGCAGCAGAAAGTAAAACAAATGGAGCTATGGGCTCCGAATCATCCTGAAGAACTCGGTGGAATGGGATTGGGTCTAATGGAACATGCGCTGGTTTCAGAAGCTTTAGGACGATGCACCTTGGGGCATCTTGCTTTTGGTTGTCAGGCGCCCGACGCCGGGAATATCGAGATTTTGCATAAATACGGAACGGATGAGCAAAAGGAGACCTATCTGAAACCTTTGGTGGCAGGGGATATTCGAAGTTGTTTTTCCATGACGGAACCCGACATGCCGGGGTCGAATCCCATTCTCCTGGAAACCACTGCAGAAAAGGACGGTGATGAGTATATCATTAATGGTCACAAGTGGTTCACCTCTTCTGCTGACGGTTCTAAATTTGCGATTGTCATGGCGGTCACCAATCCGGAATCTGAATCTCCTTATTTAAACGCAAGTATGATTATTGTCCCAACGGATACTCCGGGATTCAATCTGGTCAGAAATATACCGGTAATGGGCCATGCAGGCGGTGGTTATTTCAGTCATGGTGAGGTATTGTATCAATCCTGCAGAGTCCCCCGGGCTAATCTTCTGGGGCCCGAAGGCCACGGTTTTGTCATTGCTCAAGACAGGTTAGGGCCGGGTCGGATACATCATTGTATGCGTTGGATCGGGATCTGTAATCGTGCTTTTGAATTAATGTGCAAACGAGCCCAGGATCGTATGATTGCAGAGGGTAAAAATCTGGCATCAAAACAGATCGTGCAAGCCTGGATTGCCGAGTGTGCAGCTGAAATTCAGGGTGCCCGTTTGATGGTGTTGCATGCCGGCTGGTTGATTGATAAGGTTGGAACAAAAGATGCGCGGGTAGAGATCGCCACGGCCAAGTTCACAGTTGCCAAGACCATGCAAAAGGTTTTGGATACTGCCATCCAGATTCATGGTGGACTGGGAATGACAAACGATACTGTCCTGGCAACCCTATGGAGCCATGAAAGAGCAGCCAGGATTTACGATGGTGCGGATGAAGTTCACAAGGTATCAGTAGCCAAACGGATATTAAGAAAATATGGAACTAGATAAAGAACTGGAATCGGAATTAGATCAAGATCAGCAACTGGATTTTTTTTCATTTAAAAAACAGCTTGAAATCGATAAAGAGGATTTCTGTAAAGAGGTGTATAAGGAAAGAAAAGAATCTATCCAGATAAAAAAAGAGAAAACAGTCGTAAAAAACCTGGAAAAGATTTTTGATGCTACCTTCCGCATTTGCACCCGCAAGGGATTTCGAGGAATGAGTATGAGAGACCTCAGTCAGGAATCCGGATTAAGCATGGGGGCTTTATACTCATATTTCAGGAGTAAGGAGGAGCTTCTCAATACCCTGCAACGGGTGGGAAACAGTTTTATTCAGCGAATTCTGGAAGAATCAGCTCTGGGTAAAGAAAACGCTTTCATTCGTTTGCGGCTTACCATCAAAACGCATCTTTACTTGAGCGAAATTGTTCAACCCTGGTTTTACTTCTCCTATATGGAGGCAAAAAGCCTTTGCAAAAAAGAGCGTGATTTTTATAAACAGGCCGAATTGTATACAGAAAACCTGATCCTGAACATTCTGGAAGAGGGAGCTGAACAGGGTCTTTTTCAACAGCGTGAGCATAAGATGGCTGCCAGTGTGATCAAAGCCATGCTACAGGACTGGTATTTAAAACGCTGGAAATATGCCAAGCGGAATGTGACTGTGGATCACTATGCTGATTTTATATTAGGCTTCATTGAATCCTTCTACCTGCTGAAGGAAAATAACTGAAAATGAGTGAAATCATCCTGGTTCGGCATGGACAAGCTTCCTTTGGCGCCGATAATTATGATAATCTGTCAAAAATCGGTGAAACCCAGGCTCAAGTAACCGGCCAACACTTTGCAGATATCCGCCAGCCCTTTACAGCCGTATATTGCGGACATATGGAGCGGCAGATTAAAACTGCGGAATCCGTTCGCATGATGTTGCTGGAGAAGGGTCTGATATGCCCTCAACCGATTCGTGACGCGGCTTTTAACGAATACGATTCCAGGGTGCTTTTTGAATCGTTCCTGCCTGCCTTATTAAAGGATGAACCGGAGCAGGTTGAAACCCTTGAACGGTTGCGCACGGACCGAAAAGCATTTCAAGTCCTGTTTAATAAGATCATGAAGCACTGGATCACCGGAAAATATGACATTGACACCACTCCACGCTGGCAGGATTTTAAAGAGAGGGTTAGAAAAGGAATCCTTGCCATCATGACACAACATGGCTCAAAACAGACCGTATTGATTTCCACCTCGGGTGGCCCAATATCCGTTGCTGTGCAGATGGCACTCGAATTGACAGATGACATGACCATGGAGATCGCCTGGCAGATACAAAACAGCTCTATTACCCGGTTGAAGTACAATAACGGTCGTATCATGCTATCCGGTTTTAATGATACCACACACCTGATTCTAAAAAATGATCCCTCACTCTTAACCTATCGTTGAGTGTGACCATCTTATAAAACCAACATAAGAGACTTAATATGGATTTTACCGTATCAGACAAAATGCAAACCATCGTTGAGATGATCAACGAATTCCTGGAAAAGGAGATCATCCCTCTGGAACCGGCATTCCTTTCAAAGCCTTTTAGAGAGCTGCTTCCCGTTATCAATGAAAAGCGGGAAATTGTTAAGAAAATGGAATTGTGGGCACCCAATCACCCGACAGAATTTGGCGGAATGGGACTGGATCTGATGGAACATGCCCTCGTTTCCGAAGCACTGGGCAGAAGTCCACTTGGACATTTTGTTTTCGGATGCCAGGCCCCGGATGCCGGAAATATTGAAATCCTCCATAAATACGGGACAAAAGAGCAGAAAGATAAGTACCTGGCGCCACTGGTTGAAGGAAAGATTCGCAGTTGTTTTTCCATGACCGAAGTTGACATGCCAGGATCCAATCCTGTTATGCTGGAAACCACCGCTGAAAAAGAGGGAGATGACTATATCATCAACGGGCATAAATGGTTCTCGACAGGAGCTGATGGGGCAGAATTTGCGATTGTGATGGCTGTTACCAACCCGGAAGAATCCTCACCACATAAGCGCGCCAGTATGATCATCGTGCCCAGTGATACTCCGGGATTTAACCTGGTACGTAATATCCCCATTATGGATCATACGGGAGATGACTTTTTCAGCCATGGCGAAATCCTCTATCAATCCTGTCGTGTTCCTCGAAAAAATCTTCTCGGCAAAGAAGGAGAAGGTTTTGTTATTGCCCAGGATAGGCTGGGGCCAGGAAGAATCCATCACTGTATGCGTTGGATCGGAGTCTGCAATCGAGCTTTTGATATTATGTGTGAATACGCCAATTCCCGCCTGATTTCTGAAGGACGAAACCTGGCTTCAAAACAGCTTACACAGGCAAAAGTCGCCGAGTGTGCAGCGGAAATTCAAAGAGCCAGGTTGATGGTTCTGGATGCGGCCTGGAAAATAGAAAACCTGGGAACAAAAGAAGCAAGAACGGAAATATCCCTGATCAAATTCACAGTCCCCAATGTGATGCAGCAGGTTTTGGACACTGCCATCCAGATTATGGGAGGTTTGGGAATGACCGATGATACCATTGTTGCCTACATGTGGCGTCATGAAAGAGGAGGTCGTATCTATGATGGTGCCGATGAGGTTCATAAATCCGCTGTGGCAAGGCAGATATTAAAGAGGATGGCGGTTAGCGGTTAGATCTCACGGATGCAAGTTAAAAACATGTGTCTTCTTTTTCGTTTCAGAGTTTAACTTTAACCTAAGATTGTAAATGTCCTTAACAGATTCAGCTACAGATATCAGGCAGGGTGAAGAATTAAACATTCAAGCCGTTGAAACATACCTGAAAGATACTATTCCGGGATTAACCGGAAATCTTGAAGTGAAACAATATCCTTCCGGTTTTTCCAACCTCACCTACCTGATTGAAATCGGAACCAAAAAACTGGTTCTCAGACGACCGCCCTTCGGGACAAAGGCAAAAACAGCCCATGACATGGGCAGGGAATTTAAAATTCTATCATCCATTCGGGAGTATTTTCCCTACTGCCCTAAACCGCTGGTATATACGGAGGATGAATCCATACTGGGGGCTCCATTTTATGTCATGGAGCGAATCGAAGGGATTATCTTGCGCAAAAACCTCCCCAAAACTTTGTCGTTTTCAGCGGATGATGCTAAAACCCTGTGTACTAATCTGATTGATGTCCTGCTGGAACTTCATGCCATTGACTATAAGAAAATAGGATTGGATAACCTGGGAAAACCCGAAGGCTACATCAATCGCCAGGTTGCCGGGTGGAGCAAGCGATATCGCGCTGCCCGAACACAGGATGCCCCCGATTTTGAATCTATCATGACCTGGCTGGAAAAGAATCAACCTGCTGATAGTAAAAACCCATCTTTAATCCATAATGATTACAAGTTTGACAATGTTGTCCTTGATCCGGAAAATCCTCTGAAAATTATCGGAGTGCTCGACTGGGAAATGGCAACCATTGGTGACCCCCTGATGGACTTAGGAGCCACCATCGCCTATTGGATCAACCGCGACGATTCCGAAGAGATGCAATTGATCAGAATGCTGCCAACAAACATTGAAGGAGCATTAACCAGGAAAGAGATTATTTCCTACTACCTGGAACGATCAGGAGTTAGTGTTCAAGATTTTACATTTTATCAATGCTGTAATGTTTTCCGGGTCGCAACCATTGCCCAACAAATCTACTACCGGTTTTACCACGGGCAAACCAACGATACCCGTTTTGGTATGTTTATCGGAGCTGTGCAGGTAATGGAACGATCGATTAACTCGATTTTGGAAAAAAACGGTTAAGCTCAAAATCAGTGGATGGATTTTTATTAGTTATTTCTGACTCAGTTTCATTAGCCTACGGTCTTACACCTTCATTGAACTACCAAAAATGCAAAATAAATGGTAGGGCGGGTTACATCCCATAAGCGCTACTTAAGAAAATATTACCAAGAGCAAAGATTACGGTAGGGCGGGGTTACATCTCCGCCAGAACTAACTCAAAGGCGGCCATGTAAAGCCGCCCTACCGTTATTCCCTGCAATAAATTAAAAGTTCCTGTGTTCGGTTATGAAGGTCAATTGATTCTTAAGTTAATGACACTGATTACTGACTGTCAATCATGCGCTTTAACCACAGGGAGTGCCCGAAGAAAAATATAGCGAACGTTCGATTTTTCTTGACACTTGGAATGGAGTCTTGTCAAAATATGACCAGTTGAAATTAAATCCGTATAAGACATTAGATCGAACCGGGATATTGAATAAAACCTGAAAATCAACAACCCTTTTTCGGTTTTTAGGTACTTATCCAGTTTTTCTGGATCAGGGGTCATAAAAAAAACGGAGACTCAGCTGATTTTGGCTATTAAGGTGGCAGGTTTCATAAACGCAAAATTGGAGGCGGACCATATGGAAACAACAGAGGCGATACATGGCTGGAGGAGTATCAGACGTTACAAGGACGTACCCGTCTCCGATGAAGCATTAAGAGCAGTGTTAAATGCCGGAAGAAGGGCTCCTTCCTGGGAAAATGTTCAACCATGGCATTTCATTGTCATTGAGGAGGATGAGACCAAATCAAAACTTGCAGAATTGGCATCGGGTCAGAAATTTATTACCAAAGCACCGATTGTGATTGCCGTTTGTGGTGATCTGTCCGCCTGGGAGAAACCGAAAAATAAGGAAGCCTTAATGGAATTGGCGGAAGCCGGTGTGATGAAAGTGAACGAAGAGATTATTGATAAGGTGATGTTGAATGATCCGGTTTTTTGTGTGGCTGAAAATGGACCGGCAATTATCTTATCCCGAACATTTGAACAGCTAGGTATCGCATACGGATTCATGGGTATTGAAGCCGTAAACCAGGGATTGGGAATGTGTGTTGTTGGTGCCTTAAACAGTGAAGTGACGGGCACTAAACATGAATTATACCAGGAAATCAAAGCTGAACTTGCAATTCCTGACAAAATGTATCTTTTAACATTGCTAACTCTGGGCGTCCCGGCAGAGGAACCCAAGGCCAGACCAAGAAAAGCTTTTGATGCGATTGTATCAAAAGGAAAAATAGGTCGAAAGCTTTAAAAAGCTGTCCGCTGTGGGGGCAAAACGCCTTCCAACCTCCGGGAGAATCATAATCTAATATCATGGATGGTATTATTCCCGGTTACCCCCGTTCGCCATAGACTTGGTGAAGGTTGCCCCCATGGCATCTATTATGTCAGATGCCGGATCTTCAACAAACCAGGTTATTAACCTACCGGGTATCATTTCCTGATACTGTTAAGATTCTCCCTTGAACAGGCTAATCTGTACCTAACCTGGCAATACTATAGTAATTCTTCAAAAAAGAAAAACAAGATCTCCTGACCAGTTAACAACCTGATTATTTAGCTCTTTCATAAGCAGGCTACTGGCCAGAATCAAGCACTTCAGATCAACCCCTTTTAATTCGCCATTATCCCATTCTTGACGGCAAACACCTTTTGGTTTATTAGTGTTTTATCGCGAAGTGTCAAATTGCTTTTACACCTGCGTTATTCCCCCACTGACACAAGACCGATTTTCATACTATTTGTACTGAATAGTCTAAAAAAGGAGAGATTTCATAATGCCAGATTCAAAAGACAAATTTATTTTATCCATTGATTTGGGAACGTCCGGCAGTAAAACTGCTTTAGCAAATGTGTATGGTGAAATTATCGGTTTCGATTTCCAGGGAGTCCCCCTGCATCATCTGCCGGATGGTGGTGTCGAGCAAGACCCGGATGATTGGTGGAACGCTATAATGTCGACCACAAAAAGACTGTTGGATAAGGAATTGGTACCAAGAGAAAATATTGTTGCCGTGTGTGCTTCGACACAGTGGTCAGGAACGGTTCCGGTCGATAAGAATGGAAAAAATCTGATGAATGCCATCATCTGGATGGATATGCGCGGGGAAAAAGCAGTCCGGAAGGTGGTGGATGGACCAATTAAAGTTGAAGGTTATAACGTCCGGAAACTTTATGACTGGATTCGTATGACAGGCGGTGCTCCTGCACTGGACGGAAAAGATCCGGTTGGCCACATTCTGTTTATCAAGGAAAACTATCCGGAAATCTATCGGAAAACTTATAAGTTTCTGGAACCTAAAGATTACATCAACTTAAGACTTACGGGCAAATTCGCTGCATCCTTCGATTCCATAGCATTACATTGGGTAACGGACAACAGAGACCTGAAGAATATCCACTATCACAAAAAACTTTTAAAAAATACCGGATTGGAGAGAGAGAAGCTTCCCAATTTAAAACGTTCAATCGATATTCTGGGACCCATCAAGAAAGAGATTGCATCCGAACTTGGTTTAAGAGAAGACGTCCAGGTTGTGATGGGAACTCCTGATCTGCAGGCAGCCGCACTTGGTTCAGGTGCCGTTGATGATTACGCTGGTCATATTTACATCGGAACCTCCTCATGGCTTTCAGCTCATGTGCCCTTTAAGAAGACGGATCTGTTTCACACCATGGCTTCTATGCCTTGTCCCATTCCGGATAAATATTTCATTATTAATGAACAGGAAACAGCCGGAGCCTGTTTAACCTTCCTCAAAGAAAACATTCTCTATCACAAGGACGAGTTACTGAGAGAAGAGGCAGTACCGGATGTCTATAAGATTTTTGATCGAATCGCTGAAAAAGTACCAGCCGGAAGCAATAAGGTACTATTCACTCCGTGGCTGAATGGTGAGAAAACACCGGTAGAAAACGCCTATATCAGAGCCGGATTGCACAATATGTCCTTAAAGTCCACCCGGGAAGATATTATCAGGGCTGTTTTGGAAGGTGTGGCTTTTAACCAGCGCTGGGTGTTTAAATACGTTGAGAAATTTGTCAAGCGGCGGATGGATAGCCTTCATTTTGTGGGCGGCGGGGCAAATTCAAGAATCTGGTGTCAGATTCATGCCGACGTTTTGGATCGTGAGATCAAACAGGTTAAAGACCCGATCCAGTCCAATGCAAGGGGCGCTGCTTATATTGCTGCCGTTGGGCTCGGTCTCTTTCAATTCAAGGACATCCACAAGTATATTCAAATCAAAGAGGTTTTTAAGCCCAATCCTGATAACAGAAAGATCTACGATGAGCTGTTTGAGGAATACCTGAACATCTATAAAAACAACGTCAAGATGCACGAAAGACTGAACCGTGTGGGATAAATATTATTGAATTAGAACTTCATGCCAGGAAGATTGAGGGATGCTGTATTACCCCCGTCCACTGGTAAAGCCTGGCCGGTTATATAACTGGCTTCATCGCTGGCCAGGAAGAGAATGGCATTGGCCACCTCTTCCGGCACCCCATATCGCCTCAGTTCGCATCGACTTCCCAGCTTAGCCTCTTTCCCGGTTTCCCTGGCATAATCAAATACCAGTTTGGTCATACCGGATTCAACTAGTCCCGGGCAAACAGCGTTGACCCTGACATTAAAACCTCCCAAATCACAGGCGGCAGTCTGTGTAAAGTTGATTAGCGCAGCCTTGCTGGCGCTATAGGCATTGGGTCCCGCCCCTGAGCGAATACCGGCAACAGAGGCCGTATTCACAAACGCGCCGCTTTTTCTTTCACACATGTGTTTTGCTGCATATTTCATCATATAAACAGCTCCCAATACATTAATACTGTACACTTCCTGCCAGTTTTCGCCTTCCTGATCCCAAAGATCGCTTTTTGAAACATCACCCGTAATTCCGGCATTATTGCAGACGATGTCAATCTTTCCATATTCATCCAAGGCCAGTGATACCAATTGTTTGACCTGATCCTCCTTTCCCACGTCAGTTACTCCATAGATCACGTCACCTCCTGATGCCTTAATCGCTTCCGTAATGGTTTTAAGACTTGACTCGGTTATATCTGCCAGAACCAGCTTAGCACCTTCCCGGGCGAATATTTGTGCAGTCGCTTTTCCAATCCCACTGGCTGCACCTGTTATGATAGCCACCTTGCCTTCCACACGACCTTTTCCCTGCATGATGATTCTCCTGATTTGAGATCTATTACTTTTTCAAGCCGTTGCCCTTTGATCCTTATACTGATGATAATCCACAACAGCTTTCATTGCCCTGACGGCCCTGGCAGGATCCTGGTATATGGGAATTCCCTGCTTCATCAAACCTTGTACCAGTTTTTCCTGCAGGCTGCGATAAGTAAATCCAATGATCGGTTTACCGGCATTCTGTTGCATTTCGATAAATGATTTGGCTACAAACTCCGCCATTTTGCCAAGTGATTTTTCAGCTTGTTCCTCTGTCATTCCGGCATCTACCATCTGGGTCCTGATTGAATTCTCAGGTATCAGGATATAGATCAACAGGAAATCCAGGGTTTCATCCTTAAGTAAGACACCGGGAATATCGGAAAAATATTCCTTGGGATTCTGAGTAAACGTCAAATCCACCGGATTGGCAGCACTTGCCGTATGAGGAAGAAAAGGCATCAGTTTTTTCCGTGTTTCATCTGAAAGGGATGGTAATACCAACCCTTCCCGGCTACAGGAATCGGCAGCAGTGGCCCCGGGGCCTCCTGAATGAGTCTGGATTGCCACCCTGTTTCCATTTGGTTTTGGCAGCGCGCCCAATGCCCAGGAAAGATCGAATAGCTCCGTCAGAGAATAAGCTCTTGTAATCCCACATTGGGCCATCAATCCATCATAAAGCTGATCCGGCCCCGATAATGATCCGGTGTGTGAAAACGCTGCCTTTTTTCCAGCCTCTGATCCTCCAACATACAATGCAACAATCGGTTTGATTTTTGAGATCCTCTTGGCAGCCTCCAGAAACCGTCTGCCCCTCTTGACGCCTTCAATATACAACGCAATCACCTTCGTGTGAGGGCAAACCGCCAGATATTCCATGCAGTCAATCATATCAACATCCACTTCGTTACCGACGCTGAAAGCCGTACTAAACCCTAATCTCAGTCGATAAAGATAATTGAACATCTGGGCGACAAAACTGCCACTCTGGGAAACCAGACCAATATAGCCGGGATCACCCTCCATTGTAAGCGGTGTCGAATTCAGATTATTATAGGGATTGGCGATGCCCAGACAATTGGGACCGATAATACGAATCCCATAGCGTTTGCCAATTTCCAGCAACTCTTTTTCCAGCTGAATCCCATCTCCTCCAACCTCTTTAAATCCTCCCGAGACGACAACCGCCCTTTTAATTCCTTTTTTCCCACATTCTTCCAGGCTCTGGCATACAACTCCTGTCGGTAAAACCATCATTACCAGATCCGGTACTTCAGGCAAGTCTCCCACCTGCCGGTAAGATTTCAGTCCTTTGATCGATTCATCCTTGGGATGAATCGGGTAAAGTTCCCCTTTGTATCCCGCTGTCAGGATCGATGCCAAAATTATGGATCCCATTGTTGAGGGACGATTTGATGCGCCGTAAAAGGCAATACTTCTGGCATTGGTGATCTTGTGTAACGGGCTCTCTTCCACTGAGTTCAACATAACGAATTAACCTTATAAAAAAACCACTGTAAATATATTTCATGGGACTTAACTCTACCATATAACGTCAACCTCATTGGAGTGTCAAGTAAAATCGAGCGTTCGCTCACTTTTTGAATTTTTCGACTTTTCCCACTATGGTTATCCCATCAAAATCGAACATTCGCTCGATTATTCTTGACACGCGATCCCTTAAATTATAAAAAATGTCATGACTCCGGTTAAAAGAAATAAGTATTTTAGGCAGAAATGGTCGTGGATTAGTAATAGTCAGATTGATATAAAAACCTTAACTTCAGAGGAGCAAAATGGTTGATTTTTCTTTAAAGAATAAAATTGCATTGATTACGGGAGCAAGCCGGGGAATCGGGGAAGAGATCGCAAAAACTCTGGCAGAATATGGAGCACATTGTATTCTGGTCAGCCGAAAGGAGGAAGCATTGCTGGAAGTGGTGGCAAAAATCGAGAAAAACGGAGGAAGTGCGGAAGCAATAGCATGTCACATGGGACATCTGGACCAGATTGCAAATCTGTTTGGCAGGATTGAAGAGAAACACGGAAGACTTGATATTCTTGTTAACAATGCTGCTACCAATCCTTTTTTTGGCAATATTACGGATGTTGACGAGGCGATCTGGGACAAAACATTGGGGGTCAATTTAAAAGGACCCTTTTTTATGACCAAACATGCTGCTGGTTTGATGATGAAGTCTGGCGGAGGATCGGTTGTTAATGTTGCATCCATCAACGCTATATCACCCGCTCCTTTTCAGGGAGTTTATTCCATTACCAAAGCGGCCATGGTTTCCATGACTAAAGCTTTCGCCAAAGAGCTGGCGGGATGGAAAATCAGAGTGAATGCTTTGCTTCCCGGTCTAACCAAAACAAAATTTGCCAGTGCCCTGATCGAAAACAAAGAGATTTATGATATCGCTTTGGAGGGCATTCCCATGAAAAGACATGCCGAGCCCCACGAGATGGCAGGAGCGGTTTTATATCTCGTTTCCGACGCTTCCTCATTCACCACCGGGAGTTGTCTGGTTTGTGATGGGGGGAATCTGATTTAAGTCACGGAGTGGGGACTTAGTATCTCTCTAAATATTTCAAGCTATTACGTTATTTTGCGACCGCCCCTTAACAGCCAAAATCGAATGTGCTAGGCTTGTCTATTAAAAAACAAAAAATGAACGTTTGATCGATTTAATAAATACCGAAGAGGAGCACTATGAATGATCCGATCCTTGAACCGATAAAGATTGGAAATTTGGAATTAAAAAACAGAATTTACCTGCCTGCCATGCATTTGAATATGGCCGAAGACTATAAAGTAACCGATCAATTGATTAACTTTTACACCGAGCGGGCTAAAGGCGGAGCATCGATGATTGTTGTAGGATTCGCAACCGTTGATAAACTGTCGGCCGGTTCAACAAATATTGGTGCACATAAGGATGAGTATATTCCGGGGCTTAAGCGTCTGGCTGATGCCATTAGGGATAATGGTTCCTTGTCTGCCGTTCAATTGAATCATGCAGGTAAAAACAGTTTTTCCTTTATGATTGGAGAATCCGCTGTTGCTCCTTCCGCAATTCAAGCCCGAATGACCCGGGAAACTCCCCGTGCGTTGGAACGGGATGAAATATTGGAGATTATCGATAATTTCGGACAAGCCGCCCTGAGGGTTAAGAAAGCAGGGTATGACGCAGTTGAAGTACTGGCTGGAACAGGCTATTTGATCAGCTCTTTTCTCTCCCCCTTGACAAATATCAGGACTGATGAGTGGGGGGGAACTTTTGAGAACCGCATGAAATTCGGCCTGGAAGTTATGAAGGCTATTAAGAAAGCAACGGGGGATGATTTTCCGTTGATTGCCCGTATTAACGGGAATGATCTCATGCCGGGCGGTGTATGCAGAAAGGAACTGCAGATATTCGCCAAGGAACTGGTCAAAGTGGGTGTTGATGCTTTGAATATTAATGTGGGTTGGCATGAAGCCAGGATTCCCCAGATTGTAGCATCAGTTCCCAGGGGTGTGTTCGGATATCTGTCCAAAGGAATAAAAGACCAGGTGGATGTTCCGGTTATTTCCAGCCATAGAATCAATGATCCCCAAACAGCCAGGGAAATGATCGCTGACGGATTATGCGATTTAGTCGCCATGGGTCGTCCGCTTATTGCTGATCCCGAACTTCCCAACAAAGTGAAAGCAGGCAGGGAAAACGAAATCATTCACTGTATCGCTTGTGCTCAGGGATGTTTCGACCATCTCTTCGAACTCAAATTTGTGCAATGTTTGTGTAACCCGCGGGTTGGAAGGGAATTGGAAACTATCATCAAACAGGCCGATATCAAGAAGAATGTGATGGTTATCGGCGGGGGTGCAGCAGGTATGAGTGCAGCGTTGGCAGCCAAAGAAAGAGGACATTCCGTAACCCTTTATGAGAAATCAGAAAGACTGGGAGGACAGTTGTTTTTAGCGGCGGCACCTCCGGGACGTGAGGAGTTCAAGGAACTGGCAACAGATCTGGCCACCCAGGTAAAAGTCCACGGTATTAATGTAGAACTCAATAAAACCGTGGATGAGGCTTTATTAAAAGAGAAAAAACCGGACCATGTTATTCTGGCCACGGGAGCAAAACCATTAACCATCCCGGTGCCCGGAGCCGATCTGCCGAACGTGGTTCAGGCCTGGGATGTCCTGCAAAATAAAGTCTTAACCGGCAAGAAAGTGGTTGTTCTTGGTGGAGGAGCTGTCGGTGTGGAAACTGCCCTGTTTCTTGCCGAAAAGGGAACCATGTCAGGCGACGCCCTTAAATTTTTGCTGCTGAATGGCGTGGAAACCCCTGAAGATCTCTGCGAACTGGCAGTACAGGGAACCAAGAAAGTAACCATGGTAGAGATGCTGGAAAAAGCGGGAAAAGATATTGGTCGCTCAACCCGTTGGGTATTGATGGGTGATCTCTCCCGTTATGGCGTTGAAACCCGTACTGAGACAAAGGCGTTGGAAATAACGGAAAAAGGATTAAAGGTGGAATGTGATGGAAAAACCGAAGAGATCGCAGCGGACACCATTGTCATGGCTACGGGCTCTGTACCGGAGAACTCCCTTCATCAGACTCTCACACAACTAAGCATTCCTTATGAAATGGTCGGCGATTCAAAGCAGATAGGATTGGCATATGATGCCATCTATAGTGGTTTTGATGTGGGAAGAGCCTTATAAAAGTCAATACAACTTCGAAACATTTTGTTCTGCTTGCTGGACAGGAAATAACTAATATACGGAGGCAAATACCGGATACGCGCCTCCGTATTTAAGCAGTGCAAATGCGATCATAAAAGAAAAACACAACGATAGCCGTTTGAATAAAAAGAGGAAGAGTCTTTAATAAATAAAAATCAGGAGACAAACCAATGGGACCACTTAAAGGGATGAAGATAGTCGAAATCGGCAGTATTGGGCCGGGACCGTTTTGCGCCCAGATGTTGGCAGATATGGGAGCTGATATTATTCGCATTGACCGTAAAACACCGGGTTCAGGTGCAATTAGTTTAGGAGAAGCGAAATATAACATTATGCACCGCAGTCGCCGTTCTGTAACGGTCGATTTAAAAAAACCGGAAGGTGTGGAGACGGTGTTGCGTTTGATTGAAAAAGCCGATGCCCTGATCGAGGGATTTCGGCCAGGAGTCACTGAAAAACTGGGGATAGGCCCGGTTGCCAGCATGGAACGCAATTCAAAGCTTGTTTACGGACGGATGACAGGTTGGGGACAAGATGGACCGCTTGCCGAGGCCGCCGGTCATGATATCAATTATATCTCGATTTCCGGTGCATTGCATGCCATTGGTTACGAAAACCAGGCGCCTGTTCCACCGCTAAACCTGGTCGGAGATTTTGGTGGCGGCGGTTTGTTGCTGGCTTTTGGTATTATGTGTGCAGTTTTTGAGGCTCAGAAATCAGGTAAGGGACAGGTAGTTGACGCTGCCATGGTGGACGGGTCAGCAGTTCTGTCCAGTATGTTCTATGGGTTTGCAGCCGCTGGCGGCTGGTCTGATAAACGGGGAACCAATCTATTGGATGGAGGAGCCCATTTTTATGGAACATATGAGACAGCAGACGGCAAATGGATCTCAATCGGCTCTATCGAACCCCAGTTCTACGCACTCTTGCTGAAGCACACCGGGATTTCTGATCCGGATTTTGATGTTCAGATGGATATCAGCAAATGGTCGCTGTTAAAGGAAAAATTGAATGTCATCTTTAAAACAAAAACGAGAGATCAATGGTGTGAAATCATGGAGGGAACCGATGTATGTTTCGCGCCGGTGCTGACTTTTTCGGAAGCGACCAAACATCCTCACAATGTCGCCAGAAACTCTTTTGTTGAAGTGGGAGGTATCGTTCAACCAGCCCCTGCTCCTCGTTTCAGCCGAACCAAACCGGAAATTCAGGGTCCACCGCCTGCACCGGGGCAACATAACGAATCCGCCTTGAAGGATTGGGGATTTCAAGAGGATGAGATTATAAACCTCCAAAAAATCGGGGCTATATAAACATTCAAGCGAAAGGAACAGATGCATGAATTACCGGTAACGGAACGGATTCTTGACGTTGTCATTGCTCACGCCGAGAGGAAACAGGTGCAAAAGATTGTTGGAATCAATCTCAGGGTGGGCGAGCTCAGCGATCTTGAAGATGAATGGATTCAGCACTATTTCAGTTATCTGGCCAAGGATACCGTGGCGGCAGAAGCCCGTTTAAAGATTGAACGGGTTCCGGTAGTCATGAAGTGTAATTCCTGTTCCAACTCCTTTCAGATCGATATCAAGGAGATGAAAGAGATCCAGTGTCCTCAATGCGAGGGGAAAAAGTGTTCCATTGTGTCCGGAAAGGAATATTACATAAAAGATATGGAGGTGGTTTAATGAAAGAAGTTAGACTGATTGAAATCAAGGAAGATATTTTGTCTGATAACAAGATTCAGGCTGATGATTTGAGAGCCAATCTTAAACAGGAGAAAACATTTCTGTTAAACCTGATGTCTTCACCTGGTGCGGGAAAAACAAGTTTGATTCTGAAAACGGCAGAACAGATTAATCACAGGATCAAAATAGCTGTCATGGAGGCGGATATAGATTCCAAAGTAGATGCCGAGAAGATCGCGGCCCGGGGGATTGATGCCATTCAACTCAGAACCGGGGGATTTTGCCATCTGGACTCCAATATGGTCGCAAAAGGTCTGGCAGCAATGGAAGTGAAAGCCCAGGATCTCATTATTATTGAGAACGTAGGGAACCTGGTTTGCCCGGCTGAATTTGATACCGGCGCTCACAAGAATGTGATGATCTTAAGTGTCCCGGAAGGAGATGACAAACCACTTAAATACCCATTGATGTTCACAGTGTCTGACGTCATGATTATCCATAAGACGGATTACCTGTCCCTATCCGACTTCAATATTCAATTGGCCAGAGAGAGGGCCACCTCGTTAAATCCGAACATTATAATCTTTGAAGTCTCCAGTAAAACCGGGGAAGGAATAGCCGAGTGGACCGAGTGGCTGATCAATGAGGTTAATAACTTCAAGAATACTTGATACGGATTTCTGCCCTGTTACAGTATAGGGTTCAGATTGTTCACCTAAACATTTCTAAAATGAATGACTTAACTGTCTATCTATTATTGCTTGATAGTGTCAAGAACACTATTGTTTGATGAATTGACCAAGTAGTTTTAACCACTGGAATGGATAGTAGAAAATGGAACAGTTAGAAACAAGAATAGAAAACGGGGACTGTTTGGAGATCCTTAAGAATTACCCAGAAAACCACTTCAATTTAATAGTTACATCTCCGCCATATGCAGATAGTAGAAACAAAACATACGGCGGAATTAAACCTCATGAATATGTAAAATGGTTTTTACCAAGAGCTGAAGAATTCCTGCGAGTTTTGAAACCGGATGGTACTTTTATCCTCAATATTAAAGAAAAAGCTGTTAGCGGCGAACGACATACATATGTATTGGAATTAATATTGGCACTCCGTGAATTAGGCTGGCTTTGGACAGAAGAATTTGTCTGGCATAAAAAGAACTGTTTCCCTGGTAAATGGCCTAATCGATTTAGAGATGCATGGGAACGTTGCCTGCAGTTCAACAAATCTAAGAAATTTAATATGTACCAGGAAGAAGTTATGGTTCCCATGGGAGATTGGGCAAAATCCCGTTTAAGAAACCTCAGTAATACTGATCTCATTCGCGATGAATCGAAAGTGGAAAGTGGTTTTGGTAAAAATGTGTCAAAATGGATCGGTCGAGACATGGCATATCCAACAAATGTTCTCCATTTTGCCACTGAATGTTACAACAAAAACCACAGTGCAGTTTTTCCCAAAGCGCTTCCGGAATGGTTCATCAAACTGTTTACCAAAGAATATGATTGGGTACTTGATCCCTTTGTTGGTTCCGGAACGACTTCTGAAATCGCACAACGCCTTTCAAGAAACTCAGTCGGTATAGATGTACTTCCAGAATATTGTGAATTAGCTAAGAACAGAACAAAGAATTATCAGGTGACAGCCTGTGAGGATGAAACAAAAGACGAAATTAATTAGACATAATTCGGGTCTAAATTAAACCCGAATTAAACCAACAAGTGGAATGGGACGATTAAAAACGAAGCGATATAGTGAAGGGGATACAAGAAAGCGCATATACCTGGTAGCGCCCAGGCATCCCCGCAACTTCTGGTCCATGCAGGGGACGGCTGACATCCTCGGGGCAAAGACCTTGATGCCGAACTCGGCGTTGGCTACATTAATGGCAATGACTCCTGATTCTGTGCCCATTGAATATGAACTGGCTGATGAGAATATAACAGAAGTTGATTTCGAGAAGGATTGCGACCTGGTTGCCATCACCGGTGGAACATTGCATTCTCAGCGAATTATTGAATTATGTACTACATTTAGAAACAAAGGAAAGAAGGTTGCATTGGGGGGAACGTTTGCCTCTATCGAAACCGATAAATGCGATGGATTGGCGGACTATCTGTTCGTGGGTGAGGCGGAGCACACCTGGCCTCTTTTTCTACAGGAGTGGTCTAACAACAAAGAAAAGAGTGTTTATAAGCAGGAAACTTATATCGACATGCAACAGAGTCCGGCGCCGGACTGGTCTCTGATAAATGCTAAGGATTATGTTAACATCAGTGTTCAAACCAGCGGGGGCTATCCCAACCAGTGTGATTTTTGTGATGTAATTCAGTATGTGGGACGAACCTACCGCACCAAATCCATTGATCAGATTTTGACCGAAATCCGGAATGCCCATGCAATCGGAGCCAGAACGGTTTTCTTTTCAGATGATAATTTTCTGGGAAAAAAAGGGTTCACGGAAAAGTTGCTAAAAAAGCTGATCGATTGGAATCAACAACAGACCAGGCCACTCTCATTCTCCACACAAATCACCGTACAGGTGGCAGATGATGATAAACTCCTCAGACTGTTTGCCGATGCCCGATTCTCAGTGCTTTTCCTGGGCGTTGAAACCGTTAGAAAGGAGAGCCTGGATGAGGTGCATAAAAGCCAGAACTATGCAAAAGATCTCTACGAACGCATCAGAAGAATCTCCAAGTACGGAATTGTTCCGTTCATTGGTCTGATCGTCGGCTTTGACAATGATGATGAAACGATCTTCGCTGATCTGGATCATTTCCTGAAGGAGACCAATAGCCCCATCGCCGGGATCAGTCTGTTGAATGCTCCGCGCCACACTCCTCTATATAATCGATTAAAAAAGGAGGGCCGGTTGGTGGAGAAAGAATTTTCGGGAGAGTGGCAATTGAGTACCAATATTATCCCCAAACAGATGGACGGGGAGACGTTAAGTCGATTATACCGGGAGTTCTTTAAAAAAATATATGAGCCGGAAGCTTTTGAAAGCAGGTTTTTAAGTTGGCTCAAACAGGTGGATTACAATAATAGTAATTATACCCGTAAAAAAGGTGACCCCAGACAGCTGAAATTCGGGTATCGCATTTTTAAACAATTTCTATTTCATGAAGATCCTCAAATACGAGCCCTGTTTTTCAGGATGCTTAAGAAAACCTGGAAAATCGACCCCAGACTGGTAAGACGATTTTTTACCGTGATCACACAGTACAAACACTTTTATGATTTTGTGAATCATATGAAGTCAAACCAACACAGTGTGTAAAAAACACGCCGCTTAATTTATTATTGGGGTATACACTTAACCACGAACTACATCCAGGAATAACTTTTCAGGGAAGGTGAGGAAACCGTTTTTGAATTTATGTCGATTTTTACGACTCCGATCTGACGATTGGAAAGATCATCCGCACCACCGATAAGATAGATATTGTCTCCTACCGTAACCAGAGATTTATACAACAGTTTTTGGCTGGTATGGCCCAGTATATTCGTTTTAACTTCAAGGCTTACCGGGTCCATCATCAGAATATCATTATAGGGTATCCCATCGGCCCAACCTCCTGTCATAAAAATCTTTCCGTTTAGTACAGCTGTCTCCATGTACATTCTTGGAGAGGGAAGTTTTGTTGTCCTTAAAACCTCGCCGTTTTCCGGATCAATTTCAAGAATATCATCCAAAATATGCCCATTATGGTCCTCTCCTCCAAACAGGTAGATCTTGCCTTGGTATGAGGCGGTTCCAACATATTCACGGGGTGTTGGCAGTCTTCCGATCGTCTTCACTTTTCCAGTTTGTGTCTCTATTTTGATGATAGTATCCAGGTAGTTTTGCCCGGTCCAGCCTCCAATATAAAATATATCCTTATTTATCAGGGTGGAGTCGCCAAAGGCTGCCGGAAAAGGAAGTTCTGCAAATTCCGTTAGTTCATGGCTTTGAGAGTCAAATACAAGTATTTTGTCTGAAAAACTTGTCCGATCCAAACCGCCAATCAGATATATTTTCCCATTCACAACTTCTGAACGCAGCCCGATCACTTTTTGAGGGAGCTGATCCAATCGTCGGATGATATTTTCTTCCAAATCAATCTGAAGAATATCCCGATAAAAAACATTGTTTTCTCCCATACCGCCAAAACAAAAAATACTGTTATCGACAACAGCGGCGGAAACCATGTTTCTGGAAGTCCAGGGTCTAAAGATAATGTGTCGCCCGGCATATCCGATAATAAGAATCAATACCAGCAGCAAAGACAGATAAATAAAAATAGTTACCCTGGATCTGAGCAGAAAAGAATCACGAAAGGCTCCTTTTTTCATGAGATAACCTCTGATTAGCTTGGTGGCTGCGATAAGGCAAACAGTGATACAAATATTGGCTGAACGATTTCAATTCTTTACCTCGATCAGATCATTTTGTCTACGGAATTCCAGTCTTTTACAGGGTCATCCAAAAGCTTTCTTTTCCTTGCCAGCAAAGTCATCTGTTTCAGCTTGGTTTCCGGTTCATGATAACGCCTGAGGTAGCGGGTTATTGTCGTATAGGTAAACAGGGTGTTTAACGGACGAAATCGAATTAAGTACCAGAAAATGCGATAGCTGATTATCAAAGCAGGTAAGAAATAGAAAATATTGAGCAACTCATTTACCCAGTAGTTGTTAATTCGGGGAATCCAGGGAAATTGTTGATGCAGCCAGACTGATATCCAGAATACCAGCGGTACTGACGTCAGGTAAAAAAGAGCAACTGCCCAGGAATGACCGGCCTCCACAGCCTTGCGTCTGCAATATGCCATGCAGCGCATGCAGTTTTCGCAATGGTAAGTCCAGAACGGATAGGCCCTTTTTCCGAATCTGACCATGCGTATCCCGCTGTTGGGGCAGGATTTAGCACATAAACCGCAACCGACACATCTATTGTTGGAGAACATCATCTTCCCCATGAACATCTTTCCAAACAAAAGATAAAGAATGGGAAAAATAGGGACAAACCAGAACAAGACAACCGACCAGATTGCTTCCCAAAGATTGTTACGGCTGAACCAGATCCTTTTGCCCTCAGTAAGTCTGGCTACAATCAATCGAAGCCGCTGCCGGGTTTTTCTCCGAATCTTTTCAACATTTTTTGTATGAAGTCCCCAGTGTAAGTTAATCATATTGGATGGCATATCCAGGCTGAATATCCCCTTAACTCGATACCCTTTCAGAGTAAGAATCAGGGCGGCAAAAAAAGTCGCAAATCCGGCTGCCCCGGGGATACGAACAGGCCCCAAAAATATACTTCCCCGGGTGGCAACACAAATTGCCGGGGTCTTTTTTCGCCTCGGAAAGCAAAGAAGAAACTTAATCATCGACCAGGGAGGCATGAATCCATGGGTTGGAAAAAACAATCCCACCAGATCCTCATGTGGTTTTTCCAGTTGGCTATCGGGGTCGACATCGTCAATCATATCCAAGGTAACCGGTATATTCTGATCTTCCAGCATCTCTTTCATCCAGTGCGCGACTCTGAAGGTGTTGCCGGTTCCACTTAAAATGTAAAACTGTGCTTTTTGAAAAGTCATAAATAATGTGAGGATTGCTCTGTTTTGTTCAAGGTTGTCCGCCTTTTTGGAAAGCTATTTTAATGAATCAAGTCATCTAAACCAACTGCAATCATGAATCATCATCATAAAGGCTGTAAAGGTGGAAATGATCATGAAAGTTTGAGAATGTAAAATAAGGGTATTGATAATCAGCAATGTCCGGTTAGGTTATTGCAACAATAACGAGAAACTTTCAAAATAATGGAATGTACAAAGACGCCATTACTTTAACTTTAGCTATTATTTGTTTAGAAAAAAGTAGGATGGGCTAC
>Ga0180009_10000786_pt1 | contig 41234 bp, 28 predicted proteins | sample OS_PC_MetaG_FD_123537 | JGI IMG/M metagenome (GOLD analysis project Ga0180009, IMG submission 123537) | Groundwater microbial communities from the Aspo Hard Rock Laboratory (HRL) deep subsurface site, Sweden - OS_PC_MetaG | ecosystem: Environmental > Aquatic > Deep subsurface > Groundwater...
ATCCGTCGGCAAATAATCCGTTCGCAACCTCACTGCTGATCCCATGGGCGAATCTCCTCTCGCCTCACAGAATCACACCATACCAAAATCCCAATGAGTCAGATCGTCTCGCCGTTGGTATAAACTGGGTCGCTCGGCCAAAAAACCTTTGCCATCTGATCTTGCGCGGCTGGCCATCTGATTTTGCGCGCTACAAAGACCTATAACGAGGTCATGACCAAGGCCGGCCGGCCCTTATCGCTATTCCATATTCCCGCTGAACGGCGGCCCGCCCGACGCGGACCGCCGGCTTCGCTTTGCCACAGCCGGTCCCACTTCATGCGACGGCTCCGCGGAGCAGCAAGCGCCGACCTTTCATGATCTGTCACGCGATCCTGACGCCGCTGGCGCCGCGGCGACATCTGGTCGAACGGTCCTGATTGGCGCGACACCCGGAAGCAGGCCTTGCGGCGGCCGGCGATCCCCGGCCGCAGCGCCGTTCACCTGTCAGGCTTCGGCCGATTCGGTGATGGCTTTGGGTACCGGGTGGCCCTCGGGTCTCGCTGGCTTGAGGCTGAGCTCGAGCTCCTTGGCATTCATGACCAGCATCTGCAGGCGGTTCTCGATATTGGCCATGCTGGTGTCGGGGTCGAAGTCGAGAGACAGTACCTGGATATGCGGATACCGGTCCTTGACGAACTTGGCCATGCCACGGCCGAAGACGTGGTTGGGCAGGCAGCCGAAGGGCTGGACTATGACGAAACTGTGGGTGCCGTGAGCGGCCGCGTGCAGGATTTCGCCGGCGATCAGCCAGCCTTCGCCGGCGCAATGGATCTTGTCGAAATGCGGCCTGGTCACGTCGAACAGCTCGCTGGTGGCCGGACGCCTGCGATAGCGTGCGTAGCGCGCCATGATTTGCTCACTGCGCCGGAGGGCGCGTTCGATGATCCCTATGGTCGCCTTGTTGATCATTGACGTCACCAAGGAATGCTCGCCGAAAAAGTGGTCGGTTTCTTCCTGCTTGACGAGGAAGTCGCGGTTGAAGAAGTCGATGAAGCGCGGGCCCTGCACCTCCATGCCGTGCGCCGTCAGATAGTCTTCGAGGCGATAGTTCGCCACCGAGTGCGCCGCCATCAGGATTTCGCCCATCAATACCACCAGCGGCTTGCGCACCCGGTCGTCGACCGGAATGGCATTGAACGCCCTGACGGCGTCCGCGAGGACGGCGAACGTGCCTTTGGCGCTGTGCGGCACCGCCCGGCACAGCGCCTCGACGGCCTCGTCATAGGCGGCCCGCGCCGCGCCGGGGTGAATTTCGTAAGGCCCGGTGCTGCGTTTGAGGCTTTCGAGGGCGTCGAGTACGGTCAGGCCGTAGACCAGGCGGTACTGCATGCGCGCGTCGAGCCGGAAACCGGGGTGCAGCTTGCCGATCTCGTCGCCCGAGGTGACGATGGGAACGTCGGCAAGACCCGCCACGTCGAGCGCTTTGCGCGCCAGCATGGCATATTGGCCGGCACGGCAGTCCTTGCAGTTCTGGTGCATGCCGAACGCGATCTCGCTGCTTTTCGGGCGCTCGCGCTCGACGTAGCGCAGGAACTCTCCGAGGTTCACCTGTGCCGGAAAGCAGATATCGCCGTTAAGGTGCCGCTTGCCCAGCGCCAAGGCGCGCTCGTCGGCAAGCGGCAGGACCCGGGTCCGCACGCCGCGGGCGTCCGCGACCGCGCCGACCAGCCTGGAAAAGCCCGGACTGAGATTGGGCAGCATGATCGTGCGGCGGCGCCGGTCCGCCCTGGTGAAGATCGGCGGAAGCTTGTGTCCGTTGGCGGGCGTCGGCTGCCTCGACTGGCGGCGCTCGCGCACCGTCTCGATAAAAGAGGTGATGCGGATGCGCAGCGGTCCCCTGGCGTCGCTCTCGTCGAGCTTGAGGAGCAGCGCCTGTTTGCCCGCCCGCTGCATCACGCGCTGAATTTCGTCAGTGATGATGGCGTCGTGGCCGCAGCCGAAACTGGTAATCTGGGCGAGTTCGAGATTGGGGTGCCGGGCCGCGATCTTTGCCGCCGCATAGAGCTTGGCCTGAACGGTGCTGTTGACGCGAACCTCGAGATCGCCGAGCGCCTCGCTGTCAAGGCCCGGCACCGCATCGGACGGGATCACCGGCACACCGAGGCGGGTGAAGTACTTGCCGACATGGTGATTGACGAGCGGGTCGTTGTGGTAGGGGTGCATGCACAAAACGAGGGCGAAGCCTCCGCTTGCCGCGACCTTGTCGATGACCTCGCCGGCGCGCCGGTACATCTCCATCTCGAATTCGCCCTGACAGCGATCGGCTTCGGCGATGGCGGCCCGCGTCGCCGCCGGCGCAATGCCGAAGCTCGTTTGGAAGTATCGCGCCAGCTGGCGTTCGCGCATGGCCTGGCTCTTCCAGACGAAGGTCGGCGCATCCACCATGATCGGGGTTTCAACGTTTGTCTTCAGCACGAGCGGGTAGCCGGCCAGAACGGGGCAGGGGAAGTCCACGGGCACATCTCTGAACGGCGACAGGCCGCTGAGCATGACCGGCGCGAAGATGCGATCCACGCCATAGGCCGCGAGCGACTGGAAATGCCCGTGAGCCAGCTTGGCCGGAAAGCAGATGGTGTCCGACGGGATGCTCGACAGCGCGCTTTCGTATTGCTCGTAGCTGCTTTTCTCCGAGACTTTGACGGTGAAGCCGAGCGCGGTGAACAGGCCGCGCCAGAACGGCAGCCTGAGCCACATCTCGAGTGCGCGCGGCATGCCGATGGTGAGCTCGCGTGGCGCCGAGAGCTCGTTGACCTGGTAGCGCTTCAAGATGTTGCGTTCGCGCTCTTCTACGAGATTGGGCACGCTCTCGATGCGCCTTGTTGCCGCCTTCACCTTCTCGCGGAAGCTGTCGTCGGACATCTCGCCGATGATTTCGCCACGTTCGCATCGGTTGCCGCGCACGTAATGGGTGCCGTCGGCAAAGCGCACCAGGCTGCGGCTGCAATGGTTGGCGCAGCACGGGCAGGGCGCAATCGTCTCCTCGCGGTAGGAGAGGTTATCCAGCCGGTCGAGGCCGATGAAGGTACTGGCGCGCTCGGCCCGGTGCCGCTCCCGGGTCAGAAGGGCGATGCCGATCGCGCCCATGAACTCGGCGTGCGGCGCGCGGGTCACCTGCCTGCCGGTGTGCAGTTCCATGGCCCTCAGGATGGCGTCGTTCCTGAACGTGCCGCCCTGCACCACGATATGGTCGCCGAGCGCGTCGAGGCTGTGGAGCCGGATCACCTTGGTAAAGGCATTCTGGATGATGGCGCGGCACAGCCCCGCGAGCACGTCGTCGACGGACTTGCCGTCTTTCATCTCGGTGACGACGCGCGAGCGCATGAACACCGTGCAGCGGCTGCCGAGATCCGACGCCGCCTTGCTGCGGAACGCCCGTTCGGCGATGTCCTCGACCGGCACGCCGAGGCTGGCGGCGAAGGTCTCGATGAAGGCGCCGCATCCGCTCGAGCAAGCCTCGTTGAGGGTGATGCCCGTGATGATGCCGTGGTTGAGAAAGATGGCCTTCATGTCCTGGCCGCCGATGTCGAGCACGAAGGAGGCATCGGGCTGGTATTTGAGCGCGGCGCGCGCATGGGCGATGGTTTCGACGGCGTGATGATCGGCATGGAAGGCGGCGGCCGACAGGTCTTCGCCGTAGCCGGTCGTGCCGGCGCCGATGATGTTGAGTTCCGTGCCGCGCGCCCGGGCCGAGTCCCTTGTCTCGATCAGGGCGGCGCGCAAGACGTCGAGCGGCGCCCCCCTGTTGTTGGCATAGTAGGAGGCGATGATGTGCTCGTCCTCGTCGAGGAAGACGAACTTGCTCGTCGTCGAACCGCAATCGATGCCGAGCGTCACGTCCAGGCGGCCGCGGTTCGGCGGAATGGTGCGGATTTCCTGTGGCGGATGGTGGCGCCTGAAGAAATCGCCCGCCTCGGCGTCGCTGGTGAACAGCGGCCGGCCGGACTGCGACGCCTCCGCGTGCTGCGCCTTCGGCCTCGTGCCCAGAAGCCGGATGAGCGCTTCGGCGCTGTGGGTGCGCGCATGATCCATCAGCGGGGTGAGGGTTGCCAGGGCGCAGCCGATCGCGACGATCACCTCTGGCTGTTCCGGGACGACGACCTGGTCGCTTTCGAGCTGGAGATGCTCGGCGAAGATGTCGATGAGGCGCCGGTTGAAGGTGAGCGGCCCGCCCTCGAACACCACCGGGGCTCGAATCGTCGTTCCCTGCGCCAGCCCGCCAATGGTCTGCTTGGCGACGGCATTGAGCGTCGACAGCGCCAGGTCCGCCTTGTCGACGCCCTGGTTGAGCAGGGGCTGGATGTCGGTCTTGGCGAACACGCCGCAGCGACCGCTCACATGGTAGACTTGGCGGCCGCGCTCGGCGAAGCCGTTGAACTGCTCGACCGGTATCCGCAACAGCTGGGCGATCTCGTCGATGAAGGCGCCCGTACCGCCGGCGCAGACCCCGTTCATGCGCATGTCGGAGGCGATGAGCTGCCCGGATGCCGGGTCGGGATGGAAGAAAATGATCTTGGCGTCCTGCCCGCCGAGTTCGATGGCGGTGCGCGCCTGCGGGTGCAGGTTCTTGACGGCGATGGAATTGGCGACGACCTCCTGCACGAAGTCGACCCCGAGATGATCGGCGATCAGCCTTCCACCGCTGCCGCACATCGCCACGCGCAGTCTTGCCGCCGGGAAGCGCGCCTCCACCAGTTCGATGAGGTCGCCCGTGCAGCGGCTCTGTTCGCCGAAATGGCGGCGATAATCCGAAAGGACCAGTCTCTTTTCGGCGTCGAGCACCGCGATTTTCGCGGTTGTCGAACCCACATCGATGCCGACCAGCAATTCACTCATTTCGGCGCACCGACGAACAGGCGTCCGAATGGCGATCGGGCTGCGGAACCGGCGGGCCGCGCCGCCGCGGCATTTGCGGCTCCGATCGGCGCGACGACCGCCCTGCCATGTTCGGAGAACCAGGTGTTCAAGGCACGCCTCTCGTCGCCGCCGCAGCCGTTGATGCAACGTCCTCATCCTACTAAGAGAACGACTGTTTGCAAGCGTGTGTTTGCACATTTGGATGGAGTGGTGTAGAGTTGCAACACAGGGCATTCGGACGGGAATCGCATGGCGAGCAAAGCGCGACTGCGCGCACTTCCGAGGCAGGCCGTCGATCGCGTTCCCGAGCGACAGGACGCGGAACCGCCGGCGCCTTTGCGCTCTCAGGGAACAAGGGACCGCATCCTTGCCGAGGCGCGGCGCCTGTTCGCCGAACGCGGCTTCGAACGGACGACGATGCGCGCCATCGCCACGGCGGCAAACATCAACGTCTCGATCGTGGCGCGATACTATGGCAGCAAGGCGGATCTGTTCGCCCTGGCCGCACAACTCGACATCCAGCTGCCGGATCTGAGCGCCGTGCCGCCCGACAAGCGGGGAGAGGCGATCGTCGCCCATTTCATCGACATCAGAGAGCGTTCCGACGACAGCGATCCGCTCATGGCGCTGGTGCGCTCGGCGGTGTCGCACGAAGTGGCGCGGCAGCGCTATTTCGACTTCATCAGGAAACAGGTCGACCAAGCGGTTTTATCGACGATTCCGAAAGAGCAGCGCGAAGAGGTTTTCGGGCTGATTCTCATTCAACTCATCGGGATCGGTTTCAGCCGATACATCCTCAAGCATCCGAGCGTGGCATCCTTGAAAAAGGACATCCTCGTCAGGGAGATCGGCGCGGCCCTGCAAAAATTTCTATCGAACGCGTCGTGATCCGAACCGCTGGGACGGGCGCCGGCCGACACTGCGATGACCGACCGAAGGCGGGCGGCATCGCGCTTGACACGTTCAGGCGGCGGAGCTGTTGGTGTCGATGGTCTTGGCGTTCCAGATGACGGTGCGGTTGCGGCCGGTCCGCTTGGCGCTATAGAGCGCCGCGTCGGCGCGGCGGACGAGCTCGGCCGGGTTGCGGCGGCGGACGTGAGCGCCCACGGTGGCGACGCCGATGCTGACCGTGACGAAGGGCGGAACGTTGCCGCCATGGACGATGGCGCGTTCGGCGAGCAGACTGCGGATTTCCTCGGCGAGGAAGTGGGCGTCGTCGGCGTCGGTATCGGGCAGGATCATGGCGAACTCTTCGCCGCCGAAACGTGCCGCGACATCCCTCGGCTCGCGCACGAGTTGCTGCAGGCACTTGCTGATGGTCTTCAGGCAGTCGTCGCCGGCCAGATGTCCGTAAATGTCGTTGAAGGGCTTGAAGAAGTCGACATCGATCATCAACAGGCTGAGAGGTTCGCCGGATTCGGCGGTGCGTTTCATCTCATCGTCCAGGGTCTGGTCGAAGGCCCTGCGATTGGGCAGGCCGGTCAGTCCGTCGGTGCCGGCGAGGGACTTGAGCTGGTCGGTGAGGGTCAGAAGCGCTTCCTGCGCCAGCTTGGCCTGGGTGATGTCCGACACCGTGACGATGGAAATGCCGTCTTCAGTGCGGCCGGTGCGCACCCGGACCCAGTGGCCGTTGCTGAGATTGACTTCGCGTTCGGTCTTTTTGTGCACCGTATCGATGACGGCCTCGATCCAGCCCTCGACGTTGTCCTCGGGAATTCCGACCTGCTCGCCGACCTCGGCCACCGCTTCGAGGATGCGGCGCAGCGGCGTGCCCGGCATGCGAAGATGCGCGGTCAGAGAGAAGATTTCCCGGTAGCGCTCGTTGCAGAACATCAGAACGTCGTTGGCATCGAACATGGCCAATCCGTCCGACATGCCGGACAGCGCCGCCGACAGCAGGTTGCGGCTCTGCGTCAGGTCGGATTCGGTGCGCTTCTGCCGGGTGATGTCGTGCGTGACGCCAACCAGGCCGACAACGTCGCCGTCACGGCCGACCACCGCCGATTTGGAAGTGGAGAACCATCGTGTCTCGCCGTAGGCGTCCTCTATGCTCTCAACGTGGTCCTTGATCGGCTGTCCCGTTGCGAGCAGGTACTGCTCCTGCGCGTGCAGGGCGCGTGCATGCCGTGGCTCGGAGATATCGAAATCCGTCTTGCCGCGCAGTTCGGCGGGGTCGCTGAAGCCGTGCCGTTCCGCGGCGAGCTGATTGATGACCACGAAGCGGCTCTGACGGTCCTTGATGTACTGGAAATCCGGCGACTGGTGCAGTGCGGCGACGAGCAGGCGACGCTCGTCCGAAAGTCGCCGGCCTTGCAGGATGATAAGTCCGGAAACGAGCGTTGCAACAAAGGTCAATCCCAGAACGGGCAAGCCGAATTCGGTAACGGCAACCAGTCCTTTCGAGCCGGGCAGAGAGAGCATGCCGACCAGCATGGCGCCGGCGGCGGCGGCGGACAGGGCCAGTATCTGCCAGATCGCGTTCGGCCGCTGGTGTGCCATCGCATTGCCGACGATGCCGGCGCCAGTAGCCAGGGCGATCACGGTCAAGCCGGCGCTCATGCCGGTGCCGCCTGCCCAGGCGCGATAGCTGCCCGCGATCGCTCCCGAGACAAGGCCGGCGAGTGGACCGCCGAAGAAGCCGGAAATGGCAATGATGGAGGAACGAAGGTCGAAGATGATGCCGCCGGGAATATGGACGGCAAGCATCATCGAGACGACAGCACTGACGCCCATGATCACGGCAAAAATCAGGTGACGAATACCGACCGGGGTCTTCTCGAGACGCTGGTTCAGCACCTCCCAGCCGAAGACCGAGAGCGCCACCACTGCCAGATTTCCGATCAGCTCCTGCCAGAGTGACATGCTTGGCAACGTCCCCTGCCGGCAGACTCGGCTACCGGCTTTCCTTGTTCCCGCAACGATACGGGCGGGATGCTTGCGGCCGGTTAAGACCGGGCATCGAAAGCGGCAGGGGTGCGGAATGTTGCGGCGCTGGTTAACGAACGGAATACAAAGGAAATTCCGACCGGAGCGATCAGAATAAGCCATTCGGCCGGCGCGACGGCACTTCCGCGGGACCGGCGGATCAGCCGGCGCGTTCGGAGGTTAGCCAGGTGTTGACGATCTCGGCGACGGTTTCGGCGTGCTGGCCGAATTCTTCATCGCCCCAGTCGAGATCGAAGATCGCCGCGAGGGTAAAACGGTTGGAGACCGGGAAATAGCATAGCGAGGCGATGATGAGATAGAGCCGAACCGGCGAGATGTCGCGGTGGAAGATGTTTTCCCGCTTGCCGCGCGCGAGCACGTCGTCAAGGGCCAGCAGCAGCTTGGACTGGATCTCGTGGCGGTCGTGCAGCCGGGTAACGGTGCCGCCGCCCCTCAGATTCTCGGTATTGAGCATGGCGATGAACCATGGGTGTCGCCGGAAATGCCGGAAGGTGAACACGACCAGTTCGTGAATCGCCTCGCGCGGCGCCAGTTCCTCAAGGCTCAGTTCGAGTTCGGCCTCGCGGATCTGGACATAGGCCTCGCGCAGGGCGGCGGCGTAGAGGTCGTCCTTGTCACCAAAATAGTCGTAGAGCAGGGGCTTGGAAACGCCGGCCTTTTCGGCGATGCGGTCGACACGGGCACCCTCGTATCCGGCAGAGGAGAACTCGTTCAGCGCCGCTTGCAGGATGGCGGCGCGCGAGGCGTTGGAATCCCTTTGCCCGCGCTTCTTGCGGATGACCTTGCGGCCGGCGGCGCTGCCATGCATGTCGTGCGTTCCTTCCGGTCCCTGTCAGGCCCTCCCCGAGGCGTTGCCGCCGCGCCGCGTCAGGCCAGCCCACCAGCGGCGCACCGCCGGGAAGGAAAACAGCACCGTGACGACGATGACGACGGCAAAGCCCGCCGAGATGGGCCGTGTGAAGAACGGCTCGAGACTTCCGTTGGACAATGTCAAACCACGCCTGAGGCTCTTGTCCAACAGGTCGCCGAGAATAATCCCCAAAACGAGCGGCGCCATTGGATAATCGAGGCGTCTTAGCACGTAGCCGATGATGCCGAACACGAACATCACCCAGATGTCGAAGACGCGCTGGGTGAGGGCGAAAGGCCCGATCACGCACATGGTGAAAACGATCGGCATCAAGTAGTTGCGCGGAACGCGCAGCACCTGCACGAAGACCGGTGTCAAAAGGAGGCCGAACACGCCGATGGCGATTGTGGCGAAGGTCAGCATGACCGCGATCGAATAGATGAAGGTCGGCTGATCGATCATGATCATCGGGCCGGGCCGGATTCCGTGGATGTAGAGTGCCGCGATCAGCACGGCCGCCGCCGCCGAGCCGGGCACGCCCAGGGTCAGCGACGGAATGAGCGAACCCGGAACCACGGCGCTGTTGCCGGTCTCGGCGGCCGTCAGGCCTTCGCAGCTGCCTTCGCCGAACTGGTCGCGTTCCTTTGAATGCTGCTTGGCAGCGGCATAGCTCGCCCAGGCGCCGATATCCTCGCCGACGCCGGGAATGATGCCGATGAACGTGCCGATGACGCCCGACTGCACCACGGTTCGCCTATAGGCCCAAATGCGCCCCCACAATGCGCCGAAATCGATCTTTTCGGGCTTGGGCTGGACGAGGGTGGCATCGGGACGCGACATGGTGAAAAGCACCTCGGCAAAGCCGAAGGCACCGACCATGGCCGGGATCAGGCCGATGCCGCCATTCATGTCGGTGACGCCGAAGTTGAATCGGACATGGGAATGAATGCCATCCGCGCCGATCATGGCGACGCTGAGGCCGATAAAGCCGGCGAGATAGCCCTTGGCCGGATGTCCGGCCTTGGTGAGTTGGCCGGAAATGACGATGCCGAACAGCGCCAGCCAGAAGAATTCGAACGAACCGAACTTCAGCGCCACCTGTGCCAATGGCGGCGCGATTAAAACGAGCAGAACGATGCCGACAAGCGTGCCGAGTGCCGAGCCGAGCGTAGCGATGCCCATGGCGAAACCCGCCTTGCCCTGCTTGGCGAGCGGAAAGCCGTCGAGCGAGGTGGCGGCACTGGCCGGCGTGCCGGGGATATTGAGAAGTATGGCGCTGCGCGATCCTCCGTAGATGGCGCCCACATACATGCAGATCAGCACCAGAACGGCGGCATCGCGGTCGAGCGAATAGGTGAGCGTGGTCATCAACGCTACGCCCATCGTGGCCGTCAGGCCGGGTAGGGCGCCGACGAAAATGCCGAGCAGCGTCGCCCAGACGACATGGAACATCATGGTGGGCGTCGCCATGGAGACGAATGCGTTCGCCAGGGCGTCAAGTGTAGCGGTCATGGCAGGCGCACCAGGAAGCCTTGTTCGAACATGTAGGAAATGGCTCCGGTTACGATGACGGCAACCGCCGCCGCCGCCGCCGCGGACTTCAGCCTGGCGGTTTGTGTCCCGAGCCGCGGCCATTCCGCAACCATGATGAATGTGAAAACAAAAAGGCTCGATGCGAGCCAGAAGTGAAGGGTGCCGACAAGGACGAGGGCATAAATGGCAGCAAGGAGCACAACTACGGCAAAACTGCGCACTTCGCCCGACAGAACCCTGTTCTCCGCGTCGTCCGTGTCGGCCCGGGCCTGCCTGCGACTGACCCGGAAGATCACGAACGCGAGAATGAAGATCGCGGCGCCGAGAAACATCGGCACCAGACCCGGAATGGAGGCCGGGTGGATGCGCCGAATCTCAAGGCGGTCCATCGTTGCGCCGCCCCAGAGCATGGCGAGCCCGATCGCCATCAGGATCGCGGCAACTGCGCTGTCAAGGATACGTTTGTCGATCATCAGTCCCCCCTGACCGCTTCTGCAAGCAGCGCATGCAGTCGATCCGGAGTCAAATATTGCCATGAAATGGGCGGTCTCCTTGCGAACAAGGCGACCGCCCCGTTTTGGCGGATGGGGCACATGTGTGCCCCTGCAGCTACAGGCTCACTCGGCCGCGCAATCGATGCCGAAGTCGGCAGGGTCGCGAACGGCTTCGCCACGGCCCTTGAGGGCGCAGGCTTCATGGATCACGACCGGCATGGCGCGGTTGTAGGCCTCGTCGCCATAGCTCGGAGCGAACACTGCTCCACCCGCATTCGCATAGGCCTGGAGTTCGGGCGAGGTCATGATCTTTTCGGCCCAGATCTTGTCGACCGTGTCATAGACCTCCTGCGGGCCCCCGACCGGAATGAACACGCCGAAATAGTCGGCGGCAACCGGGAAGTCCGGGATGAAGTCGGTGATCGGCGGCACCGGGTCAAGCCCTTCGACCGTCAGCGGCGTGTCGGAAAGAACGGTGAGCGGGCGGATCATGCCGGCGCGGATTTGCTCGGTCTGCTCGACGGCGAGCTGGGTCGTCACGACGACTTCGCCCGACGCGGCGGCCAGAACCGCCGGGGCGCCGCCGTCATAGGTGACCATGCGTGCGGCGAGGCCGCCTTCCACCGCGTCGTTGATCGCGGACAGGGCCATGCCGCCCGAGGAGGTCGCGCCGGCGGTGCCGACGGTGATTTCCTTGGTCTTCAGGTCCTCGAGCAGAGTGGCAAAATCCTGGTACTCGGAATCGGCATTGACACTGACCACCGGCACGTTGGCGACGTGCAGATAGATACGATAGTCGTCGATGCTGGTGTCTTCGAGCATGCCGGAGATCGCATAGGTCGCATTATTGGCGATGGCGTTGGCGGTCCAGGTGTAGCCGTCACGCGGCGCCTTGAGCGCTTCACCCGTGCCGATCGAGCCCGAAGCGCCCGGCTGGTTGACGATGACGATCGGGGTGCCGAGCGCTGCTTCGAGAAGCGGCGCTACAACGCGCGTCACCTGGTCGGTGGAACCGCCAGCGGCCCACGGCACGATGATGTTGATCGGCCGGTCCGGCTGCCAGTCGGCCGCGACGGCCGCGCCGGCGCCCATGGCAAAGGCCAGCGTCGTGCCGGCAAGCAAGGCGTTTACTGCAGTTCTGTTCATTGGAATCCTCCCATATTACCTACCAGTAGGTTACATTCGATGATCGGAAGGGTCAATACCGGTTTCCCGGCCTCGCCCCGTTTTCCACGCCGGTTCGCCGAGGTTAGCCGGGCGGAATTGCGGCGCACTGCGCGCCAGGGCAGCCCATGCGAGGCGTGCCGGCGCCGTGCGAAACAGGATTCTTCATGTCCGCGGGCGAAAGCGTCTGCATCAGCAAAACCGCGCAACGCGATCGGCGACGGTCCGCACGACCTCGTCGGCGTCACGCTTCCACCAGTTGTCGGCCGAAAAGATCTCGACCTCGATCAGGCCGCCAAAGCCGCTCGCCTCGACAGCATGCCTGAGGTGCGGGATGTCGATGACGCCATCGCCCATCATGCCGCGATCGGTCAGCATGTCCTTTGTCGGCACCAGCCAGTCGCAGACATGGAAGGCCATGATTCGGTCCTTGCCGGCGCGGACGATCTGGGCCTCGATCTCGGGGTCCCACCAGATATGGTAGACATCGAGTGCGACGCCGATGCCGGGACCGAGGCGGTCGCAGATGTCGAGCGCTTGCCGTGTCGTGTTTACGCAGGCGCGGTCGGCGGCATACATCGGGTGCAGGGGCTCGATGGCGAGCTTCATGCCGACGGCGCGGGCATGGTCGAGCGTTCGCGCCAGGCCATCCTCGACAAGGGCGCGGGCCGCCGGCATGTCGCGCGAGCCGTTGGGCAGGCCGCCGACGACGAAGACAAGGCACTCGGCGCCGATGGCAACCGCCTCGTCGACGGCGCGGCGATTGTCGTCGATCACGGCCTGGGTGAGGCTGCCCTCCGCCGTGAACCAGCCGCCGCGGCACAGGCCGGAGACGGCGAGTCCCGCTTCCCGGATGGCGCGGGCGGCGGCATCGACGCCCATTTCATGCAGCTTGTCGCGCCAGGGAGCGATGCCGCCGAAACCGTGACGGGCGCAGCCCTCGATGCACTCGGCTAGCGACCATTGCTGGCGCAGGGTCGCGGTGTTGAGGGAAATGCGGTCGGGTCCGATCATGGTTCGGGCGTCTGTCGCTTCAGGTCGCGCTGCGCAAGGGCGCGAAGGATCGGAACGGCCTTGCGGCCGCCCCGATCCCGCGGGAAGAAACGTGATCAGACATCTCAGATCTCCAGGTCTTCGAGGTCGACCCAGCGCCGTTCGCGGGCGCTGCGATAGCCGGCCTCGGCCAATTGCACGCCCTTGGCGCCTTCGGCGAGCGTGTATTTCCACGGGGCGTTTTCGAGCACATGCCGCAAGAACTGTTCCCACTGCACCTTGAAACCGTTGTCGAGCACCATGTTGTCGGGCACCTCCTCCCAGTCGGAGAGGAAGTCGAGGCGTTGCGGTTCGTCCGGATTCCACACGGGCTTGGGCGTGTTGACGCGATGTTGGGTCCAGCACTTGTGCAGGCCGGCGACGGCGGAACCATGGGTGCCGTCGATCTGGAAGGTGACGAGATCGTCGCGGCGCACGCGGGTACACCAGGACGAGTTGATATGGGCGACGATGTCGCCTTCGAGCTTGAAGGTGGCGTAGGCGGCATCGTCGGCGGTCGCCTTGTATCGGTCGCCCTTCTCGTCCCAGCGCTCGGGAATGTGGGTGGCGATGGTGCAGGAGACCGATTGGACCGGCGCGACGACATTGTCGAGCACATAGCGCCAATGGCACAGCATGTCCGAGACGATGCCGCCGCCGTCCTCGGCGCGATAGTTCCAGCTCGGGCGCTGGGCCGGCATCCAGTCGCCCTCGAAGACCCAGTAGCCGAACTCGCCCTTGACCGAGAGTATCCTGCCGAAGAACCCCGAATCCCGCAACCGTTTGAGCTTGACGAAGCCCGGCAGGTCGAGCTTGTCATGGACGATGCCGTGCTTGACGCCGGCCCTGTTGGCGTAGCGGGCGATGTCCACCGCTTCGGCGAGGCTTTCGGAGACCGGCTTTTCGCAATAGACATGCTTGCCGGCGTCGATGGCCTTGCGCAGCAGCGTCGGCCTCAGCGCCGTCGAGGCGGCGTCGAAAAAGATCGTGTCGTCGGGATTGGCCAAGGCCGCGTCGAGATCGGTAGTCCAGCGGGCAATGCTGTATTTCCTCGCCAGCCGTTCGATCCTGCCGGCGTCGCGGCCAACGATGATCGGGTCGGGAATGACGCACGAGCCGTCGGAAAGGACCACGCCACCCGCGTCGCGGATGGCCAGGATCGAACGTATGAGGTGCTGGTTCATTCCCATGCGCCCGGTCACGCCGTGCATGATGATGCCGATGCGTCCCATTTCCGCCATCGCTTCCCCCGAAGCCATCTTGTTACTTACTGGTTGGTAGTGTTAGTGTCGTCGCCCTTAAGGAGTCAAGTCCGGCGTGACGATTGTCACCATGTCAGCCTGCGGCCGGGCGGGATCGGCAGACGGAACGAGCGGGCGTCGCGGCCTTTGCGGAATCCGCGCGGTCCATAGCATATCGAGGGAACAAAGATGCAGATCAATGCCCAGTTGACACCGGAAAGACTGTTGCCGGCGATCGAAGCCATGTGGGCCGCCTCGGGCCCCAAGATCCTTTCCATCGACCGGAATCTCGACCGTGCCGGCGGCGCGCCGGTGCATACGGTGGCCGGCCAGTACAAGCCGCGCGGCTGGACCGACTGGACGCAGGGCTTCGAGTTCGGCTCGGCGATCCTGCAGTTCGACGCGACCGGCGAGGAACGCTATCTGGCGCTGGGGCTGACGCGGACCCGCACCGACATGCCGGCGCATATCACCCATTTTGGCGTGCACGACCACGGCTTCAACCAGGTCTCGACCTATGGCAACGTGCTGCGGCTGATGAAGGAAGGCCGTTTGCCGCATAACGAGTGGCAGAAGGAATATTGTGAGCTGGCGCTCAAATGCTCGGCCGCCGTACAGGCGCGGCGCTGGACCGATCTCGGCGATGGCGCCGGCTTCATCCATTCGTTCAACGGGCCGCACTCGCTGTTCATCGACACCATGCGCACCCTGAGGGTCCTGGCACTCGGCCATCAGCTCGGTCATGTCATGAAGGGCGAGGGCGATGCCGTCATCCCGCTGATCGGGAGGCTCGTCGCCCATGCCAGGGCCACGGCGGACTACAATCTGTTCTGGGGCGAAGGACGTGACATCTGGGACGAACGCGGCCGCACCGCCCATGAAGCGATCTTCAATACGGCAAGCGGCGCCTTCCGCTGCGTCGGCACGCAGCAGGGCTATTCCGGCTTTTCGACCTGGACGCGCGGCCTGAGCTGGGCCATGGCCGGCTATGCCGAACTGCTCGAATGGCTCGACGCGGTGGACGAGGGTGATCTTGCCGAATTCGGCGGCAAGGCCGGAATCGTCGACCTGTTCGACAATGCCGCCGCCGCCACATGCGATTTCTACATCGCGCACACCGCCACCGACGGCATTCCCTATTGGGATACCGGCGCGCCGGGGCTCAAGGACATGGGCAGCATCTACGAGCGACCGTCCGAACCGGACAACGACATCGAGCCGGTCGATTCCTCGGCGGCGGCCATCGGCGCGCAAGGCCTCATCCGCTATTGCAAGTGGCTCGAGGCCAGCGGCCGCGACGACGCCGAGACCTATATGCAGGCCGGCCTCACCGTGCTCGACACGCTGCTCGGGCCGTCCTATCTGTCGGCCGACCCCAACCATCAGGGGCTGGTGCTGCATTCGCAATATCACCGGCCCAATGGCTGGGACCATGTGCAGCCGGGCCGCCGGAACCCGTCCGGCGAGGCGACGATGTGGGGCGACTATCACATGCGCGAACTGGCGCTCGTGGTCGGGCGGCTCGCCAGGGGCGAGACCTATCCGACCTTCTTCAATATCTAGGGAGGGCGCGACATGACGGAAACGGGCGAACGCCGTATCGCGCTGGTCACCGGCGGCCGCAGGGGCATCGGGCTGGCCGTGGCCGAAGGGCTGGCCATGGCCGGGTTCGATGTCGCCATCACCGGCACATCGGCGCTAGACGCGGTGTCCGAGGCCGCGCTGGCGCGGCTTTCCGCGCATGGCACGCGCGTCGCGTATGTCGCTGGACGGGTTGACGAACTTGCCGATCACGACAGGGCGCTCGACGATGTGGAAACGGCGCTCGGTCCGGTCGACGTTCTGGTTTCGAATGCCGGCATCGCGCCGCCCCGGCGGCTCGATATCCTCGAGACGACACCTGAGAACTACGACACGGTGATGGGCGTCAACCTGCGCGGGGCGTTCTTCCTGGCGCAGAAGGTGGCGCGGCGCATGCTGGCTTCGGGGACGAGGCCGGGACGGTCGCTGATCTTCGTCACCTCCTGCTCGGCGGAAATGGTGTCGCTCAACCGCGTCGAATACGTGGTGTCCAAGGCCGGTCTCGCTATGGCGGCGCAGGGCTTCGCGGCACGGCTGGCGCCGGAGGGCATCGGCGTGTTCGAGGTGAGGCCCGGCATCATCCGCACCGACATGACGGCTGGCGTGGCCGCGAAATACGACGCGCTGATCGCCGACGGGCTGGTGCCGGCGCGGCGCTGGGGCGAAGGCACCGACATCGCCGCCGCCGTCTGCGCCCTGACACGGCCCGACATGATGTTCGCGACCGGCTCGATCGTCAATGTCGACGGCGGGCTGACCATTTCCAGGCTTTAAAAAACAAGGCGTCCCCCGCGCAGCGACGGGGCGAGGGGGAGACATGACAGGTTTGCGCTTTGCCGCCATCGGCCTTGATCACCGACATATCTATGGCATGTCCGAAGGCATGCTCGACGCTGGCTGCGAGTTGGCCGGCTACTGGACCGAAGGCGAGCCGCAGCCGCTCGCCGGCTTCATGAAGCGTTTCCCCGCCGCCGAGCGTTTCGACACGCGCCAGCGCCTGCTCGACGACAGGACCGTGCCCCTGTTCCTGATCGCCGCGCCTCCGGCCGAGCGTGCCATGCTCGCCATCGAGGCCATGCGGCATGGCAAGGACGTCATGGTCGACAAGCCGGGCTGCCTGACGCTCGACGAACTGGCCGCGATCCGCACCGTTGTCGCCGCAACCGGGCGCATCTGGTCGGTCAATTTCTCCGAGCGCTTCGAGGTCCGGGCCGTCACCCGGGCGACCGAACTCGTCCGCGCCGGCCGCATCGGCGAAATCGTCCAGACCATGAGTACCGGACCGCACCGGCTCAACCTTCACATGCGCCCGGACTGGTTTTTCGACCCGGCGCTCTATGGCGGCATTCTCGGCGATATCGGCACCCACCAGATCGACCAGTTCCTCTTTTTCGCCGGGGCCGCGACCGCCGAGATCGTCCATGCCGCCGTCGGCAATTTCGCCAATCCCGGCCTGCCGAAATTCGAGGACTGGGGCGAACTCAACCTCAAGGCCGGCAAGACGCAGGGCTATGTCCGCGTCGACTGGTACACCGCCGAGGCGCTGCCGAACTGGGGCGACGGGCGGCTGTTCCTCTACGGCACGGAAGGGCAGATCGAACTGAGGAAATATGTCGACCTCAAGGGCCGGCCCGGCATCGACCACCTCTTTCTCGTCAACGGCAAGGACTACGAGTATGTCGACTGCGCGACGGCCGAGCTGCCCTATTTCCGCCAGCTCGCGGACGACGTGCGCGACCGCGGCGAGACGGCCTGCCCGCAAGCCCATACCTTTGCCGTGACCGAGTTGGCGATCCGGGCGCAGCAGCGGGCCGAAAGGCGCGGGCATCTGGCCGGCTGACGCAGCGCTGCGCCGATCTCTGCCGTGGGGGGGCAAGGGAGCGGTCCGCCCACCCGGTCCGCGCCGGTCGCCGAGCGGATCCCCCACCGCCTGCGCCTTGACCTTGCGCAAGGGCGACGCTTTGAGGTTCATTATAGTGACATGATCTCGGCGGCGGGGGATTTGCACCTTTCCGCGCTGCGATAATAATAGTGTTTGCAGGGGGTTGGGTTCAGTTTGTACCTTTTTTAACACATGTTTGGGACCAATCGCCGCGCCGGCGTGACGGGGCGGCTTCAATCCGGCTAGAGTTGTCGCCGAAAAAGCGCCGGCGAAGCGCATCGAACCAAGGGAGAGGCTAGTCGCATGAGGGTTGTAACTATTCTGGGGCCGTCACAGGCGGGCAAGACCACGCTCGTCCAGGCCCTCGCATCGCTGGACGACGAAAAGCCGCGCCGGCTCGAGCTCTATGGCGAAGCGGCGGTCACCCGCTTCACCTACATGGACGAACCATGGGCGATTCTGGACTGCCCTGGCGGCACCCACAATCTTTCGCTCATTCCGCCGGCGCTGGCGGCTTCCGATGCGGCCGTTCTGTACGTGCCGGCCGAAGCCGAGGCCGCCGTGTTGGCCGCGCCCTATCTGAGGCTTCTGGAGGAAGCCGGGCTACCCACTTACATCTACATCAACAAGATCGATGCTGCGACCGACCGGACGAGCGATATCACCGCAGCGCTGCAGACCTATTGCAGCCATGCCATCGTTCTGAGGCAGATCCCGATCCGGGAAGGTTCGACCATCGTCGGCGCGATCGACCTGATTTCGGAGCGTGCCTGGAAGTACAACGAGGGCGAACGTTCGGCGCTGGTCGAGCTGCCACCGGCCATGCGCGCGCGCGAGCAGGAGGCGCGGGCCGAACTGCTCGACCACCTCGCCGATTTTGACGATCACCTGCTCGAGGAGCTGATCGAGGACCAGAAGCCGACTTCGGACGAGGTCTACGAAGTCGCGACCAAGGCGCTGCAGCATCACGACCTGATCCCGGCCTTCCTCGGCGCCGCCGCGCATCGCAACGGCATGGTTCGGCTGATGAAATCGCTGCGCCACGAAGCGCCCGGCATCGAGGCGCTGATCGCGCGCCTTGGCCTCGGCACCGACGCGGTCGCCGTCGGCGCCTTCGCCGACAACGTCAAGCACCTGGGCAAGGTCGTGTTGTTGCGCGCCGTCGCCAATGGCGTCGGCCCCGGCCAGAAGCTGGCGGGCAACAATGTCGGCGGCGTTGTCGATCTCGATGCCCGCACCACGCTCGGCGCGTTGTCGGCCGGTGAAATCGGGCTGGTGGTCAAATCCGACCACCTTGCGCTCACCGCCCCGATCTACGGGCATGACGGCACGCTCGACCTGCCTGCATGGGCCAAGCCGCGCGGCGCGACCTTCAGGAACCTGATCTCCCCGGCCAGCGACCGCGACGACGCCCGCCTGTCCTCGGCGCTCGCCCGGCTTATCGAAATCGATCCGGGCATGGCGCTGACGCAGGACCAGCGCACCGGCAAGACCGTCCTGTCGACGCAGGGGCCGCTGCATCAGCGCCGCATCGTCGAACGGCTCGACGACGTGTTCGGTGTGCAGGTCGTGACCGAACCATTGCAGCCGGCCCTGTGCGAGACGATCGCCAAGAAGATCGAGATCCACTACCGCCACAAGAAGCAGTCGGGCGGCGCCGGTCAGTTCGCCGATATCGTCATCGACGTGATGCCGCTGGAGCGCGGCGCCGGCTTCACGTTCGCCGAGGTGATCAAGGGCGGCACCGTGCCGCGCAACTACATCCCATCGGTCGAAGCGGGCGCCAAGGATGCGCTTGGCGAAGGGCCGAACGGCTATCCGGTGGTCGATATCGGCGTGACCCTGAAGGACGGCAAGTATCACGCGGTCGACAGCTCCGATTTCGCCTTCCACACCGCCGGCAGGGCGGGCGTCAAGGAAGCGTTCGAAACGGCCGGGACACGCGTGCTCCAGCCCATCCGCAGGATCGCCATCGACGTGCCGACCGTGTTCTCCGGCGCCTTGGTGCCGCTGATCTCCGGATTGCACGGCCAGGTCCTCGGCTTCGAGAATAAACCCGACGCCTCGGGTTGGGACGTGTTCGAGGCGCTGCTGCCCGAATCCGCCGAAGCGGAGCTGTTCCAGCAGCTTGGCGGCGCGACGCGCGGCACGGCTTGGTACGGCTCGGTGCTCGAGCGCTACGAGGAAATGCATGCCTAGAGCATGTTCAGGAAAAGTGGACACCACTTTTCCGGTTCGAACATGCGACCGCTCAAAGACTTGGGTCTGCGTTTTGACTCGATCAAAACGTGGCATGACCCAAGGCGGAATTTCGGAAATTCTGGGAAGGGCGGGCATCGACCCGCCCTTTTTTATGCCCCGACGGAAGTCGGCATGGTGGGCGCGGCGGCGATCGGCCAAGGCTCGGCGCGGGCGGCGCCCGCAGCGTCGACAGCAGCCGGTTCAGAAATATCTTGTATACTAGAAGCAAATATCTTGTATACTAGCTGCAAATTGTCATGTGATTTCTTGTGTCCTAAAGGCTTGGACGCGCGCCTGACCCGGTTCCCGGATGACGCGATCTGGGGTGGGACACCGAGATCGAAAACAATTGCCCCAATGGGCAAGCCGGCGTCGCACATACTCTTAGGCGCCGGCAGGCAGGCGGAGCCTCGGGAGGAGGTGGTGCCGCCACCACGCCGTTCCTGTCGGCGGACACGAACCCGCCGCATAGGCGAACACGCCCTTTGCCATAGGGGCGGACACAGACGTGAAATCGGGAGGACTTCACATGACGACATTCGACACTCTCAATCGCCGCACGGTTCTGAAGGGAGCGGCCGGCCTCGGCGCCCTGAGCCTGCTGCCCGGCTCGGCCCTTGCCGCCGACTACCCGACTCGTCCGGTCGAACTGATCTGCCCGTGGAGCGCCGGCGGCGGCACCGACGCGACGGGCCGCATGATCGCGGCTCTGCTGGAAAAGCGGCTCGGCCAGACCTTCAACGTCGTCAACCGCACCGGCGGTTCGGGCGTGGTCGGCCACTCAGCCATCGCCAACGCCAAGAACGACGGCTATGCGATCGGCACGGTGACGGTGGAAATCGCCATGATGCACTGGGTCGGCCTGACCGACCTGACGCCGGCCGACTACACGCCGCTCGGCCTTTACAACGCCGACAACCCGGGCGTGACCGTTTCGGCCAATTCCGAATACAAGGACATCAAGGCGCTCAGCGCGGCGATCAAGGCTTCGGCGCCGGGTACGTTCAAGGCGTCCGGAACCGGCCAGGGCGGCATCTGGCATCTGGCGCTGGTCGGCTGGATGCTGGCCTTGGGTCTTGCAGCCAATCACGTCACCTGGGTTCCGTCCGAAGGCTCGGCTCCCGCCATGCAGGACCTGGTTGCCGGCGGCATCGACATCGTCACCGCCTCGCTGGCCGAGACCAAGGCCATGGTCGACGCCGGCCGCGCCGTCAACCTGGCGCTGATGGGCGACGAGCGCGTCGCCTCCTATCCGGACGTGCCGACGCTCAAGGAGAACGGCATGGACTTCACGCTCGCCACCTGGCGGTCGATCGGCGGCCCGCTCGGCATGCCGCAGGAAGCCATCGACGCCGTCTCCGCGGCCCTCGCCGAGATCGTCGTCGATCCGGAATTCGTCGAGTTCATGAGCGGCCGCGGCTTCGGCATCAAGTACCTGGCGCCGGCCGAACATGCCGCCTTCATGGCCCAGACCGACAAGGTGATGGGCGAAGCTCTCGCCGCCGCTGGCCTCGCCACCTAGACCCCATGTCGCGGGGCGCCTACGGGCGCCCCGCGCCGTCTGCACCCGTGCTGCCCACCCTTTGCCGCGATGGCGGGCAATCGGTGCGGAATCGCGCCAGGATCGCCGGCGGGAGCTGAATTGGAGCGCGGCGGCGATCCGTCAGAACCGTCCGATGCTCCGGGAGGAGAGAATGCAGATCGCCGATTCCGTTCTCGGCGCGGTTTTCGCGGTTTTGGGCGCCTACATGCTCTATGCCGCCTCGGGCTTCCCGTCCTTTCCGGGCCAGCCCTACGGCGCGGCGCTGCTGCCGTCGCTGCTCGGCGTCGCCTTCATCGTGTCGGGCGTGCTGCTGGCGCTCAGGGACCTGCGCGCCCGCCGGCTCGGCAGCACGATTGTCCTGTTCGCCATCCAGCCGGCCCTCAAGGACAGGCGGGGCGCCATTTCAGGCGCGCTGATCATCGCGGTCGTTCTCATGCAGATCCTGTTCGGCGACCTGATCGGCTTCATTCCCGTTTCGCTTGTCATGCTGACGGTGATCCTGTTGTGGTTCGGCGTCCGCGTGCTGGCGGCCCTGTTCTTTGCCGCGCTCGGCACGGGCATGTGCTGGTGGCTGTTCTCCTTCGTCCTGAAGGTGCCGCTGCCGCGCGGCATTCTCGACGGGGTCTTGTGACATGATCTCGCTCGATGTTCTCTCGCAGGCGGCATCGCTCGCCTTCAGCGTCCAGGTTATCGCCATCGTCATCGCCGCCGCGGCTTTCGGCATGTTCGTCGGCGCCATGCCGGGTCTCACCGCCACCATGGCGACGGCGCTTCTGGTGCCGGTCACCTTCTTCATGGACCCGGTGCCGGCCCTGGCCGCCATCGTCGCCGCCTCCGGCATGGCGATCTATGCCGGCGACATTCCGGGTGCCCTGCTCAGGATGCCCGGCACGCCGGCCTCGGCCGCCTATGTCGAAGACAGCCACCAGCTCGCCCTCAAGGGCAAGCTCAACCTCAGCCTCGGGGTGTCCCTGACAGTCAGTTCCGTCGGCGGGCTGTTCGGCGTCGTCATTCTGATCCTGTGCGCGCCGGTCCTGGCCGAATTCGCCCTCAATTTCACCTCGTTCGAATTCTTCTGGCTGGCGACACTCGGGCTCTCCTGCGCCATTTTCATCGCGGCGCGCGATCCGCTGAAGGCGGCGGTATCCCTGTTCATCGGCCTCGCGCTGTCGACCGTCGGGCTCGACCCGGCCTCCGGCCATCCGCGCTTCACCTTCGGCGTCGTCGACCTGCTTGCCGGCGTGGAATTCGTGCCGGCGATGATCGGACTGTTCGCCATCGGCGAAATCCTACGCGGCGCCATTCGCCTCCATTCGGACCCGGTGCCGCAGGTGCCGCCGACGCGCGGTCCCCTGTTCAAGGGCATGGGCGGCATTTTGCGGAAATACCCGAGGAACATCCTCAGGAGTTCGGCGCTCGGCACGGTGATCGGCGCCTTGCCCGGTTCGGGCGCCGACATCGCCGCCTGGATGGCCTATGCCGTGTCCAAGCGGTTTTCAAAGACGCCGGAGGAATACGGGAAAGGCAGCGTCGAGGGCCTGGTCGATGCGTCCTCTGCCAACAATGCGGCGGTCGGCGGCTCGTGGATTCCGGCACTGGTCTTCGGCATTCCCGGCGACTCCATCACCGCCATCGTCATCGGCGTCCTGTACATGAAGGGCATGAATCCGGGTCCGACCGTGTTCCTGATCAACCCGCAGCTCATCTATGCGGTGTTCATGATCTTCATTCTGACCAACATCGTCATGCTGCCGCTTGGCTGGGCGACGGTGAAGGTGGCCCGCACGGTGTTGAGCGTGCCGCGCCGCATCCTCTTGCCGCTGGTTTTGACCTTCTGCATCGTCGGCTCGTTCGCCCTCACGTCCTCGTCCTTCGGCATCGCGCTGATGCTGGTCATCGGATTGCTCGGCTGGGTCATGGAGGACAACGGTTTCCCGATGGCGCCGATCATTCTCGGCCTCATCCTCGGGCAATTGTTCGAGCGCACCTTCGTCACCTCGATGATCAAGGCGGATGGCGACCTGCTCGCCTTTTTCGAGCGCCCGATCGCCGCCGGGCTCGGCGTCTTCGTCTTCCTGGTCTGGGGCGGGGCGCTCATCGGCGCCGTGCTGGCGGCGCGCCGGAGGCGGATGGCGGCAGAAATGGACGCCAGGTTATAAAGCGGTGGAGGTGTCGCCCTTCGCCGCTTGCCCAATGGGAGAGGCGAAGCATGTCAGGCGTGCAGCCGCTTCCGTGTGTTCTGCAATATCTCCCCGAGCCGGCGGAACAGTGCCGCGCGCGACGAAGTCTGGCGCCAGCCGAGAACGATCCGGCGCGGCTTGGCGCCGGGCAGCGGCGCCACGGCAACCTGCTGCGAACCGATGACGCCGCCGTCTATGGCGAGGTCGGGCAGGAGAGTGATGCCGAGGCCTTCGCCGACCATGGAGATCAGCGTCGGCAGCGAGGTGGCCGAAAAGCTCTCGTCCTGCTGGATGTCGTTGTCGGGAAAGGCGCTGAGGGCATGGCGCTGCAGGCAATGGCCCTTTTCCAGGAGCATCAGCTGCGTGCCCTCGAGCGCGGCGCCCTGCACCGGGTCCGGTCCGCAGCTGCCGGGCGGGCCGGCGAGATGATAGCCGTCCTCGAACAGCTCCATCGTCTCGATGCCGCCAGTCTCGAAGGGCAGGGCAATGAGAATGAGATCCAGCCGGCCCTCATTCAGCCCGACCAGCAGCGGCTCGGTCATTTCTTCGCGCAGCAGCAGCCTAAGGCCCGGATAGGTGGCGCGGATCGCCGGCAGGGCATAGGGAATCAGATAGGGGCCGATTGTCGGGATGGCGCCAAGGCGCAGATCGCCGGCATCGGGTACGGCATGGGCCCTTGCCAGTGCCTCGATGTCGCGCACCGCCAAAAGGATCAGGCGGGCGCGGGCGGCGATTTCGACGCCGGCGGCGGTCAGCACGACGGAACGCCTGTTCCGTTCGGCGAGCGTGACGCCGAGCCGGTCCTCGAGTTCCTTGAGTCCGGCGCTGAGCGTCGGCTGGGTAACCAGGGCCGCCTCGGCCGCCCGCGAGAAGTTGAGCGTGTCGGCAAGGGCGACGAGAAAGCTGAGCTGGCGCAGGGTGATACTGGGCGTCATATCGAAGCGTCCTATTACAAATCGAAATATTATCGATTTGTACAATGATAAGCCAGCACCCATATCTTGGTCATCGACATTCAGGCGGATCGCCGATCCGCGCCCAAGGAGAGAAAAATGACCGAGGAAAACGCCGTCCCGCAGCCGACCATGCCGCAGCTCAACCGGCCCGCGCCGGCTTTCGACGCCCTGACGACGCATGGCAACAAGAAGTTGTCCGACTACAAGGGCAAGTGGCTGATCCTGTTCTCGCATCCGGCCGATTTCACCCCGGTCTGCACCACCGAGTTCATCGCCTTCGCCAAAAAGCACGAGGACTTCAAGGCGCGCGGCGCCGAGCTGATCGGGCTGTCGATCGACAGCCATTACTCGCACATCGCCTGGACGCTCAATATCAAGGAGAAGTTCGGCGTCGAGGTGAAGTTCCCGATCATCGCCGACCTCAACATGAAGGTCGCCAATGCCTATGGCATGATCCAGCCGGGCGCCTCCGACACCTCTGCGGTGCGTGCCACCTTCGTCATCGATCCCAATGGCGTGTTGCGCGCCATGGTCTATTACCCGCTCAATGCCGGCCGCTCGATCGATGAGATTTTCCGCCTGCTGGTGGCGCTGCAGACCGCCGACCAGCACAAGGTCGCCATGCCCGAGAACTGGTCGCCGGGCAAGGACGTCATTGTGCCGCCGCCGGCAACGATCGACGCCGCCAATGTCCGGCCGGGCGAGGGCTACAACACCATCGACTGGTATTTCTCGACCAAGACCATCGCCGCCTGATTGCGGACGGGAATTTCGCGAGCGCTCCTCCCAGGCGCCAAGGCCCCGGTGGTTTGACCACCGGGGCTTTTTTGCATTCTGGCGCGTTGTGTGGTGTTCAGGCCTTGGTGCCGGAGCCGCGCAGGTCCCGAAGACCGTTCATGCGCAGGCTGCGCAGGTCGTTTTCAACGATTTCGGCAATGTCTGCCGCAGCAAGCTCTATGTCGTCGAGAGGCGCCGCAAGCATGCGTCCGGCCAGGGCGTCGAAGCGACCGGCGCCGATCTCGACGCTCAACCGGGCTGCCGCTTCGGGCGGCACGTTGACCCCCTTGGCGAACAGGTCCGGCAGGTTCCCGAGCCAGGTCTGGCCGGCCGTGCTCTCGAGCTGGTAGTCGGTCATCGCCGTGTGGACAAGGCCAGGGTCCATGGCGAAGATTCGGACGCCCCCGCCGATAACGGTATCATTGACGCTTTCGGAGAAGCGCGCCAGCCCGGCCTTGCTGGTGGCATAGCCGGAACCGTGCGGAAACGAGGTCGCGGTGCCGCCGCCGGTCAGGTTAATGATGCGGCCGGAGCCGCGCGCGAGCATCTGCGGTAGCACGGCGCGGCAGCAATGGAAGGTGCCGCGCACGTTGATCTCGATATCGCGCCACCAGGCGTCCGGATTGACTTCCCAGATCGGGCCAATGGCGGCGAAGGAGCCGGCATTGTTGGTTAAAAGATCGATGGGGCCGAGATCGGCGGCGATGGCGGCGAAGCCAGCCTCGACGGCGGCAAGGTCGGTGATGTCGAGCGCATAGGCCTTCGCCGCGCCGCCGGCATCGGCGATTGTCGCGGCGACGGCCGTGATCTCGGCCGCGGTTCTGGCGACGAGAGCGACGCGCGCGCCCTCTTTCGCCTGCGCCAGCGCCATGGCACGCCCGATGCCGCGTCCCGCGCCGGTGACGACGGCGGTCTTGTCTTCAAGTTTCATGGGTCAGTCCGTCATTGGCCCTATTCATCGAGATAATGCGTGTCGCTCAGCGCCCGGAGCCGCTCGGCGGCCTGTTCGGGGGTGATGTCGCGCTGCGGCGTGGCGAGCATTTCAAAGCCGACCATGAATTTCCTCACCGTCGCGGAGCGCAAGAGCGGCGGATAGAAATGGGCATGCATCTGCCATTCTGGATGGTCGCCGCCATCGGTCGGCTGCTGATGGAAGCCCATGGAATAGGGAAAGCTCGTCTTGAACAGGTTGTCGTAGCGGATGGTGACGAAGCTCAGCGCCTCAGCCAGGGTGAAGCGCTCGGCGGCGGTCATTTCTTCCATAGAGCGGATCGGCCATTTCGGCAAAAGCATGGTTTCGAACGGCCAGATGGCCCAGTAAGGCACCAGAACCACCCAGTTGGCATTCTCGTAAAGCACCCGGGTCTCGGCCCGCAATTCCTGTTCGACATAATCGAGAAGCAGCCGCCGCCCATGCTTTTCGAAATAGGTCCGCTGGAACTTGGTCTCCTTGATCATCTCGTTGGTCTGGTGGCGGGATGCCCAGATCTGGCCGTGCGGGTGCGGTTGCGAGCAGCCCATCATGATGCCGCGGTTCTCGAAGATCTGCACCTGGCCGATATCGGGTCGCGATCCGAGCTCGGCATATTGCTCGACCCAAGTATCGACGACGCGCTCGATATCCGCGACCGACATGCGCGCCAGCGTCGTGTCGTGGCGCGGCGAGAAACAGACGACGCGGCAGATGCCGGATTCGCCCTGGGCGATCAGCAGGCCGGTTTCCTCGGTCTCGTTGGGCGCATCGGGCGTCAGGGCGGCGAAATCATTGTCGAAAACGAAGGTCGAGGCATAGGCGGGATTGCGGGTACCGTTCTGGCGGGCATTGCCGGGGCAGAGATGGCAGCCGGGGTCATGCCGCCGCTCGGTCGGAACGACCGGCTCCTCCTCCTGACCCTGCCAGGGGCGTTTCGCGCGGTGCGGGGAAACAAGCACCCATTCGCCGGTCAGGGGATTGAAGCGACGATGCGGATGATCGGTGAAATGGTTCATGGCTTTGTCCTTGTTGTTCTTGCCCTGGCCCCTTTCAGCAGGCGAGCGGGCCGACGCCGGCCTGTGGCGAGCAGGCGAATACCTCGGCCCGATGGCCGGTCGCGGCGAAATAGGCGTCGCGGGTCGCGGACGTGAAGTCCTCGACCGCCTCGGCGGCGACAAGGCTCACTGTCGAGCCGCCGAAGCCGCCGCCGGTCATGCGCGAGCCGAAGACGCCGGGCTGGACGCGGGCGATCTCGACCAGGCGATCGATTTCGGCGCAACTGATCTCGTAGTCGTCGCGCATCGAGAGGTGCGAGGCATCCATCAGGGCGCCGAACGCGCCGAGATTGCCTTTGGCCAGCGCCTCGGCGGCGTTAAGCACGCGGACATTCTCGGTCACGATGTGGCGGCAGCGCCGATACGTTTCCTCGGGCAAGAGCGCCTTGTGCGCTTCGAGCATTTCCGGCGTCACGTCCCTGAGCGCCTTGATGTCGGTCTCCAGGGCCGGCGCGAGAAGGGCGACGCCTTGCTCGCAGGAGACGCGGCGCTTGTTGTATTCGCCGCCGGCATGGGCGTGATGCACCATGGAATTGGCGACGACGATGCGGGCGCGCGAATCGATGGGTACCTTGCGGGTCTCGAGGCTGCGGCAGTCGATCATCAGGGCGTGGCCGACGGCGCCGTTGGCGGAAATGAACTGGTCCATGATGCCGCAGCGCATGCCGACGAATTCGTTCTCGGCCTTCTGCCCGAGCTTGGCGAGTTCGACCGTGTCGACCGCGATGCCGGCTAGGCTCAATAACGCATAGCCGATCACCACTTCGAAGGCGGCCGAGGAAGAAAGGCCCGAGCCGATAGGCACGGAGGAATCGAGCATGATATCGGCGCCGGAGATGGCGTATCCGGCGCGCTCAAGCATCAGCGCCGTGCCGCGGGCATAATCGGACCAGTCCTTGCGCGGTCGGGGATCGGGATCGGCGAGGTCGAACTCGGTGCTGTCGCCGGTATTGCGCGACACGAGGCGAACACGCGTATCGCGGCGTGGCGCCGCAGCGACCCTTGCCTCGTATTCGATGGCGGCCGGCATGACGAAACCATCATTGTAGTCGGTATGCTCGCCGATGAGGTTGACCCGACCGGGGGCGCGGTAGCAGGCCGGTTCGGTTCCGAACCGGCCGCGAAATGCTGCCGACAGCTCTTCAGTCCCGCTCATGCTTGATGTCCCCCATTCTTCGGTCGCGCTTGGTGCGCTTTGGCGTGAGGTTTATCGCATCCGGACCGTTTCGAGAACTCAGCGAATGCGCGCACCGTCCGCCGCGAACAGCAAAAGCGCCTCAGGATTGAATCGTGCCGAAAAACCGTCGCCGGAAGCGAGACCGCGGTCGTTGTCCGTGGCGACCGTGATCAGCTGGCCATGGCCGTGGCGCGCGTAGGCGAGCGTTTCGCCGCCGAGATGTTCGACCAGTTCGACGGTCAGATCGAGCGCGGCGCTGCCGTCGGCCTTAAAGCTCTCGGGGCGGATGCCGACGGTGACGGCGGTGCCGGGCGCGGCGGCGACGGAGACGGGCACGCGGATATCGCCGTGCTCGATCAGGCGCACGGCTCCCTTTTCCATCTCGCCTTTGAGGAAATTCATCTTTGGCGAACCGATGAAGCCGGCGACGAACAGGTTGTCCGGGTCGTCATAGAGTTCGAGCGGCGCGCCGACCTGTTCGACCACGCCGTCGCGCAGCACCACGATACGGTCGGCCAGCGTCATCGCCTCGACCTGATCGTGGGTGACGTAGATGATGGTGGCATTGAGTTCGCGGTGCAGGCGCGCCAGTTCGATGCGCATGTGGACGCGCAGCTCGGCGTCGAGGTTGGACAACGGTTCGTCGAACAGGAATACCTGGGGATGGCGGACAATGGCGCGGCCGATGGCAACGCGCTGGCGCTGGCCGCCGGAAAGCTCCTTGGGGCGCCGGTCGAGCAGATCCCCGAGTTCGAGGATGCGCGCCGCCTCGGCGACCTGCCGGGCGATCTCGTCCTTCGGAGTGCCGGCGAATCTCAGGGCAAAGCCCATGTTCTCGCGCACGGTCATGTGCGGATAAAGCGCGTAGGTCTGGAACACCATGGCGATGCCGCGCTTGGAGGGCGCGACCTCGTTCATCTTGTCGTCGCCGATGAACAGCTCGCCGTCGCTGATCTCTTCGAGACCGGCGATCATCCTCAGCAAGGTGGACTTGCCGCAGCCGGATGGTCCGACGAAGACGATGAATTCTTCCGAGGCGATGTCGAGGTCGACCCCCTTGATGACCTCGACCACGCCGAAGGACTTTCGGACGCCCCTGAGCCTCAGTCCAGTCATGAAGCGGTCTCCCTTTCCGCTGCAATGGAAATGCGCGTCGTGCCGAGAGCGGCGCTGGTGACGCTGGCCGTGATCGTGCCGGTGCCGGTTGATCTCAGCCAGAACCCGGCCGCGCCGCCGCGCAGCGGCACCAGATCGGGCCCGAACAGAATGGCCGGGCCTTCGATCGCGATGGCGACGGGCTCGAACAGGAACGGCAGCTTGTTGCCGGCCTGGTCGAGGGCGCGCACCACAAGGCGCACGTCCTCGCTTTCGCCGATTGACTCCTTGTCGGCCACGAGCGTCAGAGCGGTCGCCACCGGGTCGGCGGCGAAGTGCCTTTCGGCGACCTTTTCGCCGTTCACGTAACCGGCGAAATAGCCGTCCTCCCAGAACATGCCCCATTCGCCGAGTTCGTCCTCGGTGAAGTGATGGCGGTCGATGACGACCGGGGCGTGCGGCAGGTTGGGATAGGCCGCGCGGTCCGGCGTGAAGCGCTTGGGCGGGTTGTCGCCATAGCGGAATTCGATCTCGTCGCAATTGGTCAAAACGATCAGCGGCAGGACGCCGCCGACATTGCGCTCGCCGCGGGCCCAGAAGGTCACCGGTTCGAGCACCACGCCGCGTTCGGGATCGGATTGGCTCTTGTAGACATAGGCGGCGAATTTGGGCTCGCGGAACATGTCCATGACGCCGTGGTGGCAGATGCGGTCGCCCGAGCCGAAATCCTTGTGGGTGTTGTAGTCGAAGGCGCACCAGCCGATCGTGCCGGAGATGTTGTCATTGCCATAGGCGGCGTCGATGACGCCAAGATAGCGGCTGACATGCTCGGCCTGGCGCTGCTCCTGGTCGTAGGACTTGGTCGGATAGGTATGGCCACCGAACTCGGTGACTAGATAAGGGACGTCGCGGTCGAGACCTGTCACCTCGCGCGGCGTCCTCAGCGGCACCTTCGGACGGTTGCCGCCGAGCTCCTTGTGATCGCCGTCGATGAAGTCGTTCATCGTGTAGACGTCTTCGAGGAATTCGGATTCGGGGAAGTTCCTGACGCCGCAGGTCGGCCGCGTCGTGTCGAGCGACCGCGCCATCGCGTTTGTCTCAGCGTAGAAATCATGGTCGTCGCGGGATTCGTTGATGCGGACGCCCCAGGTGACGATCGAGGGATGGTTCCAGTCGCGGGTGATCATGCGCTTGACGTTCTCGACCGCCTCCGCCTTCCACCTGGCGCCGCCAATATGCTGCCAGCCCGGAATTTCCTCGAGCACCAGCAATCCGAGTTCGTCGCATTTGTCGAGGAACCAGGGCGATTGCGGATAGTGCGAGGTGCGGACGATGTTGACGCGCAGCTCGTTCTTGAGGATTTCCACGTCGCGCTCCTGCGCTGCCCGTCCGAGTCCGTAGCCCGAATAGGGATAGGACTGGTGGCGGTCGAGGCCGAGAAGCTTGAGGCGCCGCCCGTTGAGCAGGAAGCCTTTTGGGGTGAAAGCGATGTCGCGGAAACCGAATCTGGTGAGCGTCCGGTCGCTGCCGTGTTCGGTCTCAAGACTCAGCACCATCTCGTAGAGCATCGGCGTGTCGATGTCCCAGAGCGCGATGCCGGCAAGACCGTCGAGCACGAGCAGCGCCTTGTCCGAATCGAGCGCCGCCGTTGTGCTGGCGATGGCCATGCCGGCCGGATCGCACAAGGTCGCCGTGATCTTGCCGGACAGCGGCTGGGCCTCAGGATTGGCGATGTCGACCGCGACGGTAACCTTGCGGGTTGCGGCGAGCGCGTCCGGGGTCTCGATCTTGACATTGGCGATGGCGACCGGCGCGGTCACCTTGAGCCAAACCTCGCGATAGATGCCGGCGTAGGTCAGATAGTCGATGACGCCGCCGAAGGGCGGGATGTCGGGATTCTCGCTGCCGTCGACGATGACGGTCACAATGTTCCCGCCCGATTTGAGTTTTCCGGTCAGGCGCGCCTCGAACGGGGTGTAGCCATCGGCATGGGCGGCGATTTCCGTGCCGTTGAGCCTCACCTTGGCATTGGCCATGGCGCCGTCAAAGCACAGCGACACTTCCCTGCCGGCCCAGGCCGGGTCGGCCACGAAACGCTTCTCATAGGTGAACTTGCGCTGGTAGGCGCGTTCATCGAAATAGGCGAAGGGCAGCTCGACGGCCGTGTGGGGCAGGGTGACTTTGTCGGTTCCCTCGAACAGCCAGTTTGAATTGAAATCGATGCGGGATCGCATTTTTATGTCTCTACTTGATTGAACCGAGCATGCCTTCGACGAAGCGGCGCTGCAGGACGAAGAAGATGATGAGGATGGGAAGCGTCGCGAAGATCGTCGCGACCATGATCACCCCGAAATCGGGGTAATAGCCGGACAGGAGCGAGGAGACGACGAGCGTCAGCGTCTTCTTGTCGTTGGTCTGCAGGACGATGAGGGGCCAGAGATAGTTGTTCCAGTTCAGCATGAACACGATGATGGTCGCCGCCGCGTAGGTCGAGCGCATCACCGGCAGGTAGATGTAGAAAAAGATCTGCCATTCCTTGAGCCCGTCGATGCGCGCTGCGTCGCGCAGCTCGCGCGGGAAGGCCTTGGTCGCCTGGCGGAAGTAGAAGATGATGAAGATCGAGGCGATGCCGGGCAGGATGATGGCCAGGTGATTGTTGATCAGTCCCAGGCGCCCCATCATCGTGAAAAGCGGGATCATCAGCGCTGCGAACGGGATCGACAGCATCAAAAGCATGCCGCCGAAAATGCGCTCCCGAACCTGCGAGCGGAAGATTTCGAAGGCATAGCCGGCCAGCGAGGACACCAGGAGCGTCAGGAAGGTCGCCGTGACGGCGATGTAGATCGAGTTCCAGAACACCAGCGGTACGTCGACCCGTTCGAAGAAGGTCAGGATGTTGTCGATCAGCGCGCCGCCGATGTCGGCCTTGCCCTTGATGATGTCGGCCGAAGTGTTGGTGGCCCCGACCAGCAGCCAGAAAAACGGAAAGACCGACAGCAGGGAGGCAACGATCAGCACCAGATAGGTCAGAGCGCGCTGCAGCAGATATAGCGGATTTTTCATCTGCGCTTGTCCCGCACCACCATGAACTGGAAATAGCTCAGAATGCCGACCAGGATGACGATCACGTAGGAGACCGTGGCGGCGTAGCCGAAGCTCGGCATGAAACGGAAGCTGAGATTGTAGATATAGAGCGACAGGGTCAGCGTCGCGTCGGACGGGCCGCCGGCATTGGGCGGGATGTTGTTGACCTCGTCAAACAATTGCAGCGTGCCGATGGTCGAGATCACCGAGGTAAAAAGGATCACCGGCTTGAGCATCGGCACCGTCAGGTACCAGAAGCGCGCCCAGGTCGGCACGCCGTCGATCTTGGCCGATTCGTAGATCGAGCGGTCGATGTTCTGCATGGCGGCGAGGTAGAAGATCATGTTGTAGCCGGTCCAGCGCCAGGTGATCGCCATGATGATGACGATCTTGGCCCAGAACGGGTCGGCTAGCCATGGAATGGGCTCGGAAATCAGGTGCAGGCCTAAAAGGAAGTCGTTGACGAACCCGTCGGCGAGGAACAGCGAGCGGAACAGCACCGAATAGGCGACCAGCGAGGTCACGCAGGGCAGAAAGATCGCCGTGCGGAACAGGCTCCGCCCCCAGAGCTTTGAGTCATTAAGCATGGTCGCGAAGATCAGCGCCAGCACCAGCATGATCGGCACCTGCACGATCAGGAAGATGAAGGTGTTGGAAAGCGCCCGCTGGAAGACCGGATCCTGGGTCAGCCTCAGGATATTGGCAAAGCCGCCGAAACTGAGGTTCATGCCGCGCCCGACCTGGAAGCTCATCCAAAGCGACCACAGGATCGGATAGATCATGAAGACGCCGAGCAGCACGAGCGCCGGCATGATGAACATCCAGCCGTTCAGGCGTTCGGTTCTTGCAAGTCCGGTCCGTGCCAAATCGAAGCGCTCCCCACCGCACAACATAGACTATCCTGACGGCAGGCGCTTGTTGCGAAGCGCCTGCCACCGGGAGAAGAGGGCGGGGAAATAACCCCGCCCCGGATAGGGGCTACATGGTCTGCTGCTTGACCTGGGCGTCGATCTGCTTGATCGCTTCGTCGAGATCGCCGCCGTCCTTGAGGACCGGCAACTGCGCGGCAACGGCCGTGTCGGCTTCCTCGGTGAAGATGCCGTAGTTGACGCCCGGGATTTCGGCGAGCCAGGAGGTGAAGTTCTGCCACACGGGCTGACCGGAGAAGAACGCGTCGCTGGCCTGGAAGGCCGGGCCGTTCCTGGCTTCGGTGAGCGTACCGAAAGCACCCTGATCGATCAGGATCTTCTGGTAGAAGTCGACATCGCTGGCCCAGATTTCCTTCAGGAAATCGATCGCTTCGGCCTTCTGCGGCGCCGAGGCGAGGACATACCAGCTCGAGCCGCCGAGATTGGACGCGTGGGTCGCCCCTTCGAAGTCGATCTTCGGAATCGGCGCCACGCCCCACTTGCCGGCCAGTTCGGGATTGGCCTTGATCGTGGCCGTGATCCACACGCCGGTGATGGTGCCAGCCACTTCGCCCGACGCGAAGGCGCCGGTATAGTCGGTCCAGCCCGAGGTCGGCTTGTAGATGTCGGACTGAAGGACACGCTGCCAGGCGCCGAGCGCGGTTTTGAAGGCCGCGTTGCCCTCGATGTTCACCTGTCCGTCCTCGGTAAAGTACCAGGTGCCCGCGGACTGCATCATGATGCGGATGATGCCGGAATCGTTGATGTCGACGGACAACAGCTTGTGCCCGGTCTTGGCCTCGACAGCCTTGCCGATCTCGATGAGCTGATCCCAGGTGATGTCCTGCAGGTCGGCTTCCGAATAGCCGGCGTCGGCCAGGTAGTCGGTGCGGTAGAAGAAGCCGGTCACGCCGGAATCGAAGGGCACCGAATAGGATTGGCCGTTCAGCGACGCCAGTTCGACCTTGTAGGGCGCGAACTTGGACGTGTCGATCGCGCCGCCCAGGGGCTCGAAGGAGCCGGGGAACGACTGCAGGTATTTCTGGGCGCGATAGTCCTCGATCAGGACGATGTCCGGCAGACCGTCGGTCGTGCCCGAGGCGAGCTGCGCCTGCAGCTTCTGCTCGACATCGGCCTTGGCGAAATCGACCACGTTGATCGTGAAGTCTGGATGATCGGCAGCATAGCGCGCGGCAGCTTCCAGCATTGTCGCGCCGTTGAAATTGGGATCCCAGCACCAGACGGTGACTTCGCCCGCAAGGGCGGATGTCATCGCAAGAACGCTGGCGCCGAGGGTGGCCGCGCCGACAAGCGTGCGCAACCCATTCAGTTTGTTGGGCATTGTGGTTTCCTCCCGAAACATGGGACGCTTTCCTTTGCGTCCCAGTGGCAGCAGGTTATCGGGTCAAAAATGGCCGCGCAAGAGTTTAGTAAATTTTTACCGCGCCGGTCCGCAAAGCGGGTTATCAGCTGATTTCCCAACATGCGCGGGAGCTCTGCCGGGGCGTGTTGTCAAAAGGATCAGAACCGTGTCCGGCCGGGCGGCTGGCGGGTGCTGGCGCGCCAGATGATCTCGGACGCCAGGGTGATGTGCTTGGCCAGTTCCCGGCCGGCGGCGCGTTCGAGCAGCAGTTCGACGGCGATCTCGCCGATCTCCTCGGAGGGCAGGCGGACCGTGGTCAGCGGCGGGTTGAGGAACTGGGCGACCGAGATGTCGTTGAAGCTGGCTATGGCGATGTCGGCCGGAATGTGCAGGCCGGCCTCGGCGATGGCGCGATAGGCCCCGACCGCCATGTTGTCGTTGCAGGCAACGATGGCTTCCGGTCGCCTGTCGAGCGCCAGCAATTGCCGGGTCAGGCGGTAGCCCGACTGCTCGGTATTGTCCTCGGTGCGGCACAACTCGTCATGGAAACGTCCATGCGACGCCATCCATTGCCGGTAGGTGCGTTCGCGCCGTTCGCCGAAGGGATTGGGCACGCCGGTATAGATTTCATTCCAGCCGACAAAGGCGATGCGCTCGTATCCGGCTTCGGTCAGGCCCTGCAGGAGCTTGCGCGTCGCCAGCACCAGATCGCAGTCGACGGCGTCGATCTCGTCGCCGGGCGGCGCGAAGTCGGCGAACACGACGTGCCGGCTGAGGCGCCGGATCCAGTCGATCTCGCTGTCGGTATGGCCGCCGATGGCGATGACGCCCGAGGCGCTCTGCAACACGCTGGCATCGGGCAGGTTCTCGTTGTGGTAGACCTTGACGGTCTCGATCTTGAGCGCTTGGCAGCGACTCTCGATGCCGAGCCTCAACCCGACATAATAGGGGTCGATCAGCTCCTGGTCGGGCCTGAGGAAATGGACGAGGGCGATCTTGTTTAGGCCCTGCTGGTTGGCGCGGGCGCGGGCGCGCGGCGTCGCGTAATTGAGCGCCTCGGCCGTTTCGATGATGGCCTGGCGCTTGGCCGCGGCGATCGACAGCGTCGTGTCGAAATTGAGCACGCGCGATACGGTTGCCGAGGAAACGCCCACGGTTTTGGCAATTTGCTTGATCGTGACCATGCTCGGACCGTCGACGTGGCGTCCTTGAAGTCGTTGGAGGTGCTCGGCTTGTCACAGGCAAGCATCGATTGGCAAGGTCTTTGTGGCGGCGGGGCGTTCCGCTCCGGCGCCATGCCGGCCGTTCCGCGCCTGTTGCGCGACGCGAACGGCGGGTGACGCGTTCGGCACAACTGATGCATTGTGCGGCAGTTTCTTTTATGTGACTTTTCTTTGTTCAATCAGCTCGGGCTTTTCATGTCGATCAAAGCGGCGATCCACCACCTCACGCATTACCGCTACGACCGCCCGGTGTCGCTGGGGCCGCAGATCGTCAGGCTCAGGCCGGCGCCGCATAGCCGGACGCGGGTGATCTCGCATTCGCTGAAGGTCGCGCCCGTTGGCCATTTCGTCAATCATCAGCAGGACTTGTACGGAAACTGGCTGGCGCGCTTCGTCTTTCCCGAGCCGGTCAGGGAATTCAGGATCGAGGTCGATCTGGTTACCGACATGACGGTCTACAACCCCTTCGATTTCTTCGTCGAGGATTCGGCCGAGCACTGGCCGTTTTCCTATCACGAGGATATCGCCGCCGACCTGACGATCTACAGGAAGGCCGAGCCGCTGACGCCTCGGGTCCAGTCCTTCCTCGACACGCTCGACTGGGGCGAACAGCGCACGGTCGACCTGATTGTCAACCTCAATGCGAAAATCGCCAATTCCGTCAAATATATCATCCGTATGGAGCCCGGTGTTCAGACGCCGGAGGAAACGCTCGGCATCGGTTCCGGTTCGTGCCGGGATTCGAGCTGGCTGCTTGTGCAGGTCCTCAGGCACCTCGGTTTGGCGGCGCGCTTCGTTTCGGGCTATCTCATCCAGTTGAAACCGGACGTCGTCTCGCTCGACGGACCGCCGGGCACGGATCACGACTTCACTGACCTGCACGCCTGGGTCGAGGTTTATATTCCCGGCGCCGGTTGGATCGGACTCGACCCGACTTCGGGGCTTCTGGCCGGGGAAAGCCATATCCCGCTGGCGGCGACGCCACATTACCGCAATGCCGCGCCGATCTCGGGCGCGGCGAGTTTCGCCGAGGTCGATTTCTCCTTCGACATGTCCGTCGTGCGCGTCGCCGAGCACCCGCGCATCACCAGGCCGTTCTCCGACGCGGCCTGGGCCGATCTCGACGCGCTCGGGCAAAAGGTCGACGCGGCGCTCTCGGCGGGCGACGTGCGCCTGACCATGGGCGGCGAGCCAACCTTCGTCTCGATCGACGATTTCGAAAGCGCCGAATGGAACATTGCGGCGGTGGGGCCGACCAAGCGCATGCGGGCGGACGCGCTGATCCGCCGTCTCAGGCAGCGCTTCGCACCGGGCGGGTTCCTGCATTACGGGCAGGGCAAGTGGTATCCGGGGGAATCGCTGCCACGCTGGACCTTCTCGCTCTATTGGCGACGCGACGGCAAGCCGATCTGGCACGACCCCTCGTTGATCGCCGAGGAGACGAAAGACGACACGATCGAGCAAAGCCCCACGGCTGGCGGCGACGCCGGCAAGGCCGAAGCACTGCTCGACGGCATTGCCGTCGATCTCGGCGTGGATCCGGGTTTCGTCGCGCCGGCCTATGAGGACCCGGCCGAATGGATCGTCAAGGAAGGCAACCTGCCCGAAAACGTCACGCCGGAGAACTCGAAGCTCGAAGACCCGGAAGAGCGACATCGCATCGCCACGGTTTTCGCGCGCGGGCTGACCCGGCCCTCGGGCTATGTGCTGCCGGTCCAGCGCTGGCAGGGCGACGCCCGGCGCGAGCCGCGCTGGCGCTCGGAGAAGTGGAAGACGCGGCGCGGTCACCTCTTCCTCGTACCCGGCGACAGCCCGGTCGGCTATCGCCTGCCGCTCGGAACGCTGCCACATGTGCCGCCGACGCAATTTCCCTTTGTGATCAATGCCGACCCGACGGTGCCGAAAAAGCCCTTGCCCGATTTCGACGCGGATGCGGCGGGCGACGCCAAGGACATCGTGCCCGAGCAGCGGCCGGAGCAGGCGGTCGCCTCGTTCACCGCCGCCGAACCGGTGCAGGACCGCGTCGAACAGGAACTCGGCGCCATCGAGGGGGCGGTGCGCACGGCGATGTCGGTCGAGGCGCGGAGCGGAAGGCTCTGCGTCTTCATGCCGCCAGTCGAGCACCTCGAGGATTTCCTCGAACTGATCGCCGCGGTCGAAAGGTCGGCGAAAAAGCTCGGCATCAAGGTGCATGTCGAGGGCTATGCGCCGCCGGTCGATCCGCGTCTCAACGTCATCCGCGTCGCGCCCGATCCCGGCGTCATCGAGGTCAATATCCATCCGGCCGCCAACTGGGCCGATTGCGTCGCGACGACCGAAGCGATCTATGAGGAAGCCCGGCTAAGTCGACTCGGTACCGACAAGTTCATGATCGACGGCCGCCATACCGGCACGGGCGGCGGCAATCATGTCGTCGTCGGCGGAGCAACGCCACTCGACTCGCCGTTCCTCAGGCGTCCCGACCTGCTGAGGAGCCTCATTCTCTTCTGGCAGCGCCATCCCTCGCTCAGCTACCTGTTCTCCGGCCTGTTCATCGGTCCGACCAGCCAGGCACCGCGCATCGATGAGGCGCGGCACGACAGCCTCTACGAGCTCGAAATCGCCCTGGCGCAGATACCGGAGCCGTCCGAGGCCGCTTCGGTCTTGCCCTGGGTGCCGGACCGGCTTTTGCGCAACATCCTGATCGACGTGACCGGCAACACGCATCGCGCCGAAATCTGCATCGACAAGCTCTATTCGCCGGATGGAGCGACCGGCCGGCTGGGGCTGGTCGAGTTCCGCGGCTTCGAAATGCCGCCGCATCCGCGCATGAGCCTGGCGCAGCAGGTGCTGCTCCGGGCCTTGATCGCCCGGTTCTGGACGAGGCCGATTGCCGGTCCGCTGACACGCTGGGGCACGGCGCTGCACGACAAATTCATGCTCGAGCATTTCGTCTGGTCCGACTTTCTCGAGGTTCTGCGCGATCTCGGCGACCACGGTTTCGACATGCAGCCGGTCTGGTACGAGGCGCAGCGCGAGTTCCGCTTCCCCTATTGCGGCGATGTCACCTACGAGGGCGTCAATCTCGAAATCCGCCAGGCGCTCGAGCCCTGGCATGTGCTCGGCGAAACCGGCGCCATCGGCGGCACGGTGCGCTACACCGATTCCTCGGTCGAGCGGTTGCAGGTCAGGCTGACGGGCGGCGATGCCAAACGCTACATTGTCACCTGCAACAAACGGCAGGTGCCGCTGCATCCGGTCGAGGCCAATGGCGTCTCGGTCGGTGCGGTGCGCTACAAGGCCTGGCAGCCGGCGGCGGCGCTGCATCCGGTACTGCCGGTCGACGCGCCGCTGACCTTCGACATTTTCGACACCTGGACGGAACGGCCGCTCGGGGGCTGCGTTTATCACGTCGCCCATCCGGGCGGGCGCAATTACGAAACCTTCCCGGTCAATGGCTACGAAGCCGAGGCGCGGCGCCTGGCGCGTTTCGAATCGCACGGACATTCGACCGGCGCCTATCGGGTGGCGCGCGAAGTGCCGCATCCGGAATTTCCCTTCACGCTCGACCTCAGGCGACCGACAGGACTGTAAAGGATGGAACGGGCAGACAAAGCCGAGATTGCCGATCCGGTCGCGCGCCTTCTGTCGGGCTACGAACGCATGCCTGGCGTTCCGGATGAGCTGATCGGCGCCGATGGCGGTCTGCGTCCGGCCTGGCGGGGCTTTATCGCCGCGCTGGCGGCGACGGAGCGTGAGGATCTTGAAGCACGCAAGGCACGCGGCGACCGCTATTTGCGGGATGCCGGTGTTTTCTTCCGCCAGTACGGACCGCAGGCGGCAAGCGAGCGCGATTGGCCGCTGTCGCACATGCCGGTGCTGATCGCCGAGGACGAGTGGCGACGCATCGAAGCGGGCCTGGTCCAGCGCGCCGACCTGCTCGAACGGATCGCCGCCGATCTTTACGGCGAAAGCCGTCTGGTGACGGACGGGCACCTGCCACCGGAACTGGTGGCGGGCAATGCCGAGTGGTTGCGGCCCATGGTCGGCGTCGCGCCGCGCGGCGGCCACTACCTGCATTTCCTCGCCTTCGACATCGGGCGCGGGCCGAGCGGGGACTGGTGGGTGATCGGCGACCGGGTGCAGGCGCCGTCCGGCGCCGGCTTCGCGCTCGAAAGCCGCATCGCCACGGCGCGGGTGTTTTCCGAACAGTTTTCAAGGCTCAACGTCCATCGGCTCGCTGGCTTTTTCAAGGCGTTTCATTCCGCGCTCAACGGCCTCGGGGCCAATGAGGATCGGCGCATCGCCGTTTTGACGCCCGGCGCGATGAACGACACCTATTACGAGCATGCCTATCTCGCCCGCTATCTCGGGCTCATGCTTTTGGAAGGCGAGGACCTGACCGTCGTCAGGGGCGAGCTGATGGTCCGCACCGTGGCGGGGCTCAAGCCGGTCGGGGTGCTGTGGCGGCGGCTCGACGCCAGATGGATCGATCCGCTCGAACTCGAACAGAGCTCGCAGCTCGGCACGCCCGGCATGCTCGATGCCGTCCGCTCCGGTACGGTGACGCTGGTCAATGCCCTCGGGTCCGGGGTGCTGGAGGCGCGGGCGCTGATGGCGTTCCTGCCGCGCATCGCCGAAGCGCTGACCGGCCAGCCGCTGGTCCTGCCCAACATCGCCACCTGGTGGTGCGGGCAGGACGCCGAACGCGAATTCGTCAAGGCCAATGCCGAAACCATGACCATCTCGGACGCCTTCGCCACGGCGCCGTTATTCGAGCGCGACGACATGGCGGTGGTCGGCGGCAGGATCGACGCGGCGCGGGGCGAAAGCCTCGCCGAGTGGGTCGACCGCGAGGGCAGCCATCTGGTCGGGCAGGAGGCGATCACCCTGTCGACGACGCCGGCTTTCGACGGCGGGCATCTCAAGCCGCGCCCGACAAGCCTTCGTGTGTTCCTCGCGCGTACCGCTTCGGGCTGGACGGTCATGCCGGGCGGTCTGGCGCGCATCGGCCGGCCGGGCGCCTCGGCGGAACTGGCCATGCAGCGCGGTGGTGCGGCC
>Ga0180009_10000787_pt1 | contig 41214 bp, 44 predicted proteins | sample OS_PC_MetaG_FD_123537 | JGI IMG/M metagenome (GOLD analysis project Ga0180009, IMG submission 123537) | Groundwater microbial communities from the Aspo Hard Rock Laboratory (HRL) deep subsurface site, Sweden - OS_PC_MetaG | ecosystem: Environmental > Aquatic > Deep subsurface > Groundwater...
GGAATTCCCAGCGGGGTCATGAACTGGCATTCGGATCTTTCGGCATCAAAGCGCTGGAATCTGCCTGGATCACAGGCCGCCAGATAGAAGCTGCCCGTCAGGCCGTTACACGTCATATGAAACGTGAAGGTCAGATCTGGATTCGCATTTTTCCTGATAAACCGGTTACCAAAAAACCTGCGGAAGTCCGTATGGGTAAAGGTAAGGGCGCACCCGAGTATTTTGTGGCAAGGGTAACCCCCGGCAGAATAATGTTCGAAGCCGAAGGCGTTCCCATGGAAATTGCAAAGGAAGCCTTACGTCTTGCCGCACAAAAGCTCCCGATCAAAACAAAATTAATTGTCAGACGCGATTACGTTGAATAAAAATTTTACCCTATATGAAAATGGAAGTTATCAGAGAGCTCGGTACGGAAGAACTCAAAGAAAGACTGGATGAGGAAAGAAAACAACTGGTCAGGCTGAAGCTGAACCATGCCGTTTCTCCTCTCGAAAATCCTAATAAAATAAAGGAATACAGAAGGACCATTGCCCGGATGATGACCGAACTCAGAAAAAGAGAAAAAGAAGCCAATAATTAGATTAAGAATACATGGAAAGGAATCTCAGAAAAGAACGCGTTGGTGTTGTAACCAGCAATAAAATGGAAAAATCCATTGTTGTTGAGATCATGCGCCAGGTGAAGCACCCGATCTACGGTAAGATCGTGAAAAAAACTTCCAGGTTCGTTGCTCATGACGAAAAAAACGATTGTAATATCGGAGATACGGTAAAAATCATGGAAACCCGTCCGCTGAGCAAGAACAAATGTTGGAGATTAGTTGAAATCATTGAAAGAGCGAAGTAATTATGATACAGCAGGAATCAAGATTATCGGTGGCTGATAACAGCGGTGCCAAAGAAGTATTGTGCATCCGGGTACTGGGCGGTACTGCCAAGCGTTATGCCACCATCGGCGACAAGATCGTTGTCACCGTAAAGAATGCCTTACCCTCCGGCAACATTAAGAAAGGCACAGTTATCAAGGCCGTTATCGTAAGAACCAAAAAGGAAATCCGTCGCAACGACGGTTCCTACATCCGTTTCGACGACAATGCCTGCGTTCTGCTGAATAATACCGGAGAAATGATCGGAACTCGTATCTTCGGGCCGGTTGCCAGAGAATTAAGGGATAAAAAATATATGAAGATCGTTTCATTGGCACCTGAAGTGCTTTAATGATTGAATAAACAAGTAACATGGCAAGGAAATTACATATCAAAAAAGGCGACAATGTGATGGTCATTGCAGGCGATTCCAAAGGCCAGCAGGGTAGAGTGCTGGTTCTGGATCCTGAAAAAGAAAGAGCCATCGTGGAAGGCATCAATATGGTTGCCAAGCATACCCGTCCGAACAAGGATAACCCCAAAGGTGGTATCATCCGCAAAGAAGCGCCCATCCATCTCTCAAACCTGCTGCTCGTCGACAGCAAAGGCAATGCCACACGCATCCGGCGCAGCAAGGATGAAAAATCAGAAAAAAACGTACGCATCTCTATTAAATCAGGGGAGGTTATAAAGTAATGGCATACATTCCAAGACTTAAAACGAAGTATAAGGAGGAGATCGTTCCCGCGTTGATGAAAGAATTCAACTTCAAGAACGTTATGCAGGTCCCGAGACTGCAGAAAATCTCCCTCAACCAGGGTTTGGGTCAGGCTACTGCCGACAAGAAACTCATCGATACCGGTGCAGAGGAAATGTCGATCATTGCAGGTCAACTAGCCGTACCTACAAAATCAAGGAAAGACATATCCAACTTCAAGGTTAGAAAAGGCATGCCGATAGGTGTGCGGGTTACTCTCCGGGGTGACAGGATGTACGAATTCCTCGACCGCCTGGTGTCAGTAGCAATACCCAGGATCAGGGATTTCAGGGGTATTAATGATAAAGGATTCGACGGCCATGGCAATTATTCCTTCGGAGTATCGGAACAGATCATTTTCCCCGAAATCGATATCGACAAGATCGGAAAGATCAATGGGATGAATATCACTTTTACAACATCCGCTAAAAACGACAAGGAAGCTTTTGCCCTCCTCAGAGAATTTGGATTACCGTTTAAAAATCAAAAAAGATAGAACATGGCTAAGGAATCAATGAAGGCAAGGGAAGTGAAAAGGGCTAAACTGGTTGCCAGGTACGCCGCCAAAAGAGCTGAACTCAAAGCTCAGGGTGACTATATCGGGCTGCAAAAACTGCCGAAAAATGCTTCTCCCATTCGTTTACATAACCGTTGCAAATTAACGGGCAGACCGAAAGGTTATATGAGAAAATTCGGTATCTCACGTATCAACTTCAGGGAAATGGCGCTTCAGGGCCTCATTCCCGGTGTTAAAAAAGCTAGCTGGTAAATTTTAAGCATAAGGAAATGATCACAGACCCAATTTCAGATTATTTGACCAGAATCAGGAATGCCATGATGGCCGGCCACAGAGTAGTGGAAATTCCTGCATCAAATATTAAAAAAGATATCACGAAAATATTGTTCGAGAAAGGGTATATCCTGAACTATAAGTTCGAGGATGACGGGGTTCAGGGAACCATAAAAATCGCCCTGAAATACCATCCCGTAACCAAACAACCTGCTATCAGCAGACTTGAACGGATCAGCAAACCCGGCCTCAGAAAATATGTCAATGCCGATAAATTGCCCAGAGTCTTGAACGGTCTCGGTATTGCCATTATCTCCTCTTCCCAGGGTGTGATAACCGATAAGGAAGCCAGGAAGAACAATGTAGGCGGTGAAATTTTATGTTACGTTAGTTAAAAAGAAGGGATCAGGAAAATGTCACGTATAGGAAAACTACCGATCACCATCCCCCAGGACGTTGAGATCAAAATCTCAAAAGAAAACATTGTTACCGTCAAGGGAAAACTCGGAGAACTGCAACAGGCAGTACATCCCGACATCAAATTAGTCGTTGATAACGGAATTCTTACCCTGGAAAGGCCTTCCGAAGAAAAAGACCACAAGGCTATGCATGGCCTTTACCGTGCATTGTTGGCCAATATGATCAAGGGTGTATCAGAAGGCTTTAAAATCGTTCAGGAGATAGTAGGTGTGGGATATAAAGCACAGGCAACAGGTCAACTCCTGGAAATGTCGCTTGGTTTTTCACACAACGTTTTCTTCCAGCTTCCTCCGGAAGTTAAGGTGGAAACACTCACCGAAAGAGGGAAAAACCCAACCATTACATTGACATCGTATGACAAGCAACTGCTGGGACAGGTAGCCGCCAAGATACGTTCCCTCAGGAAACCCGAACCTTATAAAGGCAAAGGAATCCGATTCCAGGGTGAAGAAGTCAGGAAAAAAGCAGGTAAGGCTGCTGCTCAGTAATATCGTTAAACGAAATTAAATCCTACAGGGATGAAGAAGATAAAGGACAGAAAAGAATTCAGAAGGATCAGGATCAAAATGAGGATCCGCAAATCGATTCATGGCACAACAGAAAGGCCAAGGATGAGCGTATTCCGCAGTAATAAGCAGATTTACGTTCAACTCATCGATGATCTTGACGGAAAAACCTTAGTTTCCGCATCGTCTAAAGAAAAGGGGATTGTGGAAAAAGAAGGCAACAAAATTGAACAGGCAAAACTGGTCGGACAACTGATCGCGGAAAAAGCCAGGGAAGCAGGGATCGAATCAGTGGTCTTCGACAGGAACGGATACCTGTATCACGGAAGGGTTAAATCATTAGCAGAAGCCGCAAGACAAGGCGGATTAAAATTCTAATTGAATATGTCAAGCGCAAACGTAAAAAGAGTAAAATCAAGCGAAATTGAATTTAAAGACCGCCTGGTCAGCATCAAACGTGTTACCAAGGTCACCAAAGGCGGGCGTACTTTCAGTTTTTCCGCCATAGTAGTGGTGGGCAATGAGAATGGTATTGTTGGTCATGGTCTTGGTAAAGCCAAAGAAGTAACCTCTGCCATTGCCAAAGGTATCGACGATGCCAAGAAGAATCTCGTGAAGGTACCGGTACTTAAAGGTACCATCCCACACGAATCGACAGGCAAATACAGTGGAGCCAGAGTATATATTCAACCTGCTGCACCGGGTACCGGAGTTATCGCTGGTGGTGCCATGCGCGCCGTTATGGAAAGCGTTGGCATCAAGGATGTGCTTGCCAAATCGAAAGGTTCTTCCAACCCGCATAGCGTAGTGAAAGCAACCATCGACGCCCTCACACGCATGAAAGACCCTTATACGGTCTCCCAGCTCAGAGGCATCAGCATGGATAAGGTCTTTAACGGTTAACAATGCTCAGAATCATGAAGAAACTCAGGATCAAACAAGTAAGAAGTGCCATTAAAAGGCCCGCCAGGCAGAAAAAAACCCTGGAAGCCCTTGGCTTCAGAAAACTCAATCAAACTATTGAAGTAACACTTACTCCCCAGATCGAAGGAATGATTGAGAAGGTAAGACACCTTTTGGAAATTGAAGAAATTAAATAAGAAACTGATAATATTTTAATATCATGGATTTAAGTAATCTTAAACCAGCTCCGAATTCAACCGGAAAAAATAAAAGGATAGGTCGCGGACAAGGATCCGGCCGCGGCGGTACATCCACACGCGGCCATAAAGGCGCCGGATCCCGTTCCGGTTATTCGAAGAAACGCGGCTTTGAAGGCGGTCAGATGCCCCTCTATCGCCGGGTACCCAAATTCGGTTTTAAAAATTTCAACCGGATCGAATACCGCGGAATTAACATCGATACACTGCAAAGCCTCGCAGAGAAACTTAACCTTTCGGTCATCGACCCCGGAACACTGGTTAGTAACGGACTTGCTTCCAAAAACGACCTTATCAAAATCCTGGGTAGAGGAGAACTGAAAGGGAAACTGGAAGTGAAAGCCCATGCCTTTACCGAAAAGGCAAAAAGCGAAATCGAAGCTAAAGGAGGTATTGCATCAAAAATTTAAGGTTTAATGAAAAGATTAATCCAGACAATACGAAACATTTACAAGATTGAAGACCTCAGGAAAAGGATACTCTATACTTTGGGAATCATCCTGATTTACCGCCTTGGATCCTATGTGGTGCTTCCCGGTGTTGACCCCGGGATGCTCGCTAATTTAAGGCAGCAAACCAGCGACGGTCTTCTCGGCTTGTTAAACATGTTCTCAGGAGGAGCCTTCTCCAACGCATCTATCTTTGCCCTGGGGATTATGCCCTATATCTCCGCCTCCATCGTTGTCCAGCTTCTGGGTATGGCCATCCCCTACTTCCAGAAATTGCAGAAAGAAGGTGAAAGCGGCAGAAAAAAAATCAACCAGATCACTCGGTATCTGACCATACTAATCACCGGATTCCAGGCGCCTGCCTATATTACCAACCTCGTTGGCCAATTGAGGAATCCCGACGGTACCATGACAGCCATTATGCCTTTCGACGGTTCGCCGCCTTCCGCATTCTTCTGGCTGTCGTCAACCATTATCCTGATCTCCGGAACCATGTTCATCATGTGGCTTGGCGAAAGAATCACCGATAAAGGTATTGGAAACGGTATCTCCCTGATCATTATGATCGGTATCATCGCTCGTCTGCCCTTTGCTCTGTTTAGTGAGTTTATTTCCAGAATGGAAGAACAGGGTGGAGGACTGGTTTATTTCGTAATTGAGATTGCTATCCTGATATTCGTCATCCTGCTTACCATACTCCTTGTTCAGGGTACCCGGAGGATACCGGTTCAATACGCCAAACGCATCGTGGGAAACAAACAATATGGAGGCGTAAGGCAATATATCCCGCTCAAGGTTAATGCAGCCGGTGTTATGCCTATCATCTTCGCACAGGCAATTATGTTCCTTCCGATAACCATCGCAGGATTTGCACAGTCGGAAGCCCTTTCGGGATTCGCCGCTGCTTTTACGAATATTAACGGATTCTGGTATAACTTCGTTTTCTTCCTGATGATCGTGATGTTTACGTATTTCTATACGGCCATCACTGTCAATCCAAATCAAATGGCGGAAGACATGAAGAAAAACGGAGGGTTTATCCCGGGGGTCAAACCCGGTAAAAGAACTGCTGACTTTATCGACAACGTAATGTCAAAGATCACTCTTCCCGGTTCTATGTTCCTGGGATTTGTGGCCATCATGCCGGCATTGGTTGGTCAGGTGGGAGTCAGCCAGCAATTTGCCCAGTTTTACGGGGGAACGTCCCTGCTGATCCTTGTTGGGGTGGTGCTTGACACCTTACAACAAATTGAAAGCCACCTCCTGATGAGACATTACGATGGTCTTACCAAATCCGGAAGGATCAAGGGAAGGTCGTCGCTGGGCATGTAAGATTGTGTTCGATGAGTTATTGTAAGACTGAAGACGAAATAGAACTATTAAGAGAAAGTTCTTTGCTTGTTGGAAAAACATTGGGTGAAGTGGCTAAGATGCTGAAACCCGGTGTACGCACCATAGACCTCGACCGGAGAGCCGAGGAGTTTATCCGGGATAATGGAGCGGTACCGGGATTCAAGGGATATAACGGATTTCCGTTTACTCTGTGCATCAGCATCAATGAACAGATCGTTCACGGGTTCCCTTCGGAAAGAGAATTGATAGACGGCGACCTGGTCTCTATTGATTGCGGTGTGCTGAAAAACGGGTTTTACGGAGATTCGGCTTACAGCTTTGCTATCGGGAATGTATCTGAAGATATCCGTTTGTTGCTCGACAGAACCTTGGCATCCCTTTACAGGGGTATCGAAATGGCAGTTGACGGAAAACGGATCGGGGATATCGGCCATGCCATACAATCTTTCGTGGAATCCTTCGGATACTCCGTAGTAAGAGATCTGGTAGGGCACGGACTGGGAAGCAACCTTCACGAAAAACCGGAAGTGCCTAACTACGGCCGTCAGGGAAGCGGAGTAAAACTCCGGGAAGGGATGGTTCTTGCCATCGAACCCATGATAAATTTAGGAACCCGCTACGTAGTTCAGGAACCCGACGGTTGGACGATAAGAACTGCAGACAGGATGCCTTCGGCTCACTTCGAACACGACGTGGTCATCAGAAAAGGTAAAGCGGAGATACTGAGTACATTCAGTTATATTGAAGAGGTCATCAACAAACAATAATACATGGCAAAACAAAAGTCGATAGAACAAGACGGGACGGTAATCGAATCATTGGGCAACGCGATGTTCCGCGTTGAACTGGAAAATGGCCATATCATTACGGCCCATATTTCAGGAAAAATGAGGATGCACTATATCAAGATTTTGCCAGGTGATAAAGTAAAACTTGAAATGTCACCCTACGATTTGACTAAGGGAAGAATTACATACAGGTATAAATAGAAAAACAAATAACGATGAAAGTCAGAGCATCAGTTAAAAAAAGAACTCCGGATTGCAAGATCGTTCGCAGGAAAGGCAAGCTGTTCGTTATAAACAAGAAAAATCCGAAGTACAAACAAAGACAGGGATAATATCACAGATAAATTATAACATCTATGGCTAGAATTGCAGGTATAGATTTACCAAAGAATAAAAGAGGCGAAATTGGCCTCACGTACATTTTCGGCATCGGGCGCAGCAATGCCCAGAAAATCCTTACGGAAGCCGGTGTAGATTGGAATAAAAAGGTTCAGGACTGGACCGACGAGGAACAGGCAAGCATCCGCCTTGTGATCAATGATAAGTTTAAGGTGGAAGGAGCCCTCAGGTCGGAAGTACAGATGAACATCAAACGTCTGATGGATATCGGTTGCTATCGCGGAATCCGTCATCGTTCCGGTTTGCCTTTGCGTGGTCAGAGTACCAAAAACAATGCAAGAACCCGTAAAGGAAGGAAAAAAACAGTTGCCAATAAGAAAAAGGCGCCTAAAGGTTAATAAATTGATTATCCGAGTAGTAATATAAATATATTATGGCAAAATCCACAAGATCGACGAAAAAAAGAGTCGTTAAGGTTGAACCGGTTGGAAAAGCATTTATCAGTGCTTCTTTCAACAACATCATTATTTCACTCACAAACAGTTCCGGTCAGGTGATTTCCTGGTCGTCGTCAGGGAAGATGGGATTCAAAGGATCGAAGAAGAACACACCCTATGCAGCACAGATGGCAGCGGAAGACGCATCCAAAGTAGCACACGACCAGGGCCTTCGCAAGGTCAAAGTATACGTGAAAGGCCCCGGAGCCGGCAGAGAATCTGCCATCCGCACCATTCACAGTGCCGGAATCGAAGTTATGGAAATTGTTGATATTACCCCGCTTCCCCACAATGGCTGCCGCCCGCCAAAAAGAAGGCGTGTTTAATCGTATAGGTTATAATTATTCAATATAAGTAAACATTATGGCAAGATACAGAGGACCGAAATCGAAGATAGCCCGCAAATTCCGTGAACCCATTTTCGGCGCAGATAAATCCCTCGAAAAGAAAAATTATCCCCCGGGTATGCATGGCCCGAATAAAAGAAGAAGAAAGGAGTCGGAATACGGCATCCAGTTGATGGAAAAACAAAAGGCCAAGTATACTTACGGCATCCTGGAAAGACAATTCAGAAATACTTTCCATGAAGCTGCCAGAAGAAAAGGGGTAACCGGTGAAATCCTGCTCCAACTCTGCGAATCAAGGCTAGACAACATCGTTTTCCGCCTTGGTATCGCTCCGTCGAGGCAGGCTGCCAGACAGCTCGTTTCACACCGGCATATACTGGTAAACGGCAATGTGGTTAACATACCCTCCTATTTCGTGAAACCGGGTGAAGTGGTTGGCGTAAGGGAAAAATCCAAATCCCTTGAAGTTGTTTCCAATTCACTCGCAGGAAAAGGCAACAGGCTGCCCTGGCTCGAATGGGATGAGGAAAACCTCGCAGGTAAATTCCTGCAATACCCTTCCAGGGAAGATATCCCGGAAAATATTAAAGAACAACTTATCGTTGAGTTGTACTCCAAGTAATAAGTTGTTTAACAAGGATTTGGTCATCAAAATAAAGAGCTCTTTATGGCAACATTAGCGTTTCAGAAACCTGAAAAAGTGATTATGAACGAAGCCGACGATTTCAAAGGCATCTTTGAATTCCGTCCGCTTGAACCTGGCTTTGGGGTTACCATTGGAAATGCCCTCCGGAGAATACTCCTTTCATCCCTCGAAGGCTATGCCATCACTTCCATGAAAATCGAAGGGGTTGTCCAGGAATTCTCCACCATCAAGGGGGTTGTTGAAGATGTATCCGAAATCATCCTTAACCTGAAAAAGATCCGCTTTAAAAGGCAGATCGAGACCGAAACCAGTGAGAAAGTGCATGTTGTGATCGGTGACCAGGATGCCTTTAAAGCAGGGGATATCAACAAATTCCTCTCTGTCTTCCAGGTTATCAATCCCGATGAAGTGATCTGCCATATGGATCCTTCTGTAAGGATGGCTTTGGAACTGACCATCAACAAAGGCAGAGGTTATGTACCGGCAGAGGAAAACAAATCTCTTAATGCATCCATCGACACCATCTCGATCGATTCTATCCACACTCCAATCGTGAATGTTAAGTATTCTATCGAAAATTGGCGTGTGGAGCAGAAAACCGACTTCGAAAAGCTCATCCTTGAGATCAGCACCGATGGGTCTATTCATCCCAAAGATGCTTTGAAGGAAGCTGCAAAAATCCTGATACAGCATTTCCTGATGTTCTCCGACGAAAAAATCACACTCGACTCGGAGGAGAAAACAGTTACGGAAGAATTTGACGAAAGTTCATTACATATTCGCCAGCTCCTGAAAACCAAGCTTGTCGACCTCGACCTCTCCGTCCGCGCTCTGAACTGTCTCAAGGCAGCCGACGTGGAAAGCCTGGGCGACCTGGTACAATACAACAAAAACGACCTTCTCAAATTCAGGAATTTTGGAAAGAAATCACTTACCGAACTTGAAGAACTGGTAAAAACCAAAGGACTCGAATTTGGAATGAATATATCAAAGTATAAACTTGATAAGGAATAACGGAAATGAGACACGGTAATAAAATCAATCATCTAGGCAGAACCCATTCGCACCGTAAAGCCATGCTGTCCAATATGGCGGCATCGCTGATCAAACATAAAAGGATCACGACAACCCTGGCCAAAGCAAAGGCCCTCAGGGTTTATGTAGAGCCCCTGCTCACCAAATCCAAGGATGACACTACGCATTCGAGGAGGGTGGTCTTTAGTTACCTTCAGGATAAAGAAGCCGTAAACGAGCTCTTCCGGGAAATTTCCCCGAAAATCAGCGAGAGACCGGGCGGTTATACCCGTATCCTGAAAACCGGACCCCGCCAGGGTGATAACGCTGAGATGTGTCTGATCGAGCTGGTAGATTATAACGAAAACCTCCTGGGAACCAAGGACACAAAAGCGAAAAAGAGCAGAAGAAGCCGCCGCGGCGCCGGCACAAAAACCGAGGCTGCTGCCAAAACAACTCCTGCAGAAAAACCCGTTGAAACTGCACCCAGCGAAGAACCGGTAGCCGAAAAGACGGATGCACCCGAAGCCGAAACCGACAGCACAACGGTTGCAGAAAACCAGGAAGAACCATCTGCTGAACCGAACGATACAACCAAAGAAAGTTAAATTTCACAAATACTTAACTGAAAGGGATAGGGTTTTTAATAACTTTATCCCTTTCATTGTTTCAACCTTAAAAATTTAAATCTATAGTATTATGGGATCAATCATCAGAATACATGCAAGGCAAATCCTCGATTCGAGAGGAAATCCTACCATAGAGACCGATGTATACACCGACAGCGGCATTGTCGGCCGTGCAGCCGTTCCTTCAGGCGCTTCCACCGGTGTTCATGAAGCCGTTGAACTTCGCGATAACGATAAAGGCACTTACCTTGGTAAAGGTGTACTCAAGGCCGTGGAAAATGTAAATAAGACTCTTAACGAGGAATTGCAGGGTTACTATGTTACCGACCAGGTAGAGATCGACAAACGTATGATTGAACTCGATGGTTCACCCAACAAAGGAAACCTCGGCGCCAACGCCATCCTTGGTGTCTCCCTGGCCGTGGCACATGCAGGAGCCCAGGAAACCGGACAATTCCTCTTCCGATATCTCGGTGGTGTGAATGCAACCATGCTTCCCATTCCCATGATGAACATCCTCAATGGCGGATCTCACGCCGATAATAGTATCGACTTCCAGGAATTTATGATCATGCCCGTTGGCGCACCCAATTTCAGTGAAGCAATCCGCATGGGTGCCGAAGTATTCCACAATCTTAAAAAGGTCCTGAAAGATAAAGGCCATTCCACCAATGTTGGAGATGAAGGTGGTTTTGCTCCTAATCTCGCCTCTAACGAAGATGCCATTAAAGTCGTGCTTGAAGCTATTGAAAAAGCCGGTTATAAGCCGGGAGAAGATATTTATATAGCTCTTGATCCCGCTTCATCCGAGTATTTTATTCCTGAAGAAAATGTTTACCACCTCAAATGGTCAACAGGAGATAAGCTAACACCAAAAGAAATGGTTGATTTCTGGGCAGACTGGGTGAAAAAATACCCCATTCTTTCCATCGAAGACGGTATGGCAGAAGATGATTGGGAAGGCTGGAAGATTATGACACAAGCCCTGGGGCAAAAAATACAACTTGTTGGCGACGATCTCTTTGTTACCAATGTGGAGCGTCTGCAACGCGGCATCAACGAACAGATTGCCAACTCTATCCTGATCAAGGTCAACCAGATTGGAACCCTCACCGAAACCATCAACGCAGTGAACCTGGCAACACGCAATGCATACACTTCCGTTATCAGCCACCGCTCAGGGGAAACGGAAGATACTACCATCGCAGATCTTGCAGTTGCTTTGAACACAGGATTGATCAAAACCGGATCGTCCAGCCGCTCCGACAGGATCGCCAAGTACAATCAACTCCTCAGAATAGAGGAAAGCCTTGGCAATGCCGCTCAATATCTTGGAAAAGGATTTAAGTTTATCCGCTAGAAACAACTATATCTGGGTAAGGAAATGAACAAGGTTTTCATCCTTACCCAGCTTTAACTTCTTCCTGAGGCGGGAGCGCGCAGTCTCCAGAGCTCGTGTACTTTGTTTGGTCAACCTGGATATCTCCCGGGTGGTAAGTCCTGCTTTTAAATGACTGCAAAGCCTTATTTCATTTGGGGTTAGTCCGGGATACTCCCTGTATAACTTCTTCCTGTAACTTTCATCATCAGATACGGCTCCCGGAGACTGTCCGTCCTCTACATTGATTTTCCCTATTTCGGCCATTACCTTGATAATGCTGCTGATCTCCCCGGAAAACCTCCCCGCCGTTTTGTGGTCAATTTGCCTCAGCAACCTTACCGCCTCTTCAATGAGCTTTAAGGATAGATCCCGGCTGGTCGTCTTCTCCTGCTTAAGCTTTTCCAGCATTTCAACCTCTCTTTTGATCACTTCATACTGAACCCTTAACGACATATGAGTGCGGATCCTGGCCGTCAGCTCTATCTCATTAAATGGCTTGGTAACATAATCAACTCCTCCCATCCTGAAACCTTTGATCACATTTTCAATCTCGGTTCGGGCAGTTATAAAAATCACAGGAATATCAGCCGCCCTGGGATTATCTCTCAACAACCGGCAAACCTCGAAACCATCAATATCAGGAAGCATCACATCAAGTAAAATTAAATCAAACTCCTTGTTATTGATAACTTCCAGGGCCGAATGCCCATCAAGGACATAGGTTACCGAATACTTTGACTTTTCCAGGATCTTTCCCAAAAGTTGAATGTTGGCCGGCTCGTCATCTACAATCAGAATGTTTCTTCCCTTATCAATCAGCGTACTCATATGCTTAAACCTTCAGTGAAATCAGTTTATCAATAAGTCTTGGAAATGCTTCCAGGATAATATTTATATTCTCCACATCATAGTCCTTTGAGTAATTGAAAAGGTCTTCACCATATTCCGTTATCTCGGCGATGCCGGAAGAAGCACCCACACTCAGAAGTTTCTCAGCAAACCTTTTTATTGAGGCAAATTCCCTTAAAAGTAACAGTTCATTGTATTCCCCGGTAAGCTCATTCTGAAGGTGCCCCAGTGCCTGCTTCAATTTTTTCTGGTCTACAGATACAGTAATGGTATGTTCGATATCATCATCGTTATTATCCATCTCCTCTGTACCCTTGACAATCAATGGACCTATTTTGTCGAGAAGATCGGTGATGTGAAACGGTTTCAAAAGGTAATCATTAAAACCAAAACCCTCGATCTTTTCAACATCCTCTTTCATTGCCAGGGCGGTAAGTGCTACAATCGGAATCTCGAATAACTCCGGATTTCCGCGCATAATCCGGGTTGCCTCAAAACCATCCATGCGCGGCATGAGAATGTCCATTAAAATAAGATCCGGCCTGTGTTGCTTTGCCATCAGGATGGCTTGCTGACCGTCTTCCGCTTCCAGTATCTTAACTCCCAAATTCTCAAGATTCTCTTTAACCAGGCGGCGGTTGAAATCCGAATCATCGACAACCAATATCGTTTTTCCCTGATATACATCCTTTGGAATGTCACTGCTGGAGCTGTAACTGAGTGTATAATTCTGAACCATGACCTGAGGTAAGGAAACAGTAAATACAGAACCATGCCCCACCGAGCTCTCCACCTGGATACTTCCATCCATCAACTCAATCAGGCGTTTGGTTATTGCAAGCCCAAGTCCGTAACCTTTGCGCTTGGACCTGTTTTTTTGAACCTGCATAAAAGGCTCGAAAATATTATTGTACTCCTCCTCCGGGATACCTATACCGGTATCCTCAACCTTAATGCAAAGATCTATCTCTTCACTGCCGAGAACCATATTCTTTCCTGTAATATATATATCAAGCCTCACCTGCCCATGGTCGGTATACTTGATAGCATTGCTCAATAGATTCGTGATGATTTGTTTTACCCTTACTTCATCCAGGATCAGCATCTTAGGAATAGACTTTTCTACCCTGATAAGAAATTCAAGTTGCTTCCTGACGACTTTTTCCATGAACATCTGCTTAAGATCTTTAACCATCTTGTATATGTTCACGGATTTATACTGCAGGTTGAATTTACCGGCTTCGATGCGGGAAATATCCAGGATGTCATCAACCAACCTCACAATGCTATTACTGGAAGCCTTGATTGAATCAAGATAATCCTTGAAAGTTGGGTCTGTAAGACTGCCATCCAGGAGATCTGTGAAGCCAATAATAACATTCAATGGTGTACGTATCTCATGGGAGATATTCGAAAGGAACTCACTCTTGAACCGGTTTGCCTTTTCTGCCATCTCCTTGGCTTTTTTCAGCTCCTCTTCGTATTTACGCTGCACGGTGACTTCCTGTCCAAATTCAGTAACCCCAATAATATTACCGTCATCGTCAAGAACAGGATAACCGCTGAGTATCCATATCCTGCCGTCACGGGTACGAACCTCTCCTTTTTGAGGAACACCGGTATCCAGCACGGCACGTACCGGGCACGGCTCACATTTCCACTCAGTCCCTTGCCATATCTCATCATAATGGTTACCTGTAAGCTCTGTTGCGTTTATCCCAATACTATTGGCTGCTGTAGAACTTACCCATTGTATGGTAAGGTTCGTGTCGCAAAAAACAAACCATTCCTGCATACTGTTGAGAATGGCGGATTTCTCAATTTCTGCCTGACGCAATTCGCGCTGCGTTTTCCGTAAAGCGGTAATATCTACAACCGTACCTTCATAATAGATCGTCTGCCCGTCAGAATCCCTTACTGCACGGGCATTTTCACGCAAATAACGCTGCTTTCCGTCCAAAGCAGTAATTTTATCTTCATATCCCTGCAAACTTCCCTTCTGCTCCACTTCCTTAATGAATCGCGACCGGTCATAACCCAATGAAGCTAAAATAACATTCAGGTCAAGCGCTTTGATTTCACTGGAATTATCCAAACCCAGTATTTCATAAAACGTATTGTTGGCCATCATGACCTTACCGCCCGGCGTAGTTTTGTATATACCTACGGGTATATTGTCGTACAGCTCACCAAACTGCTGCTCCGAATATTTGATAACATTTTCAGCTCTCACTCTTTCAGTAATATCATTTACAATAAAAAGAACCTCTTCCGTATCAAGAGGAATAACCATGGCTTCGAAAGAATGCTCATCCTGCCCATCCTTGCGTAAGGTGTAGGTAAATTCCTGAACATGCTTTTCCTCCAACGCCTTTTTGATTAATTTACCGGCATTACGGGAAAGGGATTTATCCAGCCCGATCTCATAAATCGTTTTTCCAATGAATTTCTCGGGAGGAACCGCAAGAAAATCTTCATTAAGCGTATGATAATCAAGATACCTCCCCTTTTTGTCAAGCCGGAAAATTATTTCCGGTATCATTCTCAGAAAAACTTCCTTTCGTAAAGTCGATGACTTTCCTTCCCTGACTCCAGCTTCTTTCAGCATGCAATGCATATAACAACCACTGCCTTCCGCACTGCGAATAATGCTGCGATAAAACGGCCTGCTTTGCTTCCGGTGATCAAGAAACTTCCATACATGCAGAAGTCCTTCACTTTTACAATCATTTAAAATGTTACGAAAATCACCGGCAGTTTCGGTTTCCATGATATCTTCCAACGAAACACCATTCAGGGAACCTTCTTCAAATCCCAGATTCTGATAAAATAGCTTGTTTGCCCCTATCACCTCCCCTTTGTTACCCACGGATACATACAATACCGGAATATTTTCAAGAAAGGCCTGAAAGCTGTATCGCAAATTATCCTGAATCATTCGTATAAGAATTTATCAGACAAGGCTTTTTGAAATCTTTGCTAAAGATAAACAAATATCCTGCATAGTTGCAAGCTTTCCGAAAAAAAATGTAAGGAAATGTGAGGTGGGGCATTAAGTCCTACCTGTTTTCCAGGATAATGGAACGTGCGTGTTGCAAGGCTTTGGAAAGCCCTTCAGGATTCTTCCCTCCTGCAGTAGCATAATGAGGTTGCCCTCCTCCACCTCCCTGAATGTCGGGAGCAATCTGCCGTATGATCATTCCTGCATCAAGTCTGTCTTTCCCTGCAATATCACCGGAAATCCCGACGGTTATAAAGGCTTTGTTATTTTCTTTATAGGCTATAACCGCAATCACGTCGCTGAACTTCTTCGTTAGCCCGAACACAAGGTCTTTGACCACTTCAGCTCCGGCATCCAGTTCACGAACCAAAAGCCGGAAACGACCGTGCACTTCCAATTCATTCTCCAGCTCTCCGGTAAGTCCGGCGGCCTTTTCTTTTTTCATCTTCAGAATCTCCTTTTGCAGGATATCGTTTTCCTGCATTAAATTCTGTATGCCTTTCACAATATCGCGGTTGCTTTTGAATATCCCCCGTAGTTCCTTCATAATCCTTTCCTGCTCCAGGATGTATTCTTCCGCTTTTCTGCCCGTGATAGCTTCAATTCTCCTGACTCCGGCAGCAATGGCACCTTCGGAAATAATCTTGAAAAAAACTATTTGTCCGGTAGCCGCAACATGAGTACCTCCGCAAAGCTCCACCGAATCACCAAAGCGGATCACCCTCACCTGCTCCCCGTATTTTTCCCCGAAAAAGGCAAGTGCACCCATCGACTTTGCTTCCTTCATGGGTACCGACCTATGTTCATTCAGTACGCTATTTAGTCGGATGGCGCGGTTTACCATCATCTCAACCTTTTCAATCTCCTCATCTGACATTTTCTGGTAATGCGAAAAGTCGAAACGAAGATGCTCGGCATCCACCAGGGAGCCTTTCTGTTCTACATGCGTTCCGAGAACCTTCCGTAACGCATGATGCAGCAGGTGGGTGGCTGAGTGATTGTTTTCCGTGTCCCTGCGAAGCTCAGTATTTACAGTGGCTTTATAAACTGCGTGAGCGTCCCTGGGTTCCTTTTCCGCCTGGTGAACGATCAGATCGTTTTCTTTCACAGTATCAATGATGCGTATGCTTTCTCCTTCCCTGCCCAAGGTCCCGGTATCGCCGACCTGTCCGCCAGACTCCGCATAAAATGGGGTGCGATCAAGCACAATCTCCCATATCGTTTTCTTCTTGCTTTCCACAGCCCGGTAACGTAAAATCTTTACCTCGGCCTCCGTCTGATCATAACCAACAAACTCGGTGGAGCCACCACTCTCATCAACTACTATCCAGTCACCGGCTTCCCGTGAGGCAGCTTGCCTCGACCTTTCCTGTTGCGCTTTTAATCCCTTATTGAAACCTTCCATGTCGACAGTCCATCCAAGCTCCCGGGCCATCAGTTGTGTAAGGTCAACAGGAAACCCATAGGTATCAAACAATTCAAAAGCAAAGCTTCCTTCAATAACGTTACTTCCCTTATGATCATTGACATAGGAATCAAAACGGCGTATACCCTGAGAAAGGGTTCTCTGAAAAGATTGCTCCTCCTCTGTGATAACGCGCACTATCAAATCCTGCTGACGGCTTAGCTCAGGAAATACATGACCCATCTCGCTGACCAGCACAGGTACCAGAGCTGCAATGAAAGGCTCCTGCTGATCCAGGAATGTGTAACCATAGCGAACTGCCCTTCTGAGGATACGCCGGATCACATAGCCTGCCCCGGCATTCGAGGGTAACTGGCCATCTGCAATGGCAAAAGATACTGCCCTCAGGTGATCGGCAACTACCCGCATGGCAACGTCAATATCATCCGATTGACCGTATTTTTTACCGGTTAACTCTTCTGTCTTACAAATGATTGGCTGGAAAATATCCGTATCGTAATTGCTTTGCTTACCCTGCAAAACACGGCATAACCTTTCAAATCCCATTCCTGTGTCGATATGCTTTGCAGGAAGCTGAACCAGCTTGCCATCAGCCTTGCGGTTGAACTCAATGAAAACCAGATTCCATATTTCAATAACTTCAGGGTGGTCTTTATTTACCAGTTCGGCCCCATCTAACATTTGCCTCTCCTCTCCCGTTCTCATGTCAGCATGGATCTCGGAACAAGGTCCGCATGGACCCGTATCGCCCATTTCCCAAAAATTATCCTTGCGCGATCCGTATAAAATACGGTTTTCAGGAACAATCCTGCTCCAGCACCGGTGTGCCTCATTGTCAGCAGGAAGCCCATCCTCCTCATCACCTCCGAAAACAGTAACATACAAACGGTCACGGTCAATACCCAATACACCGGTCAGCAACTCCCATGCCCAGGCAATGGCCTCTTCTTTGAAATAATCGCCAAACGACCAGTTCCCCAACATTTCGAACATCGTATGATGATAGGTGTCGTGACCTACCTCCTCCAGGTCATTGTGCTTGCCCGACACACGAAGGCATTTCTGCGTGTCGGCTATTCTGGGATGCTTAACCGGAGAGTTCCCAAGAAAAATATCCTTGAACTGATTCATCCCTGCATTGGTAAACATCAATGTAGGATCATTCTTAACCACCATAGGCGCAGATGGAACAATTTCATGCCCTTTATTCCTGAAAAAATCAAGGAATGCCTGCCTGATCTCTGCGGATTTCATCATAATTATTACAAATTTTCAATAAAACAGTGAAAAAGATTTTAAAAAACCTTGCAAATTTAGTCTAATAATGTATCTTTGCTTACTTCGTTCGTTAATAAATTGTTGAATTAAACACCCGTGGGATTGTATGGCAAAGGTACACTATCGATTTAACCCCAAATCTTTAACGTACGAAAAAGTTAGCCGAACCACCAAATCTGTAATACTTAAACTCCTGGGGTACCTGTTAACAGGTACTGCATTTTCTGTTGTTATAATCGCCCTGGCTTTTACATTTTTTGATTCGCCTAAAGAAAAAATGCTTAAGCGCGAAATTGAACAATACAGGTTCCAGTTTGAAGTAATGAACGACAAGCTTGACCAGATGCAACGCTGGGCTCAGGAACTTCAGGATAGAGACGACAACATCTACCGTGTGATCTTTGAGGCTGAACCCATTCCCCAGGAAATGCGTTTCGGAGGTGTTGGAGGTGTTGATATGTACGCCAGACTTGATGGATACCCAAACTCCGAGATCATCATAGAAACAGCGAAAAAGCTTGACCGACTCAAGGCACAAATGGCTGTCCAGTCGAAATCGTTCGATGAGGTTTACAACTTCGCACGCAATAAAGCAGATATGATGGCTTGCATCCCTGCCATTGTACCTGTCGAAAAAAACAAAGGGCACATTGTTTCAGGCTATGGAATGCGCTTCCATCCCATCCTGAAATACCGGAGAATGCATTGGGGTATCGATATTACCGCTCCTTCAGGAACACCTATATATGCTACCGGCGACGGAACAGTCAAATTTGTCGGCAGAAACGGCGGTTACGGTAAAACCTGCATGATCGACCATGGCTATGGCTATGAAACCCTTTACGGTCATATGAAAACCATAACTGCAAAACAAGGTCAAAAGGTAAAAAGAGGAGAAATAATAGGATATGTAGGCAATACAGGACTTTCAAAAGCCCCACATGTTCATTATGAAGTCATATACGATAACAAAAAGATCGATCCGGTGAATTACTTCTACAACGATTTTACCACGGAAGAATTCGAGAAAATCATTGAAATGGCTTCCCGTGATACCCAGGTTCTGTCATAATTGACTGCTTATGCCTGAATCCCATTCCAGCAACGAAATACAACCTGATAAACTTTATTACACAATTGGTGAAGTAGCGGCTGTTTTCGGATTGAATACTTCCCTTATTCGCTTCTGGGAGAAAGAATTCGATATCCTCAAACCCAAAAAGAATAAAAAAGGAAACCGACTGTTCACGCAACAGGATATGGAAAATTTCCATCTCATTTACCACCTGGTGAAAGAAAGGGGATATACTCTTGAGGGTGCACGTAAATACATGAAAAACCATCCGCAAAAAATCCAGGCTGATTTTGAAATACTCAAATCCTTGAAGAAAATCAAACAGGATCTTCTGAACATCAGGGAAGAACTAAAATAATTTCCTGAAAAGCCATTAACATTCCTTAACAGGGCCTTTAACATATTTTAACAGAAAAGGCATGATAATTAAGGATTTCCTGAGTTATATTTGCCATCAGAATTTAAACATCCGAAATAAAATGATGGAAACTGATATTAAACAACTGAACGAACGCATCGAAAAGGAGAGTGCATTTGTTGACATAATCAACATGGAGATGCACAAGGTCATCGTTGGGCAGAAACAAATGGTGGAAAGGCTGATGATCGGGATGCTTTCAAACGGGCATATATTGCTGGAAGGGGTACCCGGACTGGCAAAGACCCTTGCGATCAAGTCGCTGGCAAACACCATTGATGCACGTTTCAGCCGGATCCAGTTCACACCCGACCTGTTACCGGCCGACCTTATCGGAACGCTGATCTACAGCCAGAAAAAAGAAGAATTTATTGTGCGCCGGGGACCAATCTTCGCAAACTTCATCCTGGCAGATGAAATAAACCGCTCCCCGGCTAAGGTACAGAGTGCCCTTCTGGAAGCCATGCAGGAAAGACAGGTCACCATCGGAGACCAAACCTACCCGCTTGAAGAACCCTTCCTGGTTCTGGCTACTCAAAACCCCATTGAACAGGAAGGTACCTATCCCCTGCCCGAAGCACAGGTCGACCGTTTTATGCTTAAAGTCGTGATCGGTTACCCGAATAAAGAAGAAGAAAAGCGTATCCTGCGCCAGAACATCACCGGCAATTTCCCCGAAACAAGCAAAATCCTTAAACCGGAAGACATCATCAAGGCTCGTGACATCGTACGGCAGGTTTACCTGGATGAAAAAATAGAAAACTATATCACCGATATCGTGTTTTCCTCACGTTACCCGGCCGAATACAAACTTAAAAACTTTGAGCCACTCATCCAGTACGGCGCATCACCCCGAGCTAGTATCAACCTGGCGCTGGCAGCCAAAGCCTTCGCTTTCATCCGTCGCCGCGGCTATGTGATTCCCGAGGATGTCAGAGCCATCGCACATGACGTGATGAGACACCGCATTGGCCTCACTTATGAAGCAGAAGCAGAAAACATAACCACAGAAGAAATTATTAGTGAGATACTTAATACGGTGGAGGTGCCATAAGGGGGAATTGGTTATGGGGGGCTGGGAGCTGGGAGCTGGGAGCTGGGGGCTGGGGACTGGGAGTTGGGGACTGGGAGCTGGGGACTGGGAGTTGGGGACTGGGAAAAGGAAAAAAGATATATTGATTTGAGTTAGAAGTAATGAGAGTTAAGACCTGAAACAAGAAGCCTAAATCATGCAACCCAGCCCCCAGCAACCCAGCCCCCAGCAACCCAGAACCCAGTAACCCAGAACCCTGATATTATAAAACAGGCAATTTTAATCGAAGCGATGGAAACTACCGATATAATCAAGAAAGTCAGAAAAATTGAGATCAAGACCCGGGGGTTATCGAATCAGATCTTCTCGGGACAATACCATAGTGCCTTCAAAGGCAGAGGGATGGCTTTCAGTGAGGTCCGGGAGTATCAGTACGGCGATGACATCCGGAATATCGACTGGAACGTCACGGCCAGATTTAATCACCCATATGTGAAAATCTTTGATGAAGAAAGGGAACTGACGGTGATGCTGCTGATAGACGTAAGTGGATCCAACGAGTTTGGAACACAAAAGCAGCTTAAAGAGGAGCAAATGACCGAAATCGCCGCTGTAATTGCATTTTCGGCTATCCATAACAACGACAAGGTAGGTGTGATCTTCTTCAGCGACCGCATAGAAAAATTTATCCCCCCTAAAAAAGGAACCACTCATATTCTGAGAATCATTCGCGAACTTATCGATTTCAAGCCGGTTAGCCAGAAAACAAACATTTCCGAAGCATTACGCTTTCTTACCAATGCCTTGAAAAAGAAATGCACGGCGTTCGTGATCTCCGATTTTATCGACAAAGGATTCGACGACGCCATCAAAATTGCCGGCAATAAACACGATCTGGTTGCCCTCAGGATCTATGACCGCAGGGAAATGGCCATGCCAAACATAGGCCTGGTGCAGGTTTACTCCAAGGAAGACAGCCGAAGGATCTGGGTTGACACCTCCAGTCCTTCCAATCGTAAAGCATATTCCGCCTGGTGGAAGGATCATGAAAAATACCTGAATAACCTTTTCCTGAGAAGTGGTGTTGATCAGGCCATGATAAGCACTGAGGAGGATTATGTTAAACCTCTTATGAATTTGTTCAAACGGAGAGAAGCGAGATTTTAGCCATGGATTCACTGAAAGTAATAATCCCGATACTATTGATACTGGTCTCCTTTACCGGCCGGTCACAGACACCTGTCGTCAGCACCAGGCTCGATACAAACGATATCCTGATCGGTGACCAGACCGGATTGCTGATAACAGCGTCGTTTCCCAAAAATATGCGTTTGGCCTGGCCTGTTTTCCAGGATACGCTTTCCGGGAACATAGAAGTCATTAAAATAGAACCTGCCGATACCGCTAACGATAAAAGTGGAAATTTAACCAGGGTCTCCCAAAGGTTGATCATCACTTCCTTCGACTCGGGTTATCATAAAATACCTCCATTATCCTTCCTTTATGCTCAGGAAGGAGATACTTCCATACAATACGTGTCAACGTTTCCTTTATACCTGAAAGTTAATACGGTTGAGGTCGACACAACAGCGGCCATCAAACCCATCAAAGCACCGCTGGGGGCACCGCTTACCTTTCGGGAGGTCTTCCCATGGATAATTGGCGCATTGCTGATTACCCTGGCAGCCTGGTTTATATATTATTATTTCAGGAAACGAAAAAAACACCAACCGCTGTTTGCACCCAGACTAAAGCCAACCCGTCCTGCCCATGAGCTTGCCCTCGAAGGACTTGAGAAACTAAGGCACAGGAAACTATGGCAAAGCGGGAAAACCAAGGAATATTACACTGAGATGACCGATATCGTCAGGGATTATATAGAGAACAGATTCAACGTCAGGGCAGTGGAGATGACAACCGATGAAATACTGGATGGCTTGAAAGAACAGAACATCAATAATGATGCTTTTGACAAACTCAGACAAACACTCATCCTGGCCGACCTGGTGAAGTTTGCCAAGGAACAGCCTCTACCGCTGGAGAACGACCTTACACTGAACAACAGCATTGATTTTGTAAGGGAAACCATCCTGAAAATTACGGAAACCGCTGGAACGGGTGAAGATACCCAGGAAGAAACCTTTAAACAAGAGGACCATGTTTAGCAACATAACCTTTGAAGATCCGGGATTCCTTTATCTCCTGCTGGTTCTGCCTGCCATGGGAGCATGGTATTGGTATAAGCTCAAAAAGAACCATGCTGCAGTCCAGATTTCCAGTACCGGCAGTTTCTCCGGAAAGCGCCGTACCCTTCGCCAAAACATGATCCATGTATTGTTTGCGTTCAGATTACTGGCCATCGGACTGCTGATCCTGGTCATGGCAAGACCCCAGTCAAGCCTGAGCCGTCAGGATGTCACCATCGAAGGGATTGATATCGTTATGGCACTTGACGTTTCCGGCAGCATGCTCGCTCAGGACCTGAAACCCGACAGGCTGGAGGCTGCCAAATCAGTCATCATGGATTTCATCGGAGGACGGCCGGATGACAGGATAGGACTGGTAATTTTCAGCGGGGAAACCTTTACTCAGGCCCCGCTGACAACCGATCACAGAATCATACAGAATCTGTTTAAAGATATTAAAAGCGGAATGATAGAAGATGGAACTGCCATCGGCGACGGACTTGCAACCTCTGTCAACCGGCTGAAAGACAGCGAAGCCATAAGCAAAGTAATCATCCTGGTGACCGATGGGGTGAATAATGCCGGATCACTCGATCCACTCTCCTCAGCCGAAATTGCAAAGCTATACGGGATCCGTATCTATACGGTAGGCGTGGGAACCAAAGGAATGGCACCTTATCCTGTGCAAACCCCTTTCGGCATCCAGTACCAGAATATGGAGGTAAACATCGATGAAGAACTGCTCCAGGAAGTGGCAGAAATGACTGAAGGAAGATATTTCCGGGCGACTACAAACCGGAAACTTGAAGAAATTTACCAGGAAATCGACCAAATGGAGAAATCCAAAATCGATGTTACGGAATTCCGTAAGAAAAACGAGGAATTCCTGCCACTGGCCCTCCTGGCTATGGCATTGATCATCCTGGAAATATTATTAAGAAACACTATATTTAAAACATTGCCATAAGAACATGATCAGGTTTGAACATACGGAATATTTGTACCTCTTGCTGCTGATCCCGGTTTTTGCCGTCATCTTCGCTTTGATGATGTACTGGAAAAAACAGGCGCTGAAACGCTTTGGCAATCCTGACCTGCTGACCAGACTAATGCCCGATGCTGTGCATGGCAGGCATTATCTGAAATTCATCATCCTGATGATCGCATTTGGCTTTCTGGTTTTAGGTATTGCCAACCCCCAGACCGGATCCAGGCTGGAAAAGATCAAGAGGAAAGGCATTGACATAATGATTGCATTAGACGTTTCCAACAGTATGCTTGCCCAGGATATCAGGCCCGACAGGCTCAGCAGGGCCAAACAAGCCATCGGCCGTCTCATCGATAAACTGGACGGAGACAGGATAGGTATCATTGTATTTGCAGGAAACGCTTACATGCAATTACCCATTACTACCGATTATGCAGCAGCCAAGTTATTCCTTTCGACCATAAACACCGAGATCGTACCATCACAGGGTACAGCTATAGGTGAAGCACTCCGCCTGGCAACCGGAGCTTTCAGCACCGACGACAAGCATAACAAAGCCATCATCGTGATCACCGACGGGGAAAACCACGAAGGCGACGCTGTGGAAGAAGCCTCGGAAGCATCCGCCCTCGGTATCAGGGTATTCACCATTGGTATGGGATTACCCGAGGGTGCCCCCATACCCGTCTACAATGCCCAGGGTGACCGCGTAGGATATAAAAAAGACCGCGACGGACAAACCATCGTGACACGTCTGAACGTTGATATGCTCCGGCAGATAGCCTCAGCAGGCGACGGCATCTACGTCAATGCAACCAATTCGAACACCGGATTGGATGATGTGCTTGATGAAATAAACCGGATGGAAAAAACAGAACTGGAAACAAGGATGTTCGCTGACTATGAAGACCAGTTCCAGTATTTCATCGGTATCGCCCTCATACTCTTTCTTGCAGAATTCTTAATCCTGGAAAGAAAGGGTCGATGGGCAAGAAAATTCAGGATATTTGAAACGAAAAAGGCATGAAAACAATACTAAACACCGGAATTTTGCTGGCCGTGTTCATTGGTATCATGGCCTTACCTTCATTTGGACAAAGCGAGGAAAAACTGATCCGCAAAGGTAACCGGGCATACAAGGATGGCAATTTCCAGGAAGCCGGAATAGACTACCTCAAAGCTGTCCAAAAGGAAAATGCCACGCACCGGGGACTTTACAACCTGGGTAATGTTACCTATGAACAAAACGAATTTGGTGGAGCCACCGCCATTTACGATTCCGTGCTCACATTTAACCTGCAGGAGGAGGTAAAAGCCAAGACCTTCTATAATATGGGTAATTCTTTACTCAGGCTGGCCCAGGACAGTGCGGCTATTGCCGGACAGGCTCTCCCCGCCAGCATTGAATCCTATAAAAATGCTCTCAGGCTGAATCCAGACGATTTTGATGCTAAATATAATCTTGCCTATGCCCAAAAACTCCTGAAAGATCAACAACAACAAAATCAGCAGCAGGATCAACAGGATCAGCAAAAGGACCAGCAACAGGACCAGCAACAGGACCAGCAGCAGGATCAGCAGCAACAAGATCAGCAGCAACAGGATCAGCAGCAACAGGATCAGCAGCAACAGGATCAGCAGCAACAGGATCAGCAACAACAAGGTCAACAGCAGCAAGGACAACCACAACCCAAGCAAATCTCAAAGGAAGATGCGGAACGAATGTTGCAGGCATTGAAGAACGACGAAAAAAAAACCATGGAAAAGTTGCAGAAAGTAAAGGCCACACAGGCAAGAAGCGTTAAATCGGAAAAAGATTGGTAGGAAACAAAAACATAAGGTAAATTCGGGGGATCAAAACCATGCTGAAAAAAATTTTCATCACCGGAATTATAACACTGTTATTCACAAGTTTCCCTGCCTTTGCTCAGGATGTTCAATTCAGGGCAAACGCAAAGGAGCAGGTTAGCACCGGAGAACGGTTCCAGGTGGTATATTCGGTGAATGCTCAGGGCAAAGGTTTTGCACAACCTGATTTTGAGAGTTTCCGCGTTCTGACAGGTCCCAATGTGTCTACCAGCCAGAATTACCAGATCATCAACGGAAAGATGTCGCAATCGGTCAATGTAAGCTATTCTTTTATCCTGCAGGCAACTCAGGAAGGCACATTTGATATCCCGCCCGCGGTCATCTCCATTGACGGGAAGGAATATAAATCCAATCCGCTGAAGATAACTGTTGTTAAAAGTGTATCATCACAAGCACCGGCTACGCAGAGTGGAAGCCCGTCCTCTACCCGCCAAACTCCTGCCGGACAGCAAGACATGCCGGAAGAAGATGACATTTTCATACGGGCTTATGCTAACAAAACCAACCCCTATCAGGGAGAACAGATTATCGTCACATATAAAATTTATACTACCACACAGATATCCGACATACAGCCCGAGAAAGCACCCAGCTTCCAGGGTTTTTGGTACAAAAGCCTGAAAGAAGATAACCGGCAGATCACAACGTATTCAGAATATGTCAACAACAGGGAATACACGGTGGGCGAATATGCCGCATACGCTATGTTCCCCCAAAAGGCAGGAGAACTGAAAATAGAACCGGTTATTCTGAATTGTGTAGCAAAAATTCGCAAGCCCGGAGCCAGAAGGGTCAGAGATCCTTTCTTCGACAGTTTCTTCGACGATCCATTCTTCAACATGCAATATCAGAACGTGGAAGTGGCGCTGGAATCCAACCCACTTACCATAAATGTAAAACCTTTGCCTTCTGCCGGTAAGCCTGCCGGGTTTAACGGCGCAGTAGGCAGTTTCCGGATTGACGCTTCAGCAGACAAAACCAGCGTTCAGACCAACGAACCCATCACCTTGAAATACACTATAAGCGGTAAGGGAAACCTGGAACTGATCAACAACCTCAGCATCTCTTTCCCACCCGACATTGAAAGCTACGAACCAAGGATCCTTAACAATATCCGGACCTCTTCCTCGGGAATGTCGGGCTCACGCACTTTTGAGTATCTTTTAATCCCCAGGAGAGCGGGTACATTTACTATACCATCTGTTGAATTTTCATGGTTCGACCTGGAAAGCCAAAGCTACAAGACTGGCACAACCCCCGAATACACAATCGAGGTGAGCAAAGGCAGCGGTAATGAAGGTGAAATTGTTTACAGTGGAGTAGCGCAGTCGGATATCCAATATATCGGCAGCGACATCAGGCATATTAAAAGTTTGCCCTTTACCATTTACACTACAGGATATCTTGTTTTCGGCAGCACATTGTTCATCGTGTTGCTTATAGCCCCCATTCTGCTATTTATCCTTGTACTTGTTATATGGCGCAGAAGAATCAGACTTCAGCAAAACACAGCCCTCCTGAAAAACAGAAAAGCTACACGTGTTGCCAGGAAAAACCTGAAAAATGCACACGAGTTCATGAAGAAAAACCAGGAGAAAGAGTTCTACACCGAGATATCCAGGGCACTTTGGGGGTACCTGAGCAATAAATTCAACATTCCATTATCGGAACTGTCAATGGAGAATGTGCAGCAGAAACTGTCAGCCCGAAAGACAGGCAGCGACACGATTAACGCTTTTACTGCCACGCTGGAGCACACTGAATATGCACGCTTTGCTCCGGGTGATGCGGGTTCGCGTATGAATGAAATTTACGGCGAAGCCCTCGACATTATTACCAGAATTGAAAAGGAACTGAAGAAATAAGGAGAAAGAACCATGAAACCGATGATCATTCTTATTGTACTCATAGCTTCCTGGAATCTGACACTAGGGCAACCGGTCAATACACAGTTAATCACCGAGGCAGAAAACGCATACAACCAGGGCAACTACCAAGAGGCTATCGATATCTACCAAGGGATACTTGATTCAGGTTACTTTTCACCGGAACTCTATTATAATATGGGTAATGCCAGTTTCAAGGCAGGAAATATCCCCAATGCCATCCTTTATTTTGAAAAAGCACTGAAGCTTGATCCCGGGAACAAGGACATACAATTCAACCTTAACATTGCAAACAGCAGAATAGTTGACAAAATTGAAAATGTACCCGAGTTATTCTATGTCGAATGGTGGAAAGCAGCACGCAATCTTCTCACTCCCAATGCCTGGGCATGGTTGACGGTGGTTTTGTTTACACTGATATTTGTTATGGCCATATCATTTATGATAAGCAGAAGTGTTTCCGTTAGAAGAACATCTTTCTGGGCCGGAATCATTTTCATCATTCTGTTTCTCTTCGGAATGCTCTTTTCCTGGCAGGAATATAAGGAATTTCATAACAGAGAGCATGCCATAATATTTACACCTACGGTAACTGTAAAATCGTCACCCTCCGGTAACAGTGTCGATCTCTTCGTTATCCATGAAGGGACTAAGGTTCGGATTATTGATCAGGTAGAGGGCTGGTACGAGATCCGGATCGCCAATGGAAGCGAAGGATGGCTTCCGGCATCGGCAATGGAATTGATTTGAATTTGTGAGACGACTACCCTTCCAAACCAGCCGTTAACTGATCATTAAGGGCCGTTAACTTATTTCAGCTTGAATTTTTTTTTAAATCTTTTATCTTTGTGTAGGATAATATTTTAACCTATATTTGTTAATATTTTGTGGTTTTACGGTTTGCACATAATTAAAAAAGGTGTAACTTGTGCCACTATTTAACATGTATTTAACACAAAATTAATATTCTGTTAAACCAAAAATCAAACCCATCTAACATGAAAAATAAAATTTTACCATTTCGCTATTTGGTTTATGTAATTGGTTTGTCATTTTTCCTGTTCCTTTCTTTCAGTGCCGGTTTATATGGCCAAACGACCGTAGACTGGGTTGAGCTCGGTCCCAACAATATGGCCGGCAAAACGAAAGCAGTCATCTTTGACAACCAGGATGCTTCCGCTCAGACCGTTTATGCAGCAAGCACAACCGGTGGTATTTACATTACTACCAACCTGGGTCAAACCTGGTCAAAACTTGACGGGCCGGAAAATGCCCTTCATGTATCTGCCATGGTACAGGATGCCAGCGGAACCATTTATGCCGGAACCGGAAACACTGAATCGAATGATATCGGTAACGGGATTTGGAAATCCACCGATGGAGTGAATTTCATTCAGATACCCTCCACGGTTCCGAATTTTGTTTCCGAAGACTGGTGGTTCATTTACAAATTAGCTGTTGATCCGGCAGGAAACAGAATATTTGCCGCTACCAATGCCGGCCTGCGATATTCCGGAGACGGCGGAAATACCTGGACCCTGGCTAAGACTTCAGACGATGTTGAACTGTCGGGCGAAGGCTTTGACATAGAAGTTGGTTCAAACGGAATACTTCTGGCCGATAACGCTACCCTGGGTTACTATTCCCCTACCGGCAATCCATCGGCATTCATGCTTATCGACACCCTTCCCGATTACTCCGGAAGAGTTGAATTCGCCATCGCTCCATCCAATCCCGATATCATGTTTGCTACCGTAGTTACACCAACCGGTGCACTTAACTCGGTTTGGAGAACCAGCAACGGTGGAGGTGATTGGTATGTTGTCGCTCCGGGTGGATCTACTGCATTGAATTTCTTCAATTCAGGAAACAATGTCGGTGATGGTAACGGCCTAACGAATAACGTGCTAAAAGTTATGGTAGATGATCCGGACAGGATCCTCCTTGGCGGTGTTAATATGTGGGAAGGAAAGAAAATTGATGATGATGGATTCTTCCAATGGACTATGAGATCCAATGGAGATAACAATAATCCTGCCAGTCCTTATTATTTTTCATATGTCCGCCCGAATCATTATGATTATGTTTTCCGCCCTACCAACAGCCGGGAAATCATGATCGCCACACAGGGAGGTGTTTTTGCAGGAATACTTAATTCGATCGAATTTACTTTCGAACCCAAACACAGAAACTACTATTCCACACAGTTTACTTCTGTCGGTGTTTCAGGAGACAAACGCAAAGTGATAGGCGGAACCCTTTCTAACGGTACAGTAAGAATTGACGGAGCCGGTAATCAAACTACCGCAAAATACGGCTACGATGTGTATTTCGATGCAAATGGTTTTGCCAGTTTATCCTCCGGTGGATATTGCGAAATCCCTATCATTGATCCCATGGTAGCCATCTATTCCCAGGCCGATGGCAATTTCAGAAGATCAGAAGACCTTGGTGTAAACTGGTCGGCTACCTTCTTCAGCAGCGATGTAAGCGGAACCTTCACCGCCAATGCCGGTTTCTATGCCCCTACCATCCTGTGGGAAAACTTTGAAGATTATCAAAGCTATGATACCACATGGTTTGTTGCCGATAAACCTTACAACACCGGCGAGAAAATACTTGTTAAAAGCAATAACCGTGCATTCCCGTTCTATTCCACAACCCCTGTAGCTCTCTCCCCTGGAGATAGCCTCCCGGTGAAGGATATCATCTCTACCAAATATTTCCTCGGAGCTTACGACGATGCCATTTGGATGACCAAGGAAATCCTTTACTTCGGAAAAGAACCCGAATGGTTCAAAATTGCCGACAAATCAAATTCAAATTACGATGGAACCCCCAGCAGCCTGGCTCTTTCTGCCGATGCCAACTACCTCTGGGTGGGTACACAGGAAGGCCGGCTTTACCGGATATCTAATCTGCGCAATGCTTATGATTATGACCGTGCCGATGTACGCAGCCCCTTCTGTATCGTTTCGGTCACTGAAGTGCCCATCAATTGGGATGCCTCCGGTGATCCAATAGATGTTCCGATCTCCTCCCTCTATGTTGACCCGAATAATTTTGATAATGTCATTCTTACCCTTGAAGTTTTCGGCGTTCCTCAAACCGTGATGAAAACCACTAATGGATTGGCCCAAACTCCGGTATTTGCAACAATTCAGGGAAATATTCCCAACTTGCCTGCCTTTGCTTCTCTTATTGAAATGGACAATCCCGATATTGCCTTTGTAGGAACAAATCAAGGCATTTTCATGACGGAAAACTTCACATCCGGCAATCCTACCTGGTTTGTACCTGAAGATCCTAGTGGTTTCACCATCGGAACAACCCCTGTTTATATGTTAAAACAACAATTGATTTCCAAACAGGATTTTACCTATACCTATTGGAATGGTGTGGATTCCCTCAAAGCTACATATAAGGGAACCAACAACTACGGTGTGATTTACGCAGCTTCCTATGGAAGAGGATTGTTCCTGTGCGACCAGTTCCAGAAACCCGTTGGTATCTTTGATCCGGGTATAGGCAAAAAATCAGGAAATGATCTGCTGATTTATCCAAATCCCGTTTCCAATACGGCCAATGTCATGATTACCATGGAAAAAGCCGGTACGGTCGACCTTTTGGTATTTGACCTGAATGGAAAAGTAATCATGCAGGAAAGCATCCGTCAGCAAAACAGCGGAACTTCAACAATTCAGCTGAGTACTGATGACCTGCCCAATGGAACATATTTCCTGCAGGTGATCTCCGATCAGCAGAAATCTGTTTCCAAATTTGTTGTGATCAAGTAAATTATACATTTATTCAATTTCATAAATCCATTGAATATGAAAAAACTTTTATCAACACTCATTTTTCTCCTCGTCATAGCCTTGATCCAGTTGGCTGCCCAGAACCGGGTGTATACCCCGAACCTGATCTCACCGGAAAATGAGGCCCTGGGCGTAGTACCTGATATCATTCTCAACTGGCAGGCTGTCTCAGGAATCCACGGGGAAGTAACGTATGATGCTCAGCTCGATACGGATCCGGCTTTTAGTAATCCGGTTACCTTTAATACCAATCTCAGCGGAGCACAGATGGAAGATCTGATATTCGGACAGCAATACTACTGGCGGGTCAGGGCCATCGACGGCCCGGATATTTCCGACTGGTCTGTAGTTTGGTCGTTTACCGTGCTCAACACCATGAAACTTTTAAAACCGGCTAACTTTAAAATCGACCAGGCACCCGATGTAGAACTCGGCTGGACAGGTATCACCGGAGCCGACTACTACGATATCCAGATCGATACTTCATACTACTGGAAAAACCGTAGCGGCATCACCAGCGTTGACATCAATGATGTTGCCCTTATCAGCGAAACCGAAGCCTGGCTGGTTGGAAACAGCGGCCTCTTGCTCCATTATGCCGGAGACTCTTTTGAAATTGTCCTCGATACCCTCACGGATAAGAATCTCAACGCCGTATCAATCACTGCCGGTGGTGGATTCGGAGCTGCAGTAGGTGACGACGGAACCGTCGTGTACTGGGAAGGTACCGAATGGGATATTGAACCGGCTTCAGGTATCACCGAAGATCTGCAATGCGTGGCATTCCTTGCAAACGACAACGGCTGGGCAGGTGGACTGGGTGGCGCTCTTTACCACTTCGACGGATCTGTCTGGAACGACGCAGGTACTTCCTTTAGCGATGATATTTACGGAATGTATTTCGTTGATGAAAACAACGGATGGATCGTCGGTAAAGGCGGATTCATTGCTTACTGGAACGGAACCGAATGGACAGAGCAAAGCTCTCCAATAACAAGAGATATTACCGATGTCTCTTTCATTGCCGATAATTATGGATGGGCTTGCTCCAAAGGCGGAAAACTTATTCATTATGATGGTTTTGAATGGACAGAAGCAACAAGCGGTATCACAAAAGACCTCACTTCCATTGCATTCCTCACTCCTACACTGGGTTATGCCATTGGTATTGAAGGTAACCTTTTGGAATATGATGGTATCAACTGGTTTACATCAACCATAGGTTTCCAGACCGATTACTATGCCATCAGATTTTTCGGTGGTGACATGGGCTTTGCAACAGGAAAAAGCGGTACCATCATGAAATATGACCTGGGTGGATTTGTTACTCCAGGAAACATTATTTCGGTTCCGGGTAATGAAGTCCTGAAAAAGATGCAATACCTCCTCTTCGGAGAAGTCTACGCATGGAGGATCAGAGCAAGACATGCTACCGATACCTCCGGCTGGTCACAGGCCTGGTCGTTCACAACACAGGCAGCACCGGAATTGCAAAAACCAGCAGAAGACGCAGCAGACCTGGGTATGTTTGAAAAGTTTGAATGGAAAAAAATAACCGGAGTTGTTGATTATACACTCGAAATGGACACCGACCCGGCTTTCTCTGCTCCGTTGATCTACATCAGCGAAACCAATAGCGATAGTATCGAGTTCTATCACTTCGGGGAAACGATGTACTGGAGAGTCAGGGCCAATCACCTGAAGGATCATTCAGACTGGTCTGCCGTAAGAATGTTTACCAATATCGACATTGTTTACCTTGACCTGCCCCAGAATGGAGCGATTAACCAAATAGATAAACCCACTCTTTCCTGGGATGCCATTTCAGGTGTTGATTTTTATGAAGTACTTTACGACACCCTTCCTGATATGATAAATCCCTGCTGCCAGGAAATTATTGACGCACCCAAAAGCAATTATAAGATTGGCTGGGCTTTACGTGCTGGAAAGACGTATTACTGGAAAGTCCGCGCTATAAAAGGTGTTGACACAACACAATATAGTGAAAAGTGGTCTTTCACGGTTGCCGGGCCTCAGGGAATCCAGGAAATCAGTGAGCAGAATCTGAATATGTATCCTAATCCAAGCAATGGGTATATTTACCTGGACTACAATGCACAGCAATCTACAACCCTGCAGGTTTATGTTTTGGACCTCGTCGGTCAGATACTCATGGAACAGGAAGTTACTTTCAGCGAAGGAAGTAATACCCGTAAACTGGATCTGAACAACCTCTCAAATGGAATATACATTCTGAGGTTCCAGAACGGAGAACAACACTTCTCCAGAAAGATAAATCTGTTTAAATAAAAAATAAAACCACATAAAAAACCGGGCTTGAAAAAGTCCGGTTTTTTTTATTTCCCTAAACGGTTGTATCGTTTACCCAGACTGAATGTTAAGTATAAAGTGGGGAATATTTCCTGTTCATCCTGAAATGCCATGATCGGAATACCAATGGGGAAAAATTCCAGAATACCGCCTACTTCAAGAGACTTTATCCTGGAATTATATTCACCGAATTCAAAATTGAAACCGAATTTTCCATAAAGACCCGGATAAAAGCGAATTTGATTTAATCCCATTGAAAAAGGGGCACGTCCGTAAATATTATCTAAAAAATGCTTTTCCGGGTCATATTTCTCAGCATCAATGGTATAATCATAATCGGGCGAATAGAAATTCAAAATATACAAATAAATGGGTTTGGTGATGGCTACCGATAATCCGGCAAAATATAAAACCCGAACCTCAACTCCACCCCATGCAGGCTTTCGGTTAAGCAAATGGTCGAAACCAACCCCGCCACGAAGCATATAAACATGATTCAGCTTACCATATACATAACTTCTTGCATTGCTGAAATAAGGATTGATGATTCGCACCTGCTTGGGAGATTTCATGCTTACTGCCTGCACTTCCCATAAAAATGTCCTGAAATAGGTAACGTTCTTTCCTTTTCTGAATTGAAGCCCCATTCCGAGATTGTGAAGCACCAAACCACCGCTGAACTGCTTCTTTAACAAAACTGTATTGAGGATGCTGTCCTCTTCCCAGTTATTTTGTGCCGCCACCCGGCCGCTGGCAATAAGAAAGAGACCACAAAGAAAGATGAGCTTGAGTCTTGATAACATTAATCCATCCATTGTCAGATATAGAAACGGAGGATTACATGTCTGAAATTACCTGTAATCCAATTAATAATTCTGTTGCTTCTGATATTTATAAGACTCCCCGTAGGCGGCGCAACGGTTGCCGGAACCACAGGAGGAAAGAAGAACGACAGCAATGATTGCTACAGTAATGATAATAGCCAGTTTTTTCATATTTTTACCTTTTGATCAAAGCAGATAGATTTTACAATACAAAGTAAAATTATTTTTCTTTTAATAACAACAATTACTTCAAGATATTGTTATTGAAACTCAGGTAATTATTTATAAATCAGGATGAACAGGATAAACCCAGATATTGAGCCATCCTGGAAGGCATTGCTCATAGAAGAATTTAACCAGCCATATTTCCTATCCCTGAAAGAATTTCTGGTTGAAGAAAAGAAGAAACACACAGTTTACCCTCCTGGGAAACTCATTTTCAATGCCTTTAACCTGACACCTTTTGATGATGTGAGGGTGGTAATCCTTGGCCAGGATCCCTACCATGGAAGCGGACAGGCGCATGGGCTTTGTTTTTCAGTGCCCGTTGGGGTTCCTCCTCCTCCCTCTCTGGTAAATATTTTCAAAGAAATTGAAAGCGATCTTGGTATCAGGGCTCCTAAGCACGGAAATCTCGAAAAATGGGCCCGCCAGGGAGTATTGCTTATTAACGCCACGCTTACGGTCAGAGCTAATCAGGCAGGGTCGCACCAGAACAAAGGCTGGGAGAAATTTACCGACTCAGTGATAAAAGATTTATCAGATAGAAAGGACAACCTTGTATTCCTGCTTTGGGGGAATTATGCTCTCGCTAAGGCTGCCATCATAGATGGTTCAAAGCATCATATCCTGAAAGCACCCCATCCTTCGCCCCTTTCAGCAAGCAGAGGATTTTTTGGCTGCCGGCATTTTAGCAAGACTAACGAAATACTCCGGCAAAACGGCCTTAAGGAAATAGACTGGAGATTAGAATAAGAACCTCTTGATTTCGTTTCTATTTTGCATGTTTCAGGAAAGACTTAAAATAGCGTTTATCCTGTTTCTGGTCCTCCAAACAGGGATGTACCTGCATTCACAGGAGTCATTTACATTGGAGATCAGGTATTCGTATATGCAGGAATCCAGGTTGCCTTCTCTCCGTTATGAAAGCAGCTTTGCCAGTATTGAATGGCGTGATCATGAAACAGGGAAAGCACTTTCTTTTCTTTATGGACAAGGATTTCCCGAAGCTTATATAGATTCTTCCAATTACGACTCTACGCATCAGACAATCTGGATTAATCCCGGACCGCGTTATCAATTCACAGGATTAAGACCCGGAAATGCCGATCCCGAAATACTCCGTGGAGCAGGATACAGGAAATCCATGAATTACCGGAATACCATATTTAATTATAATAATCTTTCATCCTTCCTGGAAAAAATACTCATTTATCTGGAAAACCATGGATACCCCTTTGCCACGGTGAAACTCGACTCTATTAGTATAAACCACGGAGAAATTTCCGCGGCGCTAAATATCGACAGGAATATACCGGTAAGCATCGACAGTATACATATAAAAGGGGATGCTCGCATCACACGAAATTATATTTACCAGTATCTTGGCATCAAACCCGGTGATGCTTATAACGAATCAAGAATTCGGAAAATCGGCAGCAGGATAAACAGCATTCCTTTTATCTCAAATCTGTCGCCCCACGAAGTAGCCTTTACGCCCGAAGCAGCATCCCTATACCTGTACCTTGGAAAGAAAAAAGCAAGCCAGTTCGATGGTATTATCGGACTGGCCCCCAACGATAAGACCAGCGGCAAGCTTTTGTTAACCGGCGATGTTAAACTGAAACTGATAAATATTATTGGTAAAGGTGAATTGATTGATATCAACTGGAAGAAGCTGGAGGAAAGCTCACAAGACCTGCGCCTCCATTTCAATATCCCATACCTATTCAAAACGCCCTTTGGGCTGGATTACCAATTCCAGCTTTATAAAAAAGACACCAGTTATATCCGCTTAAACAACAATATCGGAATCCAGTATCTTTTTTATGGGAATAATTATATAAAAGCCTATTACGAAGCTGGTAATTCCTCATTGATCAGTACATACGGATTGGAGTTCGCCACCACACTGCCCCCCTGGGCAGATGTGAAAACAGGATACTACGGATTGGAAGCCTCCACAGAAAACCTGGATTACCGGTTTAACCCGCGTTCAGGATACACAATCCTCGTAAGCGGAGCAGCCGGTAATAAGAATATAAGAAAAAATGATGCTATCAACCCGGTATTGTACGACAATATGGATCTTTCCGGCACTCAGTACAAAACCTATTTACGCATGTCGGGATTTATCCCCTTGGCCCGGAAATTCACTGTGATGGCTTCTACAGAGGGAGCATGGCTGAGTGGCGACAATTTATTTGAGAATGAGCTTTTCCGCTTCGGAGGATTAAAAACCTTACGGGGATTTGATGAGGAATCCCTCAGTGCAAACATATATAATATCCTTACTGCCGAAGTCCGTTATCTCTTTGAGCGCAACTCCTATGTAAGTCTTTTCTGGAACGGGGCCTATTACGAAAAAACAACGCATGAAGAAGATATTATCGACAGGCCATATGGATTCGGAGCAGGGCTGAGTTTTGCCACCCGCGCAGGGATTTTTTCAGTAAGCTATGCATTGGGAAAGGAATTCAACAATCCCATCGACCTTAAAAGTGCAAAGATCCACTTCGGCATAACAGCCGCCTTTTAACATTTACCGGCAAATCATACGGAGAAAAAATCAATATCCTCAGACTTATCATTGCACTTAAAAAAATGCTATCTTGCATCGTTTATTAACCAAAATTTGTGCTATGAAGAGAATTACTTTTACCATTTTGCTGACTGCGGCCTTATGTTGGGTTGCCACTGCCGGTGGTTACCAGGTAAGGTTACAGGGGCAAAAGCAGACAGGGATGGGCCTGGTTGGCTCACCACTGAGCTTTGGAGCTAGCAGCATTTTTTACAATCCTGCGGGTTTGTCGTTCATGAAAACCGACTTCAGCATTTCAGCCGGTGTAAGTGCTATCATGTCGAATATTGCGTTTCAGAAATCCGGCACAGAGGATATCTTCCGCAGTGACAATCCCATGAGTACTCCATTCTACCTTTACGGCGCCGGGAAGATAGGAGAAAACATCACCCTGGGACTCGGAGTTTATACACCCTATGGCAGTTCCACCAAATGGGAAGAAGAAAATGAAGACGGGATTCCATGGGCCGGTAAGTATATCATCCAGGATATTTCCTTCTTTTCCATTTTCATCCAGCCTACCATCGCATACAAAATCAGCGACAAAATAAGCATTGGCGCCGGCTTTATCTATGCCTATGGAAAAGTAAGCCTCAGTAAAGCATTGAACTACAATGAGGACTCAAAGGCAGAACTGGAAGGGAGCACCGGTAATATTGGCTTCAATGTGGGTCTTCAATACCGGCCTACTGAAAAACTCAGTGTTGGTATAGATTACCGTTCAAAGATTGCCATGAAAGTTACCGACGGTGATGCCACTTTCACCATCCCCGAACTGGTGACGCAGCAAATCCCGAAAGATAATAAGTTTGATGCTGAACTTCCGCTTCCTGCCAACCTCGATTTCGGCGTTTCTTTCCAGGCTACCGAAAAACTGTTACTCGGCCTCGAAGTAAACTGGGTTCAGTGGAGCACTTACGAAGAACTTGAATTCACCTTCAAGGAAAGCGGAGAAATGTTGAATAACACCAGCTACAAAGAATACAAAGACAGCTGGATCACCCGTATCGGCGCCCAGTACACCCTGAACAAAACCTTTGATTTCAGGCTCGGTGCCTATTACGATCCCTCCCCGGTCAACGACGACTATTTCAACCCTGAAACCGTTAGCATGAATACGATAGCATGGACTGCCGGTATTTCAATCCGTCCCATTGAAAAGCTCTCCATCGATCTGTCCTTCCTGCAACTCCACGGCCTGAAGGGAGAAAGAAAGCTCCTGAACAAGGAAACCGGTGAAGACACCTTCAGCGGGACCTATAAGGTGCTGACCAATATCCCGGGCATCGGTATCAGTTATAATTTCTAACCAAAAAGTGAAAAGTCATGAAGTACAAATATTTTATCTACCTATTGATCATTGCGTTCATCGGTTCCTGTAAGCCGGAACTGGATGAATTTACACCTGATAAGGGCTCAGCCGACTTCTCCAAATATGTTTCCGTAGGAAACTCCCTCACTGCAGGATTTACCGATGGAGCGCTTTACGAACAGGGCCAGCTGAACTCTTATGCCAACATCCTGGCAACACAGTTTAAAGCCGTTGGTGGCGGGGAATTTAAAACACCGCTATTGACTTATCCGGGCGGTATAGGTACTCAGACCGTTGGCGGCCAAACCCTGCTTATCCCCTACCTTAAGCTGACACTGCTGATGACATGTATGGGTGAGGAATACAAACCCTATCCCTCCGATCCCAATTTTATCCAGAAACAACCTGAGATGCAGGCTGCACTCGCTGCTTCCGTAGCAGCACAGGGCCCTTTTAATAATATTGGGGTACCGGGCGCTAAATCGTATCATGTGATCACTCCGGGTTATGCAACTTTGAATCCATTCTTCGGCCGTTTTGCAAGTAATGCTAACAATACTGTATTGAACGAAGCGGCTCCCATCGCTCCTACTTTCTTTAGTATCTGGCTTGGCTCCAATGACGTTCTTGATTATGCACTCTCCGGTGGTGATGAAGCCGGTCCTGCACATGCAATAACAACCATGGGACCGGATCCCATCATTGGTCATCCGGGGTTCTCAGCCGCTATGGACGCTGTTATCGGTTCTATGGTCCAAATAGGCGCTACAGACTCTAAAGGAGTGCTTCTAAATGTCCCTGATGTGTTGGCTGCGCCGTATTTCACTGCAATACCTTATAATGGCATCTACCTTACCCAGGAAGAAGCCGACCAGCTCAACGGATTCTGGCAAATGCACCAGGTACCGGGGATACAGTTCAACGCAGGACTGAATCCACCCGTTGTGATGAATGCCGATAGCAGCATCCGCCAACTGAACCAAGGTGAAATCATCCTGGCCATACTCAGCGACTCTATCCAGTGCGGTAAATTCCTGGGACGTTATGCGCCTATTCCTGGAAATTATTTCCTTTCCATACCTGAAATACAGAAAATCGATTCGGCCGTCACTAATTACAACACCGAAATCAACAACCTTCTTACAAAATACAATGCAAATGTTGCTTTTGTCGACATACATAAACTGTTGAAAGATGCAGAAAAAGGCATTTTTGTTGAAGGTATCTCCTTCTCCACTGCCGGTGTGGAAGGCAATATTTTCGGACTCGACGGGCTTCATCTGAGTCCGCAGGGAAATGCGCTCATTGCTCACTTCATCATTGAAAAAATCAACGCGACTTTTGGCGCTAAAGTGCCTCAGGTCAATATTGCGGCATACCCCTCCATATTTTATCCGTAATAATTTAATGATAATTACAATTAAAAAAGCTGCCTTGCTACCAGGGCAGCTTTTTTTGTTGTAAAGCCTGCCAATGCTGAATTTTTATTACTTTTGGGATATGAACAAACTGATATTTGCAACCAATAATCCGCATAAACTGAGGGAAATCCGCCAAATCCTCAAAGATAAGTTTGAAGTCGACAGCTTACAGGATATAGGTTTCCAGGAAGAAATCGCAGAAACATCCCATACCCTTGAAGGTAATGCCATCCTGAAAGCCAGGATCATACAGCAACGCTACCGGCGCGATTGCTTTGCCGACGATACAGGATTGGAGATCCATGCCCTGGGTGGAAAGCCCGGAGTACATTCCGCCCGTTATGCCGGGGAGGATTGCATCGCGGAAAATAATATCCAAAAAGTACTATCGGAACTAAATGGCGCTACTGACCGCAAAGCAAGGTTCCGCGCTGTCATCGCATTGATCCTCGATGGAAAAGAATATCTTTTTGAAGGAATAGTCAACGGAACCATTATCGATACCAAACGAGGGAAAGACGGATTCGGCTATGATCCCATCTTTGTTCCTGATGGAAAAGAACTCACCTTCGCAGAAATGAGTCCGGAAGAAAAGAACAAGATCAGCCACAGGGGCCGTGCCCTGAAAAAACTTACTGAATTTCTTTCGGAAATATAAGCACCTTAACTCCAACCCCTTCTCCTTTTTTCACACCACC
>Ga0180009_10000788_pt1 | contig 41185 bp, 44 predicted proteins | sample OS_PC_MetaG_FD_123537 | JGI IMG/M metagenome (GOLD analysis project Ga0180009, IMG submission 123537) | Groundwater microbial communities from the Aspo Hard Rock Laboratory (HRL) deep subsurface site, Sweden - OS_PC_MetaG | ecosystem: Environmental > Aquatic > Deep subsurface > Groundwater...
AACTCACCCCCTACCCCCTCTCTTGCGAAGAGAGGGGGATTCCCCATCTTCACTCCCCTTCTCTTCGGGAAGAGAAGGGGCCGGGGGATGAGTTGGTTATTCGTGTAATCGTCGTTCATCTTCATTTGGGTCATTTGGTCATTGGTGCTTGGAGCTTGTTTGTGATTTGGTGCTTGTGATTTGGAATTTTATTTTTAATCTTCAAACTTGAACTCTCTTCCTGCTGAGCTGCTGACTTGCCTGATTTTATTTAACTATTATATTGACAATTTGTTGATTGAAAATTATTATTGAACTATGAAAAACGTACTGGCTGTGATACTGGGAGGCGGCCGGGGCACCCGGCTGTATCCCCTGACCAAGTTCCGGGCCAAACCGGCGGTCCCAATCGGCGGAAAATTTCGCCTCATCGACATTCCCATATCCAACTGCCTGCATTGGAACATCAGGAAAATCATGGTTTTGACCCAATTCAATACCGCTTCCCTGCATCGTCATATCTCGCAATCTTACCGTTTCGATGGCTTTTCGGATGGTTTTTTGCAAATACTCGCCGCCCAACAGACCATCGAGGATTCTAACTGGTATCAGGGCACGGCCGATGCCGTGCGCAAAAACTTACATTATATCAAGCACCAAAAAGTCGAACACGTGGTGGTGCTCTCCGGCGACCAGTTGTACCGCATCAATCTGCTTGATTTCATGAATTATCATAAGGAAAAAAATGCCGATATTACTATCGCCGTCAAACCGGTTTTGCGGGAACAAGCCGGGGATTTCGGCATTTTGCAGATCAACGACCATCTGCGTATTGTAAAATTTGTGGAAAAACCCAAGGAAAATGCCCAGCTTGATGAACTGTTCACGCCGAACACCTACCTGGACATCAAGGAGAATAATCTGAATTATATCGCTTCCATGGGCATTTACATCTTTAAAAAAGATGTTTTGATCGATCTTCTGGAACACAATGTCAAGGAGGACTTCGGGCGCGAGGTCATCCCCGACGCCCTGGCCGAAAGCCAGGTGTTCGCTTATGTGTTTAGCGACTACTGGGAAGACATCGGAACCATCAAGGCCTTTTTCGAAGCCAACCTGGATTTCGCCAACCCTATCCCGCATTTCGATTTTTACAATGAAAACACCCCGATCTTCACCCGCAAACGTTTTTTGCCCGGCAGCAAGATAGAACACTGCGACGTCCATTACTCACTGATCTCCGACGGTTCGATCATTGAAGGCAGCAAATTGAGCAACACCATCATCGGCACACGCTCGCTTATTCGCGCCAATACCTACCTGGAAAGGGTGGTCATGATGGGTGCCGATTTCTATGAGAGTTTAGAAGAGAAAGCGGAGAATACCAAGCGCCGGCGCTGCCATGTCGGTGTAGGGCAGAATTGCAACATCCGCAATGCCATATTGGACAAGAATGTGCGCATCGGCGACCAGGTGCGCATATTGAACGAAAAAGGTCTGGAAAATTTCTCTCATGACAGGTATAACATCGTGGACGGCATCACCGTTATTCCCAAAGACATGGAAATCCCCGATGGTTTTGTCATCTGATGAGCCGCTGCAGCGGCAGCGGTCCGTTTTCTGAATATTCGAACTGAAAAATATTTTATGGAGGCCACATGAAGAGAGTACTGTTTCTCCTGCTGGTTTGTATCTTCAGCCTGAACGCCGCGGAATTGGAAAAATTGACTTTTGAACAGGTTTATCTCAACAAGGGCGATGCGCTGCTGCGGACCTTGCCGGTCATATCCGGCTGGCTAGATGACGCCCGTTTCCTTGAAACGCGCGCAGGGAAAATATTCCTGGTCAATGCCCGCAGCGGCCGATCGCAGGTCCTGCTTGACCCCCAGGCGCTCAAAATGAAGAGGCCGGCGAACCTGAACTTTCTCAAACCCGCCAACCATACTGCCGATTATTCCCAACTGGCATTTCTCGACGCGGACGATATTTATTTATTCCAAAAGAAATCGGGATCAATCCGCCGCATCACCAACACGGAGTTGGTTGAAGAAAATCCCACCTTTTCTCCTGACGGGCGATTCCTGGCCTACACGGCGGGCGGCAACCTTTTCGTCTGCGACACAGTCGCTGGCGTTCCCGGCCAATTGACCTTTGACGGCAGCGAGGAAATCCTCAACGGCTACGCCTCCTGGGTCTATTATGAGGAGATTCTGGGCCGGGGCAGCCGCTACCGGGCCTTCAACTGGAGCCCCGACGGCAGTAGGATCGCTTTCCTGCGTTTTGACCAGAGCCGGGTGCCGCAGTTCCCGCTCTTCGATGCCGCCGGGACCTATGGCCGCCTGGAAATGCAACGCTATCCCAAACCCGGTTTTCCCAATCCGGTTGTGAAAATAGGCGTGATCGACCTGGCCGGCCGTCATACGGACTGGATCGCTTTCCCGGCGGAAGTCGACCATTACCTTACATTTCTGGATTGGACCCCGGACGGAAAAAGTTTTTTTCTGCAGTGGCTGAATCGCGGTCAGGATGAATTGCACGTCTATGAATACACACTAGCCGATAAAAAACTGCGCCGGGTCTATCGCGAAAAACAAAAGGCCTGGGTGGATTTCCTGGGTTCCGGTGATTTTCAACCATTGGCGGGCGGAGGTTTTCTGCTGCTCAGCAGCAAGAGCGGCTGGAATCACCTGTACCGTGTGTACGCCAACGGCATGGAAAAGATGATCACCAGCGGCAAGTGGTCAGTGAGCCGGATCGAATTCGTGGATGAAAAAAAAAGGCTGGCATTTGTCAGCGCCGACAAGGAGGATTCGACCCGGACCGATCTTTACCGGGTGCCCTTCACTGGCGCCTCCCCCCAGCGCCTGACCAGGCTCGACGGCACTCACGGCGTGACCTTTTCCAAGGCGGGTTCTTATTTTCTCGACCGCTTTTCGTCCCTGCAGCAACCAGCAATGTTGCGACTGTGTGCCCGCGACGGCGGCGTGCTGCGCCGCTTGGGCGAAAGCGCCACTCCCGCTTTGCGGCGCATCGCCCTGGGCAAGGTGGAGATGTTCAAAATCCCGACCGGCGACGGCCTGCAATTACCGGCCGTCTGGTACCTGCCTCCCGATTTTAATGCCGAAAAACAATATCCGGTCGTATTGTCCGTTTACGGCGGCCCGGGCCGCCGTTCGGCAAAAGACGTTTTCCCCCGCCGCCTGGATGATTATTTCCTGGCCCAGCAGGGGATCATCGTGCTGAAAGTAGATCACCGCGGTTCGGGCCATTTCGGCAAGCAGGGGATGGCAGCCATGCACCGCTGCCTGGGAAAATGGGAGATCGCCGATTACAGCAGCGCGACCGCTTATCTGCGCGGTTTGCCTTTTGTCGACGGTAAAAAGATCGGCATTAGCGGCGGCAGCTACGGCGGTTATGTCGCCGCCCTGGCTCTAGCCGCGGCTCCCGATTCGTTCGCCTGCGGCATTGCTGACTTCGCGGTCAGCGACTGGTCCCTGTACGACTCGGTCTATACCGAAAAATTTATGGACCTGCCGACGGAGAATCCCGAAGGTTACCGTCAAGCCTCGGTGCTTACGCATCTGCCGACCTACCGCGGCGGCCTGCGTTTGACCCACGGCAGCATGGATGACAACGTCCACATGCAGAACACCTTGCTATTGCTGAACGGCTTGTTGGACCTGGGGAAAACAGCCGAACTCATGGTTTATCCGGGCGAGCGCCACGGCATACGCGGCATCAAAGCGACCGAATTCAGAAAAGCGGCCCTCGATTTCTGGCTGAGGAAATTCTTTCCCGAACGTTGCGCTGCGCCGGGAGCGGAGACGGTTCCCGATAAATCGTAAGAATCATGATCCGGCTCCAGTCCATTGATAGTTGTCCTCTCTGCCAAAGTCCGCAAATCTCGCTTTTTATAAAGGGGACGGTTGCTTTGGAAAAGATCAGTGCCGCTGATTTCAAGATCACCGACAGCCACTACGGCTTGCGCTGGACATTTTTTTCCTGCCGGCGCTGCGGTTTTGTTTTTGCCAATCCGTGCCCGGCCCAAGAAACCATCGCCGAGTTTTACGCGAACTTGGCCGATGAAGAGTACAGCCAGGAAAAAGAGGGCCGCGGCCGGAATTTTACGACCATTTTGAAGAGACTGCTCCCGCATGCGTTACCGGGCTCTCTGCTTCTGGATGTCGGAGCGGCCAGCGGTATTTTTTTGAACTTGGCCCGGGAAGCGGGCTATCGGGTTGAGGGCATCGAACCATCCGTGGCGCTGGTCGCCGACGCCGAGAGGCTGTACGGCCTGAAACTGTTTTGCGGCTCGGTGGAGCAATTCAGCGCCAACGAAAAATTCGCGGTCATCACTTTGCTCGACGTGCTGGAACATGTAACCGATCCCGATACTTTTTTAAAGGTTCTGAGCGGTTTTCTGGCTCCGGGCGGCATGCTGGTCATTGTCACTCCCGATATAGGCAGCCTGGCGGCCAGGATCATGGGCGGCCGCTGGTGGCATTACCGTGTCGCCCATCTCAATTTTTTCAACAGCCGTTCCCTGGTTTGGCTTTTGGAAAAACACGGTTTTGAGATCGTCTTGCGCAAAAGGTTCGCCTGGAATTTTTCCGCCTACTACCTGTTGACCCGTTTGCTGCCCTTCTTGAAAATAAAGGCTTTACAAACACGGCTGAAAAAGCTACACTTGAAACTACAACTGTTGGATTCCTGGGAAATCTATGCCAAAAAGAAAGAAAAGTAGCCTGTATATCGCTTCGTTGCGGCTGGACCGCTGGCCGCGCAGCACGGCAATCATCATAGGTTCCGCTGCCGTTTTTTTGGTCCATCCCGACTGGCTGCGCAGCGCCCTGTCCCCGTTTCTACCGCTGAAGATCATTCTGGCATTCGTTTTGACCTGGATGGTTTCCACGGCCAATTACATCATCAACGAGATCACCGACGCGCCTTTTGACGCCTTTCATCCGGGGAAAAAATACCGCCCGTTGGTCGGCAACGAGATCAGCGTTCCATTGCTGCTCACTTGCTGGGCTTTGCTTGCGGCAAGCGCCTTGGGGATTGCGTATTTCAAGTTTCGCCTGCCTTTCGTTTTCAGCCTAGCCGCCCTGCTGCTGGCCGGAATTCTATATAATGTGCAGCCGCTGCGCTGCAAAGATATCCCTTATCTCGATTCCACGCTGGAATCGGCGAACAATCCGATCCGTTTCCTGATAGGCTGGTATGTGCTGGAGGCCGGATTCCCGCCGCTAAGCTTGCTGGCGGCGTGGTGGGCTTTCGGTAATTTCCTGATGGTCGGCAAGAGGGTTGCCGAAAAAAAATTTCTGACCGCCGAGGAATCGTCGGCCTACCGCCTGTCGCTCAGCCGCTACAGCATCAGCGGCTTGATATCCTTCATGGCCGCCAACGCCCTGCTTTTTCTGGCCATGTTCATTATTTTCTCACTGCAGTTGAACTTGAAAACATTTTTATTCGCCCTGCCATTCATTGTTTTCTACCTGGTCTTTTTCATTTACAAATCCGTCCAGGACCGTGATGCGGCGGAGGAACCTGAAAAAATGCTGAAGAATCCCTACTTTGCACTTTACACCTTGTTTTTGCTGGTTGTTTTTTTAATCGCCTTTTGGTTGAGGTGAAACCATGGAAATCGATATCATATTGAAGATCCTGCTGGCGGCCATGCTGGGTGGGATCATCGGTTTGGAAAGGGAGCTGTCGCACAAGGAAGCCGGCCTGCGCACTAATATCCTGATCGCCATCGGCAGCACCCTGATCACTATTCTCTCTTTTAAGATCGCCGCCTTGAGCAAGATCGCCGATCCCGCCCGCTTGACGGCGCAGATCGTTTCCGGCATTGGTTTCCTGGGAGCCGGGGCCATCATCCAGGCCCGTTTCGCCGTTCACGGCCTGACCACCGCTGCCACCATCTGGACCGTGGCCGCCATCGGCATCGCCGTGGGCAGCGGTTTTTACCTGGTGGCCTTCCTGGTCACGATTTTCGTGGTCCTGGTGTTAACCGTGTTCAAATTCCTGCTGGCCTACCTGGAAAAGCAGAAGCAGAATTACGTTTACCTGATCGGTACCGAGGAAAAAACGTCCCTGTTGGTCGACATCCGCCAAGTGCTGACCGAACTGAACATCCGCTATTCCAGCGCCCGCTTAAATCGCAAGGACGGCGGTTATGAGTTTGAGATCATTTTCAATACTTCAGAAAACAAAAATCGTGATTTCATCGAAAAGATTATGCTCATCAAGGGGGTAAAGGCAGTCCTTTCCGAGAACCTATGACCACCATGCTGCTGGCCACCTGTAACCAGGGCAAAAAACGTGAAATAGAAAATTTCTTCAAAGCTGGCCTAGTAAATATCCGTTTGCTTTCCTTTGCCGATATGAATATAACTGCTGAAGTCAGCGAGACTGGGGCCACTTTTGCCGAAAATGCCCGTTTGAAAGCCGATTATTACAGCCACCTCACCGGCCTGGGTACTCTGGGTGATGATTCGGGACTGGAGGTCATGGCTCTGGACGGCCGCCCCGGCGTGCTTTCCGCTCGTTATGCCGGGGAAGGCGCCAATGATGATGCGCGCATCCAAAAACTGTTGGCTGCAATGCAGGGCATCGTTGATCGCCGGGCCCGGTTCGTTTCCGCCGTCTGCATTTCCCGCAATGGTTCAGCGCTTGCCACTTTCAGCGGCCAGGTCGAAGGAGAAATTCTTTTTGCCAAGAGGGGAGAGGGCGGTTTCGGCTACGATCCGCTCTTTTTTTATCCGCCTCTGGGCAAAACATTCGCCGAGCTGACCCTGGAAGAAAAGAACCGCATCTCCCACCGCGCCCTGGCTCTTGAGCAACTAAAAAAATTTCTTTTGCATGGAGGGTTGGCTCTATGAAAGCCGCTGCTAAAGCTTCGAGTTCGCAAGGAAATCGCCGCGGTCGGAAATCCAAAAAAAAAGAACTGTATTTCACCAAAACAAACATGGCGCCGAAAGCAAAGACAATGCTGCGCTCTGTGAAAATGCTTATCCCGCAGCGTCATCTTTCCTTCAGCCCGCTAGAATCCGCCTTGCTTATACTGGACATGCAAAATTATTTTTTTGACAGTTCCTCTCACGCATTCATCCCCAGCGCTCCGGCCATCGTTGCCAATATCAGCAGGCTATGCCAAACTTACTCCGCAATGAATCTGCCGGTTATTTTCACCCGCCATTTGAATTCATCACGGGACGCGGGATTGATGGCCACGTGGTGGAAAGAACTGATCAAGAAAGATGATCCCTTGAGCGGGATCATCCCGGACCTCCATCACGAAAACCAGATCGTCATTAAAAAATCCAGATATGACGCGTTCATGGATTCACCTTTGGACGAAATGCTCAGAAAGCGACATGTCAAGCAATTGGTTATCGGCGGCGTCATGGCCAATGTCTGCTGCGAATCAACTGCCCGTTCCGCTTTTCAAAAGGGTTATGAAGTGTTTTTTTTGGTTGACGGTACCGCGGCCTACAATGAACGTTTCCACTTGGCTTCCCTGTTGAACCTCGGGTATGCTTTCGCGGAATTGGCTTTGACCGAAAGCATTTGCCGCAAAATGCATGGATGAGATGATGGTTGCAAAAGTAGCCGTAATCGGCGCCGGGCCGGCGGGAATGGCTGCGGCCATTCAGCTCAAGCGCTACGGCATATCCCCATTGCTTTTGGAGAAGAGGCAAATTGGCGGGCTGCTGCTGAATGCCAACCGTGTGGACAACTATCCTGGTTTTCCACGGGGCATTTCCGGTCCCGACCTGGTGTCTTTGTTCCGGAAGCAGCTAAAGGAAATGTCCATTGATGTGACGTTCGCCAAAGTGGAAGAGCTGGATTTCAAGAAAAACGAATTCCGCCTTGCCAGCAAAGACCGGGAATATTTGAGCAAGATGGTGTTGCTTGCTTCCGGGACCGAGGCCGTGATTCCTGAAGAATTATCCGCTCTTGCGGAATGGAACAGAAAAATTTTCAGCGAAATTTGGAGTTTGCGCGGCAAGCAAAACAAAAAAATTGCCATCATCGGCGCTGGTGACGCGGCTTTTGATTATGCTTTGAGTCTGGCCCGGAAGAATGAAGTGATCATTCTCAATCGCAGCGCGTATAGAAAATGTTCGCCCGGACTTTGGCTGGAAGCCCTGAAATCATCAGGGATTTCTTATTTGGATAACGTCAGGATTTCAAGATTCGGCTTCGAAAAGCGCAATCATGTGATGATTGACTACCGGCAACAACTGAGAGACAACGCTCTCGAAGTTGATTTCCTGGTCGCGGCCTGCGGCAGAAAAATGCAACTTGATTGCCTGTCAAAAAATCTTTCGCGCCTTAGGGTTCAACTTGAACAAAGTGGCTTGTTGTATTTTGCCGGTGATGTAGCGAACGGATCGTTCCGGCAAGTGGGAATTGCCGTCGGAGACGGCATCAGGGCAGCAATGAAGATAGTGAAGAAGCTTGCGGAGGCTGGAATTTGAAAATCATAAGCGCGACCGGCAGAGAGGATATCGCCATGGTGTATATCGCCGCTATGGGCAGGGCAAGGAAAGTGGAATTCGTCGAGTCCCTGCAACCTCCTTTTCCCCGCGAAAAAAAATGGGTATTGATCGTTTCCACGCTTTTCGGTTGTCCCGTCGGCTGCCTGATGTGCGATGCCGGGAGTGATTATCGGGGAAAGCTGACGGCCACGGAAATCCTCGACCAGATCGATTATCTTGTCAACAAAAGATTCGCCAGCGCTCTCCCGGATGTCAAGAAATTGAAAATTCAATTTGCCAGAATGGGGGAACCGTCCTTTAATCCGGCCGTGCTGGATGTTCTGGCATCTTTGCCTGATCATATTCCTATCCCGGGGCTTATTCCCTCAGTTTCCTCGATCGCTCCGGCGCTCAGCGGGGATTTTTTCAAAAAACTCCTGGAACTCAGGAAAAAAGAATATCAAGGACGTGATTTTCAACTGCAGTTTTCGATCCACTCCAGTAATGATAAAATTCGCGATTGGCTGATGCCGGTCGTGAAATGGGATCTTGCCCAAATCGCCGAATATGGCAGTCTGTTTTATGAAAAAAGCATGAGAAAAATCACTTTGAATTTTGCGTTAAGCAAAGATATTCCCCTGGACCCCGGCAAGATCGGCGCACTTTTCGATCCGGCCGTTTTTTTGATCAAGATAACCCCCCTCAATCCAACCTACCGAGCCAAGGCCAAGGGGCTGCGGACCGGTCTCGATCCATTGAGTGGAGTTGCCGGTAAAAAGATCGTTGCTGGGTTCAATGACCTCGGTTTTGAGGTTCTGGTGAGTATCGGTGAACTGGAAGAGAACCTTATCGGCAGCAATTGCGGCCAATATTTGCAGCAGCACCTGAGATCCGCTTCCAGGTTAAACAACGGTTATACTTACGATATCCAGTGAAATGATTTGATTATTTGGGGACAGTCCCTAACGATGTAATTTTATTCATTTATTGTTGACAAAAAGGAACAATTACATTAGTATAATTATACGGAAGAAAAGGAGTATATTAATGATCACATATGCCCGCAATGAAATATTTTCCGCTACCGAAGCGGCCAAGCGTTTCGGCGCCATTTTAGAGAAATTCCAGAAAAAATCCTTGGCCCGGGCCGCGGTTTCCAAAAACAACCGCATCGAGGCGGTGATCCTGCCGGTCGAAGCCTATGAGGAAATGAAGGAAATTTACGAATGGATCGAGATGATGGATATCGCCGAAGCGGTGGACAAAAGAAAAAATTCCGTTAAAACGCATTCTTTAAAGGACGTCTTGCGGGAAAATAAAATTGACTACGAAGCCCTATAGCGTCCTGCTGATCGCTGAAGCCCGCGCCGATTTCCAGCGTCTGGACAAGGGGCGGAAGCTCAAGGTGGCCAAGCTGCTCAAACAGTTGGAGAGCAATCCCTACAAGGGTGAGCACTTGGGCAACAAGGCGGGGATCAACCTGACCGGTTATTACAAGTTGTACGCTGATAAAAAGAAAATCCGTATCGTTTACACGGTCATTGAAAAAGAAATCGTGGTCAAGGTGATCGCCATCGGGCCGCGCAAGGAGATGATCGTTTACCGCGAGGCGATCCTGCGCCTCGGCAAAGAAAAATAATCCATTAATTATGAAACGTTGTGTTATTTTTATTTAAAAAATCTCCCGGATATATTATCATGGTGCATTGAGGAGGACGAATGAACCTGGAAACCATCATCCGCGACGTGCCCGATTTTCCCAAGAAGGGTATCATTTTCAAGGACATCACCACCCTGCTGCAGGACGGGGAGGCCTTCCGCCTGGCCCTGAACCTGATGTTGAAGAAATACCTGGACGCCAAGATCGACAAGGTGCTGGGTATCGAGGCGCGCGGCTTCATATTTGGGGGTGTGCTGGCCTACAAGCTGGGCTGCGGTTTCGTCCCGGCCCGCAAACCGGGAAAACTGCCCTTCCGCACCATCCGCGAGGAATACACCCTGGAATACGGCAGCAGCGCCCTGGAGATCCACGAAGACAGCATTAAACCCGGAGAAAAGGTCCTTATCGTAGACGATCTGCTGGCCACGGGCGGCACTGCTTTGGCCGCAGCCTTACTTGCGGAAAAACTGGGCGGCGAGGTTGCCGGCATCGAATTTCTGATCGAGCTCGGCTTTTTAAAGGGGCGGGACAAAATCGCGAAATACCCGATAAGCAGCCTGATCACATACTGAAAATGCTGACAACGTTGCTGCTGCTGCTACAGATCACCCAGCACTACCTGGTCATGCAGCCGCTGCAGGAAGCCATCCAGCACGGCCGTTTCAACGCTTTGATACCAATCTGCCGGCAGCGTGTCGTCCTCAACCTGGAAGAGCCGCTCACTCTGCAAGGCACCATGAGCAAAGAGCAGTTCATTGAGGAATTTTCTGCCCGCTTTGCCTCGCTGGAGGCGGAAAAAATCGAATGGTCTTCCATCCAGGTTGAGGAAAATATCGCCGTGCAGTCGTTGAACCTGATCCTGAAAAAGCGTTTTTCCGGGGCCAGGGTATATTACAAGCTGATCCTTTTCATGAGCAAAGAAAAAGAATGGCAACTCCATTATCTCCGCGGAATAAAAATCTGATCCTCGGCGCGCTGTCCGCAACGCTAACCGGAGCCATCCTGGGGATCTCGATCTTTATTCCCGGAAGCTGGTCGCCCGCAAAAATTCAGTCCCGGGTCGAAAAGAACTGCGAACGCATGGAAGCCGTTCTGGCTGAGGAAGTAAAAAAATGCGTCTTGCGCTCGGAGGCGCTGCGCGGCCCTTTCCTTGACGGGACGCTGACCGCCGCCGATCTGGGGAAAAAAGAAGCGCTAATCATTGAAAAGAACGGCATCATTGCCGACTATATCGGGGAGGTCTACTTTTTCAAGCCCGTCACCTTGTCCCAAGGCGAGTGGCGGCTGATCAAAAAAAACCAGGATGTGTATTTCCTGCGCCGCCTGGGTCCGCGGGCGTTTTATGTGCGTTTTTTCATGGACATGCGTTCCAACCCGATCCAGGGGAACCAGGAATTTCCATATCCCGTTTTTGACCTGAAATATTCCAATGCCCCTCTGCCGCAAGGCCGCAACGATTTTTCCTACGACCGGGCCCAAGACCGTTATTACTACACCCGCTTGCTCAAGCCCAGCCAAAACCAACTCATCCTGACCCTGGTGTTTTCGCGGGCGACTTTCGTCAAGCAAGCGCTCCACACAAAAAAATCGCTCATTTACGGGTTGCTTTTTTTGCTGTTTTTAACCGTATTTCTGGCTTTTGCCCAAGCCAAGTTATTCCATTCCTTGGTCAGGCTTCTGGCCCTGGCTGGGATGTCTTTTTTGCTTTGGTGGGGCATTGCCTGGCTGGCTCAGAAAAACATCTATTTTCCCCATGCGTCTCTGGTTGTGAGCTCTGTTTTCCAATTGCTCGTTCTACTTATATTTTTATTGGCGGCCTGTTGGTTTTGCCGTAAATATATCCGCTTAAAAAGCAATACCATAGCCCTGATCGCATTCAACGGCCTGGCCCTGGCGGCTTTTTATGCAGCAGACCGGGTTTTACGCAACGTGAATTTTCCCTTTGGCGATTTCGCTTTGAACCCTGATTATCTCGGCCTGCTGGCCTTGCTCAGCGTCCTGCATTTTGTCCCGCTGCTGGTGGCCGCGCATTTCCTGAAAGCCGCTGACTGGCGGCATTCCTGGCCGTTCATCGGGTTGCAGGCGCTGATGCTGTTCCTATGTGCCATCTTTGCTCCCTTGACCATCTTCAGCTTCTTTCCTCTAGCTCTGATCTTTGCCGGCATGCTGCTGGGGCCGCGCCGTTTCTGGCTGCGGGCCACCGTGCCTCTGCTGCTGGCATTTGCGGTCGGCAACTGGCTGGCGCAGTACTCCCATATGGAAAAGCAGACCTTTATCCGCGAGAACCTGAAGACCATTTTTTCCAGCCAGAACCATTACGCCAAACTGGTTGCCCGTGAAATCGTTTATGAGCTCAATTCACGGCAAACGCCGTTTTCCGCCCAATTCGAAAAAAATAAGCGCAATGAATTGGCTGAATGCTGGAAAAATACTCTAGCGGCACGGGAAAGCATCGCTTCCGGGATATACGTGGTGGACGCCGGCGGTAATGTGCTCCACTCTTTTTCCAACCAGATCCCTTACATTCAACTTAACAAGGAAAATATTTTCCCGTTCTGGCACGTGGAGAACGTGGAAGCTGTTCTGTTCGGGAAAAAAGTAAGCCTGGCCGTGGCCACGATCAACGTGTTTCAGCGGGAACGCTACCTGGGTTATATCATGGTCCAGGTGCTCAATTCCGCCGATCTGATCCTGAAGAGCCGGGACCAGGTGTCCCTGCTGACTCTGGACCGAAAAATCAAGGATGCCGGGATCGGTTACATCAAGCTGGATGAAAATAGGCGCATCCTGGAAAATCCGGCCAATATCAATGCCGAAAACCTGGACGGGCTTTTCAAATACAACAATGTCTGGGTCAGATTTTCTGCCATGGATATCGACTACAGCGGTTATGTTTTCAATAACGACACGGAAGCGGTCATCATCTTTTTTCCGGAAAACACATTCTTCAAATCCTTTTCCGAATACATCAAGATCTTGATTTTCCTGCTGCTTTTACTGGCGTTTTTCAATAGCCGCGGCCTGAAAAAATTCCCATGGCGCTCATTTTTCGGCTCATTTTCAGTTAAAGTATTCGTCATACTTGTCCTTCTCTCCATTCTTACCGCTGCGGTGTTTACCTTGTTTGCGTTGAATTATAATTTTCTCTCCCTGGAAACACAACGCGACCAGGCGATCTTTGATCGCGGTCGCTCGGCTCTGAATATTATTAACAATCTCCTGGACGAAAGCGGCGAAATAACCCAAAATCACATGTTCCTGCTGGAAAAAATACTGGAAAACAACATCAGCGTCTATGAAAACGGGATCCTGCTCTTTACCTCTGACCACAGGAAGATCATCAGGTCACAATTGCCGATCTACCTGAATTCCGGGATCCGCGGCATCCTGCAGCAAAACAACCAGCAGTTCCAGCTGCAAAAAGAGGAAAAATTTCTGGACCTGTATTTCAAGACGAGCGGGAATTACATTTTTGACATCGAATTTCCTTTCAACAGCGCCGACTTGCTGCGGGCCCGGACTTATTACATCGACTTCATGGTGACGATATTTTTCATTCTGATTGTTATAGGCATGGCCGCAGCATTTTTTTTTCGCAACAAGATCCTGGCACCGATCCACCGCTTGAACCGCGGCATGGCTGATGTCCAGCAGGGAAATTTGCGGCCCCTGGCCGAGATTCCGGTTGAAACAGAATTGCGCGAGCTTTATCAGGGTTTCAATTCCATGCTGGAAGGGATCCAGGAGCAGAAAAAGAATGTTTCCGAGATCTCGAAAATGAAAACCCTGGTCCAGTTGGGACGAAGGGTGGCCCACGAGGTCAAAAATCCGCTGACACCGATCCGGCTGTCGGCCGAACAGATCTTGCGTTCCCTGCAGGATAAGGATGGGATCGACAAACCGGTGCTCGCCAACGCCATCCGCTTTATCATTGAAGAGACCGAGCACCTGCGCCGGGTGGCGTACGGATTTTTGAACTTGTCGAAGCTGGATGAATTGAAAACCGAAGCCTTCACGCTCAATGACCTGATCGCTGAAGCGATTTCCCATATGCGTTCCATTTATCCCCAGGTCCGGTTTGCCGTGAATGAAACCGAGGCGGCGATCGAGGTCGTCGCCGACCGCCAAAAGATCAAGCAGGTGATCGACAACGTGTTGACCAACGCCCTGGAAGCTGTGGCCGGCAAGGATGGCGAGATTGGGGTATCCCTGGCGCAGGAAGGGGAAGAGGTGGAAATGCGCATCCGTGACAACGGTACCGGGATCAGCGGCGAGGAGCTGGAGCGGATCGCCAAGGAAGAATTTTCTTCCAAGGACCTGGGGACCGGGCTGGGCCTGGTCATTGCCCGCCGTTTTCTGGAACTGCACCGCGGCAGTTTGGATATCCGCTCCTCTGTGGATGCGGGCACGACCATCATCATGAGGTTCGCCAAGCATGTACAACAGGCCTGATCCGCTGCTTCCCGGCGATTGTGTCGGCATTTTCCTGCCAGCTTCTCCGGTCAAGGAACCCTACCGCAGCCAGGGCCTGCAGGCTTTGAGGGATATGGGGCTCTGTCCCCGGGAAGTGGACGAGGTCCTTTACGGGAATGATATTTTTGCGCGGCCGCCGCAACGGACCCTGGCCGATCTGCAGGAATTTTTCAGCGCCCCCGAAATCAAGGCTGTCTGGGCCGGGCGTGGTGGTTACGGCTCCAATTGTCTTCTGCCGCTGCTGGACCGGCTGGTGATCGTTGAGCCGAAGATCGTCGTGGCTTCATCCGATGCCAGTTACCTTTTGTGGCAGCTGCTGGAACGGCGGCAAATGATTGTTTTCTATGGTCCGATGGTATATGGGGGGCTGGCCAAGGGTGAATACGACCGCGGGCAGATTTTGGCAGCGCTTAGCGGCAACCAGCCGCCCCTGCGCTTCTCGGGAAGCATACTGTGTCCGGGTCAGGCCAGGGGATTACTCGGCGGCGGCTGTTTGTCCAATTTCGTTTCATTGCTCGGGACCCCGTACTTGCCGACGCTGAAAAACAGGATCCTTTTGCTTGAGGATGTCAATGAACGACCATACCGCCTGGACAGGATGCTATGGCAGTGCGAGCAGGCTGGGGTGTTCCGCCGCATACAGGCCCTGCTATTGGGAGAATTTCCAAATTGTTTCAAAGACGCCGGGGAGAAAGAAATGTTTTACGGGCGCTGGCGGGAAAAATTGAAAGGCTTGGGCATCCCCGTTCTTTTTGACATGCCCTTCGGCCATGCCAGGTCCGCCCAGGTGCTGCCGCTGGGCGTGAAAGCCGAAATTGATACGGAAGCGCATGCGGGAATGCTCCGTTGTGAGATCGGAGTAAAATGGTAAAAAAGGTTTTTCTTTGCGGCATCGCTGGGACCGGCATGAGCGCCCTGGCCGGCCTTTTCAAACAGCAGGGCTATGAAGTGTACGGATCGGACAACCGCTTTTATCCGCCGGTCGACCGGCTACTCGCTGACCTCAATATTACCCTGTTCCAGGGTTTTTCCGCCCAGAACATTCCCGCCAACGTCGATTTTTGCGTTATCGGCAATGTCATTAGCCGCGGTAATCCCGAAGCCGAACATATTCTTGACCAGGGCCTGGAGTATTTTTCGATGGCCGAAGCCCTGCAGCAGTTTTTCATCAAGGGCAAACGGTCTCTGGTGGTCGCCGGCAGCCACGGCAAGACCACTACGGCGTCGTTCGTTGCCCACCTGCTGACCGTCGCCGGCCTGCATCCCGGTTTTTTTATCGGCGGCAAACCTGTCAATTTCCCCGCCAACCACCAGCTGGCCGCCGGGGACTTTTTTGTCAGCGAAGGCGATGAATATGAAAGCGCATTTTTTGACCGTTCGGCCAAGTTCTTTAAATACCGCCCCGACTTGCTGCTCATCACCGCCCTGGAGCATGACCATATCGATTTTTACCCTACCGCCGAATCCTATCTGCAGAGTTTCAAAAACCTGGTCAACCAGGTTCCAGGCCGGGGCCGGATCATTGTCAACGGCGATTACGAGATGGCCCGCCAGGTGGTCAACCGCTCTTTCACCCCGGTCATTTCCTACGGCCGCGCCGGAGCGGATTATGAAATCAACGATGTGCGGCCGCAACGGGGCGGCTACGATTTTGAGCTTGAGAGCGGCGACCGCAGGCGCAATTTTCATTCGCCCTTGGCCGGGTCCTACAATGTTTGGAATTTGACGGCCGGGATCATTCTCGCGCACGAGCTTAACCTGCCGGAGGAGACGGTGGCCAATGCGCTGGCCACATTTGCCGGAGTGGAGCGCCGGTTATCGCCCCTCGGTCGGCTGCAGAATACGGTTTTCATCGAGGATTTCGCGCACCATCCCACGGCCATCGCCCAGGTTCTTGAAGGTTTACGGGACGCATATCCGGGTTGGAGGATCGTGGTTTTATTCGAACCGCGCTCCTGGAGTTTGCGGAGAAATTTTTTTCAAGACAGGCTGCCGGCCAGTTTGGGCCAGGCCGACGAGATCGTCATCAAGGATGTTTATGAAAAGGAAAAAATTCCGCTTGCAGAGAGACTGGATATCGCTGCCCTGCGGGCCGAACTGGAGGCAATGGGGAAAAAAGTTCATGTTTTTGCCAATTATGAAGAAATCAAACGCTTCGTAAGCGAGCTGGATTTTTCGCTTAAGCAGGTTGTTATTTTGCTTTCCAACGGCGATGTGGGCGATTTCACCGCCTGGGTGAGAACGCTTTGCGAAATAAAGCGCAATTGACCGGGCATGATGGGCGCGGCCGTGAGCCGGAATCCACACCCATGAAAGCCCGAAATGGCTGTATCGGCATGCGTGCAGTTGTGGCATTGACAGAAAAAAGCAAAATAGGTAAGATAGAAAATCAGCAAGCCAAGGAGGTTCGCTCATGACTATTTCCCGGGAATTGACCGCCAAGGAAAAATTGAAGCCGCTTTTTGATGACCCGCTGAAACTGTCCTTCGGACGCAATTTCACCGATCACATGTTCAGCATGGACTATTGCGGTTCGGGTTGGCACAATCCCAGCATCAAACCCTTTCAGCCTTTGGTTTTGTCGCCTGCGGCCAATGTCTTCCACTACAGCCAGGAGGTTTTCGAAGGCCAGAAGGCCTATAAATCCAAAAAAAATGAAATACTTTTGTTCAGGCCCCAGGAAAACGCCCGGCGCCTGAACCGTTCGCTCCAGCGCCTATGCATGCCCGAAATTCCCGAGGAAATGTTTCTGGAAGCCGAATGCGAATTGCTCAAACTCGAGGAACGCTGGATCCCAACCCAGATGGGGACGAGCCTGTACATGCGGCCGACCGTGATCGGCACCGAAGCCGCGCTGGGGGTCAAACCCTCTAACGAATATCTTTTTTATATCATCCTCTCCCCGGTGGGACCGTATTTCAAGGAGGGTTTCAATCCCATCGGCCTATGGGTCTCTGACACCTATTCCCGCGCCGGCAGCGGCGGGACCGGTGAAGCCAAGACCGGCGGCAACTATGCCGGCAGCCTGCTGGCCACCCGTGAAGCCACCCAAAAAGGCTACAGCCAGGTCCTCTGGCTTGATGCCGGCGAACACCGTTTCGTCGAGGAAGTCGGAGCCATGAATATTTTCTTTATCCTCGACGGCAAACTGGTCACCCCGGAGCTGGGCGGGACCATCTTGCATGGCATTACTCGCAAGTCTGTGCTGGAATTGGCTCCCGAACTGGGTCTCGCGGTTGAAGAGCGGCGCATCGCCATTGAAGAAGTGATTGACGAAATCCATAGCGGGAAATTGACTGAAATATTCGGCGCCGGCACGGCCGCGGTTATCAGCCCGGTGGGCAAAATAGCGTTCCAGGGGCGCGAATACATTATCAACGGCAACCAGACCGGACCCTGGGCGCAAAAACTATTTGCCACCCTGACCGGGATCCAATACGGTGAAATCGAAGACAAGCACGGTTGGGTCTACAAAGTGAAATAAGGAAAACATATAAAATGGCAATACGGGTTTAACCTATGGCCTTACGGGTCACTTCAATTTTATTGCTTTTGTTGTTTTTTTCACCTCCCTGGCTCTGGGCCGAAGAATTGCCCCCGGGGCAAATATCAGATCCGCTTCCGTGTCTGCACGATGCCGGCCAGAGTTACGCGCTGTATCTGCCGACTGCTTACCAGCCCGAGCGCCGCTGGCCGATCATTTATTGCTTCGATCCCGGCGGCCGGGGAGCTATCCCTGTCGCCCTTTTCAAAGAAGGGGCCGAGAAATACGGCTACATTTTGGTCAGCTCCAACAACTCCAAGAATGGTCCCTGGGAGATCATTCTGCAAGCGGCGCGGGCGATCTGGCGCGACAGCCATGCCCGTCTGGCCGTTGACGACCAAAGGATTTATGCGGCCGGCTTTTCCGGTGGAGCCAGGGCGGCGTACGGATTGGATAAAATGCTGTCCATTAAATTAAGCGGCGTGATCGCTTGCGGTGGCGAGCTGCCCGCATGGCTCGATCCCAAGGACGTCATTGACGTCCCCTGGTTCGGCACTGCCGGATTGGCTGATTTTAACTATTCGGAAATGCAAGAATTATCAGGGAAATTGGGCGCCCAGGGCACACCGCAACGGCTGGAGATTTTTCCCGGCCGGCATAGTTGGCCGCCGCCGAAATTGGTTCTTGAGGCCGTGGCCTGGTTGCAAGCCCAAGACGCTGAGCCAGGCATGAAACCCACACAATGAGCTTCGCATCATTCTGGGCGAGGAGCTCGACGATCGGGATTTTGATTTTTTTGAGGGTCACGTATTTTTTAATCAAGAAAAAAAGAGGGACTTGAAGCAATGAAAAAACATTTTTTGACATCCGTAATGGTTGCGCTTGCGGGACTTTGGACAGTGAGTTTGGTTTGCGCAGGAACCGAGGAGGAAGTGATGGCTGTTTTTCCCATGTCCGACAAAGGGGAGACCTGCATCCAGGTGCAGGTGGGACAAAAATTCTCGCTGAAGTTCGTCACCAGTCCGGGGACCGGCTATGGTTGGGTTCTGGCTGCGCCCCTAGATGAAAAAATGCTGACCGTCATGGAAAGCAAAAATGAAGTCCAGGACAGCGGTCTGTTGGGTGCCAATGAATATGAGATCTGGATATGCCGGGCGTTGGCCGCCGGCCGCACCGAGATCGCCCTGAAATATGTGCGGCCCTGGGAAAAGGACGCGGAGCCGCTAAAAAAACACATTTTTAAAGTGGAAATTCAATAGTACACCCGAAAAGGAGACCGGTAATCAGTACGTTTTGCAGACCAGCGACTGGTATTCGGGCTTTTGGTAATTCAGCAATTGCACGCCCATGCCGCCAGTATACACATAAGGTTGCGGATCGTTGTCTTTTTTGCTCCAGCGGATGAATCCGGCCAGAATGATCTTCTGGTTTTTGTCGTCAATTTCGATATTGATCCCTTTGCCGGGGGGGCAGGGGTGCAGGGTCTTGATAAAAATTCCCCGTCGTGACATGTCCCCGGTGACGGAATGGAAGGAGGTTCCCTCGTAATAGAATCGAACCGGCAGTTTTTTCTTGATCCGGTTGTCTCTTCTTTTTTCCATGCAACTCTCTCCTAATTCGGATAATAAATATATGCTCTCAAATTCTAAAAATGTCAATTTTTTTTATTGATTTTTTGGTTGTTACGGCGATTTTGTTTTCCGGCACAGCCCGCTGAATTCGCAATACCGGCAAAAGGGGTTTTCATTGGCATAGAAGACATCGCCATTGATGTTCTCCACAACGTGTCCGATCAGTTGAAGTAATTTTTCCACGGCGTCGGCGGCGGGAACGATAGAAAAGGTCTGGTGTCTGACGTTGGCGGCGTTTTTTGCGTACAGGACTTCATATTTCAAATTGGCTTGAACCGGGCCAAAGCTGCGGTCGAACAGGTATTTGTATATGACCATCTGTGTCGAATCCCGGGCTTTGCTTGGTGACCATTTGCTGGTGGTAGTCTTGAAATCAATGATGCTGAAGTCCTCTTCGACCAGATCGATGACCCCTTTCAAAACCACGCCGATCACAGGAATTTCAATGCTCAATTCCTTTTCAACCATCAGTGGCTTGATGGCGGGAGCGATGTGGCGCACGAAGTATTGCAAAAACGCCTGGCCCCTTTCTTTGGTTTCCCGGGGCGGGGTCTGCCATTTGATCTCTCTTTCCTTGCGAGCGGCATCGAAAGCCGTACTGAAGACAGAGACGGTGGTGTCTTCATCAAGGGGCGTACCATTTATTTTCAGAGTTAAGTATTTTTCGATGGCGGCGTGAAACATTTCGCCCAGGAACACTTTTTCGTTGATGGGCGTCTGGATGCCCTCAATATATGCAAAATAATATTTTTGCGGGCATTCTTTGTAGGTTCTGATCTGGCTATGAGAAATATAGCCGCGGGGAAGGGGCATCCGCAATGACTATTTTTCGCTGCGTTTGATCAGGGCGTGGAGGCGGGATTTGTAGCGCGACCCGGTGTTTTTGTGAATGGTGCCTTTGCGCACGGTCATGTCGATGATGGAGAGGGTCCCGGGAAGCAGCTTGATGGCTTCCTCTCTCTCGCCGCCGCTGATTTTTCTTTTCAGGGTCTTGATTTTATTTTTCATTTTAGACCGGTTGATGCGGTTAACCATTCTCTTCTTTTCATCCTGTTTGTGCTTTTTGACGGCCGATTCATGATTTGCCATTTGCAATCCTCCAGAATTCATGTCCATCATATACAATAATCGTCCGGCTGTCAACTCCACTCTCTCTGTTTCCTTTACCATCTGTCAAAACGATAATCTGAGATTGTCCCTTCTCTTTTATCTAAACAACCCCTCGAGAGTGGAATCTGCGACCGCAGGGAGCTCATCCCAGGAGCCGCTTTTTATTCCCCCCAGGTCCAGGGTGACGAATTTGAAACCATGGATTTGACATAAGGCCAGCAGGTCGTTATTCCGGGCGATGATTTTATGAAAATTGGCTTCCGTGGTTTCGATGCGCACGCCGTCAACCATGTAACGGACACGCAGCGGATAAATGCCCCACTTCAGCAGATCGTATTCCACACGGCCGATGGCGTCGATCTGGACGGCGTTCAAGGTAAGATCATAGGGGAAGCGCGTGGCCAGGCAGGTGGAGGAGGTCAAATAGTAATCTTTAATGCCTTGTTTTTTCAATTCTGCGGCAATTTCAGGGCCGGATAAACCGGCATCCTGCAACGGTGATGCGATATCGAGTTTTTCCAGTGCCAGGCGTCCGGGACGGTTCTCACTGAGGTCGGAAACGGTGGACCCATCTGCTACCATGGCAATACCGAAACGTTTGGCTTCTTTTTTCAAGGCGGTGAACATATATTTTTTACATAAAAAACAGCGCTTCCTGGAATTCTGGTGAATATGGACGTCTTTAAACAGATCGATGTGAATCTCTCGCAAGGTGAAAGGAGATTTATTTTGGAAATAAGCAACCCTTTCCCTGGCTGCTTCCCCGGTGAATGGCGTGTGGACAAAATAGGCAAGAACGTTGGCCGTCCCCAGCGCCTTCAAGGCGGCTTGCAGCAGAAAAAACGAATCCTTGCCGCCGGAAAACGCCAGAAGCATGTTGCCCTGGCGCTTGAGCCGCTCATGCAGCGAAGCTTTTTTTTCCCGAAAATTCCGTGCCGTGGTTTTTTTCATTTTTTAGTGGCAGGCGAAACTTTTTTTAAGCCGTGTTCGCTATGACGGCTGATCACATCGGTCATTACGGTTTTCAGGTCCGGATTGCCGTCAATGCGTACCAGGTTGGCCCCGGCCAACTTCAGGTAATTGGCGCGCACTTTTTCAAGAAAATCCTTTTTTTCGAAAAGTTTGGCCACACCCTGGCGGCTGCTGCTAATGCGCGCCAGGGCCAGGTCCACGTTAACGTCGATGATGAAAACCAAGTCCGCTTCGGGAGCGAACTGCCTGTTCATGCCCAGGATGGCCTCCATGTCCAGGCCGCGAGCGCCCTGGTAGCAGGCGTTGGAATAATAATAGCGGTCAAGGACCACGGTCTTTCCGGAGCGCAGCGCCGGTAAAATATTGTTTTCCACGTCCCAGCGCCGGTCTTCGAGAAAATATTCCAGTTCCTCATGGACCGATATGCTTTCCTTGTCCTGGGCCAGAAAGCGGATTTTTTCCCCCAGCGGCGAATCGCTAGGTTCGCGCAACCAGATCGCCGGCACGCTGTTTTCCAGCAGGTAGGCGTGAAACATCCGCGACAGCGAGGTTTTGCCCGATCCGTCGATCCCTTCGAATACGATCAACTGCCCCATTTATTTCCCGAAACAGGTGCCGACGGCCAGGGCGGTTTTGATCAGGTCGCTTTCCGGGTTGACCCGGCGCGGCTCGGCGACGGCCTCTTTGATCGGGGTGGTTCTGATCTCGTTGCCGCGCAAACCGACCAGGTATCCGAATTCTCTGTTGACCGCAGCCACAACGGCATGGTAGCCGAAGCGGGTGGCCAGGATGCGGTCAAAGGGGGTCGGGCTGCCGCCGCGCTGCACATGGCCCAGGATGGTGAAGCGGCTTTCGATCCCGGTCATGTCTTCGATCTGGTTGCCGACCTGGGCGGCAATGCCTCCCAGCCGGATCGGGTCGCTGGCGTCTTGCACCTGGCGGGCGACAACCTGCTGCCCGCCCTCGGCCCTGGCCCCTTCCGCGACCACGACCAGGGAGAACCTTTTTCCTTTTCGGGCGCGGTCGTTGATTTTTTCACAGACACTGTCTATAGCAAAAGGGATCTCCGGTATCAGGATGACATCGCCGCCGCCGGCCAGCCCTGATTCCAGGGCGATCCAGCCGGCATAGCGGCCCATCACTTCAATGACCATGATCCGGTGGTGGGATTCGGCCGTGGAATGCAGCTTGTCGATGGCAGTAGTGGCGATAGTGAGTGCCGTATCAAAGCCGAAGGTGACATCGGTGCCGTTGAGGTCATTGTCAATGGTCTTGGGAATGCCGATGACGGGCAGATGAAATTTTTCATAAAATTGTTGGGCGATGATCTGCGTGCCGTCGCCGCCGACAGCCAGCAGCACGTCGATCCCGTTGCTTTCAACGGTTTTCATGGCCTGCGCCGAAACGTCATGATACTCTTTCCGCACGCCCCGCCAATCATCCGCGTAGCGGAAGGGATTGTCGCGGTTGGAGGTGCCCAGGATGGTCCCGCCCCGGGGCAGTATGCCGGAAACATCGGTCAGTTCGAGTTTGCGAACATGATTGTGGATCAAGCCGGCATAGCCGTCCAGGATGCCGCAGACCTCGAGACCGAATTCCCTCTGCGCGGTATGAACCACGGAGCGGATGACGGCGTTCAGTCCCGGGCAATCGCCGCCCCCGGTCAGAATTCCCAGCTTCCTGATTTTTTTCATATGGATTCCTCTGCGGCCATGATAGCAAATAAAAACATCCCTGCCAATGAAATAATATGTAGAAATACTGTAGGGGCGGATCGTGATCCGCCCTTTTTATAGCGATTCTTCAAGCCGATTGAGCATTGCCGCCAGCATGGCGCCGGCCTGGGCCGGGTCGGCGGCGTTGCTATCGGCATCGAGGCGCAACGGCTGGCCGAAAGCGAAATGGATGCGCCCGAAGGGCAGGGGGATCATAAAGCGGTCCCAGCTTTTTTTAAGCACCTTCACCCGTGAACCGCTCCAGCTGATGGGGATAACCAATGCCCCTGTCTTCAGCGCCAGCTGTACGGTTCCATCCTTGACTTTCCGGGCCGGGCCCTTGGGACCGTCGGCCGTGATCAGCACCGCAGCCTTTTCATTTTGCACGCAGTGCGCCATATGCAGAAAAGCCCGGGCGCCTCCCTTTGAAGAAGAACCGCGTATGGGATTCATACCGAATTCCTCGGCCACGGCCGCCACCAATTCGCCGTCGCTGGACAGGGAGATCAACGGCCTGGCGCCGCTGTTCTTGAATTTGTGGATCACGAACAGGATGTGGCGGTGCCAGAATATATAGATCAGGGGCAGATTTTCCTTCTGCAGGGCGGCGACGGTCTCCTGGCCGCTGATGCTGACCCGGCTGCTGAACACGATGGCTTGGATCATGGCCTTGGCCATTTTTTTCAGTAGCAGGAGTTTAATCTTTTTCAGTAAGGCCATATTCCTTGATCTTGTCCAGCAGGGTCTTGTAGCTGATCTCGAGGATAACGGCCGCTTGTGAGCGGTTGAAAGCGGTCTCGGCCAGTACCTGACTGATCTTTAGCTTCTCGGCCAGTTTCTGCGCTCGGGAAGCCACTGCCTTCAAATTGCCGTTGAGACTGAAACTGTCCTGGATGGGAAATGCCTTGCCGGGCAGGATGATCTCCTCGGGGCTGATAATGGGGCCGCGGCTGATGATCACCGCCCGTTCGATGGTGTTCTGCAGTTCACGGACATTGCCCGGCCAAGTGTAGGCCATGAGTTTTTCCCGGGCCGGGGCCGAGAGGGTGAATTCGTTTTTTTTGATCTCCAGCGAGAGTTTTCTGATAAAATATTCTCCGAGCAGGGTGATGTCATCTATGCGTTCGCGTAAGGGCGGTAATGTTATGGGGAAGCTGGTGATGCGGAAATACAGATCCTGGCGGAAGCGTTTTTCGGCCACGGCATTTTCCAGGTCCTGATTGGTGGCGAAGATGAAGCGGATATCCAAAGGGATAAGCTTGCCGCTGCCCAGACGGGTGATGGTTTTTTCCTCCAGCACGCGCAGGATTTTGCCCTGCAGGTGAATCGGAAAATCGCCGATCTCATCGAAAAAGAAAGTACCGCCCTGCGCCAGTTCAAGCTTGCCGAGCTGGCGCATGTAGGCCCCGGTATAGGAGCCCTTTTCATGGCCGAACAATTCGTTTTCCAAAAGGTTGTCCGGGATAGACGCTGAATTGATGGTGATGAAAGGTTGTGACTGGCGCGGGCTCAGGGTGTGGATGGCGCGGGCGAACAATTCCTTGCCGGTGCCGCTTTCGCCGCATAACAGGACCGTGGTGCTGGTCTGGGCGACCAGTTTGATCTTCTCGGCTTCACGCAGGATTTCGCGACTGCTGCCGATGATGACGGTTTTTCCCAATTCCGACTGCAGCACTTCGCGTAAAACCAGGTTTTCGCGAGCGATATGGGTCGAGGCCAGGGCCTTGTCGATCATCAGCAGCAGGTAGTCGGGGTCCACGGGTTTGGCGATGAAGTCGAAGGCGCCTTCCTTGATGGCCTCCACGGCCTTTTCGATCGAGCCGTAGGCGGTCAGGATGATGAAGGGCAGCTGCAGGTTCTTGATCTTTTTAAAAAAGCTCAGCCCGTCCATGTCGGGAAGCTGCAGGTCGGAAACGATCAGGGCGTACTCGTTGTTCTTCAGCAGGGACAGGGCCGAGGAAACATCGGCGGCGGCGTCGATGGCGAAGCCCTGCTCGGCGATAATACTGGAGAGCATTTCCCTCATGGAGGCGTTGTCTTCCACAATCAGGATTTTGACCATGCCCCATTATCGGCCATTGCCGCCGGTTTTGTCAAATTCCGGCAGTAGGGGCGGGGTTTTCCCGCCCATTTCCACAATTACGCCCATTCGGAATCTCTCTCCAAAAACAACCGTTCCTGCGGCCGAGAAAATCGGTTCGGATCAGGGCGCGATGACCGCGCCCCAACAGTTTGACAATTTTTTCCCATTTACTATAATGAGTTTTATTTATCGGCCAATGCCAGGGGAGATAAGACAAGCGGATAAAGAATATGGAAAAAAATGCGTTAGCAGTTTTTGAAAACTACAAAATCCGCCGTCATTATGATGAGAAGATTGAGACATGGTATTTCTCAGTGGTGGATATCATTGCTGTCTTATTGCAACAGCCAGACTATCAGACAGCCAGGAAATACTGGAACAAGCTTAAAGAGCGGCTTAAAAAGGAAGGAAGTGAGTCGGTGACAAATTGTCACCAACTGAAACTTGAATCTGCGGACGGAAAAAAATACCTGACCGATGCTGCTGATCCGGAAACCTTGTTGCGGCTTATTCAGTCTGTTCCCAGTCCTAAAGCAGAATCGATAAAACTGTGGCTGGCCAAAGTTGGTTATGAACGATTGCAGGATATGAGCGACCCGGCCCGTTCACTCGACCGAGCTCGTGAATACTGGCAGGAACACGGCAGAAGCAAAAAATGGATCCAACAGCGGATGATGGGGCAGGAAACCCGCAATAAATTCACTGAGGATTACAAGCAAAACGGTCTTGCCTTCCCCCCAGCTGTAGCACGGCAGGTCCCAACCCTCGAAGTGGACCGTGACGTGTCGGCCTTTTTCAGGGCGTTCATTTCGCCCTCGCTCAATGGAAAGGAATGCGGCGTGCAGAACATCCTTACCAACCGGGAATAGGCCATTGCTTCTTGTTTCATCGGTTTGAATATACAGCATCGATGCCTATTTAGACAAGTCACAATGCGGGTTTTGGCAATTTCTAAATGTTACATTTTTCCCTATTGTTTTTATTTAATAAAGTTCTATAAATATGTTATGCAGTTTTATGAGGATGTAGTATTTGCTTTTTATCGCCAGTGGCAGAATTTTGTGCATTTTCTGCATAATGACAACACTTCAAGTATTAAAAAAAAATAATGAAAGACCTAGTACCAATGTCTTACAAATAGGAGGAAAAAATGGCAGAAAAGAAAGTGATTTTTGTGGCGTTTGCAATCGAAGACGAGAAGCAGAGGGATCTTCTCAAAGGACAATCCTTAAATACGAACTCACCGTTCGAGTACATCGACATGTCAGTCAAGGATGCATATGACTCTGACTGGAAGGAGCGTGTACGTACGCGGATTAGACGATCAGATGGTGTTATCGCACTTGTGAGTAAAAACTCTCTCACCTCAAGTGGCCAGAAATGGGAGATCTCCTGTGCTAAGGAAGAAAAAAAGAAGATTCTCGGTATTTGGGTATATACAGATGATCGGACCGACTTGCTTGGGGTTAATACTGTGGTATGGACTTGGGCGGCTATCGAAAAGTTTATTGATAGCCTTTAACATCTGATTGGAAATTTCCAATGCGAAAAGCTCTTATTGTTGGTATTAACTACTACAAGTGTGGTGACCCACTTTTCGGCTGTGTTGATGATGCTCATGCTGTCAAGGCGGTCTTGGAACGTAATGATGGTGGAGCGGTCAACTTTGATTGCTTGTTACTCACAGGCACCGGCCCAACCGATTGTGTAAATCGAGGTGATCTCAAGGACAAAATTGAGGAATTGTTCAGGACTGATGCCGAGATTGCTCTGCTCTATTTTGCTGGGCATGGTCATATAGAGGCGACTGGTGGTTATCTCATTGCAACTGACTCAAGACGTGGTGATGAGGGTATTCCATTGTCAGAGATTCTAACCCTAGCCAACGAATCCCCCGCGAAAAATAAAGTCATCATGTTGGACAGTTGTCATTCGGGCATTGCAGGAACTCCACCGACAGGTGGACATCTGGCGCATTTGTCAGAAGGGATAACTGTTTTGACCGCCTCGACGAAGGATCAGTATGCGACAGAAGAGAATGGAAGGGGCGTGTTTACAACTCTTTTAGTTGATGCACTCAATGGAAGCGCAGCTAACCTTACAGGTGACATTACTCCTGGCAGCGTATACGCTCACATAGATCAATCGTTAGGTGCATGGGAACAGAGACCCGTTTTTAAAACTAATGTGAAACAGTTCGTTTCCTTGCGTAAGGTGTCGCCACCGATTTCCACTTCGGATTTGCGCCGACTTACTGAGTTTTTTCCCTCACCTGGTTTCGAGTTTCCTCTCGATCCGACCTTTGAACCGGAAATGAAGGGCAGGGATCCTGGAATGCCACTGCCGAATCTTGAGAACACCCGAACGTTCGCAGTACTTCAAAGTTATAATCGACTTAATTTACTTGTTCCAGTGGGTGTCCCACACATGTGGAACGCTGCGATGGAAAGTGAGACGTGCAAGCTTACTGTGCTTGGAGAGCACTATCGACGACTTGTGGAAAAAAGCCGCATCTAAACAACTATCCGCATAACAAGGCACTCCAAAGAACGCTTAGAAATTGAGGACGGTGGTTGCAATTTTGCATTTAGCATGCCAGGAGTAAAAGAATGAGGATCATGAGATTGACTTTTTCTGAGAAAAAAAGTCACCAGTCTGATCTAATTTGCAGTGGCGTTATAAAAAAAATGAAAAAATCATGATTTATGCAAAAATACAAGCACCGTTCCTGAAGCCACTTCAAATTCTATTCATTAAAGATCGCTTCGATTTTTTCAATCGCTTTTATTTGTTTGGATATCTCGTCATTAATTAAAATTAAATTCTCAATAGTTTTTATTATTTCTTTGTTAACAAATTTATTTTTTATATTATTTAAAATTAATGTTTGTAAAAAATGTTTACTTTTTAATAGTGAGCTTTTTGCATTAAAAAAATTGTTTATGCTATATTCGACTTGTCCTATTCTTAGGAATGTTTGCATATACATATAGTTTAAAGAAGTGTCTTTTAAATTCATTATAACTCTGTTGAGAAAAATAATAGATTTTTCAAATTCTTTTTCGTTAAAATAGTATTCTCCAGCTTTAGAATATACATCTATTGCTTCCATTCGCCTTAAATCTGCACGATCAATTAGATTTTGAATTTCTGAATTTTTTATTGAATTATTTTTATTAAGCATTCTCATGAGAAACAGATAAGTGAGTTGTTTTTTAATAAAAATGTTTTCTTTGTTTTCGAGAACAATACATAAATCATCAAATTCTTTCATTTCTGATATATTAATTGGTTTAAAAAATAGTGAGAAAAATTTTATATAGTCTTCAATTAATGGGTTAAATTTTTTCGAATTCTTATAGAGTTTAAGCCATTCATCAATTTGGTTTTCAAAATTCTTTGTATCTCCGAAAATAAGCGAGTAAAGAGCCATAAAAATTTTTTGATTTAATATTTGATTTAAATCTTTACTTGATTTCAATTTTTCTATGTATTCATTAATATTGACAAAATGATTGTCTGCTAGTTTGAAATCTCCTTTTAAAAAATTACTAATAAAAAGATTATATTTTGAACTGATATAATAATATTCCATATCTTTTATTTTATTAACTTTTTCAACTAAATTAAGTGTTTCTTCTGAATAGTGGAGACATTCTTCTATATTTCCTGTAATGTATTTAGTGCTGGAAATTATTGAAAGAAGTTCAATTTTTTCATCATCTTTTATGCTGTTTTTAATCTTTTGAAAATCTTTTTCTAAATCAACAAGGCAATTACGATAAAAGTTTATTTTTATTCGATTAGCTATATATTTCGGTTCATTTTGATTTTTTTCTAAAGCTTTGTTAATAAAAGTATTTGCTTTTTTATAATCACCAAGATCATAGTAAAAATTAGATATCTGGAAACAGGCGTCTCCGCTAAGTCGAATAAAAGGAGAAGTTTCGACGGATTCAATTAATTTCTCAAATTCATTAATCTTATTTTTTAAATAAAAAGGAATCCCGCCAGGAAGTATTTCCACTTCGTTATTCACTTTAGCTTCTTTATATTCAACAAGTATTTCCTGAAGCTTTTTATAGTCTTTTTTACTAGGTTGTAGAAATATTGTGTAAAAAAGACCGATTATTCCTACCAGAAAGCTTAGTATTACCCCCCATTTAATTTTTTTTGAAATAAATTTCATTTTGTTCCCTTTGAATTATTATACTAATTTTACTCAAATACAATATTAAATCAAAATTAGGTAAAGGGATTGGCAAAAATAATTTAAAAAATTATGAAAAAAATTCCTGGGTTATTTCTCAACAAGATACTTTGAGAATTAGGAGAAATATAATGGGGGCATTGGGGATGGTGCTTGTAATAGGCTCCGGGCTCAGGCTTGAATTAATAGATCAGGGCGCACGGTAAAAATATTGCCAGCTATTTCCGGATCAACCTTGACAAAGAATTTACGAATTTTTATTGGGACAGCCCCCCAAAGGGGATTTACCCACTAGATGATTTCGACAGTTCACTGTATTGGTCGAAATCATAGTGGGAGCAACAGTGATGAAAATTTCTAATCGATCCATAACAGGCCGTAATTTCAAAATTGCCTATTTAATATCTATGCCACTTTGATGCCGGAATTAATGATTTCATGGTAAAAAAAAGATTCATCTTTGTCGCGACTGGAAAATGGATGGATTTCAATCCGGTAGTCGATATCCCTGACCGTCCGGCCTATTTTTTGAATGTCCAAAAAACGGACGCCGGTAAATGCATCAGAAATTAAGGCAACATCAATGTCACTGTATTTTGCAAACGTCCCATTGGCGTATGATCCGAATAAATATGCTTCACTAATAACAATATTTTTCTGTTCAAGGGCTTTGATCAATCTCCTTACAATATTTAAGATTTCAATTTGTTTCTCATTGTCCATATTAAGCTTATATCATTACTGCGAGATTTTATTAATTTTAAAGACAAAAAGGACTGTCAAAATATGAAGCAGGCAGCAGTTGGAAAAATCACTGCCAAGACGGTGCTGGCGCTTGACATAAGGCCCTATTTAGGATATTTTACCTTTCATGGAGAAGAACATGAAAGAATTCAAGGGACAGTTGATTTTCAAGGGCTTCAAGGTGGCGATCGTCGTCTCGCGCTTCAACAATTTCATAACCGAAAAACTGCTGGACGGCGCCAAGGACGCCTTAATGCGCAGCGGGGCCAAGGAAGAGGAAATTGATGTGGTTCGTGTTCCGGGCGCCTTTGAAATTCCGCTGGTGGCCAAGCGCTTGCTGCTCAGTAAAAAATATCAGGCCGTGATCTGCCTGGCGGCGATCATCCGCGGCGAAACCCCGCATTTTGACTTCATCGCCTCTGAAGTCAGCAAGGGCATCGCCCAGCTTAATCTTGAATTTGCCCTGCCGGTGACCTACGGTATCATCACTGCCGACAACACCGACCAGGCCATCGAAAGGGCCGGAAACAAGATGGGCAACAAGGGTTTTCAGGCCGCCCAATCAGCCATTGAGCTGCTCAACCTTTTTACCGATGCCAATATCTGATGTTTCGCATCAAGTACAGCCGGGAAATCGTTTTAAAAATTCTTTATCAACTTGACGCCCTGAAGTGCGACGCGGCCCAAAGCGGCTCTGTCATCGAGGAATACTTTAAATCATTTCGCAGCGTTAATCCCGAAGAAGAGAAATTCATCCGGCGGCTGGTGCAGACCGTCATGGAACAAAAAACGGAGATCGACGCCTTGATCTCCAAAAACCTGATCGGCTGGAAGCTGGAACGACTGGCGCTCATTGACCGCAACCTGTTGCGCATGGGCATGGCCGAGGCTGTGTTCAATTCGGAAAAGCCCATTATCATTGACGATCTCCTGCGCATCGCAAAAAAATACAGTGATGCCGATTCCTATAAATTGATCAACGCCATTTTGGACAAGGTGATCAATTGAGAACCCTCTTACTGATGCTGTATCTCTGGACGCCGCTGCTCCAGGAAACCAGTCTTGAGGTTTTCGTCAGTTGCCGAACCCCGGAAATATTCAGCGATTACCGTAATACAAATTTCAAGCAGGAGATCAGCCCGGGCCACGGCGGCCTGAAAGTGAAGATCAAGAGCCGAACCCTCAGTTTGCAGAATTTGAACCACGTCATTTGCGCTGATGAACGGTACTTGGCGGCGCAAGGACCGGCCATTATCCGGATTTTCAGCCAGGTGCGCCTGAACGCTCTCTCCCTGGCAGATTATTTAAAGAACATTTCTCATTTTTTAAAAAACCAGATTGAATATACCGAAGCCGACCTGCCGCAGGAGACGGACGCAGTGCTGGAGCAGGGGAAAGCACACTGCATCGGTTATGCCAACCTTGCCCAAGCGCTGCTGGCCTGCATCGGTATTGTCAGTCACTCGGTCAACGGTTTCTTCCTGCGCGAAAACAACAAGAGGGTCGAACCGGTGCCGCACCGCTGGCTGGAGATCGAACTGCCTGGGCGGCGCCGTGTCTTCTACGACCCTCAGTACCAGGACTTTTCTTCACGCTACCTGGTTACCAACCTGGGAATTGCCCTGGATAGTATCGAGCGTTTCCAAGGCGTCATCATCAGGAAAAACAAGAAAATATTGGATGAATGAGGTAAGCAGATGGAAGAACAGTTCAGTGTCAGGCTGGAAAAGCTAAAAAAAATAATTGAATTGGGGATCACCCCGTACCCGTATCGTTTCGAAAGCACCATGCGCTTTGCCGAAATCATCGCCAAATTCAAAGACCACAATGCCGAAGATCTGAAAGAAACCGCCCAGGAATTGAGCTGCGCCGGCCGCATCCTGGCTATCCGCAGCATGGGCAAAAGCACTTTCATGCACCTGTTTGACGGCGAAGACAAGCTGCAGGTTTACATCCGCAAGGAAATGATTTCTGAAAAGAATTTTGAGTTGAACAATCTCCTCGACATCGGAGACATCATCGGAGTGCAGGGGACGGTTTTCAAGACCCATACCCAGGAGTTGTCCATACTGGTCAGCGAAATAACCTTTTTATCCAAGTCATTCCATCCGCTTCCGGAAAAATGGCACGGACTGCAGGACAAGGAACTACGCTTCCGCCAGCGCTACCTGGACCTGATCGTCAATCCCGAAACCAAGCAGATCTTCCGTAAGCGCTCGCAGATCATCCAACATGTCCGGGCGTTTTTCCATGACCGGGGCTACATCGAAGTTGAAACGCCGATGATGCACCCCATACCCGGCGGGGCCACGGCCAGACCTTTTGTCACCCATCACAACGCTTTGGACATCGATCTGTACCTGCGTGTCGCTCCCGAGTTGTATTTAAAAAGACTACTGGTGGGCGGTATGGAAAAAGTGTTCGAGATCAATCGCAACTTCCGCAATGAAGGCATTTCACTGATGCATAACCCCGAATTCACCATGATTGAATTTTATGAGTTATACCGTGATTTCAACGACTATATGAATTTGAGCGAAGAGCTTTTGCTGACCCTAAACCGGGAATTGCTCCCCGATGGGACCATCCAGTGGCAGGAGCAGAAGATCAACATGGCGCCGCCTTTCAAACGGGTGAAATTCATGGAGGCCATCTCTGAAAAAACGGGACTGACCATTGAACAGCTTTGGGATGAAGGAACGGTCAATGGGCATATTAAAAAACATTTTCCCGAAGAATCCCTACCGCCCACCTTCGGCAAGATGCTGGAACTCCTCTTTGATTTTTATGTCGAGAAAACCCTGATCGAACCCACGTTCGTCACCTATTATCCCAAGGTGATTTCGCCGCTGTCCAAAACGTCGCGTCTCGATGAACGCGAGACAGAAAGGTTCGAACTGTATATTGCCGGCATGGAAATAGCCAACGGTTTCTCGGAGTTGAATGATCCGCTCGAGCAGCGGAAGCGTTTTGAAGAACAGTTGCGCAACCGGGAACGCGGCGACGATGAGGCCCAACTGATCGACAACAATTTCCTGCAAGCCCTGGAATACGGCTTGGCTCCCGCGGCCGGGGAGGGCATCGGCATCGACCGCCTGGTCATGCTTTATACGGGAGCGCCTTCCATCAAGGAAGTCATCCTCTTCCCCCTGCTGAGACCGAAGGAATGAAGTTCGCCTGGTTCATTGCGGTCCGCTACCTGACCAAGGGTCGCAAAAATTCCTTCATTTCCATCATTTCCCTGGTTTCCATACTCGGCATTGCTATCGGCGTCGCCGCCCTGATCATCGCCCTGTCCTTGATCAACGGCTTTCAAAACGACATTCGCAACCGTATCTTGAGTTCATCGGCCCATATAATGGTCACCGACCGTTTTGCTGATGGGTTTACTGATTACCGGGCCATGAGCCATAAGCTGGAAAAAGAATTCAAGGGAGTGAAAGCCGTGATTCCCGTGGTTTATGGGACGGTCCTGGTCAAAGGCACCGGTAGAGAGGTCAGCGGGGCGATTTTCCGCGGCCTGGACCTGGGACGAAAGAAAAAAGAACCATGGCTGGCCAAGCTCGAATTTGGACGCCTTCCCGCCAATGACCGGGAGTTGCTGCTGGGCAGGGAAATGGCTTTGAAGTTGAACCTGTTCGCCGCTGACAGTTGCCTGATCGTGTCTCCTCAGGCAGCCCTCTCCCCCCTGGGTATCATGCCCCGTTTCAAAAAATTCAGGATTTCCGGCATTTTCAGATCCGGACTTTTTGAATTCGACAGCGGCACGGTGATTGCCGGACTGGGTGCCGCCCAGCAATTGTTTTCCCTGAAAAACAAGATCAGTTACCTGCAGGTCAACCTGGACAATATCTTCAGTGCCGAAAAGGTCGCAGCCCGCATGCGTGGCCACCTGGGTGCTCAATACGCGGTAATAACCTGGATGGAACTGAACCAATCACTTTACTCGGCATTGGAGATTGAAAAAACCGTACTTTTCTTTACGCTGACCTTAATCATCATCGTTGCTTCCCTCAACATTATAGCCGGCTTGATCCTGCTGGTCATGCAGAAAATAAAAGATATCGGCATCCTGCTTTCTTACGGGACCAGCGCAGCCCAAATCAGGAAAATATTCTTCCTGCAGGGAGCAATCATCGGATTGCTGGGTACGGTCCTGGGAGTCATCCTGGGATTGGGATTCTGCTTTTTGGCCAACCACTATGAATTGATAAAGGTTCCCGCGGAGATCTACCAGGTCAGTTTCGTTCCTTTCCGCATCAGTTTCCTGGATCTGGCGGCGGTGATTGCGGCTTCTCTGCTGATCAGTTTCAGCGCCACCCTCATCCCTTCGCGCAAGGCGGCGGCGGTCGATGTCGTGGACGCAGTTAAGTACGAATGAATCTGTGCACAGCGAAATTTGAATAAAAATTGAAATAAAATTAAAATTGCTATATTTTTTTATTGTTTTTTGTTAAAATTATTTTAATGCGCCATTTGCAATGGAGGCGATGCATGAATCAGCAAAGGATGGTTTCCTGCCTGATCGGATTGTTTTTTCTGGCTGCAATGACGGGATATGCCCAAACAGGAACACCGGCCGTGGACTGGAAGGGTGTGGAGGAGGCATGGAATGCCTACTATGCCAGTCCCAGCGAAGCCAATGCTGGAAAAATGCTGACCCTGCTTCCCGGAAATGTAAAGATCACTGATATCAGGGATGGCTTTTTGGTTGTCAACATGATTTATGACCATTTGGGAATTTTGGAAGGTGAAATTTATTCAGGCAAACCCAATTCGATCAAATTAGGTTTTCGCCTATTCACGATTTCTTATGGGACATTTGAAATCGCCCTGAACAAGATCATAGGCAATTTGATCGCCTTCAATCCCCGGCTCTTTCTAGAGGAATTGGCGGCCCACCGCGACCTGTTCTTGTCACTGGAACCGATCCTGACCAGTTTTTTAAGAGATACTCCCGATGACCCGGTTGCCCAGGAACTGGAGAAAAAATTACGCATCAAGTGCCTGGAATCGGTCGAAGAGAAATCGCTCAAATCCCTGCGCAAAGAATGCATCAAAATATTAAAAAGACTGTGAATTAAGCCGATTCGAAAGGATTTCGAACAATTTCCGCTTGACTTTGGCCTCTTTTTGTATAAACTTATAGATTCAAATCAATGCGGAGGAACAGCCCATGCAGATCAAAATCGCCTCCAGCCATCTCAATGGCCTGGTGGTCTTGGAGCCGGAAGTTTTCGAGGATGAACGCGGGTTTTTCATGGAGGTTTTCAGGGCTGATCATTTTAACGCATTGGGACTGCCTGTCGATTTTGTCCAGGACAACCATTCCCGTTCCCAGAAAGGGGTGCTGCGCGGCCTGCATTTTCAATGGCAGCCTCCCATGGGCAAACTGATGCGGGTGACCTTGGGCAGCGCCTACCTGGTTGCCGTAGATATCCGCAAGGGTTCTCCGACCCTGGGCCAGTGGTTCGGCATTGAGGCCTCGGCCCAGAACAAGAAGCAGGTGTTCGCGCCGGCCGGATTTGCCCGTGGCTTTTGCGTACTGTCCGACGTTGCCGAGATCCAATACAAGTGCACCGGGACTTACAACAGCAAGGCGGAATCCGGGATCCTTTGGAATGATCCCGGGATCGCTATCACCTGGCCGCTGAAAAACCCGGTCTTGTCAGAAAAAGATACACGGGCCCGCACTCTTTCCCAGTGGCTGGCCAGTCCGGAAGCGGATAACTTCATTTACCAACCATAGGAGGAAAGCCAGAATGAAAATACTCATTGCCGGCGGTGCCGGCTACATCGGTTCGGTCCTGATTCCCAAGCTGTTGGAAAGGGGTTATGAGATCAGCGTGATCGATCTTTTTTGGTTCGGCAACCATTTGCCAAAGGAGATCGGTATTGTACACAAGGACATTTTCGACCTGCAGGTGGATGATGTGCGCGGCTTTGACCAGGTGATTTTCCTGGGTGGCCTTTCCAATGATCCTATGGCCGAATTTGCTCCCAGCAAGAATTTTATTTACAACGCCGCTGCTCCGGCTTTTTTAGGATATGTAGCCAAAAAGGCAGGGGTGAAGCGTTTCATTTACGCTGGTTCCTGCTCGGTCTACGGTTATACGGTCAATGAACTGTATGATGAGACCCAGCCGGCAGTGTCCAATTATCCGTACGGCATCTCCAAATTACAGGGCGAACAGGCGGTCATGCAGATGCAGGACAATAATTTTTCAGTGATCGCCTTCCGCCAAGGCACAGTCAGCGGCTACAGCCCCCGCATGCGCCTGGACCTGGTGGTGAACACCATGTTCAAATCAGCCATTGCCGACAAGGTGATCACGGTCAACAATCCGGCCATTTGGCGACCGATTCTCAGTATCCAGGATGCCGCCAGTGCCTACATCAGGGCTATCGAGGCCAACGACGGTATTTCAGGAATTTTCAATATCGCTTCGGGCAATTATACGGTCGGTGAATTGGGAGACCTGGTCAGATCCGGCCTCAAAACCCATTTACAGGTCGATGTGCGCCTGCAGATCAAACACATCCAGGATTTTCGCAATTACAAAGTCAGCATCGATAAAGCGCGCAAAGTGCTGAGTTTTCATCCCAAGCATGATGTGGAATCCATCATCAAAGACCTGGTGGAGAACCTGTCTAATTTCAAGGATTTCGACAACCCTGCCTATTACAATATCCAAGTTTTCAAAACCCTGGAAAAATAGTAATACTCGGGGCTACGGAGGGCAATATGAAACTGGCTGTGATCGGGGCTGACGGGCAACTGGGCTCGGATATTGTTGAATTATTCAGGGCCGAGTGCTTTGATGTCGTCCCTTTGACTATTGACAAACTTGATATCGCTGACAACAGGCAGGTACAGAGGGTTTTGGCAGAGGCAGGGGCCGATGTCATCATTAATACTGCCGCCATGCATCAAGTCGAAAAATGCGAAGCCGATCCGCTTAAAGCCTTCGCGGTCAATGCCCTGGGTGCCCGCAATATCGCCCAAGCGGCCAACGCCGGTTCATCACGTCTGATTCACATCAGTACGGATTATGTTTTTTCAGGTGAAAAAATGGAACCCTACCTGGAGAACGATTGCCCCCTGCCGCTGAATGCCTACGCCAACAGCAAGCTGGCCGGTGAGCTCTTTGTCCGCTCCCTGGCCCAAAAACATTATGTGATAAGGGTATCGGGTTTATATGGAAAAAATCCCTGTCTGGAAAAGGGCGGATTGAATTTCGTCGATCTGATGCTGAAGCTGGCGCGTGAACGCTCCGAAGTACGCGTTGTAGACGATGAAGTGCTGACACCGACCGCGACCAAGGAAGTAGCTCGCCAGATCCTGAAAATGCTCAATGGCCAAGCCGAGGACGGCTTGTACCACGCCACGGCCGAAGGCAGCTGTTCCTGGTTCGAATTTGCCCGCGAAATCTTCAGCCTGAGCCATAGCACCGTTACCCTGAACAAAGCCGAACCCGGGGAATTCCCGGCCAAAGTGCCAAGGCCCAGCTATTCGGTATTGGAGAACGGCAATTTAAAAAAACAAAACCTGAACATCATGTCATCCTGGCAGGACGCCTTGGCCGAATACATGCTTGAGAAGCACGGCTTCGGTTCTGCCGGCTCTCAATAACGCAGGATGCTTTTTTGATCGATCTCGGCGAGGATGCACGTCTTCATCTTGAACAATTTTTTCTTCAGTGGCGAAAAGCCCTTGGCGGCGGTTTCCGCGGTCAAGATGCCGGCGAACTTGCCGAAAAAATCGGCGCTCAGGATGCGGGCGTTGTACCAGCTCCAGTATATTTTTTTGGATAGCGGCATCCTGATCTTGAAAAAAGCGATGAAGGTCCGCTGCAAGACGCGCAGAACAATGGCTTTGATCACGCCCCGCAGCCGGGAAACATAGTAAATATTGAACTCCTGCACGCTGAGATGGGAGTCGATGCACATGCGTCGAAACATGTAGCTTGGCTTTACTTTGTGCCAGTGGAAGAACTTGGCTTCTTTGACCAGCGCTACCCTCAGGCCGTTCAGGATCATTTTCCTGGCAAAGAGCATGTCTTCGCCGTAGGGTACCGGGGGAAATTGCAGGCGGAGCAGGACTTCACGGTCAAGGCAGGAAGAGCAGTTGTCAAAATTACTCAGGCGGCGGCGCAGTTCAGGAGGAAACTTTTCCCAGCAATAGGCGGGGATGGGCTCGACAAAATCGTCATGGTCCCGGAACCAGTTGTTGTGCAGGTAGGCATCCACCGGGTCGTGCCATTGCGGATTGATCTGCCACACGCCATAGGCGGCCGCTGCCTGTCCCGACAGTACCGGCGCGGTCAAGCGCTCAAGAAAATCCCTGCCAATGGGCACAATGTCATCGGTGAAAAAGACCACGATTTTCCCTTGCGCTTCCCGGGCCGCCTGCATGCGGGTGCCGGAGTGGCTGAATCTCCCTTCGGCAACCGGGATGATCCGTTTGCGCAGATGGGGGATGGACTGCAAATAAGCCACGGTGTCGTCGCTGGATTGGTTATCCATGAAGATCAGCTCGTAAGGGTGCTGAAATTCCTGATCTTGGATAGCCGCCATCAGCCGCTGGACAACGCCAAATGAATTCTTGGTCAGGATGACGATCGAAACAAGGGTTTCCATGTTGGCTTTACCTTTGCGCCGGCGCTGCCAACGGCGCGGCTGATGCATATTCTTCGGCCAAATGCCCAAAGAGATCTCGTACCCTCTCGGTGAAGATGGCCCGGGTGAAGTTCCCGCCCCGCAGCTGCGCAGCCCGGCTGCTCCGCTGACGCTGGCCGGGATCCCTGATCAGCTGCAAGGTCAGGTCCAGCAATTGCCTGATATTGGCAAAACGGAATCCGGAAATCCCGTTTTCCACGATCTCACGCTGGCCGCCGCCGTCAAAAACGATGGGCAAACATTGGTTCTGCATGGCTTCCACGGTTGACATGCCGAAGTGCTCTACGTGGGCCGGATTGCTCTGCTGCAGGCCGCAAAAATGCCAGAAAAGGGCTGAGCGGGCATACAGTTCTTTCAATTCGCTCAAGGGGATATTGATCTTCAATTCAACCGGCAGGTCGGGCTGGGCCTTTAGCAGCGCCCTGATTTTATCGAGATAGGGATTGGCTGAGGCGCTGCCGCCGCAAAGGATCAATTTCCAGTTTTGCAGTTCCCGGGGCGCCTTGGCCCGTAAGCGCGCGAAAGCGGCGATCATTTCGGCCTGCTGTTTGCTGCCGCCGCTTTCGAATCTGGCCACGGAGAGGATGATGTTTTCCTTGGCCAACATTTGCCCTGGCGCCGGTTCCATGTCCACGGGAGGGTAAATATGATGGCTGGGGGAAAGACGCCATTTTTTTTCGATCCACTCGGCCGTATAGCGGCTGTTGTAGATGAGATGCCGGTAATGCTGCACGTAAAAATACGAGCCTTTCCGGCGTTCGGGAAAATGGCAGACGAACAGGGAAATGTTGGACAGGGGGAAAACCATTTCCAGCATGCTGTTGTTGATGAAAAAATCGTAATTTCCGCTTTCGCGGCTGACAGCCAGGAAAGGGTTTTCACTGCGATCGGAAACCAGGTCCGGATTGATCGGGCCTGGGTCTTTTTTATCGAAAAAATCAAGGGGCAGAATCTTGACCCGGCAGCGCGACAGATCGATATCGTACCAATCCATGAGCTGGGCCAGGGTGACCGGCCGGTGGGCGATCAGGGTGACGTCGAACTCTTCCTGCAGAGCAGCGGCCATGGTGCAGCCGTATTTTTCGCCGCCGCCGATCAGGTGCAGGGTGTGGTCATAGAGGGCCACCCGCGGTTGGCGCCAGCCGGCAACTACCTCGCTGCGCAGCAGCAGGTTGAATGCCGCCTGCGGTCCGGACTTTCTGGCCACGGCTTGCGCCAGGGGGGGGATCTGTGATGCGGCTGCGGGATCTCTGCGGCCGAGAACTTGATAAAAATTATCGATCCGGGCTTCAATCGGCTTCATGCTTCGGTGTAGGGGATCCCTGGACGCTCGGGAGGTCCTCAACCTGTTCCCTGATCTCCTGCTCCTGCCTTTCCAGGTTGCGTACTTTTTCCTCGAGGCGGCGCAAACGGATAAAAGTGGCCAGATGAAAAGCAACCAGCTGATCGTTGAAGCGGTTTTGGCGCACGAATAGGGTGTTGCTGTAAGGGCGGAAAATTCTAAAAACCACTTTTTTTAACCATACGATTGCCGGCCCGATAAAACGGCGGTGGGAAGTGATGTCCGGAGTAGGACGGCAATCGATGTCATCGTTGAGAAAGCTGAGGCGCTTGCCCATTTCTCCATCCAGTTCGCTGTCTGACAGTTGCCAGAGATCGACAGGGAAATGGTGCCGGATAGGTTCGCCGGCCAGTTCTTCCAGGCCGGCAGCGGAATCCTTGCGGACGCGGAAATATTCTTTCAGCTTAGCGATTTCATCTTTGATATGTTTGTCCATGTTGGCGCCCTTTTTCTTGAGAGTTCATCATAACATGATTCGCCAAGTGAAGACAAGGAAGCGCATTGCCTCATCAAAAATCTACTCGAAACAGGTATCGTTGCCTCATATAATAATCTACCCGAAACAAAACGCTTATGCAAGTACAGGTTTAATGTGATTGATGGCATAAACGGTCCTC
>Ga0180009_10000789_pt1 | contig 41173 bp, 33 predicted proteins | sample OS_PC_MetaG_FD_123537 | JGI IMG/M metagenome (GOLD analysis project Ga0180009, IMG submission 123537) | Groundwater microbial communities from the Aspo Hard Rock Laboratory (HRL) deep subsurface site, Sweden - OS_PC_MetaG | ecosystem: Environmental > Aquatic > Deep subsurface > Groundwater...
TCACGACCGAACGAACCGCAGGCGTACTTGACAGTACGTTGAGGATTCGTGACCGAGCGAAACGCCGCAGATGCGGGTATTGGCGGCATCGCAGTAGTCGGTTTCATGAATAATGCGGGCTAGAACAGTCGCTGGGTCAGGCGCAGCCAGAACGTGGTACCCAGCAAGCGATAGGTGGAGACGTCAGTGTTGCCCTCGTCGGCGTTGACCAGCAGCGGCGGCTGATCGTCAAACAGGTTGTCCACGCCCAGCATCAATGCGGTGCGGCTGCGCCATTCATGACCCACGTAAACATCGTGGTACAGGGTGTGTCCGACCCGGTTCACGGTGCCGGGAAACACCTCGCCTCCGCGCTCCGCGATGGCACCGATCCATTGCAGGGCATAGCCTGCGGTCCAGCCGCCACGGCGCCAGTCCAGCCGGTAATTGCCCTGCCACTCGGGGATGGCACCGAAATTGTCCTGGTCAAACCCGCCGGCACCGACAAACGGCTCGGCACCGGGAAAGGCGACCAGATCTCGCTCCAGCACGTGGCTGATCAGCGCGCGGTGGCTGAAGCTGCCCAGGCTGCTGTCATGCCGGTAGCGCAGATCAAGATCCAGGCCTTGTGCGGTTTCAGCCGCCAGGTTCTGCAGTTGCGCCTGCACACTGGTGATGCGGCCATCATCGGCACGGTTGATGCGATCACAGAACGCCGCCGCACCGGTGGCCAGACACTGTTCCAGTATGGTGTTGGCACCGAGACTGGCAATGCCATCGTCGATGTCGATGTTGTAGTAGTCCAGACTCAGCTCCAGCGCCGGCAATGACGTTGGCAGCCAGGTGAAGCCGGCGGTGATCACTTCCGCCTGTTCCGCGTTTAGGTTGATGTTGCCGCCGGACAATTCCGGCGTCTCCTCGCCGTTCTGGCTGAAGCTGCCGTCGGCCGGTACGCCCTGGGCCACGCAGCGCTCGATTTCGGTGCCCGTCAGCGTGCTGAAATCGGCGCAGGGGTCGGTGACGATGGGGTTGGCCTGGGTAAAGCCGCCAAACAGCTCACCAACGTTGGGGGCACGGAACGCCTCCGACCAGGCCGCGCGCAGCCGCAATGATTCCACCGGTGTCCAGTACATGCCGGCCTCGAACACGGTCTTGCTGCCAAAATTGGAAAAATCCACCAGCCGCGTGCCCAGATCCAGAGTCAGCGACTGTGCCCACGGCAGATCGCGCAGCAAGGGCACGCCCAGCTCCAGATAGGCCTCCTTGCTGTCAAACTGCCCGGCGGTGATCGCCCTGGCACTGCCGCTGGTGTTGCCAAGCACGGTTTGTGCATCCGGCACGTCGGCGGCCTGCTCTTCGCGATACTCAAACCCCAGCGCCATCTGCATGCTGCCGGCCGGCAATGACAGCAGACTGCCACTGAGGTTGGCACTGGCCACGGTCTGTTCATTGAAGCCACGATCCTGCAGATCGGTGTCGACAAAGTCCAGCATGTCCTGGCTGATGCTGCCGGCACCACCAAACAGGTTCAGCGGCACGCAATCGGGCAATGGCGCGGCCGGCGTGCCGCACACCGCATTGCCATCGGTGTCCAGAAACGACGGGCCCAATGCCACTCGCAAGCGCGAATCCAGCAGGTCACCGGTCTGCAGCTGATCCACCGTGTTGCGGCCACGGGTGATGCTGGCGTCCCAGAACCAGCCAGCCAGCAGGCCATCGGCACCGACCACAAAGCGCCAGGCTTCGTTGTCCTGAACAAAGTCACGCGGCCCGGCTTCGATCAGCCGTCGTCGTACATCGGTGAGTGTCTCGCCGAAAGGGTTGAACAGATTGTCGGCGCTCACCGCCACATCCTGCTCGCGATTGGTGAAAAACGGCAGTGGCGCAAGCCGGGTGCGTGAATCGCGATCATGATAGAACGCCTCGGCAAACAGATTCAGCGCCGTGCTGAAGCGATATCGGCTCTGGGCAAACAGCGACAGGCGCTCCGACGGCTGCTGCAGATCCTCGAACGGGTTGAAGTTGAAACGGTCGGTGTCCGGGTCACTGTTGTCGCCAATCCAGGGTCGGAAATCGCTGAGATCACGGCCATCTTCTCCGTCAATCAGCGTCAGGCGCCCCAGCGAAGTGCGGAAATTGCCCTGCGGCGGTGCCGAACTGCCATCGAACACCGGTGTGTTGTCCGGTCCGGTAAAACTCAATCGGCGTTCGGCAAAGGCGCGTTCGCCCTTGCCCACCGAGGTCTGATCCACATACTCGGCGCCGAGAAAATACTGCCAGCGCTCACGCTGCTGGCCGAATACCAGGCTGACCTGTAGCGACTCTGCATCACCGCGACTGCTGCTCAGGCCCTGGGCATTCAGTTCCAGGCCGTCGGTCTGCTGGCGGGTGATGATGTTCACCACTCCGGCCACGGCATCGGCACCGTATTCCACCGAAGCCCCCGACTTGAAAATTTCCACCCGATCCACCGACGCCATCGGCAGCATGTTCAGATCGACTATGCCGCTGGCACCGTTGCCGCCGGGCACAAAACGCCGCCCGTTGACCAGCACCAGCGTGCGTTGCGCCCCCAACCCACGCAACTCAATCGAGGCAATGCCACGTGACAGACCACCGCCCTCACCACGCGCACCGGTGCTGGTGTTGAGCGGAGACCCGGCCATGAACGGCAGCTGCTGCAGGAACGCACCGAGAAACTGCTGACCGGAGGTTTCCAGCTGCTGACGATCGATCACGGTCAGCGGGTAAGCGCCGTCGGGCATGTCCATGCGCAGCCGCGTGCCGGTGACAGTGATGTTGTCCAGCGCTCGCTCATCGGCATCATCACCAGCCGGCGTAGTTTGCGCCGGCAGCGCCAGCGCCAGCAGCAAACCCGGCAGACACAGCAGACTGACAGCAATACGTGGACAGATCGAAGGGCGATCGCAATCGGTAAACGGCTGACTGCAGGAGGTTGTGAGGCGCATAGGGCGATACTGATAACGATTCAACGCGCCATTATGGCCAGCCTGGCTTAAGTGAAACTTAAGCGATGCGGATCAATGCGACAGTCCACAGATGAATGCGATGAAGAATTGTCACAAGCCTCTTCTCCAAGCAATGAAATGGCTGTGCGATCTGCTAAATCTGTGGCTTCATTGTGTTCCCAACAATGAAAATCATACCTGCCCACTCTGCAACCGACAGCTGATCATATTGTATTGCATCGGCAGATTACGCCGAAGTTACGGCATGCCTGCAAACTGATCACAGCGCATTCCGGAGCCACAGTCGTTGCGACGCGTTTCTTGAACCGACTGCGCGACGCAGCATGCCAACGCTCACGCCGCGTGACCAGGAAAGCTGACCTGTACGCACAAACCAGCGCCCTGCCCGAGCGTCAACAGCTCCACCTCGGCGGCATGCAGCGCAGCGATGCGCTGTACGATGCGCAGTCCCAGGCCGTAGCCGGACTGATCCGAGCGCAGTTCCGGCGGCACGTTCACCGATTCCTCTGCCTGCACGAAGCGCTGCAGCTGGTCGTGTTGCTGCGGGCTGAGTCCAGTCCCCTGATCGGTCACCGAGAGCAGCAGCCGCTGACCCTGCGGCCGGATGTCTACACTGACCTCACCCCCGTGATGACTGTGGCGAATGGCATTGTCCAGCAGATTGCGCAACAGGATGGACAGACTGACCGCCTCTCCCGGCAGGCTGCAGCTGTGCGCGGTGGCCTCCAACACCAGCTCGACACCACGCGCCTGTGCCGGTGCCGACAGGTCGGCCATCACCTCACGCGCCAGTGCCGCCAGATCCACCGTCTGCCAGTGCTGCCGCGACATCCCCGCAATGCGGGCGAGCTGCAGCAGCTGATCGAGAACGCGTGCAGCACGCTGGCACTGGCGGGCAATTTCGCTGCAGGCGCTGGCCGTGTTCGCATCGTCACTACGGGCTGCGGTCAGCTCGGCGCGGGTCTTGATCACACTCAAAGGCGTGCGCAATTCATGTGCCACGTCGGCGCTGAAACGGCGTTCGCGATCGAATGCTGCAGCCAGCCTGAGCAACAGCTGATTAAGCGCATCGACCAGCGCGCTGACCTCGTCCGGCGCCGTGGTCGCCACCGGTTCCAGCAGGTCTTCGCTGCGGGCGTTGATCTGCGCCGACAGCTGCCGCAGTGGCCGCAGCCCGTGGCCGATCACCCACCAGCACAGCAGTCCGGCCAGCGGAATCAGGCTGAGCATGATGCCGTATTGTCGCCACACCATGCTGCCGATGAGCTGACGACGCACATCGTCACGCTCGGCCACACGCACGGTGAAACCGCGCTCGGCATCGCGCAGGGTGTAGATGTGCCACAAGGTGGCCGCAGCGTCGTCCTGGCGCTGTTCGGCAAACCCCGGTGCGGCGCTGGTCTGCAGCAATGGCGGCGCATTCGGTGACGCCACCGCCAGGCAGTCGCTCTGCTGTGCCGGCGGCGGCTCATCGCAGAGGATGGTGTAGGCCAGTTCACGACGGTCAGCGTCATCGGTAGCGACCGTCTGGCGGCGCAGATAAACGCCGGTCATCAGTGGCAGCAGGCTTTGCAGTTCGGCACGGAACTTGTCGGCATCCAGCTGTTCGCCGGCGCGTGGTTCGGTCTGGCTCCATAACAGCATGATCGCAGCGCTCTGCTGCAGATGGGCGTCAAACACCGATGCCAATTCGGCTTTAGCCGCCTGCCAGCTGACGATAAACACCAGCACCAGCGCCAGCAGCAAAGCCAGCATCAGCCCGAGCAGCAAACGCGTGCGCAATGAGCTGATCACGGCAGGCTGGCATCAGGATTGACCAGCAGGTAGCCAACCCCGCGCATGGTGCGGATGGTTTCGGCACCGAGTTTTTTGCGCAGATGGTGCACATGCACTTCCAGCGCGTTGCTGGCAACCGGATCCAGCCAGCCGTACAGGGCCGTCTCCAGCCGATCCCGGGTGACCACGCGGCCGGCGTTTTCCAGCAGCAGTTGCAGCAGGGCGAACTCACGTCGACTCAGATCAATCTTGCGATCTGCCTGCATGACCTGCCGCGTCTCAAGATCCAGCCGCAGCGCACCAGATTGCAGCACACTGGCCACGGTGCCGGAAACGCGCCGATGAATGGCGCGCAGCCGGGCCAGCAACTCATTGAAATCAAAAGGTTTGACCAGATAGTCGTCGGCCCCGGCATCGAGTCCTGAGATGCGGTCCTGGGTGGCGTCTCGGGCAGTCAGCATCAGCACCGGCAGTGTGCTGCCGGACTGGCGCAGACGCTGCACCAGATCCATGCCGGACAAACCCGGCAGGCCAAGATCGACAATGGCCAGATCGAACGCACCAGTCTGCAGCATGTGCAGGCCGGCATCACCCCGCGTGACCTGCTGCACACGATAATCCGCTGCCGTCAGGCCGTCACTCAGCGCCTGTGCCAGCGCCAGATCGTCTTCAATCAGACAAAGGTGCATGGCGAGCGTGCTGGCGGGACTGAAGGCATGATCCGATTATAAGAGATTGCTGCGGCCTTGAATTGCGCATCCTGTCGCTTAAGGCGTGACTGCCGTATTACTGACAGCACCGCTTATCATCCGACCGCGCAACTTCGATGGAGGAGGCCGTAAACAAGCGTCGGCATTTTCGAGAAAAATGCGCTTAGCACTGGATTATTCTATAGGTTCCTCACTTTCCGGTATTGTTCTGCTGAACGAAAAAATCAGTATCGATCCAGTTTCCGGCGCCTTCCAGCGCACGTGTCACCGATCAGATGGTGTTGTAAGCGCGACCGGGCAGCAACACAGCAGCTGATCGAATCAGCAATCCGGAATTGGCATTCGGTGGCGATGCCGGTGCGGCAGCAAACAGCCCGTATGTCTTTGAGATCAGCTTATCGGATGATGATGCCTGACCCACTTCGCCGATAGGTTTGCCATCATATTCGCATGCATCAAATTCGACTGGACTATATTGAGGCGTCTGAGTCATTTACGAGCAGGTCAAAAAAGCCGCCAGTGGCCGCTTTTTCTGGTTAGTGCAGGGTTTCACTGCTCACTGCCGAAGTATCCCGGCAGCAATGCAGAGTTGCATCTCGCTGCTCAACGCAATTCCACAGGATTTTCGAATCCATCTGCAAACACGCCTGATTGCGTGGTCGTTTCATCACTATTGTTAGCTGGATCCGGGTCAACAGGTGACGCAGGTGACACGACCAGTGCACTGCTGGTCAACGTTTCTGATGCGTTCGCTGTTACCGTGCCGGTAATGCTGAACAACACGGTCGTGCCACTGGCAAGATCAACTGCCACATCAATGTCACCACTGCCGGAAGCAGGGCAGCTTGCCCCGGCATCCGCCTGGCAAGTCCATTCCAGATCCGACAGCGCAGCATCCACAGAAGAAGTAACATCGGCCGCACTCACGGTAAGCGGCCCGAGATTGCTGACCATCAGCAGATAAGTAAAGCTTTCACCGACCGCCGCAAAGTCATTCAGCGGCATCAGTATCAACTCAAGATCAGCTTCATTGTCCAGGCCGGTACCGCTGAGCATCACATTCAATTCGCCGTTGCTGGCATTGGACTGAACCGACAACACCGCCTCGAATGTCTGCGCTGTCAATGGCGCAAAGTCGAGATTGACCGTACAGGATTCTCCGGCCAGCAGAGTGGTTCCAATACAGCCTTCAAACGAGATGGAAAATGGATCCGGATTGCTGCCAGTCAGCGCCAGCCCGGTGATATTGAGCCCACCGGCACCGGTATTGCTGAGATTGACCGTCGCGCTGGCCGTGTCATTGAGCGCGGTCGCCGGGAACGTCAGGGCGGCTGGATCGGCCGTGATCACCGGGGCGCTGCCGATGCCGGTCACGGCAATCAGGGTCGGGCTGGCTTCCAGATCCGACGGCACTTCCAGCGTTGCACTAAAGCTTCCAGCCACCAGGGGTGCGAACTGAAGTTGCAGCTGGCATTGCGCACCCGGTGTCAGCGTGACGCCACTGCAGCTGTCGGCGATGATGGAAAACACACCATCGACATCATCCAGCAGCTGCAAGGCACCCAGTGCCAGTGGCGCTTCCCCGACATTCTGCACGATCAGGTTGCGGGTTGCCGTCGTATTGATCAAGACACCGGCAAAGTTCACCGCAGACGGTGTAAAGCTCAATTCAAGAGCACCATCGCAGGGTCCGGCCGGACTGGTGTTCCAGGGCTCGAAGACGACATTGCCGTTGACTCTGGCACCATCACCGTTGCCGGCACCGGATGGACCGCTGGCATCACCCCACCAGTTGCAGGTCGCAGCAATGACGCCTCCAGAGCTGGCACCACCTGAAGTGGCGGCGCCAAATCCTGATGGATTGCCGTTGTCCAGGATCTGATTGTCGGTAGCGCTGATGGTGCCTCCATCCCTGGTCGACAACGCAGTGGAGGATCCGGCGCTGCTGGCTGGCAGTGTGATCAGTGAGTTGGTGATGGTGACATCGGCGCTGCCATCCCCAATCGTGGTGGGTCGCAGTGCCACCACACTGAAACCGGTGCCCTCTGAGCCATTGGCGGTGAAGGTGGAGTTGTCGATGGTTGCGACAACCCGGCCTGCCGCATGGACGCCACGCGGGTTGTTGTTGCTCAACGTGACGTTGCTGATCGCCGCTGTCTGCAGCGGGCCTGTCAATCCCACGCTGAAATCTGACAGTGATATGCCGGCCGAATTGGTGGTCAGATTCTGCACGCCGTCAATCGCAACATTGTCGATGACCAGATCAATGCTGTCGGTAGCGCTGGAGTCGGATCCGGTAAAGGCATAGATGCCAGCCTGAAAACTGCCGCTGCCGGAGAAATCACTGATACTCAAGTCGCGGATATCCAGTGCAGACGCACTGAAATCGACACCATCCAGAGTGTTGACCACAGCGATGCCCTGCATGCTGCCGGTGATGCTGCCGGCCTCTACCACAGGCCTGCTCACAGTGTTGACGGCATGTGCCAGCACGCCAAAGAAACCATCGGCCAGCACATTGTTCTGCAACAACAGAGCGCCGTTGCCATTGATGCTGTCAACAAAGATGCCGGCACTGGGCTGACCGGCAAAGGACTGACCGGACAGTGTGATGCAATTGTCGGCCAGGCTGATGCTGGTGCCGGTTGCCACGGTGGCATTTTGTACCAGCACACCGGCCTGCTGTGCGGCAATCAGGTTGTTGCTCACCGCAAGTGGTGCAAATCCACCGCTATTGTCGACGCCGGCGACGGCATTCAGAGCAAATCCGTTGATGCTGACATCGGCCGCTGCAATGGTGATGGCGGCACCCGCCGGGTTATTGATCTGCGTCTCCGCCACGCGCGTTGTGCAGCTCATGGCATCGGCATTTTCGCCGATCAGCTGCACCGGCTGGCTCAGGCTGACCGGTGCATAATCTCCGGTGGCAACGAACACTTCGGCATTGACTGCGCTCACCGCCAGCGCCTCGGCCAGCGTGGCGAAGGCATCCACACCGACATTCGCAGTAACCGGGCCGCTCAGGGCATTGTGTTCGAAACTGACTTCATCACCAAAGCTGTTGCTGGCGAAGTCGTCATCGACGAACACGGTGGCACCGCCTATCGGCGTGTCGATCAACACTGTGGTGGTGGCGGTCTGACCATTGTTGACGGTCGCCGTAATGTCGTTGGCAATGCCCTGGTTGTTGCCGGTGAAGACACTGCCGGCCAGGCCTGCAGTCAGCATGTCACTCGCTGGTGCTGCGCTGCCGAAGGCACCGCCGGCAAAGTCGACGTCCAGCACATCGGGAACCGTGCAACCGGCAAGCGCGGCAGCGTTATCACCATTCACTGTGTTTTGCAGTGACGCCGAAAGCGTACTGCTGTCACCGACGCCGATGCTGACCGGATCTGCCTGCAGCGCAAACAGCAGCCAGTTGCCACCATCGACTGTCGCGCCGCTGATCTGATCACAACTGCCTGCCCCGGGCCCGTCATTACAACCCCACCAGTTGACGCTGGCGTCCGAGGGCACGGCCTGATCGGCATTGATGTTTTCAATCCCGGCAATGGTGTTGCCGCTGATAATGTTGCATTTGAAATCCCCTGACCCATTGGAATCCAGGCGCACTCCGACAGCATTGTCGATGGCACTGTTGCCGATGAAGGCGAGCGGCCCGCGCGCACTCCAGTCGGCACCAAAGCGGCCCGGCAGCCACTCATAACCCACGTTGGCACCGCTGATCTGGTTGCCGCTCCAGACCGAACCATCGTCGCTGGTCGCGGATGACTGCGCCGTGATGCGATAGCCGGCCTGCAGATTGTTGAGCGGATCATTGGCGGGATCAAGATTGATAAAGCGGTTGTTGCGCACGATGATGTTGCGCTCGACGGCATTGCTGTTTTCCCAGATACCCAGTATCGACTGCGGGTTCGCCGCAGGGGCGTTCAGCACCCTGACCAGATTGTCTTCGATGACCAGGCCCTCGTACGCACCGCTGCTGGTATTGGACTGCATGGCCACATTGGAGGAGGTGGTGGAGGCAGTCGATGAGCCATCACCGGGAATGTCAATGATATTGCCGGCGATAAGCTGATTGTCGCCGAACGAAAAGTGAATGCCGATGTTCTGGAAAGCCTCACCTGCGACCGTACTGCCGGCGATGTCGGTGGGCATGATGATGTGATTGTTGATGATGCGGGTGTTGTCGTAGGCGTTCACGGTGCTGCCGGCAAAAAAGATGCCCAGCGACAGATCAAAGCCTTCAATTTGCAGATTGGAGAATTCCAGATTGCGATTTTCCGCGCTGAACACCACCAGAAATGCCTCCAGATCTTCACCCGCCAGATCACCAGGCCCGACGATCACGGCATCGCCCTGACTGGATGCAGTCATTGTGATGCTGTCACGGCCAGCCGGATAGGTGATGCTGAAATCGTCACCGGTCTCAGCCGTTGCATCGGAACCATCAGCCCAGCTGGCAAAAGCATTCGGCTCCACCCAGTCGAAGGTACCGGACAAGACGATGACGTCGTCATCCAGTGCCATCTGCACGGCGTTGTTGATGCGGGTGTAATCGTTGTCGGTGGCTGTGGGCGTGTCCCCGGTCTGAGCTACCGACTCGATCAGCCCGGGACGCATCTGGGCGGCAGCCCAGGCCACCATGGATTCGCCATGCACCTCGACGCCACCGGTATCATCCGCAGCTGCGGTCGGATACGGCAGAATCTGCCCATTTGCCTGCTGCTGATCAATCAGATACTGTCCGGCACTGGCAATCTGTGCGGCAAAACCGTCACGATCCAGCAGATCCAATGCCAGCAAAGTGAATGCCGTAACCTGACTGTCCTGATTGCTGGCATCCAGAGGATCCGCCGAAGAATTGAACAGGACGCCACCGCTGGCCTGCTGGAAACCCAACAGCAGATTGGCCAGTTCCATGGTGTTGTCCGCTGCCGCCCATTTGCCAGTGGCCGGATCCAGTTCAGCACCGACTCTGGCTGCGGCCCACACCGCACCAGACAGACCCACGAGATCGTTGTCAGCACCAGCCTGGGGTACACTTTCAAGGGATTGCAATATGCCATCGATAAACGCTTGGGCGATCTGTGTGCGGCCTTCAATGTGTGCAGCCACCACTCCCCAGCTCAGATCCCAGGCCACCACTTCAGGAATGCTGGCGCGACGCACAAACTCGGCGGCGACAAAATCAGCCGCATCCCAGTTGTTGTCGGGGCCATAGGTGCCGGCCTGCAGCCGGTTCCAGAAATCGCTCACCACCAGATTGCGATATTGCTGGTCACCGGTGGCGCGGGTCAGTTCGACCAGAAACAGAGTGTCGGCTCCGGTGAACCGCTTGATTGATGTGGCAGGAAAGTTGTTTGGGTTGGCCAGCAGGTAATCGCCGGCTGCAGTGGCGGCAGCAATGTACGCGGGATTGCCGGTGCGGCGAAACGCCTGGATAAGGCCATAAGCCGTTGGTGCCTGGGTGTTGGTGAATACGCTGGTGCTGCCCGCTGTCCAGGGGAAGCCTCCACCTGGCTGTTGCTCGGTCAACAGCCAGGCAGCGGCGTTGTTGATGAAATCCAGCGCGGGTGATGTGCGTGTGGCTGCAGCCGATCGAGCCAGACCATGACTGGCCGGACTGCGCAGTGTGCCACCGGCAGTGCGGGCCGGAGCTGCCAATTGCTGCGCAGAGGAATGATGGGCAACCAGACCGGATGCGGATTGGAAGCCCGAATCAGGCAACCGTTCCTGTTGCATCTGCGCCAGTGCCGGATGTACCTGCATGATAAAGCAGAACATCAGGCCTGCAGTCATGCCGTAGCACGACCTGGTTGCCCATAGGGCTGCCCCCCGAACTCGTTTGGCAGTGGCAGTTGCGCCAATGCCAGATGGTGATGATGCAATGGTTGTCTGGTGTGGTGTTCTGTCGATGTCTCGTACTGAACTATGAAGCATGAATGATTTTCCCTAAGTGTATTGATTCAGGAACATCCATGTTGTCAACCACAGCAACGGTATGTCGTATGCTGCATGCCACGATCCATTGGCCTGAGCTAATGTACCGGGCGAAGCTCGACCATTCATCCCCCAAATGGGGTATGCGAGCGGATCAGCGGAAGGGAATCAGCAACTGACTGATGCGCCGCACCAGTTCCAGCTGCGAGTGACACTGCGCCTTGGCCATGATGGATTTCAGCTGCGCCCGGACGGTGGCCACGCTGACCCCCCTTGCGGCGGCAATTTCGACCGGTTTGCTGCCGTTAAACAGACAGGCGGCGACCTGCCCTTCCGCCTCGGTGAGCCCGAACAGCCTGGCCAGCAGCTCAGCCGTTTTCGCATCGGCCACAGCGGCATCGGCCACCGTGACCACAATCTGAAAGCACAGCAGGTAACCGTCAAATGACGGCAGCAGATAGATGTTGTGTGCTGGCAACGACCTGCCGCCATTGCAGCCCGGAATGGCCTCGGGCTGCAGACCTTCAGCACTGGTATTGATGCTAGCATAGGCCTTGAGCTTGTGCAGCAACTGCTCCTGCACACCGGCATGGTGATAGCTCAGACAGCCCTGCTGCTCGCTGAACATGGTCGCATCGTCCAGCAAGGCGGCGGCGAGCGAATTGTGATCCAGCAGCCGCAAGCTCTGATCCACCAGGAAAATGGCCACCGGCAGCTGCTCGGTCAGTGGGTTGTGAATCTGCGCCTTGCGTTTCTGCTGTTCCAGCTCCAGCGTCAGTGCAACGGCGTTGTGCAGATGTGCACGCACCGGTTCCAGCATCTGCTTGTGCCGGGCTGTGTATTTGCCATGCAGACGCAGTCTGGGCAGACCAAACGTGTAGGCATGCGAGCCGCCTACCCGACCGAATACACCAATGGCATCGCCAAAATCCAGCTGTTTCCAGTAATCCTGATACAACTCGGTGGCCTCGAAAGTGTCGCGCCGGATGACATCGTCGGAGAAGTTCACACCCGTACTGATCTGATTGCGCACAAAGCGCGCCTGCCACGGGTCAATGCTGCCGAAATGCTCGGTGTAGGCCTTGCGTGCATGCTCCGGATAGTCGTTGATGGCCAGTGGAATCATTTCGCCGCTGCGGACGTTGCGCAATTGTGCCAGACCACCGGCTGCCCCCAGTTCCTGCTGCAGACAACCGAGTGCACGCGAAAACGCCTGCTCCGGCCGGCTGAGGAGATCATGGTATAAATGAAGAGTGAATTTTTCCTGATCAATCAACGTGGACAACTGTCGCCCCTGACGCATACATCTCTATGAATTATGGCATAAAAATCTCTATGCATTCATACAGAATATCAATTACATTGTTACGGAAAACTGATTCAGCCAGCATAACTCAAGCCTCTGGTGAATGAATTTGGGAAAGCGGTGTGGCCAGGCGATGCTTAACATAGCACCACAGGGATTGACCAGACACCGGTGACTCAACCGGCCACGCCAAGGCCCTGCTGCTTGAGCGCCTGAATCTGATCCCTGATATCTGCCGCGCGCTCAAACTCCAGGTTTTCCGCCGCGTCGTACATGGCCTGTTCCAGCGCGGCAATGCTGTGTACCGCCTGACGCAGATCCGTCGGCTGGTCATAGCCACCTGCCGACTCTGCCACCTTGCGTGCGGACGCCGCGCGGCGTTCGGATTTCTGTCCGGGGTTGTTGTGCGCCGAGGCCATGATGTCGGCCACCGACTTGCTGATGGTCACCGGCTCAATGCCGTGCTCCAGGTTGAAAGCGATCTGCTTGTCGCGTCGCCGGTTGGTTTCGTCAATGGCTTTTTGCATGCTGTTGGTGATCTTGTCGGCATACATGATGGCACGACCATGCACATTGCGTGCCGCACGCCCGATGGTCTGGATCAGCGAACCAGCTGAACGCAGGAACCCTTCCTTGTCGGCATCAAGTATCGCCACCAGCGCCACTTCCGGCATGTCCAGCCCTTCGCGCAGCAGGTTGATGCCCACCAGCACATCGAACTCGCCCAGGCGCAGATCGCGGATGATGTCGGTGCGCTCGACGGTGTCGATGTCGGAATGCAGGTAACGCACGCGAATGTCGTGCTCGGCCAGGTATTCGGTGAGGTTTTCCGCCATGCGTTTGGTCAGCGTGGTCACCAGCACGCGCTGACCGGCAGCGGTGCAGAGGCGGATTTCCGACATCAGGTCGTCCACCTGGGTGCCCACCGGGCGCACCTCGACCTGCGGATCAACCAGCCCGGTCGGCCGCACCACCTGTTCTGCCAACACCGTTGACAGCTCCAGTTCATAGGGGCGCGGCGTCGCCGACACATAAATGGTCTGTGGCGAACGCTCGGCCCACTCCTCGAAGGTCAGCGGCCGGTTGTCCAGCGCCGAGGGCAGCCGGAAGCCATACTCGACCAGGGTTTCCTTTCGCGAACGGTCACCACGGTACATGCCGCCGATCTGCGGCACCGTGACATGGCTTTCATCCAGGATCAGCAGGGCGTCATCGGGCAGATAGCTGAACAGCGTTGGTGGTGGCTCTCCCGGCTGACTGCCGGTGAGGTGACGCGAATAGTTTTCCACCCCGGTGCAGTATCCAAGCTCCAGCATCATCTCCAGGTCAAATCGCGTGCGCTGCTCCAGCCGTTGTGCTTCCAGCAGCTTGTTGTTGTCGCGCAGATACTGCAGCCGCTGACCCAGCTCCAGCTTGATCGACTCGATCGCATCCAGCACCACCTGGCGTGGCGTGACGTAATGCGATTTGGGAAAAATACTCAGCGCCTCGTGTTGTTCCAGCAGCTCGCCGGTGAGCGGATCAAACAGCGCCAGAGTGTCGACTTCATCATCGAACAGCTCGATTCTCACCGCCTCCATGTCGGCATCTCCCGGGAACACGTCAATCAGGTCGCCACGCACACGATACGTGCCCCGGCGCAGCTCCATGTCGTTGCGGGCATACTGCATTTCTGCCAGTTTGCGCAGCACATTGCGCTGATCCATGTGCTGACCACGCCGCAGCTGCAGGCTCATGTTCATGAACGAACTGGGGTCACCCAGCCCGTAAATCGCCGACACCGTGCCGACGATGAGCGCATCGCGCCGGGTCAGCATGGCCTTGGTGGCGGCCAGGCGCATCTGCTCGATGTGCTCGTTGATGCTGGAATCCTTCTCGATGAAGGTATCGCTGGAAGGCACGTAGGCCTCGGGCTGGTAGTAATCGTAGTAGCTGACGAAATACTCCACTGCGTTGTGCGGGAAGAACTCCCTGAACTCACCATACAACTGCGCTGCCAGCGTCTTGTTCGGTGCCATGATCAGTGTCGGCCGCTGCAGTTGTGCAATCAGATTGGCCATGGTGAAGGTTTTGCCGGAGCCGGTGACCCCCAGCAGGGTCATGTGCCCGGCTCCGCTGCGCGCACCTTCTACCAGCTTCGCAATCGCCTGCGGCTGATCACCGGCCGGTTGAAATTTTGACGCCAGCTGGAAAGCCTTGGATGTGGCTGCCAGGGGCAAATCGTGATCGCTCATCAGACTCCGGAAGATTGCTGTGATTGGCTGAACTGCGTCGCTGTTGCCGCTGCTGTCGCGGTGTATTCAGATCGGTCGACTTGCTATTATACTCACACCATTTCGTTAAACCTTTGTCTCGCCAACCGCTGTGGATGCACATGAGCTCACCCCATTTACAAGTCGCCGACCGTTTGTCACTGATCAAACCCTCGGCCACGCTGGCTGTGGCTGCCCGGGCTGCAGAAATGCGCGCGGCCGGTCACGATGTGATCGGTCTGGGTGCCGGCGAGCCGGATTTTGCCACCCCTGAGCACATCTGTGCTGCCGCCACCCGGGCCATGGCCGAGGGCCAGACCCGCTATACCGCAGTCGACGGCACCGCAGCGCTGAAACAGGCGGTGATCGAGAAATTCAAACGCGACAACAATCTGCACTATGCACCGGAAAACATCATCGTCAGCACCGGTGCCAAACAGTCGTTGTTCAATCTGCTGCAGGCACTGATCAATCCCGGCGATGAAGTGATCATTCCGGCACCGTGCTGGGTGTCGTATCCGGACATGGTGCATCTGGCGGAAGGCCAGCCGGTGCCGGTGATGGCCGGACCGGAACAGCATTTTCGCATCACCCCGGAACAGCTGGAGCAGGCCATCACACCGCGCACGCGGCTGCTCATGCTGAACGCCCCCAACAACCCCACCGGCATGGCCTACAGCAAGGCGCAGTATCGTGCGCTGGGCGAAGTGCTGCAAAGACATCCGCAGGTGGCGATCAGCAGCGATGAAATCTATGAGCCGATCTGCTGGGGTGAGGAGGGCTTCATCAGCTTTGCCAGCGCCTGCCCCGAACTCATCGAACGCAGCTTCATCGTCAATGGCGTGTCCAAGGCCTACGCCATGACCGGCTGGCGCATCGGCTACCTGGCTGGTGATGCCACCCTGGTGAAAGCGATGAAGAAGCTGCAGAGTCAGTCAACCTCCAACCCCTGCTCCATCGCCCAGGCTGCCGCAGTCGCGGCACTGCAGGGCGACCAGCAGTGCGTGCGCGACATGTGCGCTGCTTTCAGGCATCGCCATGACTGGCTGATTCCGGCACTGAATGATCTGCCGTACATCTCCTGCCTGCCAGCCGATGGTGCGTTTTACGCCCTGCCCGACTGTTCCGCTGCCATCGCCCGCATTGATGGCGTGGACAATGACGTGCAGTTTTCTGAATGGCTGCTGGAACAGGCGCAACTGGCGGTGGTGCCGGGCAGTGCGTTTCTGGCGCCGGGGCATGTGCGCCTGTCCTATGCCACCAGCATGGACAATCTGCAGCAGGCAGTGGCCCGATTGCAGCAGGTGCTGGAAAAGCTCTGAAGCCGGCTGCTCAACCCGGCTGGTTACCGCTCAACTCTCACCCCCGCCTCGGCTGGCAGCGCGCAACTGCTGCAACAACTGCGCATGGCGCTGCTGGCCGTTCACATCCACATTGCGCGGGTGCCGGGCAATCCAGTCCAGATAGGCCGCTGGCACCCCGGCATGCCGGGCACCGTGCTCGATCAGTTCGGCATACCAGTCATGCGGCAACAGTGAGTCATCGGTCCAGTCGGGCATGGCCAGATAGGCGAAGCAATCCAGTGTCTGCGGCTGCGGCTGCGCCAGCGTCACCTGCACGGTGACACAGTTATAGCCGTCACCCTCGAACTCGTCCAGCCGGGTTTTCATGCCGGCATCCAGCCGATACACCACACCCCAGGCATGGCTGTCGGCGCAGCGCAGCAGATTGCCTTTGCCGGAGCCGTCCTCGCCGCGTTTGTGCAGGGCCAGACGCCAACCGGGCAAGGCCACGGTAGCAACGCGCTCGATCACGCCCAGTCGCGCGCCGATGCGCAACGGGTGCAGGTTGGAACCGTAGGCCAGGTAATGCAGCTCAGTCATCGTGCAGGCTGAGCGGTACCGGGCGGTTGTCGTCGCCGACAGCCACAAACACCATTTCTGCGCTCACCGCCAGATCCTGACCGCCCAGGTACATGTCCTCGCGGAACAACTGCACGCGGATGGTCATGCTGGTGGTGCCGACCCGGGTGACTTTGCCGACCAGCTCGACAATGCTGCCTTCGGGAATCGGCACCTTGAAATCGACCCGGTCCATGGATACCGTCACCGCCTTCTGTCGTGAAAATCGCGTGGCCACCAGAAAACCGACCTCATCCATCCACTGCAAGGCTGTTCCTCCATACAGGGTGTGGATGTGGTTGGTGTCCTGAGGAAACACCAGTTTGGTAATGCGCGTGGTGGAAGCCTCAACCCGCTTGCTGAAATTGCTCATCGTGGTTTCCCGTTGGCAAAGTTGCCGGCATTATACCAAGCGCGCTCATATGCCTTACTGTGAGCGCAGCACCTGTGCGGCGGCATGCAGCACTGCGGCAACGCGCACGGCATCCTGAATGGCACTGGCGGAAATGCCGGCCTGCTGCAGCACTTTCTCATGCGCGGTAATGCACATGCCGCAGCCGTTGATGGCAGAAACCGCCAGTGAGTAGAGCTCAAAGTCCGCCTTGTCGATGCCGGGATTGCCGATGACCGTCATGCGCAGACGCGCCGGTAGCTGCTGGTATTCGTCGTTGCCGGCCAGATGCAGAAAGCGATAGTAGATGTTGTTCATCCCCATCAGCGCGGCGGCCGCCAGCGCGGCATTGCTGTGCGCCTCGTCCAGATGTGCCGAGGCATCGGCCTGCACCGCCTCCAGCAAAGGCTTGTGACCACAGGCTGCAGCGCAGGCCAGTGCCGTGCCCCACAGTTGCTGTGCATTGAGATTCGGACTGCCATCCTCACTGATGACGCTGCCCAGATTGACGCGAATGTCCTTGGCATAATCGGGAATGGTCGCTTTGATATCGCTGATCGACATATCTACCTCGTGCATGATCAATTTGCATCTAACAATTTGCAGCTAAAAAGAGGCCGCCCGGTGGGCGGCCAGAAAACCGGAGCAAAATCGGTGTGGGATCAGGCCACTTTGAGTGTTTCTTCACCCTTGGTCCAGTTGCACGGACACAACTCGTCACTCTGCAGCGCATCCAGAATGCGCAGGGTTTCCTTCGGATTGCGGCCCACGTTCATGTCGGTCACGGAGACATGACGGATAATGCCTTCGGGATCGACCAGGAAGGTGGCGCGCATGGAAACACCTTCTTCCGGGTGCAGAATGCCCAGCGCAGAGGACAGCTCACGCTTGATGTCTGCCAGCATCGGGAACGGCAGATCGCGCAGATCGTCATGATCACGGCGCCAGGCCATGTGCACGAACTCGGAATCGGTGGAGCCGGAAAGAATCTGGCAGTCACGGTCGTCGAATTCGGACTTCAGGTCACCGAATGCCTTGATCTCGGTCGGGCAGACGAAGGTGAAGTCTTTCGGGTAGAAGAACACCAGCAGCCATTTGCCGGGGAAACTGTCGTTGCTGATGTCGGTGAAAGCATTCTGGATGTCGGTGGACACAGTTGCTTTGAGATTGAACTGGGGGAACTTGTCGCCAATGGTTAACATGTCATACTCCTTTGTGCTAGTGGGTTTAGAGCCAATGTGGTGTCATTATCTGTCAGCCTGAACTATAGATCAAATTGAATGATTTGATTGTATCAATAGTCACAGGCTATAATTTATTGCATGAACCTGCGCGCGTTACAATATCTGGTCACTCTGGCAGAATTAAAGCACTTCAGCCGCGCCGCCGAAGCCTGTTTTGTCAGCCAGCCCACTTTGAGCACGCAGATCCAGAAACTGGAGCAGGAGCTGGGCGTGCAATTGCTGGAACGCAGCCCACGCAAACTGATGCTGACGCCGATCGGTGAGGACATCGTCGCCCGTGCCCGCAACATCATTGCCGAGGTGGCGGCCATGAAACAGCAGGCGCGGATGAGCCTGGATCCGGGTTCCGCCAGCCTGCGGCTGGGCATATTCCCAACCCTGGCACCATACCTGCTGCCGCACGTGGTGCCGGTGATCCGCCAGCACTACCCGCAGCTGTCACTACAGTTGTTCGAAGAGAAAACCGACAACATCATTCGCCTGCTGGGCGAAGGCAAGCTGGATGCCGGTCTGCTGGCGTTGCCGGTCGATGATCATCGACTGGATCACATCGAGCTGTTCACCGAACCGTTCGTGCTGGTGACGCCGATCGATCATGAACTGGCACATCACGACAGCGTCACCATCGCTGATCTGCAGGATCATTCGCTGCTGTTGCTGGAAGAAGGCCACTGTCTGCGTGATCAGGCACTGGAAGTGTGCAAGCTCGGCGGCGTCACCGAGCGGCTCGATTTTCACGCCACCAGCATGGAAACACTGCGCCAGATGGTCGCCGCCGGCACCTGCATCACGCTGATGCCAAACATGGCGGTGCAGCCGCCGGTGCCACCGAACCGCGACATCAAAGTGATCCCGTTCACCGAACCGGCCCCCAGCCGCAGCATTGCCCTGTTCTGGCGCAAAAGCAGCGCACTGGCGGATTTTCTGCGCGAACTGGCACCATTGTTTGCGCAACTGGACAAACAGCTGCTTACCACCACCTGACTGCCACAGTCAGATCGGTGGTGCCTGCACCTGCGCCGGCAGCTGCCAGTCAATCGCCGCCTGGCCATGGCTTTGCAGCCAGGCATTGCTCTGTGAGAAATGCCGGCAACCGAGAAAACCGCGATGCGCTGACAACGGCGAGGGATGCGGTGCCTGCAGCACCAGGTGTTTCTGCCGGTCAACGATGCTGCCCTTGCGCTGAGCGTAGCTGCCCCAGAGCATGAACACCAGACCATCCCGCTGTGCATTGAGCGCGGCAATGGCGGCATCGGTAAAGCGCTCCCAGCCACGGTTCTGATGCGCCCCGGCCTGGCCGCGCTCCACCGTCAGCACGGCATTCAGCAGCAGCACGCCCTGCGCTGCCCAGGGCAGCAGGCAACCGTGCTGCGGTGGTGCAAAGCCCACATCGCTGTGCAGTTCGCGATAGATGTTGTGCAGGGAGGGTGGCACTTTGGTGCCCGGCAGCACGGAAAAGCACAGCCCATGCGCCTGACCCGGCCCGTGGTAGGGATCCTGGCCGATGATCACCACTCGCACCTGGGCAAAAGGTGTGTGGTCGAAGGCGGCAAAAATGTTTTTTGCGACAGGGTAAATTTGCGCACCTGCCTCAATGCGGGCACGCAGGAATGCGCGCAGCTGCTGCATGTAGTCCTGTTCGAACTCGGGCTGCAGCTGCGCCAGCCAGCCTGGCTCCAGCTTGATGTGTTGGCTCATGTTCGGGAGCAATCGGTCATGGATCCGGTTAGAATAATGTCACGAATGCATGCTCTCAAACATTTGCAGACAGCATGCAGCGATCCAGCTTAAACCAACGGACCATCCATGACCATCCAGACTGACGCATTGATCATAGGCGCCGGCCCCTGTGGCCTGTTTCAGGTGTTTGAACTCGGCCTGCTCAACATTCACGCCCACATCGTCGACAGCCTGCCGCAACCGGGCGGCCAATGTGCCGAGTTGTATCCGGAAAAACCGATCTATGACATTCCCGCTCTGCCGGTGGTCGGTGCCCAGGAACTCATTGATCGGCTCATGCAGCAGATCAAGCCGTTTGACCCGCAGTTCCATCTTGGTCAGCAGGTCACCGAACTGCAACCGCAGGAAGATGGCCGCTTCCGCGTCAAAACCAGTACCGGCACCGGGTTTGACGCCGGCAGTGTCATCATCGCCGCCGGTCTCGGTGCGTTTTCACCGCGCCAGCTCAAGGCTCCGGGTGCCGCCGAATTCATTGACACCAGCATCCACAACAAGGTCATAGACCCGACCCGCCTGCACGGCCAGAAACTGGCCATACTCGGCGGCGGCGACTCGGCGCTGGACTGGGCACTGGCGCTGTGCGAGCAGGCTGCGTCGCTGGCGCTGATCCATCGCCGCGAGGACTTCCGCGCCCAGCCGGCCTCGGTCAGCAAGATGCAGGAACTGGTGGCGGCAGACAAAATGTCACTGCATGTCGGCAATGTCATCAATGTGCTGTCCAGCGATGGTCGCCTGCACGGCCTGGAACTGATCAACCGCGGCGGTGAAAAAAGCCGGGTCGAGTGTGATCAGGTGCTGGTGTTCTGGGGCCTGGCGCCGAATCTCGGTCCGATCGCGGATTGGCACCTGGAACTGGACAAGCGCGCGCTGCAGGTGGACACGGAAAAATTCCAGACCAGCATACCCGGCATTTTCGCGGTCGGCGACATCAACACCTATCCAGGCAAGAAAAAGCTGATCCTGTCCGGCTTTCATGAGGCCGCGCTGGCCGCATTCGGTGTGCAACAGCACCTGCACCCGGAGCAGAAAGTGCGACTGCAGTACACCACCACCAGCCCGATCATGCACGAGCGTCTGGGTGTGGCCTGAAATCATCCAGCAACATTGCGGGTTTATTGCTATATTGAATCGCCCCGCCCATCGCCACAGCATCTCATGCCGACAGGCATGTAAAATCATGCTGCGCTGCACAGGGATGAATGATTCATCAACTCACGGAAGATCACCATTATGAACAGAACCATCCCTGTCTTGCTGCTGGTCTGCAGCAGTCTCCTGCTGATGCCCACATCCGCGCATGCCAGCAACGCCAGCAACAGCGACCGTCAGCTTGCCCTGCAAACCATCGGCAGCGCCCTGTCGCTGGACGCTGCGGAGCTGGAACAGATTGAAATCACCGACATTTACCGTAGCCGCCACAACGGTGTGCTGCATGTGTATTACCGCCAGCGGCTTGACGGCATTCCGATCATCAACGCCCCTGGCAACCTCAACCTGACCAGCGATGGCCGCCTGCTCAGCAATCACTCCAGACTGCTGACCGCGCTGGACCAGCGCAACCCCGCCCGCACCCCGCTGCTGGCCGCCGACCAGGCCGTGCTGGCACTGGCTGCAGATCGCAATCTGCCAGCGGTGAGCGCACTGCAAAGCCTCGACAGCGCAGGTGAGGCACGCCGATTCCTGCAGCCACTGCTGTCGCAGGAGCCGATCAAGGCGAACCTGGTCTACCGTGTGGAAGACGATCAGCTGCGGCTGGCCTGGGCGGTTGAGATCAACAGCATGCATGTGGACAACAACTGGTGGCATGGTTGGGTCGACAGCCAGAGCGGACGCGTGCTGGCAGTGGAGAACTGGGTCAATGATGCCAGCTACCGCGTGTTTGAAATCCCCAAGGAAGCGCCGATGGATGGCCCGGAAACGCTTGCCGTTGATCCAGAGAACGCGGTCGCCTCGCCATTGGGCTGGCACGACGACGGCAGCACCCAGTTCACCGACACCCGCGGCAACAACGTGCTGGCGCAGGAAGACACCGACGCCAACAATGGTGGCGGACGACGCCCGGATGGTGGCGCCGGATTGCTGTTTGACTTCCCGCTGGATCTGGCCACGCAGAACCCGCCGCAGTATGAGGATTTTGCCATCAGCAACCTGTTCTACTGGAACAACATCGTGCACGATGTGCTGTATCAGTATGGCTTTGATGAAGTCTCCGGCAACTTCCAGACCAACAATTTCGGCCTTGGCGGCAACGGCAATGACGCCGTGCGTGCCGATGCGCAGGACGGCTCCAGCACCAACAATGCCAATTTCGGGACTCCTCCGGATGGCTCGGCACCGCGCATGCAGATGTTTGTCTGGACCGGTGCCAGCCCTGCCGTGCTGGCGATTGACAGTCCACCAGCGATTGCCGGTGACTACACCGCAGCACCGGCCGGTTTCGGCACACCGATAGATGCCACCGGCATTGCTGGCACGCTGGAACTGGTCAGCGACGGCAGCGGCAACCCGACCGAAGGCTGTGCCGCGCTGGTCGATTTTACCGCCGGCAACATCGCCGTGGTTGATCGCGGCAGCTGTGAGTTCGGTGCCAAGGGTGTGAACGCGCAGAATGCAGGTGCCATCGGCATGATTGTGATCAACAATGCCGCCGGCAATGGCACGATCAGCATGGGTGCCGGTGCCCAGGGCGGGAATGTCAGCATTCCGGCCGCCATGATCGGCAACGACGATGGCCAGATCATTCGCGCGGAACTGGGCGGCGTGATCAGCGGCAGTCTGTCCAACCCCAATGGCCCGGGACTGGATCGTGACAGCGATCTGGATGCCGGCGTGATCGCGCATGAATATGGCCATGGTCTGTCTAACCGACTGACCGGCGGCCCGGCCAGCACCAGCTGCCTGTTTGGCGCTGAACAGCAGGGCGAAGGCTGGAGTGACTATCTGGCGCTGGTGTTCACCCACGAAGCCGGTGACACCGCCGACACCCCGCGCGGAGTCGGCCGCTATCTGATCTTCCAGGAGAACAACCCCGTCGCTGGCATCCGGCCGTTCCCGTATACCCGCGACATGTCGGTGAATCCGCTGACCTACGGCGACATTGTCTCCGCCGGTCAGGCCGGCAGTCCGATTTCCATTCCGCATGGCGTCGGCACGGTGTGGAACACCATGCTGTGGGATATGTACTGGAACCTGATCGACAAACATGGCTATGACCCTGACATCTACAACGGCACCGGCGGCAATAACATCGCCACTCAGACGGTGGTGGATGGCCTTAAGCTGCAGCCATGTGGTCCGACGTTCGTCACCAGTCGCAACGCCCTGCTGGATGCCGACCTGGCCAACAACGGCGGTGCCAACGAGTGTGAAATCTGGGAAGCGTTTGCCCGTCGCGGTGTTGGCTTCAGTGCCTCCGACGGTGGCAGTCCGAACACGCTGGCGGTGACAGAGTCGTTTGATCTGCCGCCTCAGTGTGCGCCACTGCAGGAAGTTTTCCTGGTTGACGGCTTTGAAGATCTGCCGCCGCAGTAAGCGGACTGCCAGGTTGCCATGAAACAAACTGCGCAATCACCCGGCGGTCACTGGCTGGCAGGCACACTGCCAGCCGCATTGCTCGGTCTGGCCCTGATCGTTGCCGCCGCCATCGGCGGCAACGCCCTGCTCGACTTCAAGCGGCTGGACCGCTACGTCACCGTCAAGGGGCTGGCTGAACAGGAGGTGCAGGCCGACCTGACGATATGGCCGATCAGCTATACCGTCACCGCCGATTCGCTTAACGAGTTGCAGGCGCAGCTGGAAGCCGCTGCCGACACCATCACTGCCTATCTCAAGCTGCATGCATTCAGCGACCAGGACCTGACCCGGTCACCACCGCGGATCACCGATTTCTATGCCCAGTCTTACAGCAACACCCGACCACCGGAACGCTACCAGGCGGTCGGCAACATCACCGTACAGAGCCAGCAAATCACCGCAGTAAAGACCGCGCTGCAGTCCATCGGCAATCTGCTCAGCGACGGCATCATGCTGGCACAGGATTACAGCTTCGGTGGTTCGGCGCAGTTTCTCTACACCAGTCTGAATGACATCAAACCGGCCATGATCGCCGACGCCACGGCCAACGCACGTGAAGCGGCGCGGCAATTTGCCAAAGATTCCGGCAGCAAGGTCGGTGGCATACGCACTGCCAATCAGGGCCTGTTCACCATCACTGAGCGCGACAGCAATTCACCGGATGTCAAAATCGTGCGGGTGGTCAGTACGGTGCAGTTTTACCTGCGCGATTGATCCTGCAGCCAGACGCTCAAGTCGCTGAGCAAATCCTGACTGGCGGCATCCATGGCTCTCGCTGCACTGTCTGCTGAACTGATTTCGGCATCGTGGCGCACCTCAAACAGCCGACTGCTGTGGTCGTCATCGCCAGCAGACCAGGTCGCCAGCAGGCTGATGCGGGCCTGCGCCTGTTGCGCCGCATCGATCTCGATCTGCATGGCACGCAAGGCCAGCGTCAGGCTCCCTGCAGTTGCGGTCGACGGCACCGCCACGGCCACACCAGCAGTTTCCAGTGACTCGATCAGCGTCTGCCGAAGCAGTTCCGGTGCCGGCATCGCCCAGCGAAAATCCGCCAGCGGCTGCACCCGGCTGTTGGCCTGCATCACCCACAAACGCTGACTGTCCAGCAGCCGCGAACTGCTGATGTTCAACGCCAGCGCCAGTGGTACAGCAGCAGGCTCTGCCGCAGTCTGTTGCAAGGCACTGAGCCGATACAGCAGTACCGGTTCCGACTCACTGCTGATGCTGACGCACCCGCTAACTGCCAGCAGTACGACAATGCCAATCAGGCCATGATACGTTTCACGCAAGCTCAAGCGCATAATCTCAATCCATGAAGCAAGGGAAAAGTGGGCTCATTGTGCTGGCTGATACGGTTGCACATTGTCACCATTGAACAGATAGGCGGCCGGATTGTCTTCCAGCTTGAGCAACATCGTGTCCAGCCGTTGCAGCAGGCTGCGCATGTCCTCCAGCGCCGGACCAACCTGGGTCAGCCCCTGCCCGGCGAACTGGCTGATGGCATCACTGTTGCGCTGCAACAGGGCGCGCATTTCCTCAGCCAGCTGGCGGGCTTCTGCGGCAGCGTTGCGCACGTCAGCCCCGGTCGCAGCCAGGTCATCGCCAAGCTGCTCGCCATGACGCTCCCAGAACGACAGCAACTCATCACTCAATTGCTGCAGCCGCTGCATGCTGGTCTGCATGCCGGCACTGGCAGTGTTCAGATTGCTCAGCGTGGCGCTGATGTGATCTCGGTTTTCGGCCACGGTGGTGGTCACCTGCTCGATGTTGACAATGGTCTGCTCGATGCTGCTCAGGGTCTCATCGGTGATCAGCTCGTTCATGCGTGTAACCAGGTCATTGATGTTGGAAAACACACTGCCGCCGCTGCTCAGCAGGCTCTGCAGCTCAGAGGTTTCTGCCACAATCAGGGGAATATCGCGTGCGCTGCTCTGGCTCAGCATCGGGCTGTCCGCTGAGCCACCTTCCAGTTCGATGTAGGCCTGCCCGGTAAAGCCCATGAAGCCCAGCGTCGCGCGGGTATCGCTGCGCACCGGTGTGTCCTGATTGACCCGCACCCTGGTAATTACCCGCGACGGGTCCGTGGGATCAACCTTCAGCTCGGTGACCTCGCCGACCTGAATGCCGTTGAACAGTACCGGGCCGCGCTGCCCCAGACCGGTGATGGCCTCCTCGAAGACGATGTCGTAGTAGTCGAAATCGCGATCGATGGAATATTTGCCCAGCCAGACGACAAACACGAACAATGCCAGTGACACGGCAATCGTGAATGCGCCAATAAGAATGTAATTCGCTTTCGGTTCCATGCCTGCCTACTATAGCCCAGTGTCGCTGGTGTCGCCGCGGTCAACCTGGCCGCGTCTGCCGCGCGGCCCGGAGAAATACGCCTTGATCCAGGGGTGGTCAAAATTCGCCACCTCGTCCAGTGTGCCGATGGTGATCAGCCGGCCCTCACCCAGCACGGCAACACGATCACAGATCGCGTGCAGTGTATCCAGATCGTGGGTAACCAGAAACACCGTCAAGCCCAGCGCATCACGCAGCGTCTGCAGCAGTCGATCGATGGCGGCAGCCGAGATCGGATCCAGCCCGGCAGTCGGTTCATCCAGAAACAGAATCTCCGGATCCAGGGCCAGTGCCCGGGCCAGACCGGCACGCTTGCGCATGCCGCCGGACAATTCCGAAGGATACTGATTGGCGGCCTTCAGCGGCAGTTCCGCCAGCAGCATCTTCATGTCGGCCAGATCCTGCAACAGGGCATCACCAACCTTGTAATGCTCCTTGATCGCCAACTGGATGTTTTCGGTGACGGTCAGGGAGCTGAACAGGGCCCCATCCTGGAACATCACTCCGAGCCGCAGATCACACAGGTTGTCGCTGTCATCCAGCATTTCACCCAATGGCTCACCGAACAACTCGATCACTCCGCTGCGGATTTTCTGCAGGCCGACGATGGAACGCAGCAGCACCGATTTGCCACTGCCCGAACCACCGACAACACCCAGTATCTCACCCCGGCGCACATCAAGATCGAGACCATTGTGCACCACATTCGCACCGAATGCATTGACCAGATCGCGCACCCGGATGACCGCATCATCAGGATCTCCGGCCGGCGTCTGCTGCGTGTCGGTCACAGACCCAACTGTTCGAACAACACGGCGAACATGGCATCGGTGGTCAGCACCAGAAAAATTGACTGTACCACCGACGAGGTGGTGTGCTGGCCCACCGATTCGGCACTGCCGGAGACCTTGAAGCCTTCCAGGCAGCCGACCACTCCAATCAGAAACGCGAACACCGGCGCCTTGGAGATGCCCACCCAGAAATGCTGGATGTCGGTGAAGTTGTAGATTCTGCTGGCATAGGCGGCCGGGGAAATGTCCAGCACCAGTGCCGACACCAGCATGCCACCCAGCAGGCCGGACAGCATGCCGATAAAGCTCAACAGCGGCAGGGTGAACAACAGTGCCACCACTCTGGGCATGACCAGCACGCAGACCGGATCCATGCCCAGTGTTTTCAGCGCATCGATCTCCTCATTGCTTTTCATCGAGCCGATCTGGGCGGTGAACGCGCTGCCCGAGCGCCCGGCCAGCAGAATCGCTGGCAGCAGCGTGCCGAACTCACGCAGAAAAGCGTAGCTGACCATGTCCGGCGTGTAGATGGTGGCACCAAAATCGCGCAGCACCGAAGCGCCCAGAAACGCCACCGTGGAGCCGACCAGAAAACTCAGCAGGGCCACGATCGGCACCGCATCAAGTCCGACGTGCTCCATATGAAAAACCAGCGAGGTCCAGCGCAGCCGCCAGGGCTGCAGCAGGTTGCGGATGGTGGTGGTGATGACCACGCCGATAAAATGAGTCAGCAGCTTCAATTGCTGTGCAGCATCCACCACCCACATGCCGATGCGCTGCAACAGATCTTGCAGCCAGCGGTCGGCGGGTTTGCGACTGCGATCACCATCGCAAATGGCTGCGGCCAGTGCGGTCAGAATCATCCGGTGTGCTTCACTGACCCGGTTCAGCTTCTGCGGCAGCGCCTCCGGTCTGGGCATGCCCAGCAGTTGCAGCAGTAAGAGTGCACCGGTGGTATCCAGGCGCTGCAGCGCATGCAGATCCAGTGTGCCAGGCTGCCGCGCGGAGCGGCCTGCGTCCTGGCTCAGTGATTCCAGTTGCTCGACATGCCGCAACACCCAGTCACCACTGATCTCTGCAACCGCAGACGGTTCATGAGCTGAGAAGTGCAGTGCCGGCTTGCTCATCATGTCCTCCCAAATCAATCATTATAACGATCACGCCATCACCATCCTGTCACGATCGCCCTGTCACGACCGCCCTGTCACGATCGGCGATAGCCTGGCGATGCGCCAGTATGACCAGGCCAGCCCCGGGGTGATGCCGCTACAGGGCTGGTCATGCCCGCTGCCGGTACGTCTTTGCAGTCGTTGCGCCAGCACCCGGTTGTCGGCCTGCCACATGCGTCGCTGCCAATGCTGGGCAGCAGGCAACGGCTGGCCGGCGGCATCAGCCGTACTCAGCTGCGCGTCCACAGCCAGCAGATCGGAGAGCAGCGCTCCCGGACAATGCCATGGCGGCAGTGGTTTTTCATGCGCTGGCGCATCCGATGCATGCCGATCTGCATGCGGTGGCGGCATGGCATCGAGCTGCAGACCATGTCTGGCGCGCAGCGTCATCGGCAGGTTGTGATACAGCCAGTTGCGCTGTGGCAACGTGTTGATCTGCTGCAGCAGCAGCCGTCGGGCATGCACCGAGGCTGCCGCCGGATTTGCCTCATCCTGTGCTGCTTCCCATGCAATGTGTTGCGGCAGCTGCGCCGGGCACTGCAGCCAGATGTCCAGCCAGTCCATGGGACGTGCCAGTCGCCAGCACCAGGCCCTGAGCGCAGCCACATCAGCCAGCACCGGCGGCTCCACTGTCCGCTGTAGATCCTGCAGCCAGTCGACCAGAGGTATGCACTGAAAAAACGCGCTACGGCTGTCGCGGCGCAACTGCTGCAGGGCCGGATGCTGCATGCTGGCGGTATCCTCTGCAAGTGGTGACTTTACTTGCTGCAGCAACTGCTGCATGGCATCGGCCCACCAGCCCAGCTTGTGCGCAGCCACCTCTGACGATGAGCTGTCCATGGCAGACTGCAGCATGGCAGCCAGCACACCTGACAACAGCAGCAGATCATCACGCCGGTCCGGGGGCAAAAACGCTTCCAGCAAAGGCCATTGCGGGTGCTGTCGCAGCATCTGCTCGCGACACCAGATTCTGGCTGCCGGCAGCATCCGTCTTACTGCAGCGATGCAGAGCCCGGCACGCTGTGCTCGCCGGAGGCAAACAGCTGGGCGATGTCGACGCGGTCAAAACGGTAGATGCGACCACAATGTTCACAGTCTACCGTGACCTCACCGCGTTCTAGCAGCAATGCGGTGATGTCGTCCTGCCCGAGCTGCAGCAACACCGACGCCACCCGTTCACGCGTACAGGTGCAGCGATACTGGGGTTGCCTGCGCTCAAACAGCAGCAGTTCATCTTCAGCAAACAGGCGCGCCAGCATGGTCTGCGGTGGCTGCTGGTGCAGTTCACCCGGCTGCAGCGTATCCAGCATCAGCCCCAGACGATGCCAGTCATCGGCAGCCATGTTGCCGGGCATGCGCTGCAGCATGATACCGGTCGGTCGCTGCTGATCAAAATGCAGCATAAACCGGGTCTGCAACTGTTCTGATTGGGCAAAATAATGCTCCAGCGATGCCGCCAGGCCGGCATCTTCAGGCAATTGCCGGTGATCGCTCAAAGCCACCATGCCCTGGGACAGCATCTTGTCCTGATCGTACAGCATCAGTGCCAGCACACCATCGTCGATGGCCGGCAAGGCCGACGGCAGTTCACCGGATTCGCTGCAGGTGGCGGCCGCGCGCACATGCAGTTGCTGATCACAATCGGCAGTGAGCAGGCGCAGCGCACCGCTGCCCCGGATCTGCAGACCCAGCTTGCCACGGTCCTTGATGCCGGCCCGCAACATGCTGATCGCCAACAGCGACTGCGCCAGCCAATCGGCCACCGGTGCCGGATAATTGCGGTGCGCGGCCAGCTGCTGCCAGCATGCACCAAGGTCGGCAATGGCCCCGCGCACCGGCAGGCCGGAAAAGCCGAAACGCAAGACGTAGTCGCTCATCGACACGCCGAAGACAGTGTATCGGGCTCGCTGTCCTGATCGGGCGGGTTCTGGTCGCGCTGAACTTGCTGTGATTGGTCGCCGTCTGACGCATCAATAATTTGTTTAATAAAATCATGCATCTGATTGATTTTCATAAAAATGTAATCAGCCACATCCTGACCGAACTGGTCCGCCTCACCATAGCCCCAGGCCACCGCTGCGGTGCTGCAGCCAGCCGCCTGCCCGGCTTCAATGTCACGCAGATCATCGCCCACCATCAGCAGTTGCGAGGCTGGCAGTTGCACTTGCTCCGCAGCCATCAGTACCGGCAGCGGCGAGGGTTTGGCGGCTGCGGCGGTGTCACCGCAGATCACCGCCCCGGCACGCTGATCCCAGCCCAGCGAGCGCAGGATGGGCAATGTCAGGGACTCGTACTTGTTGGTGACAATGCCCCATGGCATTCCAACGGCCTCGATCATCTGCAACATGACCTCGATGCCGGGATAGGCCTCGCTGTGGCTGCAGCCCAGTTCGGCATAGTGGTGCAGGAAATCGCTTTTTGCCTGTGCCAGGTCGGCCCCGGACACGCCGGGCAGCCCCAGCTCGAGCATGCCCTGGGCACCGCGCGAGACGCCTTTGCGCACCGCAGCCACCGACACCGGCGGCAGATCGAGATCGGCACGCACGCGGTTCAGGGCGGCGGTCAGATCCGGCGCGCTGTCCAGCAGCGTACCATCGAGATCGAACAACAGTCCTTTGATCAGCCGGCTGGTCATCTCAGTGATCCGGTTTGCGGGCATGCAACAGGTAATTGATCAGCGGCCGTCCGCCGACACTGGCCCGGCGCGTCAGAGGATTGTAATGCAGTGCGCTGATGTCCATGACCTGCAAACCGGCCTGTCGACACCACGCCGCCAGCTCCGCAGGACGGATGAAGCGCTGGTAATGATGGGTGCCGCGCGGCAGCAGGCCGAGCACATATTCAGCCGCGACGATGCCCAGTGCAAATGCCAGCGGGTGACGGTTCAGGGTGCTGAAAAACAATTCCGCACCGGGTCTGGCGATGGCGGCGCAGGCACTGACCACGGCCGCCGGATCAGGCACATGCTCAAGCATCTCCATGCAACTGACCACATCCATGGCCGCTGGCGCTACCACAGCAAAGTCTTCCACCGTGCTGTGGCGGTAGTCCACCTCGATGCCGCTCTCCATGCCATGCAGGCGCGCAACATCCAGCACTTCGTCGGCAATGTCGATGGCGGTGACCTGCGCGCGCTGACGGGCAAGACTTTCAGCCAGAATGCCACCGCCGCAACCCACATCCAGCACCGCACTGCCGTTGAGGTTGACCGCCCGCATGATGTAGGACAACCGTGCCGGGTTGAGGTCATGCAGCGGCCGCATCGGTCCTTCACGATCCCACCAGGTGCTGGCCATGGCGGCAAACTGATCTCGCTCATGGGCATCGACATTGTCGGCCTGTGTGCTTGTGCTCATGGCTGTTGGGTTCCGATTCGCTGCTGCCATTTTTTCGTGCTCTGTCTGATGCGCTCGATGTCCAGGGTCTGTGGTTCGCGATCTCGCAAAAGCTGCCTGCCTGCCACCCAGACATGCCGCACCTGCTGTCGACTGGTGGCATACACCAGATGGGAGAAAATTTCGTGCATGGGCTGGGTATCGGGTTCACTGAGATCAATGCTGCAGAAATCAGCCTGCTTGCCGGTTTCGATGCTGCCGATCCGATGCGCCAGATTCAGCGCACGGGCCGCATTGATGGTGATCATCGCCAAGGCCTGACTCGCCGGCACCGCTTCCGGATCGGCGCTGACCCCTTTGGCCAGCAGGGTGGCGGTGCGCAGCTCACCAAGCAGATCCAGATCGTTGTTGCTGGCGGCACCATCGGTACCGACCGTGACGTTGACCCCGGCCTGTTGCAGCTTCCACAGCGGACAAAAACCGCTGGCCAGCTTCAGGTTCGATTCGGGACAATGCACCACATGCACGCCCGCCTCGGCCAGCAGCGGCATGTCGGCATCTGCCAATGCGGTCATGTGCACCGCAATCAGACGCTCATTAAGCAAGCCCAGTTGCTGCAGCCGCGGCAACGGCGCGAGACCAAACTGTGCTTTGCTGTCGGCAATTTCGCCGCTGGTTTCAAGCAGATGCAGATGAATGCGCAAATCGTGTTCAGCCGCCAGATCGCGCATGCGCACAAAATCCGCATCGCTGACCGAATACGGCGCGTGCGGAGCAAAGCTCATGGCGATCAGTGCATCGTCCTGACAGCATTGCTGCAGTGCCATGGCGCGCGCAAAGTAGCCATCGCTGTCTTGTGCCCAGGGGGTGGGAAAGTTGATCACCGGCGCGCCCATGACCGCACGCATGCCGGCGGCGCGGGTCACCTCGGCGGCGACATCGGGGAAAAAATAACTGTCGTTGTAGCAGGTGATGCCACCGCGCAGATATTCCAGGCAGGCCAGGGCAACCCCGTCGCGGACGTATTCCTCGCCCAGCCAGCGCTGCTCGGCCGGCCAGATGTGATCATGCAGCCAGGTCATCAGCGGCAGGTCATCGGCCAGGCCGCGCAGCAGGGTCATGGCCGAATGCGTGTGCATGTTGATCAGTCCGGGCAGCAGCACCTGATCGGGCAATGCCACACGCTGCACTTGCGGATGGCGCTGGGCCAGTTGCGCGACCGGCAGAATGTCGGCAATGACATCGCCACTAACCACCACCGCATGGCCGGTGAGCACAGCACCGACCGGCTGCATGGTGATCAGCCAGTCGGGGATCAGCGCATACTGCCTGCTGTCGGCGGTGACCGTCACTCCTTGACCCGGCCGACGTATTCCGCCTTGCGCGTGTCCACCCGGATCACCTCACCTTCGCTGACGAACAGGGGCACCCGGACCACGGCACCGGTTTCCAGCGTGGCCGGCTTACCACCACCGCCGGAGGTGTCTCCACGCACGCCGGGGTCGGTCTGGGTGATCTGCAACTCGACAAAGTTGGGCGGCTCTATGGTCAGCGGCTGGCCATTCCACAGCATCATGCTGCACATGTCCTGCTCTTTCAGCCATTGCGCATTGTCGCCGATCTGGGCGGCATCGGCCGCGTACTGCTCGAAAGTTTCCGGGTGCATGAAATGCCATTGCTCACCATCGTTGTACAGGTATTGCACCGGCGTTTCGAAAATGTCGGCGGCATCCACCGAGTCGCCCGATTTGAAGGTGCGCTCCAGCACCCGGCCGCTTCTCAGATTGCGCACCTTGACCCGGTTGAATGCCTGCCCCTTGCCCGGCTTGACGAATTCATTGTCGACGATGTTGTAGGGGTCTCCATCGAGAATGATCTTCAAGCCACTGCGAAATTCGTTGGTACTGTAACTGGCCATGTCTGGGTCTCTTGCTGCGGTTGAATGCAACCCTGCCGGCAGTCATCTCGACCCGCCTGCTCGGTTACAATGAATTCAGGAACCTTTGTATTTTACTGTAAACCATGGCCATCGTCAGCCCGCACGCCAGAGCCTGTGATCCCGCTGCACACGCTGATTGGCAGACGCAAATGCAGCAAGCCGTCAGCGACCCGCTGCAACTGTTGCAGAGGCTTGGTCTGGAATTCTTGCTGCCGGAGCTCAGCGCCAGCGCCGCACGCCAGTTTCGTCTGCGCGTGCCGCTTGCCTATGTCTCGCGCATGCGGCACGGCGACAGCAACGATCCACTGCTGCGACAGGTGCTGCCGTTGACTGCAGAAATGCAGGATGTGGCGGGCTTCAGTGACGATCCGGTCGCCGACCAGGCGCATCTGCGCGTGCCCGGCCTGATTCACAAATACCATGGCCGGGTCCTGCTCATCTGCACCGGCAGCTGCGCCATCAACTGCCGCTACTGTTTCCGTCGCGCGTTCCCCTACAGCGACAACAGCATCAGTCCGCAGCACCTGCAGGCCGCACTGCGATACATCGCCGCCGATGACAGCATCCACGAAGTCATTCTCAGCGGTGGTGATCCACTGTCGCTGGCCAACCACAAGCTGGTGCAGCTGGGTGCCGCCCTGCTCGCCATCGGGCATGTCCGCCAGCTGCGTGTGCACACCCGGCTGCCGGTGGTGTTGCCGGACCGCGTTGACAGCGGTCTGTGCGACTGGCTGCAGGGGTTACCGCAACCGGCCGTGGTGGTGCTGCACTGCAATCACGCCCGGGAAATCGATACCTCAGTGCGCGCCGCCTGCCAGCGCCTGCGCGCTGCCGGTGCCATGCTGCTGAATCAGGCCGTGCTGTTGCGCGGTGTCAACGACAGCTGCGCCGACCAGATCGAGCTGGCACAGGCTTTGCTGGGTTGCGGCGTGCTGCCGTACTACCTGCATCAGCTGGACCGGGTCAGCGGTGCCAGTCATTTTCTCGTCGCTGACGATCGCGCGAAATCCATCCATGCCGGCATGCGGGCGGCATTGCCTGGCTACCTGCTGCCGCAACTGGTGCGCGATGTGCCCGGCGCGGAGGCCAAATCACCTGTTTGAGAGGGTCCCGATCATTTCACAAAAAGATGCTGAAATGTTCAGCGTTTCATGGTATAAACATTTCACAATAGACGCATAACTGTCTGATTTGCTGCGAACATGCCGTGCAATCAATGCTCAAGCAAGGACAGCAGAGCAAATCTCCGGACTGCAGGTGACACATCATGGACAAGCAATTCATCAGCCAGTCGATACTGGTGGTGGACGATTCGCCGACGACATCCCAGTTTCTCAAGCAACAGCTTGCCAGCGACGATGTGCGGGTGCATTTCGCCGACACCCCGGAAGCCGCACACAATCAGCTGAAAGCCAGCACTGCCGCCAGCGAGCAGCTTGGCCTGCTGGTGCTGGGTGCCGAAATCAATGCTGCCGATGGCAACAGGATCATCGCCTCACTGCGACAGTTGCGCCCGCAATGCGCCTGGATCAGCCTGCTCGACTGCGCCATTGCGGCCACTGATCTGCAGTCGCTGCTGCATACGCGGCTGCAGGACCAGCCGCTGGCCATCATCGCCAGCGACAACGACAGCGTCCTGCTCGCGCATGTTCGCAACCGCCTCCAGCTGGCGCGCAATCAGTCCACCATTCAGACCCTGCAGGAACAACTGCAGAGCATTCAAAACCGATTCGAACATCTGCTGGACACCTCCTCCGAGGCCATCGCGTTTGTCGTCTCCGGCTGTCATCTGTATGCCAATCCCAGCTTTCTGGAACTGGTCGGCATGGACAGTGTGGAGCAACTGGGCCGGCATTCGCTGCTGGAACTGCTGGTGGCCGCAGACAAGAAGACATCCATCAAGGACTGTCTGCGCGAGCTGGAGCACCACGACAAGGACACGCTGGAAGTTGCCGCCGAACTGCAGGTCAGCACCAGCGCGGCACCGGTACCGGTGAATGCCCGGCTGCAGCGCGCCAGCTATGGCGGTGAAAACTGCATACAGGTCACACTGACGGAAAAGCCGGCGGTGAGCGTGGTCAGTGGCGACCAAGCTCTCCCCGGTTATCTGCCGAAACAGGCATTTTACGAAATGTCTGCCCAGGTGCTGCAGGATACCGCGACCGAAGATCACGCCCATGCTGTGCTGTGCGTGCGGTTGGACAAGTTTACCGACATTCAGGAGCAGGTCGGTCTGGTTACCAGCGAACTGATGGCGCACGAGCGCGCCGCAGTGCTGCGCAGCTGCGTGGACGAAGAGCATGATCTGCTCACCCACTACAGCGAAAACCTGTTTCTGGTCAAGGTCACGCGCGCACAGCGTCCCGCCATTGAACAGCTTTGCAAACACATCGTGACCGCATTCTCGGAACAGCCCGCCGAAGTCGGCGAACACAGCCTGCCGGTTACCTGCAGCATCGGTTACACCATGGCCGGCCGGCAGAACCATGACATCAACACGCTGATTCTGGAAGCGGCCCGCGCCGCCCGCCAGGCCGAACAGGCTGGCGGCAACAGCAGTCAGCGCTATCGCCCCAATCTGCGCAGCGTGGACGAAGACAGCAGCCGCTCACAGTGGCAGGAGCGCCTGAGGCACGCGCTGGACAACAATGAATTGCTGCTGTCGGTAACCCGCATCAGCGACATCGGTGACGACAGCCGGCAACTGGCGAGCGTGGATCTGTGTCTGCGCGACAATGAAAGTGACACCCACATCTACAGCGACGCCTGGCGCAATGCCATCCAGGGCAGCGGATTGCGCGCCGAACTCGATCGCCAGATGATCCGGCTGATCATGCAGAAACCGGATCTGCTGCAGCAAACCCTGTTTTTGCCCATCTGCGCCAGCGAGCACGATGGCAAGGTATTTGCCGACTGGCTGCAGGCCAGTCTCAAGCATGTCACCTATCAGGGCACCGGTCTGGTGTTCATGCTGGACAGCACCGATCTCGCCACCAACATGCAGCCGGCGGTCATGCTCAAGCGTGCATTGGCCAATCTGCCGGTGCACTGGGGGCTGGACCTGTACGGTGCCACCAGCAATGCCGAACAATTGCTGCAGCACCTGCAGACCGAATATGCCCGCCTCTGTGCCAGCGTGCTGCCCAAAGACAACAGCAGCGCTGCAACAGATCAGCTGACCCGGCTTGCCACCGCCGGCAATCAGCACCAGGCAAAGATCATCGCCTGCTCGGTAGACAGTGCCGCCGTGGTGCCAACCCTGTGGCAGGCCGGCATCAAGCTCATCCAGGGTGAATTCATCCAGCAGCGCCCGGAGATTCTGGAGGCCTGAAACGCCCATCGTGTGCGCAGTCGGCTGTGGCCTACACCGGACGCTTTGCGCCATCGCCGACCGGAGCCCTGCATCTGGGTTCACTGGCTGCTGCGCTGGCCAGTTTTCTGCAGGCCAGACACCACTCCGGCCGTTGGCTGCTGCGCATCGACGACATCGATCCGCAGCGCGAGCAGCCCGGCAGTGCGTCAGGCATCATCCAAACCCTGCATGAATTCGGGCTGCAGCCCGATGCGCCGGTGATCTACCAAAGCCAGCGCAAGCACCTTTATCAGCAAGCCATGGAGCAGCTGCTCAGCAGCGGGCATGCCTATCCATGTGGCTGCAGTCGCGCGGTGCTGGATGAGCAGGGGCGCTATCCCGGCATCTGTCGACATGGCCTGCCCGAAGGTGCCAGTGCGCGCAGCATCCGGGTCCGCTGTGACGGTGCGGAGATCGATTTCGACGATGCCATAGCCGGACCGCAGCAGCTGCAGCTGGACGAGCTGAGTGGAGACTTTGTCATCCGCCGCGCCGATCACTGTTTTGCCTACCAGCTGTGCTGTGCCGTGGACGATGCTGCGCCTGGCATTACCGAGGTGGTGCGCGGCAGCGATCTGCTGGCATGCAGTGGCAAACAGATCCATCTGCGCAGGCTGCTGCAGCTGTCCTCCCCGCGCTATGCCCACATTCCGCTGATCACCGACCGGCAAGGGCGCAAACTCAGCAAAAGTGCAGCCGATGACCCACTGCAACAAGGTGAGCCAGCCGACGCCATGCGCTTGGCGCTACAGCATCTGCGACACGCGCCACCAGCCCAGGTCACCAGCGTGGATGGTATGCTGGCATGGGCGTTGCAGCACTGGCAGCCGGGCAGACTTTCATCCGCATGGTCATAACACGTATACTGCATGACATGTTTCTCAGCACGCTTCTGCCATGAACTCCAATTTTCTTGAATTCGAACGCCCGATCGCTGATCTGGAAGCCAAAATCCAGGAATTGCGCGGGGTGGAAAATGCCGATGCCATGGATCTGGATGATGAGATCCGCCGGCTCGACAGCAAGCTGAAATCACGCATCGAGCAGATCTTTTCCGATCTCACACCGTGGCAGGTGGCGCAGTTGAGTCGTCATCCGCTGCGACCGCATACCGCCGATTATGTGCGCCTGATCTGCGATGAATTTCATGAGCTGCATGGCGACAGGACCTATGCCGATGACCCGGCCATCATCGCTGGTATCGGCCGCATCGGCAAACACGCGGTGATGCTCATAGGCCATCAGAAAGGTCGCGACACCAAGGAAAAAATCCGCCGTAATTTCGGCATGCCCAGACCGGAAGGTTACCGCAAGGCTCTGCGCCTGATGCAGACCGCCGAGCGCTTTTCGTTGCCGGTGGTGACCTTGATCGACACCCCAGGCGCGTATCCAGGCATCGGTGCCGAGGAGCGCGGCCAGTCAGAAGCCATCGCCAAAAATCTCAAGGTCATGGCGCGGCTGCGGGTACCGTTGATCGCCACGGTGATCGGCGAAGGCGGTTCCGGCGGCGCGCTGGCCATCGGTGTTGGCGATCGCATCAACATGCTGCAGTTCGCCATCTACTCGGTCATCTCTCCGGAGGGCTGCGCTTCGATCTTGTGGAAAAGCGCCGAACGTGCCGAGGATGCCGCCACCTCACTGGGCATCACCGCACAGCGTCTGCAGCAACTGGGGCTGATCGACAGCATCATCCCGGAAGCCGCCGGCGGAGCCCATCGCGATGTGGAGCTGACCGCCACCAGACTGCGCGACACCATCCTCAAACAACTGGATGAACTGAGCCAGGCTGAGGTCGAAGAGATGCTGCAGCGGCGCTACGAGAAACTGATGAAAATGGGCAGCCTGCAGCAGGGTTGATGTCGGTTTCCGCCGGCCACAACAAGCCACCATCATCTGCGCATCCGCTGCAGCAACGTCTGTTTGCCGCACTGCAGGCATGCTGGTCGCCAAGTGCTGCCGACCGCCAGCCACCGGCCGTGGTGGTGGCCTACAGCAGCGGTGCCGATTCCACAGCTTTGCTGCATGCTGCCAGCTGTTTGCACGACCTGCTGCGGCTGCGGCTGCGGGCACTGCACATCAACCATGGCCTGCATCCCGATTGCGATCGCTGGCAGCAGCTGGCGATGCAGCAGTGTGCTGCGCTCAAGCTGCCACTGACAGTGATCCAGGTGGAAGTGGATAGCACCGCTGCCAGCCTGGAAAATACCGCCCGCGAGGCCCGCTATGCGGCGTTCTGCACGCAACTGCAGGCTGATGAAATCCTGTTGCTCGCACATCATCAGCGTGACCAGGCAGAAACCGTGCTGCTGCACCTGCTGCGCGGCAGTGGTGCTGCAGGCCTGGCAGGCATGCCGCAATCCAGACCATTGGGCGACCGCGGAGCCATGCTGTTGCGCCCCTGGCTGCATTGCAGCGCCCGGCAGTTGCGCGATTACTGCCGCGAACATAATCTGAAGTTCAGCGAAGACAGCAGCAACCTGGATCCACGCCATGACCGTGGCTGGTTGCGCAGCGAACTGCTGCCACTGCTGGAACAGCGCAAACCCGGCGCCATCGCCAACATCGCACTCAGTGCCCGCCTGCTGGAACACACTCGCAGGCTGGCTGCAGCACAATTGGATCAACTGCTGCAGACGCTGCTGCCAGCCACAGGCTCAGCCACTGCAGACAACAGCCTGGACATTGCTGGCCTGTTGCAGCATGAACCGCTGCTGCAGCACGATCTGCTGCGCAACTGGCTGCGATCGCTGCGGCTGCAACCACCGCCTCGACAACAGTTGCAGACACTGCTTGAACAGCTGTCTACGGCAGCAGCCGATCGACATCCGAGTCTGCTACAGCCAGATTACGTGCTGCAGGCCGATCGCCAGCGGCTGCATGTGCATGCGCGCTCGCAGCCTGTCGCCAAGGGGCTGTCATGGCAAACACCGCAAGCCCTGCAGCATGCGCAGTTCGGTCAGTTGCAACTGCTTGATGCTGCACCCAACAGAGCGGCACGGCAGTTCGAAACAGCCATCACGACCGGGCTTACGAACTGGCCCCGGCTGCAAGTGACTGCACGCATCGGTGGCGAACGCATCCGACTGCGTGACGGCCATCATCACCGCGTCAAGTCGCTGCTGCAGCAGGCGAACATACCCGTCTGGCAGCGTGCCCGCTTGCCACTGATCTGGCACCGCAACAGACTTATTGCCGTGGCCGATCTATTTCTGCACCCGGCGCTGCATCGCTGGCTGCAGCGGCGCGGTTTACAATTGCAATGGACCCCGGCGGCAGCCCTGCCCCGGCATCAACCAGATAAACGGAATCATCATGAACAAGCAAGCAAGCTTTGAAACATCACTGCAGGAACTGGAACAACTGGTGGAGAAGCTCGAACAGGGGCAGCTGCCGCTGGACGAGTCACTGAAGCTGTATGAACAGGGCATGGAAACAGCCCGACACTGTCAGCAGCAGCTTGATCAGGCCAGGCTGGTGCTGGAAAAGCTGGGCCAGCAGGCCGCATTGCCCACTAGCCCAGCAGACGAAAAGTCAGATTGATTCTCTCTTGTGTGAGTTGCCTGCGACGAGGCAAGGCATGCTGCCAGCATTGCTGCGTGGTTCCCGCCATCAGCAGCAGACTGCCATGCTGCAGATGCAAGCTGATCTTGTGCCGGTGATCGTCCTTGCGGCGCAGGACAAAATCCCTGCCGGCCCCCAGACTCACCGAGGCGATCAGTGGCTGCCCACCCAGACTGGGCTCGTCATCGCTGTGCCAGCCCATGTGGTCGTTGCCGTCGCGATAACGGTTGCACAGCACACCGTTGAAACGCTGCTGCAGGCTGGCTTCCAGCAGGCGTCGCAGCTGGAGTAAGCACTTAGGCCAGGCCAGAGGCTCACAGTCACGACCACTGTAGCGATAGTGCACGCCGGGATCGGCGAACCAGATGCCCAACCGCGGCTCGGCAACGCGGCGACCAAACAGGCTGATGTGATGCTGACGCCAGTGCGGCCAGGCCTGTGCCTGCCGGAACATCAGGTCCGCAGCATCCGGGCTGAGAAAATGCTCACAACTGGCAATGCTGGCACCATGCTGGTGTTGCCAGCGCAACGGCTGGTCGCAGACCATATGCGCTCTGTCACTCAGAGGTTCTGGCATATCGCAGCCGTGCGGGCAACAGCACAAAAACCACTATCGTAGCGAAGGAAAGCCGGTTGGAGTCAGATTTTTCGATCTTTTGAGGCGAACAGTGAGCCTATGCAACGATGAAGATCGGAGAATCTGGCCCAATCCGGATTTTCTGCAGTAGATCAGCGTTAAGTCCGACAGGCTCCTAGCCCGCATTATTCATGAGTCGACGTCGCGAGATGCTGCCAGTGCCTGTAGCTGTGGTGTTTCACGACCGAACGAACCGCAGGCGTACTTGACAGTACGTTGAGGATTCGTGACCGAGCGA